>JFJP01012189.1_pt1 | contig 21311 bp, 19 predicted proteins | sample 431651 | NCBI WGS metagenome assembly JFJP01 (sample SAMN02602958, study PRJNA72255) | Microbial mat metagenome, whole genome shotgun sequencing project. | biome: fresh water; feature: sink hole; material: water; isolation source: purple microbial (photo- and chemosynthetic) mats found in...
TCTATTTGATCTCCAGGAGGTATGACCATGCAAAAATCGCAAGACAAGAATTCCATTGTTGGAGGGTTGGCGGCAACCCTGGGGCGGATACTGATTTCATTTTTTGTACCGGTAATCACTTTCCTTGTGCTGTGGCAGGTTTTCATTTTCCTGCGCGACAGCGAAGCCCCGCAAATTGTGATCGTGCTGGTTGCCATTATCTGGGGCGTGGCTGGAGTAGCCCTGCTTTATGTTGTATCCAACTGGTTTGTGGAACAACTTCCCAACCCCTGGCCGCAGCGTTTACAGCCCTTTGTTTATGTCGGACCTGCTGTAGTCATCATGGGCTGGTATCTGGCTGTTCCGGTGTTGCGCACGCTGGTATTAAGTTTCAAAGATGATATTGGCGTGAAATGGGTCGGATTCGACAATTACATTTTTGCGTTCACTGACCGCATCATGCTGGAGACCTTCCGCAACAACCTGTTGTGGATGATCGTTGGCACCTCATTCAGCGTGGGACTCGGTTTGCTGATCGCGGTTCTTGCAGACCGCACCCGTTTTGAATCCGTCTACAAAGCGATCATTTTCACGCCCATGGCTATTTCTTTTGTAGGCGCCGGCGTAATCTGGAAGTTCGTTTACACCTACAAGGGTGAAGGCGTTGGTATTGAAGAGATCGGCTTACTCAATGCCTTCGTATTGGCAATGGGTGGACAATCTCAGCCCTGGTTAAGTCAACCGCCCTGGAACAATCTGTTTTTAATCGTGATTATGGTTTGGCTCCAAACAGGCTATTCAATGGTGGTCATCTCCTCCGCGATCAAAGGCATTCCGATGGAATTACTGGAAGCCGCCCGCATCGATGGCGCGACTGAAGTGCAGGCATTTTTCAAGATCATAATTCCTTATATCAAAGGCACTTTGATCACAGTCATCACGACCATCGTCATTTTCAGTCTCAAATTATTCGACATCGTGCGCGTGATGACCGGCGGTAATAACGGAACAAACGTGATCGCCAATGAGTTTTACCTGCAACGGTTTACCTATGGAAACACAGGACGCGCATCTGCGATTGCCATCGTGCTGTTGATTGCCGTCATCCCTGTTATTGTCAATAACCTGCGCGAATTCAACAAGGATCGGAGGGCGTTCTAATGAATACCAGCTATAAAGGACAACAGCTACGCTCAAGCCTCGTTATCAACGGGGTCCTCATCCTGATCTGTTTCTTCTGGTTATTGCCGACGCTGGGAGTTTTCATCACCTCCCTGCGCAACAGCCAGGACATCTTCACCTCGGGCTGGTGGACGGTACTGCCGCACAAAGAGAAAATTCAAGCAGGCGAGATCGTCCTCGACGCAGCCGTGGATGTCAATGCGCCAATGCAAATCGAAGGCATCACAGCGACATTCGAGGAATTGCGGCAAGGCCTTGACCTGGCTGACGGACGCACGTTGACTTGGTACGGTAACAAACGCACGCGCACAATTCTGGTCTCCGAAGAAAAATGGGTTGGATTCTTTTTCAAGCCATTGACTCTGGATAACTACAAAGATGTCCTCACTGGAAAAGAGATCAGCTTCACCGATGCCAGTGGAAACGAGATCACCCGCAAGGGAAACAGCCTCGGAAGCGCATTCCTCAACTCGATTGCAGTTGCAGTCCCAGCCACCATCATCCCCATCCTGATTGCAGCCTTTGCCGCGTTCGGTTTTTCGTGGCTAAACTTCCCCGGGCGGAGCGTTATCTTTACGATGGTGGTCGCAATCCTCGTTGTTCCTTTGCAAATTTCCCTCGTCCCAATTTTGCAGGACTACACCAAGTTGAACTTGAACGGCACATTTCTTGGAATTTGGCTGGCGCACACAGGCTTCGGCTTGCCTCTGGCGACGTACCTTTTGTTCAACTACATGAGTACCCTGCCACGCGACCTGCTGGAAGCCGCCTATATTGATGGGGCTTCCAATTTCACGATCTTCACAAAATTGATCCTGCCGCTATCCGTACCTGCTCTGGCATCCTTCGCCATCTTCCAATTCCTCTGGGTCTGGAATGATTACCTGATCGCTTTGGTCTTTTTAGGGGATAAAAGCCGGGTGGTCACATACGCACTGGCATCCATTGTCGGCGAAAAGGGACAAGACTGGCACCTGCTCACCTCTGGGGCTTTTGTCAGCATGCTATTACCGCTCGCGGTTTTCTTTGCCCTGCAACGCTTCTTTGTTCGCGGATTACTTGCAGGCTCAGTCAAAGGTTAAACACGAAAATGGACTGGGCAACCAGTCCATTTTTTATACGATCCACACTCTAATTATGACAAATAACCTCTGGTACAAAAACGCTGTTTTTTATGAGATATCTGTCCGCGCATTCAAGGACAGCAATGGCGATGGTCATGGCGACTTGCGCGGAATTGCAGAAAAGCTCGATTACCTTCAGGCACTTGGCGTGGATTGCATCTGGATCATGCCCATTTACCCCTCACCGTTGAAGGATGACGGTTACGACATCGCCGATTATTATGCAGTAGACAAAGCCTTCGGCTCGCTGGATGATCTAAAGGAGTTAATTCGATCCGCACACGAGCATGGCATCCGCATCGTCATGGATCTGGTGTTGAATCACACCTCTGATGAACATCCCTGGTTTCAAGCATCACGATCCGACCGCAATTCACCCTATCGCGATTATTATGTCTGGAGCGATACAGACAAGAAATATAAAGACGCGCGTATCATATTCGTGGATACTGAACACTCGAACTGGACATGGGACGAAAAAACAGGTCAATATTACTGGCACCGCTTTTATGCCAGCCAGCCTGACTTAAATTTTGACAATCCAAAAGTTCAGGAAGAGATGCTCCAAGTGGCGCGCTTCTGGCTGGACCTCGGAATTGACGGCTTCCGCGCTGACGCAGTCCCCTACCTGATCGAGCGCGAGGGCAGCAACTGCGAAAATCTGCCTGAGACACATGACTATTTGAAAAAGCTGCGCTCTTTCATGGACCAGCACTATTCTGGGCGCATTCTGCTATGCGAAGCTAATCAATATCCCGAGGATGTGCGGCCGTATTTTGGTGATGGTGATGAATTCCACATGGGTTTCCACTTTCCCATCATGCCGCGCATTTACATGGCACTTAAAAAAGGGCGCTTCGAGGATATGGCAGAGATCATGCATCGCACGCCGCCCATCCCTGAGAATTGCCAATGGTGTACCTTCCTTCGCAACCACGACGAACTCACATTGGAGATGGTCACACCTGAGGAACGCCAGTGGATGTGGGAGCAGTATGCACCCGAACCGCGGATGAGGCTCAACATGGGCATCCGGCGCCGATTTGCCCCCCTGCTTGATAACGACCGCCGTAAAATGGAACTTGCAAATTCCATTTTGTTCACCCTGCCTGGTTCGCCCATCATTTATTATGGTGACGAGATCGGCATGGGTGATAATATTGACCTGCCCGACCGTAATGGAGTCCGCACACCCATGCAGTGGGACAACTCACCCAATGCAGGCTTTTCAAAAAACACACCTTTCTCAGATCTTGTAAAAGGCGCGGAATACGAGCGGATCAATGTCGCCGGTCAGATCAACAAGCCTGATTCATTTTTCAGTTCGGTCAAACGGATGATCAAGTACCGCAAGGCGCACCCAGCCTTTGGCGGCAGTAGCATGGAATGGGTGGATACGGGCAACCAGGCAGTTGCAGTATATGTCCGCGAGCATGATGGAGATACTGTGCTGATCCTCAACAACTTGAGCGCATCGGCCGAGACAGTGAATATCCCGGTCAAATTCCAAAAAAGCCATTTGGATCTGTTCACCGGTCAAAAGCTGAACCTAACCGACAAACTCACTCTTCAACCTTATGCCTACTTATGGCTGCATATACAAAAATGAAAAATAACACTCCTCTCTTTGGCGGCATCGAGGGCGGCGGAACGAAGTTCGTATGTGCCATTGGCACAGGACCAGATGATATCCGCGCCGAAACCAGATTCCCGACCACCTCCCCGGAAGAAACAATGGCACAGGCAGTGGATTTTTTCAGACAGCAGGAAAAAAGTCTGGGAAAACTTGCCTCGATCGGGTTCGCCTGTTTCGGTCCGCTCGACCCAAATATTGATTCCAGAACCTATGGATATATCCTCCCGACGCCAAAACCGGGTTGGACCAATGCGAATGTCGTCGGCGTACTGCGCTCTGCGTTCAACATCCCGATCGCCTTTGACACCGATGTCAACGGGGCGGCGCTGGGCGAATGGCGCTGGGGTATGGGACAGGGTTTGCGAAACTTTATTTATCTCACCATCGGCACGGGCGTGGGCGGCGGTGCGTACGTTGAAGGCAAACTGCTGCACGGCTTGCTGCACCCCGAAATGGGGCACATTCCCCTGCCGCATGATAAAACCAGAGACCCTTATGCAGGGAACTGTCCATTTCATGGGGACTGTTTTGAAGGCCTGGCTTCGGGCGTGGCAATTGAAAAACGCTGGCAGCAAAGTGGCAGTACGCTTGCCAAAGACCATCCCGCATGGGACCTGGAAGCGGAATACATTGCAATGGCACTGGCGAGCTACTCGTTCACACTCTCGCCTCAGCGCATCATCATCGGTGGCGGCGTAGGCTCGCTGGAGCATCTACTGCCAAAGGTGCAGGAGCGCACGAAGCAGTACATCAACAGCTACATTCAGTCACCCGCCATCCTTGAGAATATTACCTCCTATATTGTCAACCCGGGGCTTGGAAACCGCTCAGGCATGTTAGGCGCCATTGCGCTTGCTGAACAGGAAATGCTTAAACAAGAGATCTAATCACCATGATCCAAAACCCTTTCGATTACCAGGCACAAAGGTCCCTGCAGCGCATTTTGCCGCGCGTGGAGCAGACGCTAAAAAAATTTATAGCCAAAGATCCGCAAGGCTGGGAGCAGTTCACAGCGCGGCTGAATAAAAACTTCGCCACGCTCTTCGAGTTGTATCTGCAAATTTACGGTTCCCAATATGATTTCTTTTTTCATCTCGAAGATCTGGTTGCCAGCATGGCATGCTCATGGTTCAGCCGCCCGCAAGATCTGCGGGAATTGGATGAAGAACGGGAGCATGATCCGCTCTGGTTCCAGTCAAATCAGATGCTGGGCGGCGTATGCTATGTTGATCTTTTTGCAGGCGATCTGAAAGGCGTTAAATCCAAAATTCCCTATTTTAAAGAACTGGGCATTACCTACCTTCATCTCATGCCGCTATTCAAAGCGCCGGAAGTGGAAAACGACGGCGGTTATGCTGTGAGCAGTTACCGCGATGTCCACCCGCCGCTTGGGACGATGAAGGAATTGGCATCCCTCGCGCGCGATCTGCGAAACGCCAACATCAGTCTGGTGGTAGACCTGGTTTTCAATCACACTTCAGATGAGCATCTGTGGGCAAAACGCGCCAAGGCGGGTGAACAGGAATACATGGATTTCTACCGGATCTTCCCCACCCGGGAAATGCCTGACCGCTATGAACAGAATCTCAGGGAGATCTTTCCCGAAGAGCACACCGGTGCATTTACATTCTTCCCTGAATTATTCCCTGCCTCAACGCCCGCCGGGATGGGAGGCGGCGGCTGGGTATGGACCACGTTCCACAGTTATCAATGGGATTTGAACTACGCCAACCCCGGTGTCTTCAACCGCATGGCAGACGAAATGCTCTTTCTTGCAAACCAGGGCGTGGAGGTTTTACGACTCGACGCGGTGGCCTTCATTTGGAAGAAACTCGGCACAGGGTGTGAAAACCTGCCCGAAGCACATACATTGATCAAGGCATTTAATACGGTTTCAAAAATTGCAGCTCCCGCCTTGATCTTCAAATCAGAAGCCATTGTTCACCCTGATGACGTAGTCAAATATATATCACCGGACGAATGTCAAACATCATACAACCCGCTGCTGATGGCTTTATTATGGAATTCCCTTGCCACACGCAAAACAGAATTGCTCTCGCAGGCACTGGCTACCCGCTTTAAAATCCATCCTGAAACCGCCTGGGTCAACTATGTCCGCGTGCACGATGACATTGGCTGGACATTCTCGGATGAAGATGCCGCCCAATTTGGCATCAACGGCAGTGACCACCGGCGCTTCCTCAACGAGTTCTATCGGGGCAGATTTGCCGGTAGTTTTGCACGAGGCCTTCCCTTTCAGGAAAATCCGTTCAATGGTGATTGCCGGATCTGCGGGACATGCGCCTCGCTTGCAGGGTTGGAAAAAGCGCTGCACGAAGAAGGCGAAAACGAGGTGGAACTTGCCATTCGCCGCATCCTACTCATTCACGGCATCATTCTGACCGTCGGCGGGATCCCGCTGCTCTATCTGGGTGATGAAGTCGGCACGCTCAACGACTATACCTATCGGGACGACCCCGCTCACGAAAGAGACAGTCGCTGGGTACATCGTCCAAAGACAGATTGGGAAAAGGTTGCCAACCGTAGCAACGGCAAAACCGTCGAAGGGCGCGTTTTTCAGGGACTGAGGAAACTGATCGGACTGAGGAAACACCACAAAGTTTTTAGCGGCGGTGAGTTGGAAATCATCCACACTGAAAATGAACATCTGCTGGGCTTTATGCGAATTCACTCTGGTAAACGGGCGGTTATCTTCGCCAATTTCTCTGAAACGCCACAAACCATCCCTGCGCGAATTTTGGAACAATACTCCGTTCATGGGAAAAAGCGACTGCATGGGAAAAGCAGGATTTTCGAGCAGGGTGATGGGGAGATCGAATCTCTTGATTTTTTGGTGTTTGGCTAGGGGATGGATTTCATCCTGCGACCATGCCGGTCATCCTTTTTTTCTGCTACAATTGCTCCACCCTATGAATCATATCTGGTCACCCTGGCGCATGAAATATATCGAAAACCATGAAGGAAAAGAGGAAGGCTGTGTATTTTGCAACGCACACGCCAGACAGGACAGCGCGGCAAACCTGATCGCTTATCGCAGCAGGCATGCTTTCGTCATACTCAACCGCTATCCATATACAAGCGGACACCTCATGGTGATTCCCTTTAAGCATGTCGCCTCGCTTGAAGAATTGGACCCCGCCACCCGCGCCGATATGATGGAACTTACGTCACAAAGCATCAGCGTGCTGCAAAAAATCTACCACCCACAGGGCTTTAACATGGGAGCAAACATCGGCCAGGCCGCAGGCGCAGGACTGCCTGGGCATATTCACATTCACATTGTTCCACGCTGGGGCGGCGATACAAATTTTATGTCTACATTGGGAGAAACCCGAGTGCTGCCGGAAGCCCTAGAAGATACCTACCTGCGCGTGCAGAAAGGTTTTATGGAGACCAGCTAGGCAACCCGCCAAAACCTGTGTTTTCAAAACTGCAAGCTGACCTGCTTGATGGGGGAATGACAAAAACAAGCGTATCCATTATCTTTATCAGTATGGAGACCTTATGATCAACCAAAAAACCCTGCGAGCAATGCTCCTTTTAGGCATTGTGATGATAAATTTACTGGCATGTACCAAAACGGGCGTCCCTACCACAGAGTCTATTCCGACAGAACAACCAACCATCCCATCACCAGAAGCAACCGTCACACCATTATCAACATCGACATCGACCCCAGTGCCGCAGCCTTTGGCAACACCTTCATCTTTTGGCCCCGACCTCGAGGATTTCCCTGCCGGCTACAACCCGTTGAACGGGCAGCCCGTGGAAAATCCAGGTTTGCTTCAAATTCCCGCCATGCTCATTTCGGTTTCCCACTTCCCGCCCGTCGCGCGCCCACAGGCAGGTTTATCTTTTGCGCCCTGGGTGTTTGAGTTTTATATCACCGAAGGCGCCACACGCTTTCTTTCAGTCTTTCACGGCACTTATCCAATGCCCGAAATTCCGGTCACCGGTGATTGCGAAATCCGCACTGAACCTTTCAGGAAGACCTCGCAAATCCTCGGTAACCAGGTTTGGCTGGACAAAAATAATAATGGGCGCCTTGAATCCTTTGAAAATGGAGTGGCTGGTATTTGCGTAAACCTTTATGACAAAGCCGGTCAGATGGTCGCATCCACGACTACCGACACCAACGGTTATTATGGTTTCAATGTTCAGCCTGCAAAATATCGGGTGGAGTTCATTTTGCCAGAGTGGCTGGAGTTTACAACAGAGAATATCGGAGATGAAAATGGGGATAGTGACGCCAACCCGTTATCAGGCATGGCGGACGTGGAGATTGAAACGACCCATCTCCTGCTCGACGCAGGACTGGTACCATCTGAAAACGTGATACCCACCCCGGGCAAATCCGCTCAATTGCCTCCCGCCGAGATCGGTCCGATCCGCTCAGGCCGTTTGCTGTATGCAGACATCGCCGGGTTCTTCCAGGACTCATGCCTTGTATACGCTTTCGCATCGGAGGAGGTTCTGGAAAAACTGCCGCAATGTTCGATGGTTGCGCATGAAGATGCGGGTGGCGGCTCGATGATGAGCCTGGAACGGATGCAGGCAGTCGCAGAAGATAACATGCGTTACTCGCGCCGTGGCTTTAACTATTCAGGGAATCTTTTCACTGAGACCATCCCCGATGGCGGCGTACCTGCGAACCAAATTAATGTTTATGTGGCAACGCTTAATCAATCAGGCTGGACGTATGACCCGCTTTACGGCGCATGGCTAAGGTTCGTAGACAATGCTGATAATGCAACCGTGGGTGAACTACACGCGGATACAGACCGCCTGACGGGGCGTCAACTGCACTTTGAAAATTTCATCGTCATTTTTCCTGAAGTCGATGTGATCTCGCCTACAAATTTGGATATTCACCTTGAACAAGGTGACAGTGGACGCGCATTATTATTCCGCGATGGACTGAAATATGAAATTGAATGGAGCACAATGTCAGGCGAGTTCGAAAAGAACTCAGGTCAACGCAGGCCGATGCAGTTCCAAAACCCCGATGGAAGCCCGGCCGAATTGAAACCCGGTAACTCCTGGATCTTCGTTGCCAGCCCCTATTCGATCGTGTCTAATGAGGGCAGTGGCACATGGAAACTGCGTTACTACGCGCCCGCTGGATCAAAGTAAATCTTAAATTTCGGCAATTCAAACAAAGAAAATTTGGATGCTCTACTCTTTCATCCCCATATATCAAGAATTCGAGATAAAAAATTACCGCTGCATTCATCACAAATGCAGCGGTATTCAAGTCAATAGATATTACTTCTTTCCACCCAGCAAGCCGCCCAGCAGGCCTGCCGCATCGTCAAGCCCGATGCCATCACTTAAGTCAACATTTCCGGAAAGGACCGCATCCAGCTGACCTGAAACCGTGGGCGGCAATTTCTCCTTAAGAAAGTTTAAGACCACATCCACGGATTGTTGTGCCTTGTCTTTGGGGATACCCACCTTTTTCGCAACCAATTCGGCAATTTCAGTTTTAATATTCGACATTTTCCAATCTCCTTTAAGAATTTTGTGCATACTGCCAGCATATCTTATGCCGCATAACGAATTTTACCAGACCCTGGGTGGGCATCAGAATTCTGACAATTTGAAGCAATCTGCCATCATAACCAAGTTGGCGCAAACAAGCAGATCATGCACATTAAGCAGGTTGGAAAAAAAACGAATATTACATCCATGAGATTCTCCGATTCGTGGTCGGGATACCCCAATAACTAACTGCACCGAACCTCATGGATATTTTTCAATTTTCATCCCAAGGTAGAAACCCGGGATAAATAAGATGGATCGGATCACTTTAGAGCGTTAATCTCCTTCAGCACTTTTGTTACCATCTCCTCGGTTATTCCAGCCTGTTTGGCTTGCGGCATGGCAAGCAGCGCCTTTAAGGTCATTCCTTTCGCCAGGCCGATCATGGGATTCCTGGAGACTCCGGGAGCATATCTTTCCAAAATCTCCACTGCGTTCGTGTCTTTCAAAATATCACCAACTTTTGTTTCCAAAGTGTACGCCATTTTTTTTCTCCTTGAATTATTGGATAACACGTCATGTCAAATAATTTATTGACAACCATATTATACGGCGACAACTGAAAAAAAATCACCTGGGTCTGAAGCAGCACAGATCCAGGTGTAATGAGGTGCCGGAACCTCTCTGGCTAATAATAAGAGCTCTTCAAAAACCAACTTAATCCCAAGGATGTATAATCGCGCTCATGTTCAAAAACAAAAACCTCGCTGTACTATTCTTTACGCTCGTTGTTGTTATGCTTGGGTTTGGCATCGTCATTCCCATCCTGCCGTTCTATGTCGAACACTTTGGCGGAAGCGGCAAAGACATGGGCATGTTGATGGCGATCTATTCCATCATGCAGTTCATTTTTTCCCCCATCTGGGGCAGTCTCTCTGACCATTATGGCCGCAAGCCCATCCTGCTGGTGGGTATTGTAGGCAATGTAGTCTCTCAAATTCTATACGGGGTGGTGGGGCAATTTGCTGAAGCAGGAATGTTCACGCCGCAAACCGGGCTCACCCTGTTAATCGCCACACGCGGTCTGGCTGGAATCCTCTCCTCGGCAACCCTGCCAACAGCCATGGCGATCATCGGCGACAGCACCAGTCACCATGACCGCGGCGGCGGGATGGGTCTGGTCGGCGCGGCAATGGGCGTGGGTATGGTTCTCGGTCCTGGCATCGGCGGGATGATGTCTGGCATTTCGCTTTCTGCCCCGTTCTATTTTGCGGCGGCGATCTCGGTGGTTGCCGTCATCCTGACCTGGGTCATGGTCTCTGAATCGCTGCCGAGCGCAGAACGCAGTGCCACGCTTGGAAAGATCAACGGACCCCAATTAAAGGAGATGTGGCAGGCGCTTTACGGTCCCATCGGCTTTTTGCTCTTTCTGGCATTCCTGCACAGTTTCGCACTTGCCAACTTTGAGAGCGTATTCGGGATGTACACCCAACTCCGCTACGATTACAACGCCACTCAGGTGGGCATCGTACTGACGGTTATTGGGCTTGTCTCTGCCATTGTGCAGGGAGCGCTGACAGGCCCTGCCACCCGTAAATGGGGTGACACACTGGTGGTTAAAGTCTCTCTCTTTGCCAGCATCTTCGGTTTTATTTTGATGACGCTGGTGGGGAGTGAACCAGGCAAAATTGCAACCTCTGTCATCCTGACTTCAGGTTTCTTCATGCTGACCAACTCCATGATCCGCCCCGGGTCTTCTTCACTGATCTCAAAGCAGCCAGGTACCAGTCAAGGCGTGGCAATGGGTATGAACAACGCCTTTATGAGCCTGGGACGTATCGCGGGACCGTTATGGGCTGGATACGCGCTTGATGTCAACTTGAACTATCCCTACCTGACAGGGGCATTCATTATGGCTGTGGGATTTGTGTTGTGTATGGTCTTTTTACCAAAAACAAAAATTACCGCAAAGGATCAAGAGACGTCACAAAGGTTGCCTTCATGACCATTTATTCAATTACCTGGTCACCTGACAACTTGTAAAATCCGCCCCCAACACGCATGGACTTTTTCAACATGCAGCTGTCCGCCGTTTACGTGAAATTCATCGTTTGGGTTTAGCAGGTCAACCAGGCGAGTTCTATCTGGCAGTGAGGCAGGGATGTCAAAAGTTACGTCTGTGGCAGCGGCGTTGAGCAGGACAAAGACAATGTCGATTTCTGTATTTCGTGAATAAGCAAATTGCTCTGAGGCAACAAAGACCTCCCTGTAATCTCCGTGCCGCAGGGCAAATGTGTTCTGCCTGATGTGTGCGAGGCGGGCAAGGATCGCGGGCAATCCAGGCTGGGGAGAATCTGCCCGGAGCCGATCCAGATCAAGGGCGGGGCGCAGGTGGTGGTCATCACTTGGGGTACGCACCCCCTCCAATCCCCACTCACTACCATAATATATGGATGGCACCCCAGGCATGGTAAAGAGTAAACAATACAAGGGATAAAGGTGCTGCGGTTTTGCGAGATTGCTTGCCACACGGTTCACGTCATGGTTATCGGCGAAGTTGTAGAGGGTCAGATCACGGTACATGCCGCCCGGACCAAATTGCCGGTTGAGCGAGTAGGCGATCTCAAAATAGTTTTTATCTGCGAGACTGGAATACAATCCCTTGTAACACTCGTAATTGGTGACCGAATCAAGCATAACAGGATTTGCCCAGTTATTGTAATCTCCATGTACGACCTCGCCCATCAGCCAAAGATCGGGGCTAAGCATATGGCAGAATGAAGATAGTTCGCGCATGAATTGCGGGTCAAGACAGTCTGCCACGTCAAGGCGCAAACCATCGATCTCAAATTCCTCAACCCACTGCCGGATGGCATGAAACAAATGGTCGCGTACCTCACACGAATGCAGGTTGAGTTTAACCAGGTCAAAATTATTATTCCAGCCATCATAGCGGAAGGCATCCCCAAATGGACTGCGTGCAGAGAAATCCACACCCTGGAACCAATTCACAAAAGGTGAGGCCTGTTTATTTTGCGTCAGGTCGTGGAACGCCCAGAAGTCACGCCCCACATGGTTGAAGACTCCATCGAGAACGACCTTGATATCGGCGCGGTGCAGTTCCCGGACAAGTTTTACCATTGTATGGTTTGTGCCAAGGCGGCGGTCAACGTGGAAATAGTCGGCAGTATCGTAGCCGTGTGCTGTGGATTCAAACAGTGGTCCGAGATACAAGGCGGTGATCCCCAGATCACGCAGGTGCGGGATCCAATCAATTATTTTTTCCAGTCGGGGCACAGGCACGGAGGTCAGGTCGTTGCGCGCAGGAGCGGCGCACATTCCTAGCGGATAAATGTGATAGAAGATCGAGTCAATTGTCCAATGAGATTTCATAAATTTTCCTTTTGTGTACTTACCAGTCGGTATATAAAATTGATAAAAAAATAGAGGGGTGCGCTCCAGGTGCGAGGCGGTCCCCCTGAATTTCCTATGAGAAGATGCCGTGCATGAACTGGTGAACCGCCTTTTTGACAAGGTTTTCATCCAGTTTGGCGTATCCGTTAAGTCCAAGGGCAATGTAGGTATTGAGCATTCCCAGGAAAGTGGCGGCATAGGCGCGGTGACGTCCCTGCATGTTGCCGTGGTCACTGGCGGCTTGCAGAAACAGGGCTTCAAGGATCTGCTGTTGTCTTTCATTCACCTGGGCTACCGCCTTAAACGTCTCGCTCTCAGCAGGAGAGAACCACATGGCAAGCTGCATTCGGTAAAATGACCGGCGCTTGCGGGCAAAACCAAAGTAATGGCTGGCAATCGCTTCGAGCGGCTCCACCACGTTTCGGTTGTACTCGACTCCTTCGAGGGCAGCGAACAGGTCCACAAAGGTCTCATCCAGTACGGTTTTGAGCAGCCCGCTTTTGCTGCCAAAATAATGATACAGGGTGGGCTTTTTTAATCCGGCGGCGTCCGCCACTTCCTGCACACCCACTGCGTCAAAACCGCGAGAGGAGAACAGGTCAATTGCGCAGGCAAGGATCTTCGAACGGTTATCTTCCATGCAGAACAGTGTACCACTCGGTACATAAAAAGTCAACCCAGACTGCAGGCTGATCACCCCATAACTTTCATCCCTTGCATAAAAATCCATTTATCGTCAATCCAAATCCAAAATCGTAGTTATAATCATCTTCATGCGTTTCAATCCATTTCAACAATCAGACGTTCCTGAAAAATATCGTTCCAACTTCCGGCATTTATTTTTAGATATTGCCTGGTTCGGCGTATTGAGCGGGACATCCGTCAACTTCCTTAATGTATACGCCACGCGCCTCGGCGCGTCTGGCTTACAGATCGGTTTGCTGGCCGCCATGGCGGCAGTCGTTAACCTTTTCCTTGCCATCCCCGCGAGCCGCTGGATCGAAAAACGTCACACCGGACGCGCCGTTTTTTGGTCATCCGTCCTATTTCGGGTCGGCTATATTTTGTGGATCCCCCTGCCCTGGCTGCTGAACGAGCAGGGACAGATCTGGGCGTTGATCATCCTCGCCTTCCTAATGGCAATTCCGCTCACACCAATGGGAGTTGGCTTCAATGCCCTGTTTGCAGAAGCCGTCCCGGACCGCTTCCGCTCGCAGGTGGCAGGCACCCGTAATGTGACATTTTCCATAACCTATATGCTGGCTTCCTTCGGCGCAGGCTTCATCCTTAAAAACATGCCGCTGGAAGCAGGGTACCAGGTGATCTTTGCGATCGGCGCTTTTGGCGCGGCAATGAGCAGCTACCATATCTATCACATCAAACCTCTGCAAGAGGATATCTTTCCGCTTCCATCCTCGCCCCAACCTGATGTCACACCCTCGCTCAATGCTCCCACTGGGATCCGATCTGCACTGCGGTTGGATATTTGGGCAAGCCCATTTCGGAACGTGCTGCTGGGTCTTTTCTTCTTCCATTTGGCGCAATACATGGCACTGCCCATCTACCCATTTTTCAATGTGCGAGTCCTCAACCTGAATGACAACAATATCGGAATAGGCACGGCTCTTTTTTACCTAACCGTTCTCCTCGGCTCAACCCAATTCCGGGGTATTGCCCAGCGATACGGAAATAAGGTTGTAACCGGCTGGGGTGCAGCAGGTATGGCAATTTATCCATTTCAACTGGCGTTCACCCAAACCGTCTGGCAGTTCTATGGGGTCTCGTTCCTCGGCGGGTTCTTCTTTGCCATGCTCAACGGGGCATATCTCAATTATATGCTCGATAACATCCCGCCCGCTGACCGCCCCTCGCATCTGGCGTGGTATGCCATCGTTCTGAATGTCGCCATTCTGGCAGCCTCTCTCATCGGCCCTGCCATCGCGGATGGAACGGGATTGGTCAATGCACTTATTATCGTAAGCGTGCTGCGGCTGCTCGCTGGAATTGCCATCCTCAAATGGGGATGATCGCCTGGCTGCTTTCAGCAAAAGCAGCCAGGGTTTATGTTAAAATCAACCCGTGACAGAAAACATCAAAATCATCGCAACCAATCGCAAAGCCAGTTTTGAATATTTCCTGATGGAAAAATTCGAAGCAGGAATTGTCCTGCAAGGGTCTGAGATCAAATCCATCCGCGCGGGGCAGATCAGTATTCAGGAATCTTTTGTGGATATCCCCAACGCACAGGAAGCCTGGCTTGTCGAAGCGCATATTGCCCCGTACGAACAGGCAGGGCAATACTTCAACCATGAACCCAAGCGCAGACGGCGTCTGTTGCTGCATAAGAAACAGATCCGTGAATTGTGGAACGACATCCGCATTAAAGGCAATACTGTTGTGCCGACCCGCGTGTACCTGAAAGACGGACGAGCCAAGATCGAGATCGCCCTCGCCAAAGGTAAAAAAGCCTACGATAAACGCGCCACCATTGCCAAGCGGGATGAAGCACGGGATAACGAAAGAGCGACGAGAGTCAGATAGATCCTCCGCCTTGAGCGGAAAGATGAACGCTCTTCGGGGAATCCGATCGAAGGGCAAGAGGAAACAAATCACATGTCCCCTTCCACCATTGGCGGTATCAACCTGCTTCCCGAACCCGAAAAACGCGCGATCTATGCGCGCTATATCCCCGCTGCACTGCTGGAAAAATACGAGATCCCACCGCTCACCTCTGCCGCTGGATACAACCTTTTACAGTTCCGTTTTGCCCCTGGATCGTCTGACGTGGAAATGCGTCTTTTCCACAAAATGGATTTCCCAGATCCGATCCTTTATGCCCACCTGACCGACACGTTGAACGGACAAATTCACATCCTGCTTTACATTCTCAATGCACCCGGGACTCCGAGGTTCGATGTGGATAAAATGCCGGACGGCTCACCCACCCAATTCGGCACCCTGCAAAGAAACATCGAAGCGGAGCAAGGCGCCCTATTGGCGGGATTGGCTCCGGGACAGGTACGGCGCGGGTTAAGAATGCTCGGGCAGGCGATCAAATCATTTGAAGATTTTGTCGCCGTACTCGGGCATGACATGTACTTCATTGAACCCCTGTATTATCACAACGCGGTCATCTTTGAACGCTACGGATTCAATTATCAGATGGGCAAGCGCCTGATGAACAGCATCCACGCGGGGTTTCAACCTGGCGGTGATCTGCTGGCGCAGTTGGATGGATCGACCCCTTTCCGCCATTCAGAGGCGGCGAACAGCATCCGCAAGCGCTCATGGGCGATCCATGACGGCATCCTCGGCGAACCATTCACCAACGTGACCATGTACAAGCAGGTTGGGAAATCAGCGGGCATCAACACTACGCCCGATTGTGTATGGTAAAACGGGTTGCCTTCAGCCGCTTATTTACGGACGACGGAAGGCATACAGTTATTATTAAAAATCCTCTTCAGATTCAGTGGAAGAAAACACATTCAGGGTGGATCCAAGGCTGGCCAGCAGAAGCAGTGCAATAATAATGGCTGAACTGATGCACCAGATACATACTGCTTCGATGAGAAAAATCTCCAGATAAGTCAAATAGATCGAAAAGATCGTACCGAATAGCGCCATGCCAAACAAGGCTAAAGGCGCGTAGGTTGAGAACCAGCCCCAGCGTTGACGCCCAACCCACCAGGCTGCGAGGATGGCAATGTAACCAGCCGCGCCAAGCAAGCCCACGGGCAATATGCCCCAAACGCGCGCATACGAACTGGACTGCACTGCATTGCAATCGCCGACCGGACCACAGAACGCCTGCACTGATTGCGTCTCAACATACGTCAGATAAGCAGCAACACCCAGACCGATCAAAGATAACCAGGGAATGGCGTCACGCTGTACGATCCATACGGCTTGGAAATAAAGTCTGCCGATCAGCAGACTTATCAAAGCATAAAGAATGACAATGATCATAAAGGCCATGACAACGGCGGCAAGCGTGAAACCATTGTTTTTAACAGGATCATCCACAGATCCAATTTCTATTGGCGCTTCAACTGCCGTGGCTGACGCCGGCTGAGACGTGGGTGCGGTGAGCACCTGGGTTGCGAAAACCGGTACCGCAGTGGCAGGCAAAAGGTCTACGATCAGCGGATTTGTCGGAAACCCCAACCCGCCACGCTTCAAATGATCCTCCACCAGAACAGGCAGTTGATCTTGCACCTGGTCAGAGCCGACAAGCACCTGGTCACCGATGATCAGGAATGGCACGCCTGTCCCTTCCTTGGGAACTCCATAGGATTCGGCTACACGATATAATAAGTCCACGTCAGGCGTGCCTTTGACCTCGATCAAAAACAGGTCAAACTGTTCACCATATTTTTCCTGCAGAGGCGGCAAAACGTTTTGGATGACATCCTCACAATGCGGGCAGCCCTGCATCCAAAACATGACGGCATGAACTACAGGCTGCTGTGTCTGAGCATGCACGGGTACAACACATAAGGCAGGAAGCAGGATAAAAAAAAGGAAAATGGATTTTATTGATTTTTTCATGATGGGTACGTTGCTCCTTCACCGCAGGCTAACCGATGAGGTAATTTAATCCTGACACAGACAACCGCGAAGCGTGCAACCATTCAAAGCACTCTTCGCGGAAATATTATTTGGTGCAAATCAGTTTTAGCACACCAAGAAAAACATCAGTCCACCGAAACCGGATGGCACAAATGTGATTTTCTCATGCAATCGAGTTCTACGGACAGCGGATCAGTCCCTGTGCCCACAAGCAACCGCCGCAGGTAGGTTGGACGTTTCCAAAACAATCCTCCATATTTTCATTTGCCAGTTCACAGCTATTGCAAAAGACACAGGGTGAAAAATCAAAATCCTCCAGGCGCTTTCGTAGTTTCAAATATTCGGAATCGTTCCAAATATCCAGCAGACTGGTTTGATGAATATCGCCGACAAAAAACTCCTTTGAACTGCGCTTGCGTGTGTCGAGGTAATGCTCGTGCGTATAGAGCAAGGGCAGGCAGGGACTCACCTTGCCATCCTGCCGGACTGCAAGACTGCCCCGCTCGACAAATGGGCATTGATCCCTATTTTGGTTCAATGTACCGCCAAACAATTCAAGGCGATTCATGCCATTCAACACGGCAGACAACGCCTCAACGGTTTGCTCATTGATATCCATCAGCGGAAAATGGATCAAGGGGCTCATCTGCGCGCTTGGAGCGACATTCATCGAACGCAAATAGAGGTTTTCGGCGAGCAGTTCAGCGTTGTGTGCCAGAACGTTGCTGACGGAGAATTCCACCGCGCCAAGACGCATGCCCAGTTTGATGACTTCGTTCAGGTCGTGGATGTTTCGCCGCATGGCAACAAAGGCAATGCCAAGCTTGGGAACCCCTGCCCAGGTGGAAAAACCAAAGGATTTATATTTTTGCATACGCAAGCGGGATAAGTTTTCAATGACCAGGGGCAGGGCATCGCCGAGGCGGACATCCATATAACACTCTGGCGATGCGCCGTCTAATGATACCCAAAGCATATCCAGCCGCAAATCCACCAGTCTTTGGCTGACCTGCTCAGTCAACAATATGCCATTGCTGATCAGCGCAACTTCATGCCCGGCTTTTTTTGCCAGCCTGACCATCTCCAGACAATCAGGGTGTGAAAGCGGTTCTCCATATCCGCCAAAGAAGAGTTCGGGTTTTTGCGGCAGGTTCTCCAGGTTGGAGAGTATCCGTTTGAAGGTGTCAAGCGACATGCCGCCGTACTTAACATCCCAAACGTTTCGCATACAAGTGGCACAATTGAGGTTGCACTTATTGGTGATCTCAACATAGACCCGCTTGAGCGTCGTCAACGGAGAGCGTAAATGTACACCGTGACCATTTGGCTCAACACGCACCGTGTCACCGGGCAAAATACCCAGATCCCTGGCCAGTTCGGGCGGTAAGATGATATTTCCATGTTCGTCAACCTGGGCGTGATGGATTTTAGGCATAGGCAGGGGTCAGCTCCAACTCTGCAAAATTTTACCTGACCAGCTTCTCATCTGGTGGACAAATTTCCTGCACAGCAGCCAGCATTTCCGGCGCAGAACCAACTGCCCCGCCAAAATACCTTTTCTGGAAGAAGAACGCCACATTGACCAAACCGATCATTACAGGAACTTCGATCAAGGGACCAATGACCGCAGCAAATGCCGCGCCGCTTTCAATACCAAAAACCGCCACCGCCACAGCAATCGCCAGCTCAAAATTATTACTGGCAGCGGTGAATGAAAGTGTGGTGGTCCTGGAATAATCCGCGCCAACCCGTTTGCCCATCCAGAAAGAGACAAGAAACATCACAATGAAATAGATCAACAACGGAATGGCGATCCGCACCACATCCATTGGCAGTTCCACGATCACATCACCCTTGAGCGAGAACATCACGACGATGGTAAACAGCAGGGCGATCAGGGTCATCGGGCTGATTTTCGGTACAAAGACCTTGTGATACCAATCCCTGCCCCGCGCGCGGACAAGGAAAAAGCGGGTGAAAAATCCTGCGAGGAACGGAATGCCGAGATAGATGAAAACACTGGTGGCAATTTCGCCGATGGTGATATGTACAATATTGCCCGTCATACCAAACCAGGTTGGCAAAACTGTGATAAACACGTAAGCATACACACTATAGAATAAAACCTGAAAAATACTGTTGAACGCCACCAGCCCGGCCGCATATTCGTTATCCCCTTTTGCCAGTTCGTTCCAAACGATGACCATCGCAATACAGCGCGCAAGACCGATCAAAATGAGTCCGGTCATATATTCGGGATATCCCCGCAAAAAAATGATCGCGAGTACAAACATCAAAATGGGGCCGATCACCCAATTTTGGATCAACGAGAGGCTGAGAATTTTCCAGTTGCGGAACACGTCACCCAGTTCATCGTAATGCACCTTTGCCAGCGGCGGGTACATCATTAAGATCAAACCGATCGCGATCGGAATATTGGTCGTGCCAACGGACACAGCTGCGTTTAATTCTGCCACGGCTTTGGGAAAGAGAAATCCAATCCCCACACCCACTGCCATTGCCAGGAAGATCCATAAGGTCAGGTAACGGTCAAGGGTGGATAATTTTTTGGCGGCGCTTTTTTGGTTGGACATATATACCTTCTTATTAAAGTGGAGTTCAGGTCTGGATCACGCCGCTTCGAGCGCATTTACAACGAACGTGGTTATCTCAGCAGATGAGGGAATACGCCCTGTGGAGACCACCTTCTCATTGATCACCAACCCAGGCGTGGACATGACGTTGTAGGCCATAATATCGGGGTATTCGGTTATTTTAACAACCTCCGCCTCCACACCCATCTGTTCAACGACCAGACGGGTAACGGCTTCCAATTTCTTACAATTTGCACAACCTGAACCGAGAACTTTGATGGTAAGCATGTTTACTCCTTTGATGGTAATGAGAATTAAAGATAATAAATATGTGGGGCTCTGCTGTTTATAAGATCATATTGAACATATATCCTGTCAGCATGATCGCCACAGCAATCACAATAAAGAATGTAATAAGCAGCGGCATTTTGAGCACACGTTTTAAAATCACCGCCTCAGGCAGACTCAAGCCGATAACCGACATCATGAATGCCAACGCCGTCCCCACTGATGCGCCTTTCTCGATCAACGTGCCGACGATAGGCACGATACCCGCCGCGTTGGAATATAAGGGGATGCCGATCAACACCGCCACAGGCACCGACCACCAGGCTTGCTTGCCCAGGATGGAGGCCAGCGCATCCTCAGGGACATAACCGTGAATCCCCGCGCCGACGGCAATGCCGATCACAACATACAACCAAACCTTGCCAACGATCTCTTTTACAGATTCCCAGGCGCGCTCAATGCGGTCAGCCCAGGTCAATTTTTCCTCGACGGCTTCTGCAGTACGGTGGATATTCCAGACGAAATCCTCCACATATCTTTCCATTTTTAGCCGTCCAATGATAAAACCCGCCACGATCGCAACGAGCAAACCCGAGGCAACATATAGCCCGGCGACCTGCCAGCCAAACAAACCAAAAAGCAGGATTATGGCAACTTCATTGATTGTCGGCGCAGCGATAAGGAAGGAAAAAGTTACGCCAAGCGGGATGCCAGATTCCACAAAGCCGATGAAAAGCGGTACGGCAGAACAGGAACAAAATGGCGTAACAATGCCCAGTAAAGCCGCAAAGACATTCCCCACACCTTCGCGCTTACCACCCAACAGGGCGCGGGTCCGTTCGGGGCTGAAAAAAGTGCGGATGATGGAAATGGCAAAGACCATACCCGAAAGCAGCAGCAAAATCTTCGGTACGTCGTAGAGGAAGAATGCCAGCGACTCGCCAAAGTGCGAATCACGCGCGAGTCCCAGGACGGAATAGGAAATCCAGTCGGCAAGCGGTTGAATGATATTGTAGGCGA
>JFJP01022035.1_pt1 | contig 21304 bp, 12 predicted proteins | sample 431651 | NCBI WGS metagenome assembly JFJP01 (sample SAMN02602958, study PRJNA72255) | Microbial mat metagenome, whole genome shotgun sequencing project. | biome: fresh water; feature: sink hole; material: water; isolation source: purple microbial (photo- and chemosynthetic) mats found in...
AGCCGTCGTTAAGTAAAACGGGTTTGCAACCCGTTTCACAGCCGTCGTTAAGTAAAACGGGTTTCAAACCCGTTCTACAGCCGTCCGTCTGACCTTCCGTCAGTAAAACGGGTTTGCAACCCGTTTCACAGCCGTCCGTCTGACCTTCCGTCAGTGAAACGGCCCGGCTAAAAGCAGACAAACCCGTTCTACAGCCTTGTGTCTGATTTGAAGAAGAAAGCGAGCGTAAAATGAGCTGCGCGCTGCCCCGGATAACGGTGAGGGGCTGATTGAGTTCATGGACCACACCGGCAACCAACTGCCCCACCGATACCAGTTTGGCAGACTGAATAAGTTGGGACTGTGTGCTTTTGAGTTCGGAATATGCCTTTTCCAATGCCTCCTCGGCCTGCTTCCGGTCCGTCAGGTCCATCGTGAAAACAACAGCGTGCGTCACGCTCCCTTTTTCATTGAAATACGGATAATAACTCACGCTGTAATATCTTTGCCCTTTGTTATGAAATTCAAACCAGCCTTCAAAATGGATTTCATTGCCTCCGAGGCATTTGTCTATATTGGGCTTGATGTGATTTTCAAAGGTTTCGGTTCCCCAGACTTCCCTTGCTGTTTTTCCGACAACATCGCTGCTGTCTTTGTCAAAAGCTTTGCGATAGGAAAGATTCACCGCTTCATAAACATAATCTTTGTTGATAAGAGTCATAAAATCTTTTGAACTGTTTGCGATAAATTCATATTTGCGCCAAAGCCTTTCCGCTTTTTTCCGGTCTGTCGTATCCCGCCCAACAGACTGAAACTCGGTCACATTCCCCAAAGCGTCAAATATTGCCCGGTCAATCCACTGGTGCCAACGTATTTCCCCGTCAGGAGCAGTCACCTGATGTTCATAACTTTTGATGGGATTGTCCGGGGTAAAAGAAGCAATATGCCGGCGGATGCCTTCATGTTCGTCCGGGGGAACAAATTCAAGAAAGCGGCGTCCGATCAGTTCTGTCTCATTTTTTTTGAAATAACGGCAATATGCTTTGTTGACAAAAATGATTTCAGTATCGGGCAGAAAACGGCAGATCAGTTCGGTCTGGTCTTCGACAATCGCCCGGTAGTGCTGTTCGCTTTTTTGCAGCAACTGTTCTGCCCGGACTCTTGCCAGCAGATTGGCGAACATCTCTGCGACCACCCGGACTAAGCGGATATCTTCGTCAGACCATAAGTTGTTCCGCTGAGTTGCTGCATGGAGTCCGAAAAATCCGATCAGCGTTTTTTCCAGAAATATGGGAATGGCGAGAAAAGAACAGATACCGGCGGCGCTGTCGGCCGGCATCCGTGCGGCCATATCGGGAATATAAACAATTTCATTGTGCCGGAGTTTCTTCATTGCCCGGGGGGAGGTAAGGACGCAGGTAACAGGTTGCAGGGAGCAGGTTGCAGGTTGCAGGGAGCAGGTTGCAGGTTGCCCCGTAACTTGCAACCTGTCCCCTGCCCCCTGCAACCTGTCCCCCGCTTCACACCATTCATAAATTTTGTCAATTCTTTCCGGCTGCTGCGGGACATGTTCTTTTGAAAACAGTGCAATGTAACTGCGATCCGCACGGACAAATACGGCGATCATTTCCAGCGCGGCAGTGATTTCTTTGTCAAAAGTATTATATGAGACATTGACAGCGATTTTAGCCCAGCAGGAAGATATTTTTGCGATGAGTTCTTCCATGGCAAGCCGATGCTGCAATGCCTCTTTTGCCTTTACCTGCTCGTCAACATTGATAACAGCAGTCCGAATCCGGTTATAAATCCCTTCATCGTCCTCAACAGCAATGCTTTTCATAAGTCCGTAAAAGGGGGTCCCGTCTTTTCTGATGAGTTTGAGTTCGAAACGCCGCTCTGTCCGGGTTTCAAGCGCAAGTTTATGTTCGGAATCAAACAGATGCCGAAACGAAGGCGATATGAAATCCGCAAAGGGGGTCTTTATCAGTTCCCAGCGTTCAACACCGAGCAATTCTGAGCCTGTAAGATTGACGGACATGATGAGGCCCTCAGTGCTGAAGATGAAATAACCCGCAGGCGCAAATTCGTACAGATCATAATAACGGTTCCGTGAGGTTTCAAGCTGCACTTGGATGCCTCGAAGCGTTTCATTTTTCACTTGAGACTCAATCTGATGTATTCTGATTTTATCGGTCAGTTCATCCATTTCACGAAAGGGGATTTTCCCGCATATATCGGGACATTGCGCTTTCAGCAAATCCTGTGCCTGTCTGTGCAGTTGGCTTAACTTATGGATAAGATCGCAGTTTTTCATAATGTTCAGGTCAGGGGTTCGGGGTCAGAGGTTCGGGGGACAAGTTCACCTCTGACCCCTCACCTCTGACCTCTCACCCCTTTTTCTGATAAAAAAGCGTTTCTCCGTGATGAACAGAGTCGAATCTGTCTGTAATTCCGTAAATATTTTCGGTTGCGCCCAGCACCAGAAAGCCTTTGTCCGACAGCATCTCGTAAAACTGTCCGATGATCCGTACTTTTGTTTCAATATCAAAATAAATCAGAACATTGCGGCAGAAAATCACATCAAATCCCCCCAGCATCGCAAAGGGTCTGATGAGATTGATCTGCCGAAATTCCACCATAGAACGGATGGAACTGCTGATAACCCAGCGTTTTCCCTGTTTTTTAAAATAGGCATTCACCCGCTCGGGATTCAGTCCGCGTTTCATTTCTGTATCATTGTACTCGCCCGCCATTGCTCTTGCGAGCATTTCTGTGGAAATATCTGTCGCCAGTATGACAAAATCTTCCATAGAAACCGGTATCCGGGGAAAGAGATTTTCCCTGCCGGCGTTTTCGGAATACTCCTTAATGAGCATGACAAGGCTGTAAGCCTCCTGTCCTGTTGAAGACCCTGCAGACCACAGACGGACTTTGGGACCTTTTCTGCTTTGCTGACGCTGTTTGCGCTCGCAGACCCTGTCATTGAGCATGGGCAGAATACATTCTTTGAAAGCGGTAAAGGGATGCCGGTCCCGAAAAAAAGAGGTTTCGTTGGTTGTGATGGCATTGATGATCTGTTCCTGAAATCGGTTCTTAGTCTCCGGCGGCCCTTCGGTTCGGCTCCGCTCACCGCTCAGGCTGCTTTCTGTTACTTTCCGATAATATTCGCTGAAATTCACACAGCCGGATGCCAATGCCAGCGGCTCAAGCCTTTGGCGAATCAGATACTGCTTGTTTTCGGCAATGACAAGGCCGCATATACTGTAAATATAATCTCGAAAAAGCTCAAATTCATGCCGGGAGAGTTCCATAAGTATTTGTCCGATATTAAGTGAGAATTGAGAATTGAGAATTGAGAAATAAACACTTCCCAATTCTCAATTCTCAATTCTCAATTCTCAATTCTCAATTCTCAATTCCGATATTATGTAATAAAATCAGCGGGCATCACCCCCGATGCCGTGTTTTCCGCACAAGAGCGGCAACGGTATCGGGAATCTTTGCCAGCGGCAGCATTTCATCAACATTTCCGGATGCATAAACGCTTCCGGGCATTCCCCAGACCACCGAGCTTTCCTCATCCTGGGCAATGACATAACCGCCCGTGCGTTTCAGCACTGCCGCTCCCCTTGTGCCGTCTGCGCCCATACCGGTCAGAATCAGCGCAATGACTTCGCCCTGATAGGCTGTTGCAGCGGAGCGGAAAAGCACATCCGCAGAAGGGCGGCACCCCCGTTCCGGCGGCTGAGAGTTGACAACCAGAAAAACATCTCTGCCGCTTCGGCGCAGCAGCAGATGTTTCCCCCCGGGGGCGATGTAAACATAACGGGATTTCACCGCTTCGTTATTTCCGGCTTCCGTCACTGTAAAACTGCATCTGGCGTTCAGACTGTCCGCCAGCGACTGCGTAAAGGTCGGGGGCATGTGCTGAACAATGAATATGGGAATGTCTATTTTTTCGCAATCTAATTTTTCACAAAGGCGGGGCAAAATATCTGCCAATGCTTTGGGTCCGCCGGTGGATACACCGATAAGGATTGCCCGGACTTTTGCCGGAACTTTTGCCGGAACTTCAGAAGTATGTCCGGCAGGGTCCGAGCCGGGAGCGTCAGCGCCCATCGGTTCGGTGACGCTCGGTTCGGCTCCGCTCGGTTCGGCTCCGCTCGGTTCGGCTCCGCTCACCGCCGGATATCTTCCCGTTACAGACGCCCGTGCGGTAGCGGCATCCTCTTTGCGGCTGCCCCCGAATAACAGACGTCCTGCCGGTAAAATCCGACTCCGGGAAATCCGCATGGATATGAAAGACCGTATCTTTGCAATCAGCTGCCTGCTCAGAATTTCTATGCTTTCTTTTGCGCCGGAGCCGACAGGCTTGGTGATAAAATCAAACGCGCCGGCTTCCAGAGCAGATATCGTTATATCGGCACCTTTTCGGGCAAAAGAACTGATGATGATCACGCCGATGGGCGGAAAACCGGGATTTGACGCGTTGATTTTTTGAATCGCCCTGAGCGTTTCCAAACCGTCCATTCCCGGCATTTCCACATCGAGCGTCACCAGATCCGGATGATCGGATTCAATAAATTCAATTGCTTTTGCCCCGTTCCATACAGAGCCGATGACTTCAATGTCTTTTTCGCCGGTCAGGCTTTCTTCAATAGCGCTGCGAAAAATTCGGGAATCATCCACGATGAGGATTTTTGTCTTCATGTATATGCTGTTATATGACCTGCAATTCTCAATTCTCAATTTTAAACTTGCCGACCATTTCCTGCAATTGTCTGGCGATATCGCCCAATTTCACAGCGGATCCGGTTATTTTTTCCGCGTCGGCGTTTGCTTCGCCCGTGCTTCTGCCGATGCTGTGAATATTTGACGCCACGTCATTGGCACCTTTTGCTGCTTCGCCTGCATTGCCGGACATGTCATCAGAACCTTTGGCAACCTCGGCAATGGATGATGCGATATTGCGCGCCCCGACATTGACCTGCCGGACACTCACCGAAATATTGTTTGAAGTCAGTGTCTGCTGTTCAACCGATTTCATTATCATGCCGGATGAGGCTTTGACTGTGCTGATAATGGCAGATACTTCGTCTATCACTCTGACGGCTTCCATGGTGTTTTTCTGCACCTCTTTGATTCGTTTGGCAATATTTTCGGCAGACCGTGCGCTCTGATTCGCAAGGTCTTTGATTTCTTTTGCCACCACGGCAAATCCTTTTCCCGCGTCCCCGGCAGAGGCCGCTTCAATGGTGGCATTGAGCGCGAGAAGATTGGTGTGTTCGGCAATTTTCCGGATCGCCTCGGTCACTTCGTCAATCTCCATTGCGGCATCGCCCAGGGCGGTCATGGTTTTTGTGGCGGCATTTGCCATTTTCATTGCATCTGTCGTGATTCTGTCCCCCTCCTGAGCATTCCGGGCAATGTCCTTGATGGCAGAAGACATCTCTTCAATGGCATAAGTCACGACCTCCATATTCTGAGCCATCTGATTGGCGGTTGAAGAAATATTTTGTATGTTCACACTCATCTGTTCCAATGCGGAAGCCATGGTGCTGATATTCATAGCGACTTCTTCAGTGGCAGAGGCTACGTTTGCGGATTTGGAAGATATTTCATTGGTTGCCGTAAAGATTCCGGATGAAACTCGGGAAATATTTTCGGAAGAGGCGCTGAGAATTTTAACCGTATCCGCAATATCTCTGATAATGGTCTGAAAATTGTTCAGCGAGACATTCAGCCATTTCGCCATTCTGCGGAGTTCGTCATCAGGATCGAGTTCCACACGTTTTGTCAGGTCTCCCCGGGCAATGTCTTTCAAGATATAAGAAGTGACGCTGACGGATTTGGAAACTTTCCGGGCAATGTATCCCAGCATCACAAAGGCGGCAAGGACACATACCAGCGTAAAAATGCTTATTTTGAAAATGCTGCGGTTTGTTCTCAATATCAGTGCATCCGCGGAATCGCTGATTTGCGACATCGGCACTGTTATATGAAGGGACCATGGACTTGCTGTCCTGCCGACGGTCAGGGGAGTAAAGATTTCAAGACGGTTTTGCGCTGTCTTTATGATTTCTTTACCGTTTTTTATGTCTGCCAGTTCCTGTTCGGAAACAGTGATTTCCAGTATCTTATCGCCTGCCTGCACCGTTTTCAACATTGTTCCGCTGTGACTGACGAGAACCGTCTTTGCCGTAGCGGCGTGATATGGTTTTTTTATATTGTCAATCTGCTTTAACAGGGTATCAGCAGCTATATCAATCCCTGCAATCCCGTAAAAAGTTTCATCTGCAAGAATCGGCACGGCAAGAGAGATAATCCGCTGTGTTTTTCCCTGAAACGTGTAAAAATGAGGATCAATGATACATTCATTTTTTGTTTTTTTCGGGATCAGATAATAATTTTGTTCTTCATAATTCTCCGAAGGCGCCGGCAGTATTTCGCCGGATCCGTCCCGAATCACGCGGCAGAAAAACCCTGAACTGCCTTCATCGTCTTTTGTCTCGTCTTTTTTTTCAGACAGCTCAGTATCTCGGCAGATATAGACACTCATAAATTCGGGATGCTGCTCCAGAATATTTTTAAGGATATGGCTGAGTTCCTCGACGGATGAATCGGACAGGCTGTTTTCCGATGCGGAAAATATCTGAGAAAGAATACGCGCTGCCGAGAGGGCAGTCTCAAACTCAGAGCGGATAGCAGCAGCACTCTGCTTTGAGACAAAAACCGCGTCCTGTTTTGCTGCTTTGAGCGATTCTTCCCCCGCGGCTTCAGCGCCGGATCTCATGTTCATTGCAGCAGCAACAACAATTATCGTGGATATGAGCATCAGACAGAAGCCGGTCCAGATGGAAAGTCTAACTTGGATCGTTTTTAAGTTCATCTTTTTTATCTCCTTACAGGATTGTACAGGATTGTACAGGATTATACAGGATTAATCATGATAATCCTGTATAATCCTGTACAATCCTGTTTAAGGTCTGATTTTGAATTTACTGATTGTTTTCCGCAGTTGCGCGGCAACACCTGCCAATTCTTCTGACAGAAGGCTTACCTGTCTGGCGCGCCCGCTTGCCTCACGCGCAGCCTCGCTCACCCCCTCTATGTTGAGCGCAACTTCGCTGATGCCGCCGGCAGCCTGCCCCGCATTACCGGACATATCATCTGAGCCTTTTGCAACTTCGGCTACCGAAGAGGCAATATTTGTAACGCCTTTGCTTGCCTGATTGACATTGGCTGAAATCTCGTTTGAAGTCAGCGTCTGCTGTTCCACCGCTTTTGTGATGATCGCAGTGGAATCGTTAATTTTGCCGATAATGTCCGAAACCCCTTCTATGACTTGCACCGCCTGTATGGTATTTTTCTGTATATGACCGATTCTTTTGATAATATTTTCTGCGGCGCGGGAACTCTGTCTGGCAAGCACTTTTATTTCATTTGCGACGACAGCAAATCCTTTGCCCGATTCGCCCGCAGATGCCGCCTCAATGGTGGCATTGATTGCTAAAAGATTGGTCTGTTCGGCTATTTTTCTGATCACCTCCGTCACTTCATCAATTTCCATTGCCGCCTCTCCCAGAATATTGATGGTGGTGACAGCGTTATCTGCCATATCCATTGCTTCCTTCGAGATGTAAGCAGCTTCCCGTGCATTTCCCGCGATGTCTTTTATTGCCACCGTCATTTCCTCAATAGCCGAGGCCACCGACCGCATATTCTGAGACATCTCTTCGGCAGTCGTTGAAATATTGGCAATATTGAGACTCATCTGTTCGGCCGCAGAGGCAATGGTATTGATGTTGAAAGACATCTGTTTGGTTGCCTCGGCAACAGTGTCGGATTTGAGGGTGGTCTGCTCCGCGCCGGCAGACATCTGTTGCGAAAGTGTGAAAAGTTCTTCTGAATTTGCTGTCAGAACGCCGATGCCGTCTGCTATTTCTCTGAACATTTCCGCCAAGTTGAGTGTCATATTGTTTACGGCGCCGGCAAGGTCTCCGATTTCATCTTTATTGACAATCGAAACCATCTGACTCAGATCGCCCCGGGACATAATCTGTGCAGAATTGACACAGACTGCCACCGGCATGGTAATGAGTACCCGCATGGAAAGAATCAGCACCAGCACAATCAGAATATCCAATACCAATATCTGGATCACAGCAGAGACAGACATCTGAGCCAGCTCGGCATCTAAAGACCTGCGGGATGCAAACACCCTGACCTCGCCGACAATTTCCGCCTGTCTTTTAATTTTTCGGCTGGCGACAATATAATCATTTTCAGAAAGAAGGGTTTCAGAAGGAACAGGGCTGCCGAACTCGTTTCTTGAAAAAGCAAAGCCCGGCATAGCTTTTTCATTTTCCAGAACAAAAATGCCGGCGATCAGTTCGGATTCCATTTCTGCAAAAATAATATCCTGAGCCGTGTCTTTGTTATAATGAAATACCGGTTCTTTGAGGTTTCCCGACAGGCGTTTGGCTGCCAGCAGAACCCTTTCTTCAAGCGAGGCAACCATGCGGGATGCTGTTTTTGTGTGCTGATACAGTCCGAACACCGACAGCGTGAAAGTTGTGGTCAGCACCGCTATGATACTGACTTTCAGCAGAAGTCCCATCCGAAACGCATTCAGGAGATGAAGTATTTTTATCATTATGAAATCCTTTTACTGAAAATTTGCCACGAAAGCGCGAAAGAAACGAAAAACACGAAAGTTATGAAAATATGAACTGTAGAACGGGTTTCAAACCCGTTTTACTCTGCTGTCCGGAGTGCTGAAATGAGCGAAGCGAAATTTTAGCCGGGTTTCATCTGTTTTCAGCTTGGGCGTTTTACTGAAAATTTACCACGAAAGCGCGAAAGAAACGAAAAACACGAAAGTTATGAAAATACAAACAACGGCCAGGGCTGAAAACAGATATCTGTTTTCAGCTTGGGCGTTTTACTGAGTACCGCTACCTGATTTTTATGCGCCTGAGAAAGTTATGCGCATTTAAAACGACTAAGAGTTCATTTTCCAATTTGCATATACTTTCCCGCAATTCCGGCAAATTTTCTTCACCAAAGCCGGGATCGGTGCCCAAGCCCTGTTCTAATAGGCTTTCATCCACTTCCACAACATCACCCACGCTGTCCACCAGTACCCCGAAAGATTCTCCGACTTCCGGTTTGAACAAAACAAGTCTGTTTTTGTCATCTGTGAATTGCCGGCTCTCAAATCCCAGCAGCAGGCGCAGGTCAAAAATCAGATGAATCCGCCCCCGGATATTGACATAGCCTTTGACTTCCTTCGGCGCGTGCCGGACAGGCGTAAAATCTGTTTTGGCATTGATTTCTTTTACATGCAAAATATTCACGCCGAAAAGCTGCCCGGCAATTCGGAATGTGCAGAACTGGTGTTTTTTCATGTCTCAACCCTCAGGGTCTCTGCGTAGTTTGCGGGCTTTGCGAGACCGATTTTAATAAAATGAAAAGTTCTCGCAAAGGCGCAAAGGGCGCAAAGAAATGTAGAGCGACCCAAGCTGAGAACAGATCAAATCGCTTAGAAGCGACCCGAGCTGAAAATAGAAAAATTAGCTTTACTTATTCCTTTGCGCCCTCTGCGTGCTTTGCGAGAGATAAAAAGGTTCTCGCGTCTATTCTTAGCTTTGGCGCAAAGGGCGCAAAGAAAAAAAGATCAGACCCTGAGGGATTTTTAAAACCCTCAGGACTGACTATTTCAATATTTCCGCAACGCTTGTCAGAAATCGCTCGCGGTCAAGCTTGACTTCATAACGGTTATAGCCGCAGCGCTCGGCTTTTTCCCGATCTTTTTCAGAATCCAGCGCTGTCAGCGCCATCACCGGCAATTCCTTTTGCTGTAGGTCCTGACGAATATGCTTTACAAACTCCCAGCCGTCCATGACCGGCATCTCCAGATCGGAAACAATCAGATCAAAGGCAGACTCTCCCATGCGTTCCAGCGCCTCCATGCCGTTTTCTGCGGTGACAACCTTATAACCGTCTGCTTCTAAATAGCCTTTGATCAGATGTCTGAAAAAGGAAATGTCTTCTACCACAAGCACATGTTTTTTTTGAGATGCAGGTCCGGGAGTACCGAACAGATTCATCCGACGCTCGGAAAACCATTCCGGCTCAATTTTTTCAACAAGCCGGTAAATATCTATAAACAGCGTCATTTGCCCCTGTATGACCGCGGTCCCGAGCAGTCCGTGTTCCATTAATGTTTCCACATTCAGTTCAACGGAAACCGTTTTTTCAATATCCACCAGCTCGGATGCCAGCAGCCCGAGAGGGCGCTTGATATATTTGGGAAGAATGAGGAACATCTCGTCTCTTGTGATTCCGGCAGAAACGCCCAGCACTTTGTCAAGACGCAGAATCCGTGTGGAAACCCCGCTGACGGTAATGTACTCGTTTTCTCCCACAAAGCTGATATCGGCAGTCGAAATGTGTTCGATGCGCCGAATCAGGGGCAGGGCCATGGCAAAGAGTTCTTTTTCGCCGTGTCTGAAAAGCAGCACGGTCTGTGTTTCTTTATCGCTTCTGCGTTCCGGTGCGGGGTCTTTTGCATGGCCGTCAAATTTTATCCCGGAGTATGCGGCGATGCCTTCTGTATCTAAAATCAGGGAGATTTTCCCGTCACCCATGACTGTTGCCCCGGAATAGATGTTGAGGGATTTTAAGCAGGGGTGCATGGGTTTGACCACGATTTCTTCTGTTGCTATCACCCGGTCAATAATCAGACCGAACCGCCCGTTTCCGGCTTTGAGTACGGCAAATGTCAGGGAAGGAGGTTCGGGGTCAGAGGTGAGGGGTGAGGCGGCAGCCCCCTCGGACCTCTCACCCCGAACCCCTGACCCTCTTTCCGATTTCCCTGCCAGAACTTCCGACAGCCTGACCAAAGGCAGCAAGCTGTCTCTGAGCCGGAAAACTTCCTGACACCCTGCATACTCTATTTTTGTTTTCACATCGTCATCATACAGGCAGACCAATTCCACAAGGCTGATCTGCGGAACCGCATAGCGTTCCTGTCCTGATGCGACAATCAGACAGGGGATAATGGCGAGCGTCAGCGGCAGGCGCAGGTGAAAAACAGTGCCTTGTCCCACATCCGATTCTATGACGATGGCCCCGCTTAATTTCTCAATACCGGCTTTTACCACGTCCATTCCCACGCCCCTGCCCGACAGCTCGCTCACCGCTGACGTTGTGGTGAAACCGGGCAGCAGAATCAGATTCAGCGCCTCGGCGTCGTCCATAAGTTTCACCTCTGCCAAAGTTTTGAGACCGTTTTCAACGGCTTTCCGGCGAATCAGTTCCGGATCAATGCCTCTGCCGTCATCCCGGATTTCAATATTGATATGGCCGGCTTCATGCCAGGCGTTTAAGAGAATATGGCCGGCTTCGGGTTTTCCGTTCCGGACCCGATGTTCCGGCGTTTCAATGCCGTGATCGCAGCAGTTGCGGATCAGATGCGTCAGCGGATCCGTCAGCGATTCCAGAATGGTTTTATCCAATTCGACTTTTCCCCCTGCGATGGTGAGGCGAATATCTTTGCCGTGCTTGCGTCCGATTTCACGGACAATACGGGGAAATTTTCTGAAAATTCTGCCGATGGGCTGCATCCGGGTCCGCATGATGCTTTCCTGCATCTCGGCGGTGACTGAATCCAAACGCTGGGCAAGGGCCCGGAATAGCGAGTCTGAGCCTTCGGTGGCAAGCAGCTGCTGATTGCGGACCAATACTAATTCGCTGGCAAGCGCCATGAGTTTGTCGAGAATATCCACAGAAATGCGGACAGTTTTGTCCCGGTCTGTCCATAAATCTGTGAGGTCCGTGTCGTTTGCTGTATCCGGGTCCTGCCCGCATGAGGATGCCCGGATGAAATCGGAAAAAGGCTTTAAATCTTCATCTGCGGGTTCCGGAGCGGAAAATGCGGAATAGGGAATGTAGAACCTCTCCTCGGACTCCGAACTCTCCCCCGGCACCGACCTCTCCCCCCGGACCCCTCTCCGAAGGAGAGGGGGAGTTGAGACCTCACCCCCCGGCCCCCTCTCCGAAGGAGAGGGGAAATTACTCCCCCTCCCCAAAAGGGAGGGGAATTCGGAAGCATCCGGTTCACCGGGTACCTCGGCGCTTCCCTGTTCCATGTCCTGTTCAACGCTTTCTCCCAGAGTTAAAACGGAACCGTCCCGGCACACCAGAACAATCCGGTCTTGGCCCAGACCTGTAATTTCCTGAATATCATCGGGAAAGAGGATGGTGGCATAGAGTACCTCATACATCAGCGGGGCTTTGGGAAGTCCGGCATGAAGATCATCGGAGGAAATATCAAGCTTGGCGTCTATGATTTCGCCGGTGCTGAGAAGTTCCCGGATCAGCACAACCGGACTTTTGCCTTCTTTTCCGGCAAGTTCGGTAAGGTCATATTTCAGCACATAGAGGGACATGTGCGCAGGAATATTTTTGAAGGTGAATTCGTTGATGTTGAAACTGATATTTCCTTTTCCGTCAGGCTCGGAAAGCTTTACCGGCGTATTCAGTTGGTTTCTGACTTTCGGGGGAATTTTGCGTTCAAGCATACTGTTGAGACGGTTCCAGACTTTGGCAATATCCGCCTGATTGCTGTGGGCAACATCGTCGAGCATGGTGTTGAGCAGGTCTGTTCCGGCAAGCAGCGCGTCAATACATTCGGATTCGGGCATCATTTCTCCGGCGCGGATCATGGAAAGCAGGGTTTCCATAACATGAGACAGTTTGCCGATATTGCCCAGACCCAGAAAGCCGGAGCCGCCTTTGATCGAGTGAACGGCGCGGAAAACCTTGTCAACAATCTTTCTGTCGGGATTTTCTTTCTGTTTTTCCAACAAAAGAAAATCATCCTCGATGGCGTCAAGATGCTCTTTTGCCTCCATGACAAACTGATCTGTGATTTCCATGTCATTGGTGTCCATTGCGTTCTCCCGCGAAATCCGGAGTGCTGAAATGACCCGTTTTATAAGATCGGTTTAGCAGTAAAACGGGTTTAAAACCCGTTCTACAGCTGACCTATCTTATAAAATGGGTCGCCTTGCGGCTCCGGTTTTAATAAAATGACAGCACTCCGGATGTTGTCTCAATTCTCACTTCTCAATTCTCACTTCTCAATTCTCACTTCTCACTTCTCAATTCATACATCTTATCCATCCGAGTCATGCGGAAAAGGTCGGCAAGCGCGCTTGAAGCATTCACGATCTCCGGACGGCGGTTTGTGCTTTTCTGGCAAAGCATTTTGGCAAAAATAATCATAACGCTCAGCGCGACGGAGTCTATATCTTTGACATGCACAAAATCAAACCGGTAATATTCATATCCCCGATCCAGCAGATCAACCAGAATTTCCCGGAATTTGTCTGTGATACTTGCGGTAATGTCTCCGGAAGGGGTGATAATCTGAAAATCATTCTCGTTTCCGATGCTAAATGAAGTTTGCCGGGGAATGCCGATATACGCGGTGACGCAGTTGCCTTTTTCATTAAATTCCAGACGGTCGGTAAAGGCATGAATCAGAGCATAACCCCGTTTGCGGTTTTCCTGCGGGTCATCGGGAAGCTTCATCTCAAGACAAAGATGGTCAAATCCCTCCCCCTCATCTTCCACCGTAATGCAAAACTGCCATTCGTCAAGATAGGCAACATCACATTTTACGAGGCGTTCCACTGCTTTTTTATTGCCGTGTTCCACCGCGTTGATCAGAAGCTCACGAAGCACCAGCCGAAATTCCGAAGCCTCCGCTATGCCCAGGGCTTTCAGGTAAACATCACATGCCTGAATCACCCGGTCCGCCTGACGCATCTCGGAGGAAAACCTGAAAGAAATCGAATTTTCATCTTCATTCATTTTGAACATAAATATTATCTCCCCGCAGAGACGCACCGGCGTGCGTCTGTGCCGGCTTGCATCTGTGCGGGCATTACGGAATCTCTGCGCCCAGCAGCAGCACATCATCGTTGAATTTATAACATGCTGTGACGGATTTTGCAATATGCCCGATCATTTCTTCAAGCGGAAGTTTATGACATTGTTTTATCAGAAGCCTGAGTCCCTGTATTTCAAGTTTCCTGCGTTTCATGGAAGACCTGCTCATCCGGTAAGCGTCAGTCAGCCCGTCTGTGTGGAGAAAAAAGCGGTCTCCGGGGTAAAGCCCGAATTTGCAGTCTGCAAACACAACCTCGTCATAGATTCCCAATACATCGCCTGCGGTCATGAGCGTATCGGGAAAAGAAGTTTCTTTTGCAAGGCGGAGGCAGGGCGGATGTCCGGCCGATACGACTTCTCCGGTCATCTCTTTCAGGTTCAGGCGCAGGAATATGGCAGTGACCATGCGCTCATTTCTGCCGTTTTCCAGCAACTGTCTGTTGAGAAGCCGGAAAAACGACTTCCCGTCATTGCCGGTCCGGCAGTTTTCATCAAAAAAGGCTTTGATCATGACCGTATGGAAAGACGCGCCCATATCATGTCCGGCAACATCGGCAAGCAGAATATCTGTTCCTGAGGGCATATCCCGAATATCTGCGAAATCGCCGCCGAGTTCCGAAAGCGCCTGATGATGATATGCCATCCGCACTTTATAACCGCTCTGACGGATGCGTGTCAGATTCCGATACGCGCCCACTGCCGAATCCATCTGTTTGCGAAGCATCTCAAAATTCCGGATATAGGCATCCATCTGGCGGCTCAGGTCGGTTTTTTCCTGAAAAAAGCGTTCGTTCTCCGCCTCTGCTTTTTCCGTCTCTTTAATAAGACTGTCAAAAATCCGGGGCAGGCGGCCGAGCAGTTCTTTGGGATCAAAAGGCTTGTCAATATAATCACGGCAGCCCCGGCGCAGCAGTTCCACCACCGTCTCCTTGTCTCCGTAGCCGGTGATGGCAAAGACAGGCACCGGGATGCCCTGTTTTTCAAGCGCGTCCATCAGTTCGATACCCGACATTTCCGGCATTTTAATATCGGTCAGCAGAAGATCGGGCAGATCGGAATCTGCTTTCAACTGTGTTATTTTTTCCAAAGCCTCACGTCCGTTCCCTGCGGCTGTCACATTGTAACCGGCTTTTTTGAGGATAGCCGTCAGGGAATAACGGACCTGTTCTTCATCTTCAGCCAAAAGTATATGTTTGCCGGACATGGTTTTTCCCTCTCGTTCCGGTTTTCGGGGTAAGTCAGATTAAAGCACACAGCCTGATTTGCTAATTTATCAACACCGCTTTCGATTGTAAAGAAAAAGTATCTGACTTTCAACTTTCATCAAAAAATGTCTTGACATAATGATGCGATGCGTTAAATTAGGCTGATAACATCATGCGTCATAAAACACGATCTCTCGTTCCCACGCTCCGCGTGGGAATGCGGCCCGGACGCTCCGCGTCCCCTGAAAACTGCCGCGGGACGTTCCCACGCAGAGCGTGGGAACGAGGTGTCAACAGGGACGCGGAGCGTCTGCTCTGCATTCCCACGCAGAGCGCGGCAATGAGGTCAAGTTAAAAAACTGCTGAAAAACTGAGGGAGATTATCATGCGTAAAATCAAGAAATATGCCAACCGCAAGCTTTACGACACGATTGAAAAGAAATATATATCGCTGGATGAACTGGCGGAATTGGTGAAACAGGGAGAAGAAGTTTCGGTCGCCGACAATGAAACCGGCGAAGACATCACCGTATCAACGATTTCCCAGATATTGGCAAGGGAGAAAAACGCACAGTATGATGAAGCCGCCTCCGGTATTCTGGTCGGACTGCTCCGAAAAGGCAGCGGAACAGTCATCGGCTGCGCCAAAAAATACACACAGCTTTGTCAGAATGCGCTGAACGTGGCAGAGGATGAGGCGGACAAACTTGTAGCGCTTCTGATCAGAAACAGGGAAATTTCGGAGTCCGAGGGCGGCAAACTGAAAAATGAACTCAAAATTTATGCCGAAACTTTCAAAAAATGGATCGGCGATAAGGTGGATCAGCGGGTCGCCGAAGTTTCGGACAAGATGAATCTCGCAAACAAAGAACAGGTTATGCGGCTTGCAGACCGGATCGAGGCTCTGAACCGCAAGCTTGAAAATCTGGAAAAACGTCAGGCTGAAAACAGTGACGAAGTATCGGAAAATCAGAAAGAAGAATAAAGTTTCTCGCAAAGGGCGCAAAGAAAAAAACGAGTTAAAAACTCGTTTTACACAGGTTTTATAAAGGCTTTAAGAAAAAAACGAGTTGAAAACTCGTTTTACACAGGTTTTATAAAGGCTTTAAGAAAAAAAACTCGTTTTACACAGGTTTTATAAAGGCTTTTCTTAGCGGACTTTGCGTGCTTTGCGAGAAACTTCTTTGCGAGAAAACATTTTTTCCTCAGAACGGTCTGTCATCCGTATCCCGCAGTGCAAGCGGCGGTCCCAGAATTTCACTGAATATGACTGCCTGCCGCATGTCCTGTGCTGAAAGATGCAGACCGGTTTCCTCTGAAAACAGGTCAGCAGGCGGCATGGCCGGAGCAGAAACTGCCGCCGGCGTCTCAGCCGGGGTCTGTTGCTTTTTACGCTTCGCCGTGGCCGCTTTCGGCTTTTCGGGCGGCGGAGGGGATACCGGCTTTTCCGCTTTCCGCACTTTGGTGATTTCTTCAAAAAAATCCCGCAGACTGTCTCCTATCGCTTTCGTTTTTTTGCGGGGTGCCGCCTGCTTTTTATTTTTCCGTGACTGAGCAGGGGCATCTTTCTTTATTGCCCCTGTCAGTTTTTTAAAAAACTGCCAGCCGGCCCAGAAGATGAAAATCACCGCCCATATAATCGTTTTTATAATATCAGCAGTATCGTTGTCCATAATTTACACCTTTAATATCAGATTGTTAAAGATAATTTTTTAAGCAGAATCATTTTATTGAAAATGTATATCATATTTGAACCGCGGAACCACGAAAGCACGAAAGAAAGGAAAACCACGAAAGAAACGAAAATACGAAAAATTAAGATATTTTCGTGTCTTTCATTTTTTTTCGTGCTTTCGTGGTTCCGCGGTTCTGTTTTCGGCTCATAAAAAGAATCACACACTGCGTAATTATGAATAAAAATAATGCAGTCAGTTGTACTATATAATAAATATCTGCATTATAAAATAATCACCATCACTATATCACTACCGGGTTGTCAAATCTCATTTCTCACTTATCTGCCCGTATTCCATTTTCACGAGCCGGTCCGGAACATGAAAATACCTGTCGTCATGGGTGACAGCGATGACCGTCTTGCCCTGAGCCTTAAATTCGGGGATCAGCATATAATAAAAATACTCTCTGAAGTGCGGATCCTGATCCGCAGCCCATTCGTCAAAAATATAAACCGGCTTGTCTTCCATCATGACGGTCAGCAGCGCGAGTCGTTTTTTCTGTCCGGCGGAGAGATCAAGCGTGCTGAATTTCCCTTCGGTATAGTTCACCCGCTTTTCCAGATCAAATCGTCTGAGAAGACCGGAAAGTTTTTCCTCATCAATGTCTCTCATGCCGTAGAGACGGTCAAAGAGATGAAAATCGGTGAAAATCGGCGCAAAAATCTCCCGGTATGCACGGATGTCAGCCTCTTTTCCGTTGACAAGAAAGCGTCCGGATGCGGGATAATACAAGCCCGTTATCAGCTTCAGCAGCGTGGATTTTCCGGCGCCGTTGCCGCCGCTGATAAAAATGACTTCTCCGGCGCGGAAGGAGAAATTCAGAGGTCCCACCGTGAAGGGACGTCCGTCTTTTGCCGCATACATGAAAGAGATATTTTCGGCGATGATATGCTCATATTCCGCCAATTCTTCAGTAGCGGCTTTCACTGCCGGTTCCGCAACGAAATTTTCCATGTCAGCCTCGAGTCTGAGCAATCGCCTGAGAGATAAATATGCCTGATGAAATTGTGAGTAAAAACTGACGACATGATTTAAAGGCATAGTAACCAGCAAGCCCACAATTATCGAAAGCATATAAGGCGGCGTCGGTGTGAAAGGCAGCGTGAGCGTAATGATGAGCATTGCCAGATACCATGAGGCATAAATGATCGAAGATATATCCGTGTGACAGTGGAGATAGCGGATTCTGAGGTTCTGCATCGCCGCACTGTGCGCTCCGAGACCTGTGTGATAAAACGCATTGCTCTTTCTGTCATTCAGACGCAATTCTCTGAAACCGCCCAGCAGACTTCCAACCGCATCAAACAGCCTGTTCTCCTGATCCCGAACCCGGTCAAAAAGTTCCATCAGCAGCGTATGCCTGTAAACATAGAAAATGCCTCCGATGAGGGCAGCAGCCAGCAGGATCAGAAGCGCCGGCAGAGACATGAATCCGATACAGATAAAAATCAGAATGATCCGCAATGCGCCTACGATACATGAGGTCAGAAGGCGTGAGGTGTCAATGACTTCTCTGATGTCGGAGGTCAATGCAGTAAAGATTTTACCGTGTCCGGTCTCCTCCAGCGTCAGCAGATCGGTTTTCCGCACACAGCGGATCATATTCATGCGGAGTCCGACAGCCTTTTTTTCAAAAAATCGGAAAAATGAGCTGTTCATGCGGCGATCTGTGATGACCAAAAAAATACTCAGCAGAAGAATATAAATAAAATATCTGAACTGGGACCAGCCGCTTTTATCCGCAATTCCGAGATAAAGAATCAGCGTCATCATGCTGATGATGAGAAAAGCGTCCGCCAGCAGCAGAAAGGCAATCTCTTTCAGCGCAGGTCTTTCCTCGGTGACTATCTGATCAAATTTTGCCGGGAGTCCGCCCGATTTTTCGAGCCGGTCTTTTACAGGTTCCTCGGAGCGCGGAACATCCTGATCTTTTGCCGAAATTTCATTCAAAGAGTCCTGCGTCGAGTTATCATGCGGGACATCTTCAAAAGAAAGGAGGGGATGCCGGGAATCGGCTGTTTTTTTCTGTTCCGGATACAGGCATTCCCTGATCTTTCCGTACTCCATTCTGACGACCTGATCGGCTGTATAAAAATATCGGTCATCATGCGTCACAGCGATAACGGTTTTTCCCAGCATTTTCAGTTCCGGCAGAATCTGTGTATAAAAGAAGTGCCGGAAATGGGGGTCCTGATCCGCGGCCCATTCATCAAACACATAAACGGGGCAATCTTCGAGCAGAGCAATCACCAGCGCCAGACGTTTTTTCTGTCCGGTTGAAAGCGCATTTTTTATATCTGTTTCCTGCCCGGGCGCAGTGAACCGTCCCTTATGATAAATGACTTTTCCTTCCAATTCTGTCAGCCGGAGCAAGGAGTCAATTTTGCGCCGGAGCAGAGAGTCATCTTTCTCATCAAGTCCGTAAAGGCGGTCAAAGAGATGAAAATCGGCAAATACAGCGGAAAAGAGATAGCGGTATTCAGCCATAGAGACAAGGTGACCGTCAATTTTTATCTCCCCGGAATCCGGCGGATACAGGCCCGTTATGATTTTCATAAGAGTGGATTTGCCGCTGCCGTTGCCGCCGGTGATGAAGAGAATCTCTCCCGGGCGGACGGTGATATGATCCGCAGAAACGGAAAAACCGTACCCCGCGCCGTTGCCTGGGTAAGCAAAAGCGATATTTTCCAGCACGAGAGAGTCAAACTCCCGGATTTTTTCCCTGTCTGAAACGTGAATATCCTCACAGGCATCTTTCAGCTTTGTCCGGTCAAACATGGTTTCCAACCGCTCCAGCACCGCATTTCCGCCGGCAATATCCGAAAGCATCATGATGGTCTGAATATCGGTCCTCATCATATAAAAAATCAGGATCAGGGAAGTGACCGAGATATTGCCGCCGCAAAAAATTCCTCCGCAGAGAAGGAGAAAAAGACTCAGGATATAAACCAGTCGCTGTTCCGAATTGTAAATGCCTGCTTTTATTCTGATATTTCCGATATCTTCCGTAAGAGGCGAGAGATAATTTTCAAAGAGATCGTCATCCTTTTTTTTATTGAATTTCAGTTCTTTGAAGCCGAAAAGATCATGCCGGAACATATCAAAGAGATCGCTTTGCTTTCCGCTCTCCTCGCGGTGAAAATCGCCGATGATTTCCATCCCCACATCTCCCATAAGGATAACAAAAAATTGCCATATCAGAATGCCTACTCCCAGCAGAGGCGAAAGAAAGAAAGCGATATAAAACCATGTGATTAAAAGAATGACACGATTCTGGAGCGCCTCGATGTTCCGGGTTGCAGCCCGTGAAATGATCTGCGCCTCAGCGATGCTCATGTAAATATCGGAACTGCGATGCTGTTCAAATTCAGGCAGTTCCATACATCTGACCGTATTTGCGATACTCAGGATCATCTCTCCGACTTTCTGTTCCGAAAGACTGGCGGCTTTTTTCTGGGCGATGCGGCTGGAAAGAAGATGTATTACGGTTATCGGCACCAATGTCATCAGGTAAAACAGATAGTTTTTTTTTGAAAAAATATTTACTGCCGCATCTGCATAGAGAATGACAATTATCCCTCCGGATATACCGGCTATCACGGACAGAATAATAACAGTAAGTCCTCTGACGCCGGACCCGTCCAACATAAATTTAAGCAGTTTCATCAGTTCTTCTGTTCCTTCTGTATGATATTTCCTTGTTCCGGAATGCTGAAATGACTCATTTCATAAGGTCGGTTCAGCACAGTAAAGCGGGTTTCAAACCCGCTCTGCATAAACACCGCACGCAAACAAAATTTCCAACTGTACAAATTTTGTCATTTTATTTGTTTGTATCTGTTTGTGTCAAGTAAAATTTCATCAAAATGAGACGCAGAGACCGCCATCAGGGAAAGAGAAGTTACAGGATTGTACAGGATTTACAGGATTATACAGGATTTGCAGGATTGCAGCAGGGAACGCCCTGCTTGAAAACGCCGGGCGGCTGAATTGCGCCTGATACTGCCGTCATATCTCCGCGAGCATCGGGCATAGGCATGACCGCAATGATTATTTTGAGTCCTTTTGCCCCGGACAGGCATTTCATGCTTGTTCTTAAAAAGACCTGATATTAATGAAAATTCTCATCATGCAACTTATTGGTAGAATATTTGCTGCCGATGTGATAATTAAAAGACTGAAAAAGCGGAAACGCTTAAACTTACTTTCTGAACCTCGTGACAGAAAAAAAGAAAATTTCAATTTGTCAGGTACAAGTTTTTTTCGCAACAAAAGGAGAAACACTATGCAGCCTTTTCTTACCGAACTGAATGCTGTCAGTTTCGTTATAAGCTTTGCAGCCAGTATGTTCGCCGGACCTTTGGACAGGTCAGCATGGGATGTGATCGGAAATGTCAGAAAACGCCTGAACGAAGGCGGCGA
>JFJP01034739.1_pt1 | contig 21304 bp, 13 predicted proteins | sample 431651 | NCBI WGS metagenome assembly JFJP01 (sample SAMN02602958, study PRJNA72255) | Microbial mat metagenome, whole genome shotgun sequencing project. | biome: fresh water; feature: sink hole; material: water; isolation source: purple microbial (photo- and chemosynthetic) mats found in...
GGACAAAGGCTGCGGTAGATGCCTGGGGCGAGGTTTCCAGCCTTGGGGTGGTACTGCCTGAATTCCAGGGCAAAGGTACGGGTACCATAGGTTTGATCCACGACATCAGCGAGCGTCGCGAGATGGAGCGCAAGATGGCGCGCGAACTTGAAACCCGCGACCTCCTGCTCAAGGAAATGCACCACCGGGTTAAAAACAACCTGCAGGTTGTTTCAAGCATCCTTTCGCTTGAAAGCGACTGCATCGAGGATGAGCGCGACCGGATAGTCTTCCAGGAATGCCAGACCCAGGTGCAGTCGATGGCGCTTGTGCACGAGCAGCTGTACCGCGGTCCTTCCCCGGAAGGCGTTGATGCGGGCGGGTATTTTGCCAGGCTTGGCGAGTATCTGATGAGTGTCCACGAGGCGCAGATGCGCGGAATCAGTCTGCGTATCGAAACCGGGTCGCTGAGTCTGCCCCTCGATACGGCTATTCCTTTGGCGATCATCACCACTGAACTGGTGTCAAACTCTTTCAAGCACGCTTTTCCGGATGGCCGCAAGGGTGTTGTCTCCATTCTGCTCCATCAGGACGCCGACATGTACGTGTATACCATAGCCGACAACGGCATAGGCTTTGCTGCCGCCAAAGCCGCCAGCGTACAGTCGGCAAAGCGCAAAGGCATAGGTACCGACCTGATAGACGCGCTGGCAAGCCAGTTGGGCGGCACCATCGAGCGGCATGATACCGGAGGAGCATTTACCATCATCCAATTTCCGGCTAAATCCCAAGACTAAACTTCTCCGTATCGGTATTATAGGCTATCATCGATACCTTACGTACCACAGTGGAGGAGCATGTTTATGGAAGAAATATACGACTTGGCAGTGCTGGGAGCCGGGCCTGCCGGTCTTGGTGCAGCACAATACGGCGCACGGGCAAACCTGAAAACGGTAGTAATCGAGGAGATGGCTCCCGGGGGACAAGCCCTGCTGATAGACAAACTTGAAAATTATCCCGGGCTTCCTGCAGTGGTTGACGGTTATTCCTGGGCTGAAACCATGCGGTCCCAGGCTGAATCGTTCGGCGCAAGCTTCCTTTCCTCAAGCGTTGAATCGATTGCCAGGGATGGCGACAAATTCATCGTGCAGACCGGTGACGGCCCTGTCGTGGCAAAGGCGGTCATTGCGGCTACGGGAGCAAAACACCGGCATCTGGGTGCCAAGGGAGAAGAGGAATTCAGCGGTCGCGGGGTTTCGTACTGCGCTACTTGCGACGGACCCTTTTTCAAGGGTAAGAAAATGATGGTAGTAGGTGGCGGCGACGCTGCGTGCGACGAGGCCATGTTCCTGTCAAAGCTTACCGACAAGGTTGTCATGGTGCACAGAAAGGACCGCTTCCGTGCGCAGAAAGCCGTTGCCGCCAGGGTATTGGGCAACCCAAGGATAGAAATACGCTTTGAAACCGTAGTGGAGGAAATACGCGGTGTAAAATCGGTTGACCGCGTACTGCTCAAGAATTTAAAAACCGGAGAGACTGTCGAAGAAGCCGTCTCTGCCGTCTTCATTTTTGTAGGGTCCATCCCCCAGACCGCATCCTTGCCGGCAGAACTGGCCAAGGACGAAACGGGATCGATAACAACCGACGACCGTATGGAGACTTCAATGCCGGGGCTTTTTGCCGCTGGTGATGTTCGTGTAACTCCTTTCAGGCAGGTAATAACAGCCGTTTCTGACGGGGCGGTAGCCGCCCACTGCGCGGCTCAATACATCGACGAGCTGGAGGGCAAGGCCTACCTGTAGGCCGGACATTCATGCCGGAATCTGCCCGCCGCAGTTCGGTGCTGGCCAGCATACGGGTATGTATCCTGGCGATGGCTGCTATCGTATTGAGCCTGTCCTTTTCTTGTACCCAGGCACACAGTGCGTCGCCACCCGCGGTTACGATTCCGGCTACCGCGTCACCGGGGGTTGCCCAGCGGGCAGATTCTCCCGTCGATGCATCCTCTTTCTGGAACCTCTCCGGCGTGGAAGAAGGACGGGCAGTCGAGGCGCTCCTGGCGCGCATGAGTCCGGAAGCCAGGCTGGGGCAGTTGTTCATGCTGTCGTATTCCGGCGAGGAACCTACCCCGCTCCTGTACGCGTGGATTCGCGGCCACGGGCTGGGCGGTGTCAAGATATTCGGCTGGAACGCCGACGATACGGCCAAAGTTGCCGCATCGATACAGGCTATCCACCAGGCTGCCGGCGACGGCCCCCTCGATATTCCGCCCTTCATAGCTACCGACCAGGAAGGTGGCTGGATTCGGCACATCCGTGGCCAGACAAGCATAACGCCAGGCAACATGGCTATTGGCGCGTCGGCGTGGCCAACAGACGCATACCAGAGCGCTTACTATATCGGCATGGAGCTGGCTTCACTGGGCGTTACCATGAATTTTGCGCCGACGGTCGATCTGGCAACCAGACCAGATTCCACCATCATCGGGCCAAGGGCCTTTTCTGCCGACCCTACCGGGACGGGCATACTTGCGGCGGCATGGGTAAGGGGAATGGCGGACGCCGGGATAATGGCCACCGCCAAGCACTACCCCGGCCACGGCGATACCGAACTCGACTCGCACGGCACGCTTCCCGTCATCGGAATAAACGAAGACACGCTGTGGAACCGTGAACTGGTACCCTACAGGATACTTGCGGCGGAAGGCATACCCGGGATAATGACCGGCCACCTGGCATTTCCGCAGATAGTTACCGGCGGCGAACCGGCTTCGCTGTCACCGTACCTGATACAGGATCTGCTACGCGGACGCATGGGGTACGAAGGGCTGGTCATCACCGATGACCTCATGATGTCCGGCGCTTCAAGCTCCGGCGGACTGGCGGTTACCAGTGAGCGCGCCATACGGGCGGGCAACGACATCATCATGTATAGCAGGACTATCTCGCCGGATGAAGAAGTATGGATCCGACTTGCATCGCTCTACAGGCGTGATCCTGAATTCAGGACGCAGGTCGATGCATCCGTACGGCGGATCCTCGCAGCCAAGCTGCGGTGGCTGCTGCCTCTTGGAAAAACGGGCATCGGGCCAGCCAAAAACCCCGAATCAGCCATGAGAAGCGTGGAATCACGCGGTTTTTTTATGGAGCAGGCCGTGCGGAGCGCTACCCTGCTTGGCAAGTCAGAAGTGCCGATATCGACTACGGGTCGACTCATCGTGGCAGGGCCCTTCAGCGATTTCATTACCGAGGCTCAAGCCAGGTTACCCGGAGCAGGGACGTTCCGCTTCACTTACCTGCCAGCAGAAGGAGTGGCAAAACGGGAACTTGCGGAATTTACCGCACTGTTGCCCGGAGTGGATACGGCTGTCGTGTGCGTTGCCAATCCGGCAGGCGCTGTCTTCGCGAAAGCCGTCATCGATGCGGGTAAAAAACTGTATGTCGTTTCATCGCTCAGCCCGACATACTCCCTGGCTTTTGCCGACTCGGCTACCATTGTAGCCGTATATTCCTACGCGCGGGAGTCGTTCAAGGCCGCATTCGCCGTGCTCTCCGGTGATGTGGAAGCACCCGGCAAATTGCCCATAGAGTTTACACCCTGATGTGGCAAAACGGATCCTGGCGTCTTGCCAAAACTGGCGACGAGGCCGCCATACGCGCGTTTTCCGAACCGCTGGAAGCCTTTGCAACCAGTTTCTCGTACAGGGCTTTCGGTGAGCATGGCACACTGGCGCGCTTCAGTGACAAGGGCGGACTCTACGTGCATACGGAGCACGAGTCAGGTAGCATCATCGACATGGCAGTGCTCCTTACTGAAAACGGGACAGCTTTTCCTGTCATGGCCACCACGTTTGACACGAGCGGACCGGAAGCAATCGAGACAGTCAGCCAGCTTCTGCATTCCAGGACTGTCAGGAACTACCATCCATCCGCATGCCTTGGCGCAGCCGATCATGTTGCGGCGCTGGAGGTGGGCTTGCACTGGAAGCCGGAACTGTTCATCGCGTACGATGCCATGAGCATGCCCGCCGGAAATAGTCCCCCAAAAGACACGCCATTGCAGAAGCCCCGCAACGGAGCTTCCCTGGACAAGGTTGAGTACTGGCGGGCAACGCAGGAAGACCTTGATTCACTCTATCCCATCGCAGCTGCCTATGAACGATCCGAGGTGATAACCCGGCTCCACGTTTTTGACCCCGCCGCATGCCGGGCAAGCCAGGCAAAAAGCCTGAAACGACAGACAGTGTACATGGCTGCCATCCACAGCAGGGTGGTGGCGCGGGCGCAGACAAATGCACGCGGTGTGTCACACGATCAGATAGGCGGCGTGTATGTCGATCCGGAATTCCGTGGAATGGGCATTGGCAAGGGCGTTGTCGCCGCGCTCCTGTCTGACATTGCCGGCCGCGGCCGCGGTGCCGCCCTGTTCGTAAAGAAATCAAACGATATCGCCAGAAACCTCTATACCTCAATGGGTTTCAAAATTGCCTGTGATTACCGTGTATCCTACTTCATCTGATCCGTGGCCCAATACTCACCGGAAAGGCAATACTCGGGAGCGGCAGCAACGAATACCGGCCCGTCTTCAGACCACTGCACTACCAGCCCTGTCCCGCCGACTATGACCGTCGCTTCCCTGTCGGAGAAATCTGCTGCGGCGGCAGCCGAAACAGCCGCAGCGGCAGCGAGGACAGGGTCGCATGATCCACGCCGTATCCGCAGCTCGTTCCTTGAAACAACCAGTACCTCGATTCTTGAGGCAGCACCTTCAGCGGATGCGGCGAGACTCTGACGGTTTCTTTTTCGCGGAGGCGTATCGAACAGGGCGATTCCCAGCGTAGTATTTCCCATGAGTACGTTGACAACGACAGCTCCCGGTGCATGGCTTTTTTCGCCGAGCGGTGCCGAACCCATGACAAGCTGCCTGCCGTCCGGGCGAAGGGGAATGCCCGGTGATACGCTGAAATTCCTTGAATCGATGAAAATGACTTCCGCTTCGCTGTCCAGAGTCCGCAGGGTTACCGATTCTGCTTCAGCCATCCCTGTATCGAAAAGGAAGCGTGATACACACAGCAGCGAGGCGGCGCTTGGCGCGCATGCACGCCCTTTTGCATCCCAGAAACGCAATATTCGCTGATCTCCATCACCCTGGATGGCGACGATACCCTCAGCGCTTGCACCCCGGTTGCGGTCGCATATACCCCGCGCAACGTCAGGCCAGAAAGATCGGGTATCGGCGTGTGCGGACGCATCGCCCAAAGCAGTCGAGTTTTTGTCAAAGACTATCCAGGAACAATCGGCAACGCGCAGTTTCAGAAAAGACAGCGCTCCATTCTGTTCGTTCATTCGTTCCCCCGCCATTGTATCCGGCTTGCTCCGGAACCAGCACCATGGAATTGCGCATCGACCGCCATCTCTGGTACAGTCATGCTCACGTGGTTTTCATAATCTACACCATGATACACCATGCAATCGATTTGGTACCTTCCGGAGCAGCATGAAAGACTTGACCAAAGGATCAGAAACCAGGGCCATCATCACCTTTGCCATTCCCATGCTGATAGGCAATGTGTTCCAGCAATTCTACACGATGGTAGACAGCATCGTCGTGGGCAACTTCGTTGGCACTGAAGCGCTTGCCGCCGTGGGTACTGCCTTTCCGGTTATTTTCATGATGATTTCATTGGTCATGGGGCTTACCATGGGCACCACCGTCCTCGTAGCCCAGTATTTTGGCGCAAAGGATCTGGAAAAAGTCAGGGCTACGGTAGACACGGGGTATATAACCCTTTTTTGGGCAGGATTATTGATGTCGATTGTTGGCGTCCTCCTCACCGATGCCATTCTGCGCCTCCTCAATGTCCCGGCCGATGTATTCCAGGATGCCTCCACCTACCTTAAAATTATTTTTGCCGGTCTTTTGTCAATGTTTGGCTACAATGCCATTTCTGCCATTCTGCGCGGTCTTGGTGATTCCAGGACGCCGCTCTATCTATTAATGGTAGCCAGCCTGCTCAACGTGGTGCTTGACCTGCTGTTTGTGGTCAAATTCGGCTGGGGTGTCGCCGGTGTAGCGTGGGCTACGATTATTGCCCAGGGTGCGTCGTTCATCGGTGGTATCGTGTATTTGAACACGCGGAATCAGCTGGTGAGCCTCAAAGTGCGCAACCTGAAATTCAACCGGGAAATATTCGGGCACAGCCTCCGCATAGGCTTGCCAACGGGCATCCAGCAGACCATGGTCTCCCTGGGGATGATGGCGCTTACCAGGATAGTCAACGGTTTTGGAACCGCTACCATCGCCGCTTTCGCGGCGGCTTCGAGGCTTGACAGCTTTGCGTCGATGCCGGCGATGAACCTGAGCCAGGCAATTTCAACCTTTACCGGCCAGAATATGGGGGCGGGTAAAACTGACCGCGTAAAGCGCGGGCACCTTTCTGCGACCGTCGTCGGAGGTGTCATTTCGATCCTCGTCGGAGCCGTCGTCATCGTGTTCGGAAAAAACCTGATGGGCATGTTTACGCGCGACGCCGAAGTCATGGCCATCGGCGCCCGGTACCTTCAAATTGTAGGATTGACCTACGTGCTCTTCTCCACGATGTTCATCAACAACGGAGTCATGCGCGGCGCAGGCGACGCTTTCATTCCCATGATCAATACGGTACTGGCGCTCTGGGTCGTACGAATTCCCTGTGCGCTGCTCTTCTCGGGACCGCTGGGCATGGGGGTGGACGGCCTGTGGTGGAGCGTTCCAGCCGGCTGGTTGATGGGAGTCTCATTCTCGACGTGGTATTATCTTGGCGGACGCTGGAAGCGCAAGGCCATCGTCAAGCGGCCACTCGTGGTTCCAGAGGGCGAATAGCTCCAGAAGATTCGCCGCCATGGCACTTGCTGAAAACATCTGCCTGGCCGCATCTTTTCGAATGTGCGGCACTTTGCCAGGATGCTACTCCGGATTGACCCGATTCTTTATTATTCCCGCAATGTGCTATATACTGGCTTGAAAGCGCCGACTGTGGGAGAAATAATCATGTTCGACCTTGGCAACCTGGTAGCCATAGGCATTACGCTTATAATGATACTCGTCTACCGAGTCCTCGATCGGGATAACCGCTCCCTTGAGAAGGTTAAAAAATACGCGGACAAACTGCGCGACGAGATGGCTCTGTACGCCGACCAGAGGGCGGACGACCTCAAGGGTTACGCCATCGAGCTCGACGTCCACCAGAAAGCGGCAAGGGAAATACTCAAGAGGGTACAGGCAGCGGAAGACGCCCTCAATTCCAGGGCCGAGCAGATTGGCGGCATGGCGGCGCGCATAGCCGAATACGACAAAGCCCTGGCCGAATTGAAGGACATGAGCTCGCGCGTCGATGAAAACCTGGCCGCCATTCACGGTGAAAGCGCCTTCGTCGACGGTGTATCCCGCACCCTTAAAAGCAGCAAGGTAGAAATCGACCAGCTGAGGGCATCAATACCCGGCATGCGCGAGAGCCTGGCAGCCGACATGCAGCAGACAGTCAGCGACCTGCGCGAATCATTCTCCGGCGAGATACGCTCTGCACTCGACGATGCCCAGGAGCAGGTTGAGGAATTGCGCAGGCAGGCAAAAGAAGGAACCGACGCCGTCGCAGAAACGAACGCCGAGGCGGTACAGGCAGCAGAAGAGAAATTCCGCGCGATTGACGCCGGGCTTACCGATGCCTTCAGGCGTGCCAGGGAAGAAGGCGAGCGACTCGAAGACGCCAGCTTCCAGAAACTGCGCGACCAGATTGAAGCCAGGGGAACAAAACTGTCCGATGCCATAGACGACCGCTTCAATACCCTGCGCGATCAGGCAAAAGAAAAGATAAGCGAAACCCAGGGCATGCTGAAATCGTTCAAGGCAGAATGGCGCAGGGAAGCCGACGCGCTCATTGCAGAAGCCAAGGATGAAGCCAACACCACCATCGGAACCCTCCAGGTTCGTATCGATGAGACTGAAACCAAGGTAACCAAGGCCGAAGCGTTGTACGATGAGCGTTTCTCGCGGGTGGAAGCCAAAGCGCTTGAGACGGCGCAGGCTTTGCAGGCAAAGGTAAAGGAACAGCTCAAAGCCTACCAGGACGATATCGTCCAGAAACAAGCCGCGATACGGGCCGCCATGAAGGAAAGCCTCCTGGAAGCAAAAGCCGAAGCCGAAACCGCGGCCAGGAACCTGTCGGATTCACTTTCAGTATTTAGCGTCAAGGTTGACGAGACTGCCAGGGACCAGTCATCACGACTTGCTGCGATAGCTTCAGAACTTGCGGCTGCAGAGAATAAGGCTGACCAGATGGTCGCCGCGCTCAGCGCCAAGTTTACCGACAGGGGTGCTGACCTGGAAGGACGCGTGCTTGCCGGATTCGAAGCACGGGCAACTGAACTCCGCGATATCGTGGAACAGGGGCTTTCAAGGCTGGAAAGCGTCAGGCTCGACGCCGACAGGATGGAAACCGCGCTCAGGGATTCGATGGCCGGAGTGGAACGCCGCGTTGAAGAGGATTTTGCGCTGTTTGGCAAAGACCTGGCGGACAGGCAGGCAAGCTTCGAGAATGAATTCCGCAACGAGTCCGCTCGTGTACGGGTGGCGGTAAAAGACCTGGAAAGCGACCTCAATTCGCTCAAATCCAAGGCATACGCCGATGTTTCCGAGAAGCTGAAGATATTTGAAGATGAATTCTTTGCCGACCTCAGGTCGCGGAGCAAGGATGCTGACGACCGCTTCTCGGTGTGGAGGGCAGAGCTCGACGAAAAGCTTGCCTCCGCTATACGCGAGGCGGAGGCCGCCAGGGCATCCACGGACAAGGCATGGTCGGAAGATGCGCGGGCAAAACTTGCCGCCACTCAAAGCCGCATACAGGATCAGCTGGACAAGCTGGCTGCGCAGGTCGACGCGCACCGCACTGCCATAAGTGAACGGGTCGGAGAAGCCAACGACGCGCTTTCTTTGCTCCGGGCTGACGTCAAGACGAACCTTGACGACGCCCGTACCGCGGCTGATGCCTTCCTGAACGCTGAACTGGAACGCTGGAAGCACAGCACGGGCGAGCGCGTCCGAGGGGCTGAACGTCAGGCCGAGATGGATTCCAGGGCCGTAATTGAAGCAGCCGAGGCATCGCGCACCCGCTTTGATGAAGCCCGTTTGTCGCTCAACAATAATGCGGATTCCTGGAAATCTGAGTTTACGACAGCCATGAAGAATGCTGAAACTGAACGTCAGGCGGCCGTTGGAGCGCTTGCCGAGTCGTTCAGGACCGACGTGGCAACGATAGCCGACAACTGGGAAAAGGAGCGCCGCAAGGTTCTTGAAACGGCCAAACTGGAACGCGAAGCGCTCAGCCGCGATGTTCGGACGCTTTCCGATGAGGTTGGCAGATTCCGCCAGGAACTGGCGCAGAAAACAGCGCAAGCGCTCGACGATTTTACACGCTCATACGACGGCCTGGCGCAGGATGCAGCCCGCAAGGCACGCGAATCGGTCACTGCGATGAACTCTGCCATCGAAGACTATAAACGGGAATCGCGGTCGCTCAAGGACGGGTTTGACGCGGCCAAGCTGCAGATGGCTTCTTCCATTGACGAAGAACGCAAGAACCGTGAAAAAGCCTTTCTTGAAATGGATAAGCAGGTCAAGGCTTTCCAGGCGCAGACAAAATTGTTCGAACGGGCAGACGAGCTTAAAAGTTCACTTTCAGAGGCAATGGAAGCAATGAAGGCAGACCTGGCCCGCGTCGAGTCGCGCAGGGCCGAGATGCTGGAGCTTGAAACGCAATACGTCAGGATCAAGCGGCTGGAAGATGAACTGGGCCAGAAAATCGCGCGGTTCCTCGCGGAGAAGCGCAGGCTTGATTCCATGGAAGACGACTTCAAGCGGCTCCTCTCGCTTTCGCAGGGGGTCGACCAGAAATTGGCTGCGGTAACCGCCAGCAATGATCAGCTCACACAGATGCAGGCTGAAGTCAGGCGTTTGTCCGAGTTTGCAGATGAAGCGCTGGATAAATACGACAGGGTGGAAAAGAAATCAAACATCCTCGATGCAACGGCCGACGCGGTAGACAAGAATTTTCAGGCAATCGGCGAACTTGAACGCAACGTGCGTACCATCGATGCAGAGGTGAGGGAAATTCCCGACAAGGTGATAGACCTGAAACGTTCACTCGACGAGGTTATGTCTTTTAAACCGAAGCTGGACGCCACCGTGGTCAGGCTCGACGAAGTGGATGCAACGCTGGCAGAGGCGGAGAAGCGCGCCACCGAGCTGCAAAAAGCCAGGGAGTGGCTGGCCCGCGCCGAGACACGATTCGACGAACTGAACAAGAAGACGCAGGAACACCTCAAGCTGCTCAACGACATACTGAAGGACGAACCCGCTTCCGGCCGCAAGGAAAAAGGCGCGCCGTCGCTTTCTTCACAGGAAACTGTCAGGAAGCTGGCGCACCAGGGATGGAAGGTAGAGGAAATAGCCCGCGCGGTCAAACTGTCGCGGGGCGAGGTAGAGTTGATATTGGAGCTTGGCGGTCAGGATCAGTAGGGCGGATGCAAACCAAGAGCCGCCATACCTCCGGAAAAGTCGGCTAGAACCAGATACGCACCTGAGTCCTTGAGCCTCTTTTCTGTAAAACTAGTCGATATGCCTACGCAGGCAGCGCCGGCTGCACTGCCTGCCCGTATGCCTTCGGGAGCATCCTCGAGCACCAGGCAGTCAGCGGGAGCTACGCCGATCCGCCTTGCCGCCTCAAGGTAAATATCTGGAAACGGTTTCTTGCGCACGACATCCAGGCCGGTCAACACCGCATCAAAATCATTTTCAAGGAGTCCGGCCTCGCGCAGGTTTCCGTCGAGTTTCACGCGGTCGGCGCTTGTCGCTATCGCCGTCCTGAATCCGTTGGCCCTGAGTTCGTGCACCAATTCCACCGCACCAGGAACAGCCTTGAGTTTGCCGCGTATCACCTGCATGTATAACTCGTAGGTGCGCGCCTTCGCCTTGCCCACATCCAGATCGATGCCATGGGCAAGCGCGACACCGCCCAGATAGCTCGTTTCGCCGGTGCCCACAAAGGGCGTAAACTCGGAAGGAAGTACCGTAATTCCGTACAGCTCGGCAAACATGATGACGGCAGCCTCGGCAATAAATACTTCCGAATCCACGAGCACGCCGTCAACATCGAAGAGTATACCCCGTATCATCAGATGTCCGGAGCGTGCGCCAGCAGGTAGTCCTCTGCCGCTTTTGACCACAGCCCGCCGTTTCTTTGGCAAATCACCGCAAGTTCAGCGAATAGCTTGTCACTTTTGCCGCGCTCGGCAAAGTCGGCAATAGCCGTCAGCTCCAGCTTCTTGTGCGTGTATATAAGCTTTTTGCCCCCAGGAATCTTGTCAAGCTCGATAGTCGTTTTGGCCACTGCGTCAAGGCCGCCGACATGGGTTATCATGGCTACCGGATTGAGCCTCCCGTCGGCCATCATTGCAAGCGATTCGCGGATATCATCGGTGTTGCCTCCCGATGTACCTACGAGGTGGTGCGACTCATAATGGACGTTGTAGAAATTGAGAAGGGCTGAAAAGGCGGTATCGGTGGGGCCGGCGAAAAAATTGAGGCAGCCATCGGGTCCGAGCAGCTTGTCGCCCATTTCAACAACGCTCTTGACGGGGGCAAAAACGAACACGTCGTCGTACAGTTTTCCGCCGTTCAGCTCCTTCAGCTTTGCCACGGGATCAGGAAGGTCTTTGGTATTTACGTATATCAGCTCTACACCATTTTTCTTGGCTTCGGCTACCGTAAAAATGGAGGCAGCCCTGGCCAGCCTGGCCTCGTCAATATCGGTGACCACCACGCGTGAAGGTCTGCGGTCTGCATGCATTGCATAATCAATGGCACCGATACCCATCGGTCCCACAGATGCCAACAAGGCTATCGAACCACCCTTCACTATGCCCATGTCGTGCACGTATGACCCACCCTTGGTGTGGTACTGCGCATGGTACGCGCCAACGATGCACGAGACGGGTTCTGACAATGAGCCCATGTAGAATGCGTCCGCTTCATAGGGCAGAAGGCAATCCATTTCCATCACTTCAGCCGGTATGATGACGTACGTCGCATCACCGCCGATATGTTCGTACGAGTAGCCGGGCGCAAAGAGGGTTCCCTTGTAATTGAGCGCCGGCTGTATGGCAAATTTATCACCGGCCTTGAATTTTCCCGACCACTTTTTGCCAACCTCTACGAGTACGCCGCAAAACTCATGTCCTATCATGGCGGGTTTTTTTGACAAATCTTCGCGAACCCGTTTGTGCGCGTTGCCCTGCATCGCCAATTTGTGGCTTGACATACAGATCGAGTCCGATATCACTTTTGCCAGGATCTCGTCGTCGCGTATTTTGGGAAGTTCGAATTCCTCGAGCCTCAGGTCATTTACTCCGTAGATGCGTACTGCTTTGGTCTTCATGTGCTGCTCCTTTCGGCTATGCCGAATCTATTGATCATAGTACCGTAATCGTTCACCGCTTCATTTAGCCGCGAGTATAAAATATTCATCACTATACGCTGCCAAGCCAGGCAAATCCACCGGCTTGACCGCGCTAATTTCCATATTCAGGTCCGGGGCAAGCCCTTCCAGCCTTAGTCCAGTCAGCGCTGCTTTTGCGGTCATCGCCGCCCCGAGGCTCGTCGCTTCGCTGAAACCTGTCAATCCCACGGGTGAACCGCGCGACAAGGTGGCCACGAGAGCAGCATAATCGGGGTTCTTCCTGAAACCTCCCTCGATAAAAATCTCGGTACCCGGTACACGGCCCGCGCGGCTCAACGCAATTTCAGTCTGCAGCGCCAATGACAGGTTGAGGACAGCGTACGCCGTAACAGGGTCACTCATGAACGTGGGTATTGCCCCGCCTGCCTTCATTCCCTCATAACTGAAATCACGCCCGTCCTCCACCGCCCGTGCCTTGGAGCCAGGAAACTGTCCGGAACCATTTACAATTTCCGGCACTATGAACAATCGTTTTTCCTTGATGATGCGCCGGTACACAGCGGGATCCCAGGCGGGAATGCTTTCTTTGGATGATATTCCGGCAGCAAGCCTGAACAAGGCGGACCATGCGTCAAACTCCAGCCCCCCTAGAAATATTGTCGTCTTTACCGGAGCTCCCGTCGCGGCCAGATTGAAGAAAACGACTTTTCCCAGCTCATCGGGCCTAAAGTCATATTCCTTCTGCGGATGCATGTGGACGCACCATGTTCCGGTAGAGTCGAGGATGAAGTCGCGACCGTCGCGCTTGGCAAGGTAAGGAAGCAAGGAGGCGTTGGAATCGTGTATACCCATGGTAACCAGCACTCCGGCATCAAGACCTGCACGCTTTGCCACATCGGGCAAGACTGTTCCGAGGGTATCCCAGGATTCACGCAGACCATCCGGGAGCAGCGCCTCCACACCGAGCCTGCGCGCTACCGCGGAGTAGGTTTTTTTCCTGAAATCCCACAGGTAGCTGTGGCAGCCAACATAGGTAGCCTCCACTCCTGCCTTGCCGGTAAGCCGCCAGCCCCAATACTGCGGATAGTTGAGTATGTAGCGGGTTTTGGCAAAAGCCCCGGGAAAGTTTTCCCGTAAAAAAAGAATTCCCTTTGAGGGGTTGATGAGCGACTGGAATTCCGGCGTACCGGTTTCTGCCTGCAATTCTTTGGGGTCACCGGCCAGCTTATAGAAACGTGTCTGGAAGTCTTTGCCCGGATCGTGCGTATAAAGTACCGAAGGAGCACAGGGCAAACCATCATCTCCGATACAGACGAGTGTAGCCCCATGGGTGGTAACAGCAATGGCCCTGACCGGATATCTGGCGGCAAAAACAGCAAGGTTTTGTAGAAGCCACGTTTCGATGGCAGCGAGGTCGTGTACCTCCAGCCTGATTCCGCCACCTTCAGGTTCTTCCATAAGTGGTGGAAAAACCTTGTATACGGCATCAACCTGCGCAAGGCTATCGTCGTAGATGACGAGTTTCTTGTTGGTCATGCCTACGTCAAAAACTGCCAGCGCGTATTCCATGGACACTCCTAATTGAGCATGACCTGGCCGCCGGTAACAGGCAGCGCCTGGCCGGTTTCGTATTCCTGCTCTATAAGATAATATAACGCCTTCATGACATCAGGCCCTTCGCAACCACGCCCCATGGGGACCTTTGCTTCGTAGAAAGCCTTTACGTCCGCTATCGTTTTGGCCCCCGGAACCTTACCGGTGCGAAGATACTGGACAAAGAGGCCATTTGCCGGGTCCGACCACAGCGGCCCGTCAAAAAAGTTGCCCGGGCAGATGGCGTTTACCTTGATGCCGTATTCCACAAGCTCGAGCGCAAAGCTCTGCACAAGCCCGAGTCCGCCGAATTTGGATCCGGCATACGCTCCGTTCTTGTTCGACCCGGCCAACCCTGATTTTGAATTGATCTGGACGATGTCGGAGCGGTACCCGGGGCAACCCAGACGCTGCCTCTTCATCAAGGCGGCTGCATGCTTCGTAACAAGAAAGAAACCGGTATAGTTGACGCGCGTTACCAGGTCAAATGCGGCGAGTTCCTGCTCGAATACGCTGCCGGCCTTGAGTATGCCCGCATTGCTTACGACAAGGTCAAGCCCGCCCGCTTTTCGGGCAATTTCAGAACAGGCAAGCGCTACCGATTCTTCGCTGGCGACATCAATCGACAGAGCCAGAGCCGCCGTCCGCTTCTCTTTGCGGTTGAGCTCGTCGGCCAGAAGTCCGGCTCCCTTGACGTTAATATCCGCAATGAACACGATGGCACCGGAAGCCACAAGAGACCGGGTAATCTCTTCGCCGAATCCCTGCGCGCCGCCGGTTACCAGAGCGATTTTCCCGGATACCACACGATCCCTGCCTGCCGCCGAACCTTTTGCCACGGCTGAACCATCCGACGCGACGGCGTTCACTCCAGACACTGCCACACCGGAATCCAGCGCAGGCGCAACCGATGAAAGCATGCTCCGCGCCGCGTCTAGGGTATCGGCGACTGCAAGAAGATAGCCTGTACCGGAGGCAGGCTGTACAGCTATCAACAGGGATGATTGTGCAAGCAACGGCAAGAGTTTCTCGGCCAATACTTTGCAGAGGCCGCCCTCATCCATGTTCGGAAGCGATATGCTTACCGCGCTTTTTGGCATTACTGCTGGTAGCGCCGCTGTTTGCGCCTCTGCCAGCGGGACGGAAACGACAACAGCCGATTTTCGGCCGGGTACTGAAAGCGCCAGACCGCGAACGATAGGCGCTACGATAGTATCTGTCATGTGCTACCTCCAGGCCCGCACGATACGCGCGAGCGATTCTGGTTCCTCTGGATGTTCCGGATCGATGGCCCTGCCGGCCTTGCCATATTCGTCGATCCGCTCTGCCAGCGGACGCCTGGCAAGCGGGTTGCCAGGGTGGAAAATTCCGTACTTCGGGTCAAGACCGGATAATTTTTCGTGTGCTACCAGAGCCCAGGTAGCATCGAGCAGGCGCGACATTTCAGGCATAAGCACTTCGGGACAATTGAACGACTGGCGTGAAGAATTGATATCAACTCCGGATATTTCCATCAGGTTGAAACGTACCATCAATTTCCTCAGGCGGTCTACCTGCGCCGCGGTATTCCTGGGTGGCATATAGGCTACTGCCTGGTAACCGAGCTCTGCAACATACGCTATAAAATCATCCAGATAGTCGTCCTCGAACTTCTCGGCCTTCTTGTCACCCGTAGGTGAATCGGCGATGTCGCCCAGGTACGCGTAGGCCGGTATCGCGCCTGCGCCCAAGGCAAAATCAAGGGCCATACGCGCCGGTATGCATTCGTCACTGCCGGGCTGGATGAATACGCGGTCAAGGAAAGCGGTTTTGAGTATGCCAAGCAGATCAAAAAGGTAGTGCGGATTTTCCGGGTTATTCAGCCATGCCCTCACCCGCGGTGACGGGTTCAAGCCAAGATTTTGATCAATCCCCACCACCAGATCCGGCCCCTTGCCGTGCCTGGCAATTATGGCGCGCGCGACGGCGGCCAGCAGGTGGCGCTCGGTGACGCTTCCGCCTTCGGTGCTTTTGGAAAGCGGAAGTACGTCGGCATCGTAATCGAGCTTGCCATAGCCAGTGTTGTCCAGTATCGCGGAAGCAGCCATGGTCATTTTTCTGTTGCGTACTCCACGGGCGATGCTTACCGGGCGAAGAAAGCGCGCCGCCGCTGGAATAGCCATCCGGGGGAGGCCCTGTATGGTCATGTAAGCTATTCCAGGTGAATCAGGGTTGTTGAGTTTTCTGTCTGCAAAGGGAGAATCGAGCATCGATACCCGCAACTCAAAACCTACGGTGCTGCCGATGCCCAGTACCGATGATGCTTCCAGCATTTCAAGGGCCGCGCCTATCGAGTCGTGGTCAACCGAGCCAGCCGCGGCCAGACCGGACGCGCGCGCCTTGTACGCCGCCATCGACGGTGTATACGGGCTGAACGAGTAGACCGTATGGATGTGGTTGTTCACCTCACCCGTGGCAGCCGGTACGGCGGTACCGCCCCGGCGCTCCTCCGGCATTTCCCGCACCAGGCTTTTAAGCGCCTCGATGCGTTCCAGGCCGGTCGCACCGGCATCGCCGGCGGTTTCGAGCAGTTCCGTTTTTCGCACGTCGCCCATCACGCTTGCCTACACTCCCAGGCGAGCCCGGCGGGCCAGCTCGAGGGTGGTCTGGTTGGTGGCCGGCTCCCTGCCAGGCAGCGGCAGGATGCGCTCGTGCACTGCGTCAACGATCCAGTCTTTCTGCGGGAAGAACAACTCCTCCATCTCGGCCGCAGGCGTAATCCAGTTTCTGCTACCCACCACCGCAACCGGCGCATCGAGCTTGTCAAAGGCGAGCGTCTGCACGTTCGAGGCGACAGTATGGAGGAAGGATCCCCGCTCGGCAGCGTCGCTGGCCAGAAGCAAGCGGCCCGTTTTTGAAACCGATTCAACGAGGGGGCCGTAATCGAGCGGCGAAATGAAGCGGAGGTCGATGACCTCGGTCGATACGCCGTACTTCGATTCGAGTATATCGGCCGCCTCGAGCGCTTTGTACAAGGTTGCACCTATCGTGGCTATGGTGAGGTCCTTGCCGGGTTTCCTGACCGCAGGAACCCCTTCGGGTACTTCGTAATAACCTTTTGGAACCCCGCCCTTCTCGAAGCGCTCGCCCATGTCGTAGAGCAGCTGGCTCTCGAAAAACACGACGGGGTCGGTACCGCGGAGGGCAAGGTTGAGCATACCCTTGGCATCGTACGGCGTGGCAGGAAAGTAAACCTTCAAACCGGGTATGTGAGCAACCAAAGCGGCCCAGTCCTGCGAGTGCTGCGCGCCGTATTTGCTGCCGACAGAAACCCGCATCACCAGCGGCATTTTGAGGATTCCCGCCGACATGGACTGCCACTTGGAAGCCTGGTTGAAAATCTCGTCGCCGGCCCTGCCCATGAAGTCGGCGTACATGAGTTCCACGACGGCCCGGCCACCCGACAGCGCATAGCCGACGCCAGCGCCGATTATTGCGCCTTCGGATATGGAACTATTGAACAGGCGCTTGTACGGCAGCAACTCGGTCAGGCCGCGGTACACGGCAAACGCCCCGCCCCAGTCGCGGTTCTCTTCACCCCAGGCAGCCATGGTCGGATCGATGGAGTATCGATGAGCCATTGCTTCGAACAAGGCGTCCCGGTACTGGAACAGCTTGTTCTTTGAAACGGGCTTTCCATCGGCATCGAAGGCGAAACGGGCTTTGTCCGCCAGTGCCTTGACCCTGACGTTTTCTGACAGCGGATGGAGGAGCACAGGCACGGCAGCCGGGTCATCGCCCATGCGTTCCACTTTGCCGTTTGACAGCATCACGGATTCGATGAAAGCGCCGTTTACCCGCGGACTCGCCTTTTCATCCGTGGCAAGCTTCAACACGGCTTCCAGTTTTTTTACGATGCCGGCGCGCTTTTCAGCAAGCCCGGAGTCTGTGGTCACGCCGTTCTTTGCGAGGTACGCGCCAAAATCGACGATGGCATCGGCGTCCTGCCACAGCTTGATCTCTTCGGGTGTACGGTAGCTGGAAGCATCCGATGGCGAGTGGCCGGAGACGCGGTACGTCATCACGTCGAGGAGGACGGGACCCTTTCCAGCAAGTAAAATATCACGCTTCCGGGCCGTAGCTTCCGCCACGGCGAGCGGATCGTAACCGTCCACCCGTTCCGCGTGCATGTTGTCCGGGTTGACGCCTGCACCAATCCTGGCCAGCGTGCCGTAACCCATGGTCTCGCCGTCGGTCTGGCCGCCCATCCCGTAGAAATTATTGAACACGTTAAACATGACGGGCGGCGCGCCGCCATCGGAAGAAGGCCACAGGGTGCGGTATTGGTCCATCGCCGAAAGGCTCATCGCCTCCCATACCGGCCCGCAACCCATGGACGCGTCGCCGATATTTGCTATTACGATGCCTGGCTTCGCGTTGATGCGTTTATAAAGTGCAGCTCCCACGGCGATATCCGCCGAACCTCCCACGATGGCATTGTTGGGCATCGAGCCGAACGGAGCAAAGAACGCATGCATCGAGCCGCCTAGGCCGCGGTTGAAACCGGCCTTGCGCGCAAAAATCTCGGCCAACGCGCCATAGAGCACGAAGTTGACGGCCAGATCCCTCACGCCGTCGTACGACACCTTCTCCGCCATGGCAAGGATTTCGCCATCAAGATAGGTTTTCATCACCTGCTCGAGTTTCTTCTCGTCCATGCGCCTGGTTGCGGCGAGGCATTTTGCCAGGATTTCTCCGTGGCTGCGATGCGACCCGAATACCAGGTCCTCGACGCCGAGCGCGGCGCTCTGACCAACCGAAGCAGCCTCCTGCCCGATGGAAAGATGCGCCGGCCCCTTGTGGTTATATTCAATGCCGTTCCAGTTTCCCTGCGTCTTTATTGCGTTCAGCATCGACTCAAATTCCCGGATGGCGGCCATGTCGCGCCACATTCCCAACATGCCTTCCCGGCCCCACCGTGCTTCTTCCTTCTGGAAATCCCTCCGGTATGCATTGACCGGAATATCCTTGAACTTCAATGTGCCTGGCTTGCGTACCTTGCTCGGGTCTACAACTATTGATTTGGGCATCTCTGTCTCCTTGTTATTGGTGTTCGATCATCCAGGCGGCATCGCGGATCAATTCCCATACCGTCGGGTGAGGTAATATCAGTTCCTTCAGGTCCTCTACGCGCAATTCCTGCTCGATGAGTACCGAGCCACCCCAGATAGCCTCCGAGGCGTAGGCTCCCACTCCGTGAAGCCCGAGGATGCGACCGCTTGCCGCGTCGGTCACCAGTTTGACCGCGCCCTGTGCCTGGAATCCATTCTCGGCGACAAAACGGCCCGATGCGCGCAGGGGTATGCGCGCGCTCTTGACCGTAAAGCCCCTCGCTTCGGCATCCTTGGTCGTCATGCCCACGCCAGCTGCCTCGGGGATTGAATAGACCGCCCACGGCATGGCGTCCCAGCGCATGACGGATTTGCCACCAGACTCACCGGACAGCACCGCTTCAATATCGGCGGCGGCAACCTCGGCCATGCGGTAAGCGGCGTGCGCTAGCAGGCATTTTCCTGTTACGTCTCCGGCCGCCCATACGCGCGGAACGTTTGTCCGCATCCGGTCATCAACAGCCACCCCGCGCGGCGTACAGTCGAGGCTTATTGCCTCGGCTCCCCATCCGCTTACATTGGGCCGCCGGCCTATTGCCAGCAATACGAGGTCTGCCTCGACCGCGTCCCGCACCCCGTCCTTGTCCACATATTTGACCGTTGAACCTTCAACGGATTCGACTTTGCATCCGAGCTTCCAGGTTACGTCCTTCATAGCGCGCCGCAACACAGGCGCAAGTTCTGCGTCCATGAAGGGCACTATCTCGTCGAGCATCTCGACGATGGTGACCTGCGATCCAAGGCTTGAAAAAAGGCTGGCAAACTCCACCCCTATCACGCCGCCGCCAATTATGCACAGCCGCCTGGGAACCGCGCCTACTTCCAGCATTCCCGTTGAATCGAGTACCAGCGGGTTACCTTTAAGTCCTGGAATGGGAGGGACAAGCGAAGACGATCCGGTGGCGACGATGATCGCCCTGCACTCTTCAACCCGTTCTGCGGATCCCGGCTCGGTGATTGAAACTTTACCGGCTCCGGCGATCCGGGCAATTCCGGAAACCACGACAACCTTGCCGCGCTTCATTTCCGAGGCTATGCCGGCAACCAGCTTTTCCACCACCTCGCGTTTCCAGGCCATCATCGCGCCAAAATCAAAGCTTATCGACCCGGCCTTGACGCCGAAGCGTTCCGCTTCGAGGGCATGGACATAGTGTTTTGCCGAATTGAGGAGGGTCTTGGTGGGTATGCACCCGACATTCAGGCAGGTACCACCCAATTTTTCGGCCTCCACAAGGAGGACGCTTCTGCCCTTTGCTCCCAGGCGCTCGGCGGCCCGGTATCCCGCGGGTCCGCCGCCTATGATGATTACGTCGTACAATTCCTGCTCCTACTTTGCCAGCCACAGATCGGCGTCCGCAATGGCGGCGCACAGATCTCGGAGGAAACGCGCAGCCGGCGCGCCGTCGACCACCTGGTGATCGGCAGTCAGTGAAAGCCCCATGGCAGGCTCAAAACCGATAGTCCCGTCTGATGCCTCAAAAGGTTTTGGCAGGATCGCGCCCAGTCCCAAAACGCAGACTTCCGGAGCATTGATGACGGGGGTAAAATACTCCACGCCGAGCGCTCCGAGGTTTGATACCGTAAAGGTGGAACCACCCAGTTCATCGGGGAGTATCTTCCCTTCAAGACATGCGCCAGCCAGCCTTTTTGCCTCGGCGGAAATAGCCGACAGGGACAAGGAAGCCGCATCCCGTATGACCGGTACCATCAGGCCGCGCGGCGTATCAACCGCCAGTCCAAGATGCACACGCTCGTATGTCTTGATGGTATCGCCTTCCTTGCGCGAATTGCACATCGGATGATCGGCCAGAACGCGCGCTGTTATGTACAGGACAATGTCACCGACGGTCACCTTGCCCAGACCTAGCGCTTCCGGCGCTGCCTTCAGCCTGGCGCGCAGTTCCTGGAGCCGTTTTGCCCGGGCCGCTGCGTGCACCGTAAACTGGGCGGTGCCTAAAAGCGATTCACGCATCCTCTCGGCGATGACTTTGCGTATTCCCTTGACGGGTGTTTCCCTGAACGAACCCGGGAAATCAGTCGCTTGAACAGACCTGCCGGAAGCCGCGTGTACCGTGGATTCCGTTTTGTCGAC
>JFJP01037912.1_pt1 | contig 21298 bp, 12 predicted proteins | sample 431651 | NCBI WGS metagenome assembly JFJP01 (sample SAMN02602958, study PRJNA72255) | Microbial mat metagenome, whole genome shotgun sequencing project. | biome: fresh water; feature: sink hole; material: water; isolation source: purple microbial (photo- and chemosynthetic) mats found in...
TCTGGGTGTCAAGTCCGTTAATCCAGACCTTCCCGTAACTCTGCTCAAGTATTCCGCATATGATTCTCATCAGTGTTGTTTTTCCGGCACCATTTGGACCCAGCAGACCGAACATACCATTTCCGATATTAAGCGAAACACAGCTTAATGCTTTGAATGGTTTTTTCTTCTTCCCGATAAGAGGCACTGCTGCAACAATCTTATAGATTGTCTTTCTAAGTCCCCTGAACCTTCCTTCCAGTCTGTAGATATCAATGTTTTCCTTCGAGAGTTTCTGTCCTGTTTTGTAGATGAAAAGTCCTGTAAACCAAAGAAATCCCAGAATAAGAACCACTACGATGTTCTCCCATTTTATCTGAAACCATACGAGGTTAGCAAGCGGGATCAGCCAGAACACCCCAAAGTCAGTAACAGAGCTTACTCTTTTTAGCCATCTCTTCTCTCCATTTGCAGAAAGATTGTTTAGCAACTCATTTACTGAAGTCCAGATCGCTGAAAGAAAGAACCATGAGGTAATACTAAAAAGGAAGATCCAGAATCCCTTATCAAGATAGAAATATGTGAAATAAAGCATGAACCCAAGCAATGGCAGCTGCCACATAATTTCGCTGAGGTCTTTCCACGATCTGAATTCCTTTTCAAGCCCTAGTCTTTTTCTGATTTTTGCACCGGCTTTCCATTCTCTCGACCATCTGTTCTCCCTTTCATAGATCTTTACCAGACTTTGTACATAAATATTGATGTTCTCCTCAGGAGCAATAACAGTTTCTTTTGCTTTTCGGAGACTGTTCAAAACAAACCATGTTGTGGCAGGCACTAAAATAACAACAAGAATGGTACTGATAAGTTGCCACAGAAACTTGTCTAAATAATTATAAATCAAGTATATTAATATTCCAAAAATCATGAACTGTATAGCTTTATTTTTCCATGTTTGTGAATAGATCCAGTTCAGCGAAGTCTCCAGTCCAATGTAAAAAGTAGGTATAAAGATCAGAGTCAGAAGTGTACTTAAAGTCAGCCCTCCGATTACTGTAATTGCAAAAGCAGCACCGATTGCAGAGACATATTCAGCCTGGCCCATAGCCAGGGGGACCATGGCCACTACAGTTGTGGCCGCAGTAATTAAGATCGGACGAAGTCGTGAAACTCCGGCTGTCATAAGGGCTCTCTGAACCCTGTTTCCTCTTTTCCTGAGGATGTTTGTATAATCAATCAGGATTATTCCATTATTAACAACTACACCGAGAAGGATCAGAAATCCTGTGAGTGTATTGGCATTTAAAAGTGAATTCCCAGTAAGTATAAGTGCGATAAGCGATCCGAGAGCTGCAAGTGGAATGCTGAACAAGAGAACTACAGGAGTGGCAAGTGATTCAAAAACTGCTGCGAGTATCATAAAAATCAGCAGGAATGCTATTCCGATCAGATAGTAGAAATCCTTAAGCTGGTTCTCTTCATGTACTATCTCCACAGCTATGCCAGATGGGATACTTAGTCCGGAAACAAGTGATTCAATCTCAAGCCTGGCTCCCTCCAGAAGGTCTTTGGAGTCTTTTATCTCTGAATTGAAGTTGTATGTTACAGTAATTCTTTTTTCCTGATTTTCCCGGTGAATATTACCCATCCCCGATGAGAAAACGATATCAGATAGCTCCTGCATCTCCATCACCGAGCCGTTGGTTCCGCTTACCTCAAGGTTTTTGAGATCGTCAATTGTTTTATCTATTGGTTCCTGAATAGCACCTGGCTCTTCGGCATACTTAATCATAATATCGTATGTCTCGGTCCCTTGTTTAAAAGTGGCTCCTGATGAGTATTCGCGGCCAAAGGTAGAGAGCGCCTGGGAGATGTTGCCAAGTGTGAAATTGTTCCTGCCGATATAGTCCATATCGAAAAGCAGCTGAACTTCTGGTTTATTATCCTGAACATTCAGATTCGAACTGTTAATCGTAGATAGATCATCGATGTACGACTTAATGTCATCTGCCAGATTTTTCATCTGCTCAAAATTCTGACCTTTAATAATTACACTTTCATTTGTCGAGCCCAGACCGAGGAGGTTCATAAAATCAGATCCCGGGTTATATGACTCTCCTCCGCCGCCACCTCCGCCGGAAAAACCTCCGCTTGATGAAAGTTCATTCATGTTTATCTCAGCCGATGATATATTCTTAGTCTTTTCCGAAATATCATTTTTTATCTCAGGAAGCGACCTTTTGCTTGTTTTATCCCACTCCTTTGAAAGATTGACAGTTACTGTTGCCTGATCTTCTTCTATCCTTGATACAATATCCTCTTTTTCCGGCAACGATGCCAGCCTTGATTCAATTTCTGCTACTACGGCATCTGTCTTTTCTAGAGTAGATCCGCCAGGCATTGTGACAGATAATCTGAAATTAGGTGTTTCAACTTCCTGTGTTGTAGCAATGCTTAAAGTGATGCTTATAAGGAGGGCAGCAAAGAAAACTACTAGTGTCCCTATGATTGTGGCAGCAGGTTTTCTCATACTTGCTTTAAGAACAAGATGATAGCCCTGTATTAGCCTGTCATGTATCGAAAGTTTCTTGAATATCTGAGAATCGCTTTTTGAGGTCCTGCTTAGTAAATAGTATGTAGCCATTGGTATCAGAAGCAAGGCTACTGTTAATGAAATAACAAGAGTCGACACAATTGATACACCTATGTTTTTCCCAATCATTTTTACCATGAAGTTGCTGGCAAATATGAATGGAAGAAATACTACTATAGTTGTCAGAGTAGAGGAAAATATAGATCTCCAGACTTCTGAGGTTCCTTGTTTTACAGCTGTCTCCGGGTCCTTGCCCTGACCGGCGAGCCGGTAAATATTTTCAAGGACCACCACGGAATTATCAACAAGCATGCCGATTGCAAGAGCCATTCCTACCAGTGTAAGACTGTTAATGGAGATATCAAATGCATAGAAAAAGTTAAATGCTGCATATACTGATATTGGAATCGATACAGCAATTATCAATACCAGTCTTATATTCCTTAGAAAGAACCAGAGTATTAAAACAGCAAGAAGACCACCGGTTATTGCAAGGTTTATTATCTCATCGATATTCTTCTCCATTATCTCGGCATTGTTGTTCTGGACAACAATTTCCACACCTGAAGAAGCCAGCTTACTGTTCAGTTCATCTACCTGATCCAGTGCATCATGTGAGAGATCAATAAGATTTGCCTGATTGTCATTTACAAGTGTTATTGTTACTGCATCAAGACCATTAACACGGCTATAGGAGCTCTGCTCTTTCACTCCGAAGAAAATCTCTGCCACATCACGAAGTAAGACCGGGCCCTGAGATTTAACAATAATACTGCCTATTTCTTTTACATCAGTATACTCAGAGGTTACATTGACAAAAAACTCATTACTGCCATCAATTACTTTGCCGGCAAAGGTCTTATTCGCCCGGTTATTGTTCAGAAGGCTTCTTACCTGACTAATTGATATTCCATTGGCCTTGCAGGCTTTTTCGTTTAATCTTACTTCAATTGAGTTTTCCTGACCACCGTAAACCTGCACGCCTGCAATACCATCAATATTCTCCAGTTCTGGTTTAATTTCTCTGTCGGCTATGTTCCTTATCCTGTCAATCCCCCCTTCACCTCTTACCTGAAGCTCCATGAACTGATTTGTTAGCTGTTCAAGATCTATCTTGATTACATTGATAATGAACTCAGCAGGGATAGAGTTTTTAACAATATCAATCTTCTCCTGAAGCTTTAGATTTGCATATTTAAGATCGGCATTCTGATTATAATATATTGTTATAGTACCGTAGCGCGATGAAATGTTTGATTCTATTTTTTCAATTCCCTCAAGTGTTCCGATTGCTCCTTCAATAGGGATAATAGCCTGTGATTCAATATATGAAGGATCCATTTCAAGCGGAGTGCCAACCTGAACAAACAATGCCGGCAACTGGGCATTCGGAAACAGCTCGACATCAAGTTTTTTGTAAGAGACATAGCCAAGCATGGTTATCCCTACAAAGAGCATGATGATAAGAATTCTTCTTTTTAATATAAAGTCCATGTCCGGTCTTTTAAAAAGTTATACTGGCTGTTCTTCTGTGTTTTTCCCACCTGTCATCCAGTTGCTGAGACTGTCAAACACCCAGTAAACACATGGAATTACTATAAGAGTCAGAAGTGTTGAAGAAACCAGTCCTCCGATAACAGCCAGTGCCATTGGAGCTCTAAGGGATGCACTGTCGCCAATTCCGATTGTAAGTGGAAGAAGGGCCAGGATTGTAGTGAGACTTGTCATTAGTATGGGTCTGATCCTTTGCGTTCCTGCCATAATTATGGCCTTTTTCTTTTGCATTCCATTCTCCCTCAGCTGGTTTATTCTGTCAATTAGCAGAATAGCATTGTTCACAGCAATACCTCCCAGCATAATTATCCCGATATAAGCCATCATATTAAGTGTCTTGTCAAGCAGAAAGAATGTAAGTACAGTGCCAACACCTGCCAGCGGTATTGTAAGCATAATTACAAATGGCTGAATGATTGACTCAAACTGGGCAGCAAGGACCATAAACACCAGAACCAATGACAGTATGAGTGCAAAGGTCAGGTTTGAAACCGATTCTTTTCTTTTAAGTTCTTCCCCGGTAAATTCCATCTTATAATCCACAGGAAGTACAATTTCTTTAAGCGAAGCCTGTGAAGTTTTTACAACCTGATCGAAAGCGGATTTTGCATTTACCATTGCATATACATAACATGTTCTCGACTGGTTTCTCCTTGTGATCTCTCTCGGGCTTATAATTGTTTTTATTTCAGCAAGTTCACTCAGAGGAACTTTCACACTTCCTGCGGTAATCATTAGATCCCGTAACTGATGAATCGACAGATCTCCAAGTTTAATTGTAATGTCTTTCATTTCGCCGTCTTTTTCAAAACTTCCTGCAGAAGAGCCTGATAAGTAACTTTTTATCTGGTTAATTACGCTCTCAACAGTCACACTGTAATAGCTTGTTTTAAACCTGTCAATTGCTACTTCAACTTCAGGAGTTCCTTCATCAAGTGAAGTAGTGATATTATAAAGTCCCGGATTATTTGCCAGTATTGTTTTCGATTCGTTTACAATTCTCTCCAGTTCGGTATAGTCCTCACCTGAAATCTCAAGTGAAAATGGGGCTTCGGTTGTTCCGAGCGAGGATTGAAGTGCTGTCTCCTCCCTTGCGAAACTGAACTCAATATCCGGAATTGTCCTGAGATAGTTGCCAATAAGTGCAATTGCCTCTTCGGTCCTTGATGCAAAATCACTTGTTAGTTTTACTTTAAGTGACGCACTGTTCTCACCTTTGGTAGCTGAGGTCTGGTCGAGGGTTGAATTATTATCCGGCCCCGACTTGCAGTAAATCATTTGGATTTTATCACCAAGCAATCCTCTGATTATGTCTTCAGTTTTTGAGGCAGTGCTTTGCGTGCGTTCGAGACTTGTACCCTCAGGAAGTTTTATGTCCACGGTAAATTCAGGAGATTCTGATTTCGGCATGAATTCGCTTCCAAGCTTTGGAATAAGTAGCGCTGTTCCTGCCATCAGTAACAGAGAAATTGTTATTATCAGGTTTCGCTTATCTAATATTTTTTCCAGAAATCTCTCATACCAGAAAAAATGGATTGGAGTTGCCATACGCGCTTTCTCCTTTTTTTCCTTGAAGAGAGATGATACAAGCATCGGAATGACAAGCATTGCAACAAGAAGTGAAGATATAAGTGCAAAAGCCACAGTCCAGGCCTGATCCTTGAACATTTCTCCTGAGGCGCCGTGCAGATATACAATAGGGAGGAAAACAACTATTGTGGTAACAGTTGAGGCTGTTATTGCTCCTCCTACCTCGCCTGTGCCCTGTATTACCGCATCTTTAAGTGACATTCCACCTTCCCTTAGACGGGTAATGTTTTCAAGTACAACAATTGCATTATCTACCAGCATCCCTGCACCAAGAGCAAGACCTCCCAGAGTCATTATGTTGAGGGTGAGTCCGTTAAAGTACATCAGGTTGAATGTGGCAATTATTGAAACGGGAATTGCAACACTTATAACAAGGGTTGTCCCTATTCTTCTAAGGAAAATATATAATACAAATACAGCAAGGAGTATCCCGATAAGCAGGGTGTTTTTTACTTCACCAATGGCACTGTTAATATAAGCTCCCTGATCCTGGACTCTTATAAACTCATACCCTGGCAGGGCCTTTTCAAGCTCTGTTATTGCCGTTTCAAGACTTTTAACAGCATCAACTGTATTATATTTTGGTTCCTTATAAATTGATAAACCAACACACCTTTCTCCGTTAATAGTCACAATGTTTTCAGGATCCATGTTGGCAAATTTTATTGTGGCCACATCGCGGAGGTAAACAGGTACTCTTCCTGAAACAGTCCCGGATGATGTGCTCTGAGTGCTAGCATTACCTGTTGCGGCTGTCTGCTTAAATCCGACAACAATATTCTCAAGGTCAGATATATCCTCCAGAACACTTACACCTTTCACAACATATTTCAGACCCATATCAACGATTGAGCCTCCTGAAACATTCCTGTTGTAGTTATTTATCTGAGCAGCAATTGCGTCGGAGGTAAGTCCAAAAGATTCCAGAACATACTTATTAGTTTCAATTACTACTTCGCTCTCCTCTGTCCCGGTTAATTTGACGTCGGCAACGCCTTCTATTCTCACCAGTTCATTACGGATATAGTTCTCGGCAATTTTCCTGAGCTCATCCATATTTGTAATACCGGGGTTTTTCAGACCAACGATCATTACCGGAGCAGCATTTGGATCGTATTGTGAAATTGTAAAATCTTCAAGGTCTGAGTTCTGACTGAATGAATTTAGTTCTTTCTGGAGATCGAGGAAGGCTTCATCCATATCTTTATTCCAGTCGTACTCAACAGTTATTGTTGCAGTACCAACCTGAGATACTGAAGAGACCTGGACAACATCACTCTGGCGCATTGAGAGCGACTCGATCTGGTCAACATAGTTTTTCTCAATCTCTTCCGGCGGTTTTTCACCTGCTTTCAACTCTATATAGATCTTCGGATTGTTCAGATCGGGAAACAGATCTGTTCCAAGCTTACCGAAAGAGATAAATCCCAGAAGTACTATTCCCAGCACAAGCATTAATACTGTAACAGGGAACTTTACAGCAAATCGGGCAATACTGTTCATGTCAGTTATTTAATAATTTTTACTTTCGACCTGTTGCTGAGGGTCTCAAATCCGCTTGTAACAACACGTTCGTTTTTTGCAAGTCCCCGGGTTACTTCAACTTCAGTGAGATTTTCCAGTCCGGTTTCAATAATCCTTTCAGCTACAACACCTCTGTCGACAATAAAAACTGTTTTTCCTCTCTGACGCGACAGTATAATACTTTTTGGTATTACAATTACAGAATCTTTATGATTGGTTATTATATCGGCTTTCACAAACATACCAGGACGAAGAAGAAGATTTGGATTGTTAATTGAAATGTTTCCTTTGAATGTCCGGGTATCAGCATTGATTGCAGGTGATAACTGAGTTATGTTACCTATAATAGTGTCTTCGGGAATTGTGTAATTAGTAAGTTTTACCAATTGTCCGGGCTTAATGTCTGAAATATATTTTTCAGGAAGCTGAACATCCATATACATAACCTGATAATCCATAATTTTAGTAATAGTTTTTCCGGTTTCCACCTGGGTTCCCTGTGTATAGTAAGGAAGGTCTACTATTACCCCATCGATAGGGGCTACAATTCTTGTTTTCTCAAGCTGCAGCTGGGAGTTCTCTACTGTAGTTTTTGCATTGGCAAAATTTATACCGGCAGTTTTCAGATCTTTGAGTGTTACCCCGCCTTTTTCGTAAAGGGATTCCTGTTTCTTAAGTTCACTTTCTGTAAGTTCAAGATTTAGCTGATTTGTCTCAAGTTTAATTGAATTGACATATTCCTTATCCTCAAGACGGGCAATAAGTGTTCCTTCTTTAACTTTATCACCAAGCTGCCACATCCTTCCGGTCTGTGGATTCTTTTCAAGAAAATAATATGCAGTAATTTTTGATTTGAGTTCAATCTCTCCTTTTGGGAAAGCGGTACCTGTTGTATTGATAAATTCTTCAATAGACTTAAGCTTAATATCCTCGACTGATACAGGGATTTCAACATCGGCGGTGAGATTCTGATCCTGATTTCCGCAGCCGGTAATTATCATTAAACCAACTGCAACTATGAAAATACTCTTTTTCATTATGTAAATTTTAATCTGTTAATTATCAATTGTCATTACTGGTGTTACCTGAACCTTTTTCTCAAAATCATAAAGTGTCTGAATTTTGAGATTAAGGAGCTCCAGCTTATAGGAGATAAGCGAATTGGTAAATGAGAGCTGCTTTTCCGAAAGCTGGTTCTGATAGATATTCAGATCCATCCCGGTAAGATCGCCGTTTTTATATTTTTCAAGATTAAGATCATAAGTCAGCTGGGCATTTGTAACCGATTGACGGGCTATCTCAATCTGATTCTGAAGGTTAAGAAGATTACGGTATACTTTTCTTACCCCAAGAATTATGTTATTATGCTCTTCTTCAAGGGTGATTTTAGCCGATTCTATTGTCGCTTCAGTTGCTTTGATCCTTGATTTTCTTTCTCCCCAATCCCAAAGAGGTATTGTTAGTGAAAGAGAAACAGTTTCATTATCTGTCGGAACATCATACACTTTTCCGAACTTTTCATTATCACCAAAAAGACCCAGAGATAATCCAAGACTACCCCTGAATTCATTAAGAGCTTTGGTCTGTATCAGATCAAACTGTGATGTTTCAATGCTGATCTCGCGCTGCCTGAGTTCCATTCTGTTTGCCAGACCCTGATCTATAGCAAACGCTATATCAACTGCAACGGTATCAACAGCAATATTAGGAATTACAAGAAGATCATCATAAAGACTCATACCTATCAGTAATTTAAAATCATCTTTTGCATTCTCGAGGGTTACCTGTTTGTTTTCAAAGTCAGATTTTGTTGTTGCAAGGTTAAGTTCTGCCTGGAACATCTCTTCACGTGCCGAGATCCCTGCATCAACTTTATTTTTAGATACTTCATAACTCTTCTGCATATTCTGATAAGCCTGATTCGCGATATCCAGACTCTGCTGCTGCTGATAGACATAGTAAAATGCCTGGGCAACCTGCCTTTCGAGTGCTAAGAGCTGTATAGCATAACTAAGCTGGGAATTTTCCAGGGATAACTGGAGCTCTCTAAGTTGTAATTTTGTCCTGTTATATGTAAAAAGTGGCTGATCAAGATTGAGTGACAGATTATTACTAAAGCCTTTTGTGGTAATCCCCGAGTATTCACTATAAGAATCCTTATACCCGAACCTGTTTGTAAGTGAGACTCTTGCATCAGTAAAAACAATTGGCTGAGAAACGGTGAAATTGCCATAGCTCTCGGTTGTTGATCTTGAATTCCATTTTGAAATAAGGTCGTTGAACTCTCTGTTCTGGGTGTACCCAATAGGATTGAGAGTAAGAGAAAAGCTTGATTTCAGCGCAGCATTCTGTGCATTTAGATTCTCCTGGCTCCTTACAAGATTGAGTCTTGTCTTCTTCATAGTCGGACTGTTTAGTTCGGCAACGTTAAGAGCCTGTTCCAGTGTAAGTCCCTGCTGGGAAATGCCTGAAAAATTGCAGGAAAACAGCAGGAGTATTGTTCCAATTATTGTTTTGATCATTCTTCCAAAGTGTTTCATGTTATAATGTTTATTCTATATAATTAAATCTTTTTTAACACAGAGTTACACAGAGTTCCACAGAGTTACACTGAGTCCATTTTTCCCAATCTATACTTTACTCTCAACGCTCTACGCTTTACGCTCTACGCTCTTTTTCCCTTTTGTCTTTTTACTTTTGTCTTTTGTCTTTATCTAATTCTGTCTCACCCACTTAATAGCATCTCCAATCACTATCCTGCCTGCAGACTGGTTTGTTAAAATTACCTTTGCAGTATCGGGTGACAGGTAATACCTTCCCAGGTTATTCCATCCTCCGTCAGCATTTTCATAGTCGAGAGTTATCTCTTCCACACCTTCGTCATGGTAGATTTTATAGTGCATATCCTTGTATGGACTCTCACCCTGTTGTCCTCCCGCTGGACCTCCCTGAGCACCCGGGCCTCCTTGTCCTCCTTGTCCTCCAGGCCCTGCACCTGCCCGGCCCCCCCGTACCATCATATTATTTACAGCCTTCCCTATATAGCAGTAGATATCATAATATCCCGGCTCTTTAATAATTGCGGACCATGATACGGATTTGTCACCTGTTCCGGCACGTGTATATACAGAGGAGAGAATATATTTCCCGTAATAAGTGGTAAGGACTATTGGCTGCCAGTATTCCGGTATATTCCACATGCTTACAGCCTGATATGTCTTTCCCCTTTTGTTTTCAATTCCAAGCAATTTTTTCAGTGGACTTATAGTATTTTGCTTACTCGAGATGAAACTGCTGTCTTCATTATCTACAATTATTTCTGAAGGATCTGAGAAGTCAGGTATTTTTGCAAGGATTTCTTCTCCTGTAAACTCCTTTGTAGTACTTTTTGATTTTAATATTTCATTTACAGGTATATTGATTTCTCCGGGTATATTTTTGGCAAACAAGGTGTTAATAAACATTGCTCTGGGTTGTGCATCAAGAACAATACCTACTTTTCTGGCTTCCCGTGGTCCCATAAAAATTATTTTAGAGATATCTGAGGCCTCCATTCCTCTTCCCTGAGTAGCTATTGTTATGCCGCCTCTTCCTCCTCCCTGGAAAGTCATTGAAGTTTGCACTCCTCCTCTTCCGGCACCTCCCGGTCCCCCTGTTCTGAAAGAAACATTGAAAATGCCGGGAACAGGCTCCGGATTTGATACTACGAATGTAACCTGATATCTTGATCTGTCTCCAACTATAATTTCAGATACTTTCATTTCATTAAAAAGGAACCCTGGCTGGGCCATGCCATTAAACCATTCGTTCAGGTATGGATAAAACTCAAATCCAAACCTTTCTTTAACATCTGCATTAAACTGTTGAATGTCAACACGTTTAAATGTCTGTTTGTCAATGTATTGCGAGAACCAGTCTTTGAATTCCTCAATACCTGCCTTTGATCTCAGCATATTGAAGAACCAATCACCCTTAACAGTCAGGACAGTTCTGATTGTATCACCTATCGGATTTTTACTGAGCAGATCCCTGAAACTTATTTCCTTAAGAATGAGATTTGCCTTATCATTATCCGACAGCATTCCTGACATTTCCTGGAAGCCTCCCCTTGGACCCTGTTGAGCAAGTTTCTGTAAATGAGATTCAAATACTGCATTTATTACCGGATATTCTGTTGAATAAAAGTTGTTTTTGAAAAAGTAAAAACTTGGTCCCAGCCGGTATCTTGTTGGTTCATTTGCAGGGACTCCGTTTATAAATCTGAAGTTTTGGCCACTTATAAATATATTTCTGATGAAGTTATTAAACATTCTGACCTGTAGCTCTTTATCAGTTATGACCTGGTTTTGCCGGGCCATCCTTTTTTTCTGTCGGGTAAATTGTTTAAGGAATCCGGCGTTATTAAGTGTTGATAATTTTTCAGGAAGCAGTACGAGCGAAGGCTGAACCTCTGCTCTTGTCTGTGTGCTTGATTTTGGATATGAGAAGAACTGGACCGGCACTTCTGCGAGACTTAATGTTTTAAATGGATATTTTGTCGAGAAATTAGTTTCAAGCTCTCTCATTATTCCTGAGACAAGATTTGTTAATGTATCACTAATCTCAGATAGATCTTTCTTGTAATAGTCATTTCCCGGGAAGTGATAAGTTATATATTCAACTGAATCAACTTTCAGAGTATCAGACATATAGTTACCAATAGCAAGTGTAAGCCCTGTAAGAGGACTGTCAGGAGAGAAAGTGCTATGGCCATCAACAATATTTTTTCTTCCCTGTGAAACAGCTGTCATCCCCGGTTCATCCTTAACCCTCAGAGTGTAATTGCTGAAATCTATTTTAATACGTGCCGGATTTGAAGGATAATAATTAAGAGATGTAACAGGATACCAGTGTGTTTCGGGTGTTAAAAGCAAGTACTTCTCTTCCAGGAATGCCTGTCTTTTATGAACATTAAGCATTGCTATACGGTACTGATTTTCTTTTATGTTGTCGCTGTAATTTGGGTAGCAGAATGACTCCAGTATTGAACCCTGATATGTGATTACCAGACTGTCGTGATCTCCCTGGCTGAGCGTTTTTCCCGGATCAATTTCTATTATGTGGTTTGTTTTCGTGAAGCTTAATTCTCTGCCTCCAGATGTTATTTTCAGAATATTCAGAGCCGGATTAAGCGAAAAGAGGTAACTGTCGAGAGGTTCTTTATTATCGTTTAATATTGTAATATTAGCCTCAGCATCTATCGATTCGCCATTGTGCTTTAAGTCAATTGAAACATCAGTTGTACTGGCGAAATTCCTGTTTTCATACCTTTTGTTTGTTTCAATAATTGTTTCTTTCTCCCTTACTCCTGTGGCGTATGCTTCATAAGTATTATACCCGCATACCCCGGCAGCAGCTGTAAATATTATCATAAAGATAATTGTGAAAACCCTGTGTGTTTTCGATTGTGGCAGCCGCTTAAACAGAAGAACTGTTGCAAGAACAAGGGCCATGCCAAGAAAAAAATAGAGAAGCCGCTGGTTTACAATAAAACTCAGGTTTGAGAACCCAATAATATCTGATTTAAAAACAGGAATACCAAAGGCTGAATAATCAAAAATTGATCCTAACCTGAACCAGAGATAAAACATGTTCAATGCAGCAATTCCAAGAAGTAACAGGAAAGTTATTGCCTGGTTTCGTATAACCGACATTAAAACAAATGCTAGCCCCAGACTGAATATTATTGTTGGCACACAGATGATTAACAGATAAGCCACATAGGCCATATAATCTATTGTCATGGACTTTGAAATGATATTCATAAGCAGTCCGATACCAAGGATGATCAGGTCGAGTCCCAGGAAAAGGCGCAGAATACCCCATGTTTTACCAATTACATATTCGAAGTTTGACATCGATCTTGTGTAGAGGACTTCATTGGTATCAAGCTTCTTATCTCTTTTAAGAAAATCTGCTGCCAGAAAGATTACGACTATTGCCTGAGCGATATTGAGCAGGTATAGGTTAATCAGAGGAACTGAAGAAGAGATTGAGACCAGGTCCCACGATTCATCTCCTATTGGTGAGAAAAGGCCAATATTCAGAAAGGTGAAGATGAACAGGGCGCCTAATGAAAAGAGCCTGAAGAACCAGCTTCTACGGAGAGTCTTTGCTTCATACCTTGCAACCGTGCCTATGTTATGAATGAGTGACATAATCTTATTTTATTGTTAGTCAGTTATATCAGTGTGTAATTTATGTTCCATGAAGTATACATAGGCATGTTCAATATTCGGTATTATTTCAGTTGAACTGTACTCAGGAGCTTCATCAGAAACAATCTGCACTTCCCAGCCTGATTCGACCGGAATGGTAGAAATCACATTGTAACGTTCCTTGACCCTTTCATATTCATATGGATTCAGATTCATTTTAAATACATGGCCTTCAGCATGCTTAACAAGATTTTCCGGTGATCCGGAAAAAACCAGTTCACCACGGTTAAGCAAAGCCATACCCTGACATGTAGATGAAATATCCCCGACGATATGTGTTGATAGTATGATAGTAACATCATGCTGACTAAGCTGCGACAAAATGTTCCTGAACCTGATTCTTTCATCAGGGTCCAACCCTGTTGTTGGTTCATCGACCACAATTATTTTCGGACTTCCGATAAGAGCCTGGGCTATCCCAAGCCTTCTTTTCATTCCCCCCGATAACCTGTTGGCTTGTCTGTCGCGGACCTCCAAGAGTCCTACCTGATCAAGAAGTCTGTCGACTTCAGATATTCTTTCCTTCTTATTCTTTAATCCGGCAAGGGCCCCGGAATAATCGAGAAATTCCCATGTCTTAAGTGAAGTAAAAAATCTGAAATCCTGTGGAAGATAACCAAGGATCTTTCGAAGCTCTTTTCTGTTTTTCTGGATATCTTTTCCATCCACAAGAACTAATCCTGATGTTGGTTTCATCAGAGTTACCATAATCCTCATCAGGCTTGATTTTCCGGCTCCGTTAGGACCAAGAAGTCCGAACATGCCGGTGCCAAATTCAAGGTTAATATCTTTTAAAGCATGGTTGCCGTTTGGATATATCTGGTTAAGGCCCTGAATTTCAATTTTCATAGAGAACTGTTATTTATTTCACAGAGGTAATCAATTATGAGTATTTGATGCATTAAAGACGGGAAATATTTCAATTGTTACAATAATTTTTTATGTTGTACAGCATAATATGTTTAAATCATCATATATCTTCAATTAGCATGTTAGGGATACCTGTATCCTGTATGTTAAAAGTACTTCGAAATACAAAGTAGAACTATATTATTTTCATTTCCAAAATCTTTAAGTTTTATTTTATAACAAAGGTATTTGGTTTGCGAAAACCTTTTTCCCGTCATGTCTCTTGATATCATTTGCTTTGAAAGGGAAAAAGTAATATTTGCATACCAAATTTACATTTCACTCATAACTTAAAGTCTACTGATCTCTCAGATTTTAAATAAAGCATTTCATCCGTCCAATTTGCATTCTATCGGATTAGTCTTTTTCTCAAGAAATATATGATTGAAATTTGTCGCAATTAATTAATTTTATTAGTGATGAAAACTAACCTCCTTCCTTTACTGTTAATTGGGCTATCAATATGCTCATCTACTCTTTCTCAGAGTCCATTTCTGTCATTCCCCCAAAGTCCTGAATACGAGGTTCTGAATCCTAAGGCAGATGAAAACTGGGAATTTGTAAAGGATCGGCTATTTGACGGATCAACAGACAATGTCAAAAAGTATATTTCCGATATTCGTATAAAACTAGACGGAAACCCAACTTATGAAGACAGTATAATTATCAATGAACTAATTGGTGAATTAAAAAATATCATTAAAACTGTTGATGTAAGGCTTGTTAAGGAAAAGGGTAATCTCGTATTAACTTTTTTGAATCATCCAGATGTAAAATTATATGGCGAGAAAAGTGTTATTGGCATTGGCAATAACTATGAAATCGTGAAAAATGCCCGTAACGAAAAAAGACGATCAGAGAATTACAGACAGATTTTTGCAAGATTTGACACATTGGAAAACGATTATTCTGCAATAGCCTTATCTTTCAACAACTCTATATCCTATTATGATCGCAAAACCTTTATTGAATACTATATTGTCCAATCACTTTGCATTGTGAATGAGAAAAGCTATAAATACCGGAATATTACCAATAAGGGGCCAATCCTGGGGAAGTCATATTTTGACCAGGACCCATTGGATACTCAATTTGATCAAAAGGATAAGTTTCTTCTCTCAAAATTGTATTCAGTTGATTTTCAGAAACAATTTAAAGACTATGTGATAAAGAGTTATTCAAAGCTCTACTATTGGAATTTTGTCAACAAAGGTATGATCAAATCACTTGCGCTATCCTCTGTTATCATTATAACCATTCTAATACTTATACTGGCTTACAGACTTGTTTTCCGTCATAATTTCAGAATTCAATACTTAAATTATCTTTTCCCTACCCTGGTTATTACTTTGACATTCTACCTCATCCAGTATATATACATGGTTATCACATTATCCCCACATATGGCTGGAGGCATCTTATATGTACTCATTTTAACTACTGCTGTTACTTTAATATCTTCGGTACTTTACTTCCTGATCGAAAAGCTTATTGTAAGACCAAAATTAAAAGGACAGGCCAGGTTAATTCTGCAAGTTTCACTATTGTTTGTTTTTGTTCTTTTTCCATGCTACTACTTATTCAGATATACTGTTGAATCTTCTGCTATGTTTCTGACATTTATTTCCTTAGCTGTAATAATTTCAATCGGAAGAGGTATTCTATTATATATTAAATACTCAGAAGATCTTTTGGTTCGGGTAAAAGATTCAGAAATTACAAAGCTTAAAGAACTTAAGGCGAAAGCAGAGGTACAGTCTCTTCATTCAAGAATAAATCCACATTTTCTTTATAATTCCCTTAACTCAATTGCAGGTCTTGCGCATAGTAATCCGGACAAGACTGAAAAAATGGCATTGTCTCTATCAGATCTCTTCCGATATAGCATTAATAGAAAAGATGAACTTATGAGTAGTGTAAAGGACGAAGTTGATATGGTCCACTCCTATCTCGAAATTGAACAAATTCGATTCGGTGAAAGACTGAAGTTTAAAATTGAAGTGGATAAAACACTTGAAAACGTGTCTATTCCAAGATTTATTCTTCAGCCGTTGGTTGAGAACGCAATAAAACATGGAGTCTCAAAAATCGAAGGAGAAGGAGTTATTTCAATCTATATTATGAAACTTGAAGAAAATCTCCTGATTACAGTATTGGATAATGGCCCGGCTTTTCCTGAGGGACTTGTTAGTGGATATGGTCTACAGAGTCTCTATGATTTATTAAAACTTACTTATGGTGAGAGAGCTGAAGTAAATTGGCGAAACGATCCGGAAAAATTTATTAGAGTAACCATACCAATACTTTTATAAGATCTTATGAACCCACATCGATATAAAACTATAATCATTGATGATGAGCCTCCGGCAATTCAACGTCTTAAGGAATTGCTTACAGGTTTTCCGGATATTTTTGAAGTTTCAGGTTCAGCTTCAAATGGGAAGGAAGCTGTAAGTATCATTAAAAAGATTAAACCTGATCTCATCTTCCTTGATATTCAGATGCCAGGGCTGAACGGTTTTGAAATGTTAAAGGAACTTGATGTTATTCCAATGATAATTTTCTGTACCGCATATGATCAGTACTCTCTAAAAGCTTTTGAAACCAATTGTGTCGATTACCTTCTTAAACCTGTCCGGAAAGAAAGGCTGGAGCAAACGATTGCAAAACTTAATCTTTTTAAAGTAAGTTCCCATTCAGAGAAAATAATGTCTTTCCTTAAAGAGATATCTAATCATTCAAGTCCAAAGGTCATGACTTCAATAACAGTCCGAAAGGGGGATAAAATCATTTTCATCAAACTTGATCAAGTCTCATATTTTAAAGCAGATGATAAATATGTAAGCCTATTTACAGTTCATGGGAAGGAACATATTATCGAAAAAACAATTAGTGAATTAGAGATTATTCTGCCAAAATATTTTCTACGTGTTCACCGGTCATCAATTATTAATACTCAACTTGTAAAAGAAATTCAGGTTTACTTTAATTCAAGATATACCATTCTGCTAGATGATGCTAAACAGACAAAAGTTGTTTCTGGCAGAAGTTTTCAGAATCAGATTAAGGATTGGATGGAATTTAATTAGAGCAGTTATAGTTTAAGCAATTTTTAATCAGGTAAAAAACAAAAATAATAACAATGCTCCGCTAAGGCATAGTGAAGATTATTAATTAATTTTACATAACAATTTAAATGAGAGGATTATGAAGCATTTCGCCAGTTACTTAATCATTTTCGTGATTTCAATTTGTTTAACATTTCTATTGTATATTCTTGACTCTGATCCATCTTATTCTAATGTCTGGAAAACAGTTTTGGAGTTTTCAATAGCCACTTTTATTATTTTTTGTATTACAACTTGTATTGCTTTTCTGGGTTATTTTATTTGGCATTTACTTTCAAGGAAGAAAATTCCCAGCTAACTGCCAGAACCAACTAATTTTGTAAAATTCTCCAAAATGAGTATTACCAGTCCGGGCTTGTTTACATATTCTACCCCCTTAAAGGTTGGAGTTAGGAATAATGATTACTATAAGGGCAAAATTGTGATTATTATAAATGAAATAACACAAAGTCAGGCAGAATACACAACAATGGCATTCCGGGTAGCTCCAAATGTTAAAGTTATAGGAAGTACAACAGCCGGTGCGGATGGAAATGTATCTCAATTTAATTTGCCGGGAGGTATAACTACAATGATCAGTGGGATTGGAGTCTATTATCCTGATGGAAAAGAGACTCAAAGAGTCGGTATTATTCCTGATATTGAAGTTAAGCCTTCAATTAAGGGTATTAAAGATGGGAAAGATGAGTTACTTGAAAAGGCAATAGAGATAATAAATTTAAACTAAGCCAAAAAGATTAATTATGTTTTGAACTATTTGTAAATATCTTTTCTATGGCCAACTGAAACAACGGTAATAATAATTTTACCATTGTCAATTTCGTAGATGATACGATAATCGCCAACACGAATACGGAAAGCGTCTTCGCCCTTTAGTTTTTTGTGCCCGAATGGACGTGGATTATCAGCAAGATCAGCAATCGCAGACTTAATAACAGGAATAACCTTTTTATCAAGCTTCATTATTTGCTTTTGAGCATACCGCTCAATGAGAATGGTATACTTCATTTTACAGCTTCTTCAATCTCCCTGAATGCCTGTTCAAAAGTTATTGTATCGCTTTTCCGGGATTTAACTTTACGGTATTCCTTTATCTCGTCGAGCTCTTCGGAATCAGCAACAAGCTTTTTATATGTCTTTATAGGCACCTGCACGGCTATTTTTCTTCCAGTATTATCTATTACAAAGTTTTCCTGTGCCATGGCTCAATTTTATTTTGACCTAATCTTTACATTCTACCAGCAAAGATATGAACTTACCGGAATAAATAAAAGTCAACATTATCTGTTTATTCCTCCATGTTAACTTCAGTACCTTTTTGTGCTATAATTAATTAACTTGTCCAATGTCAACTTAAAAAGTCGGACTTAGATTGTATTTCTGCCAGAATCTGCCTCTTGATAGTATGAAGAGCTGCAATATTTTCTATTTTTGTACTTAAAATTTTTAGGGTGGTATATCTTACTAATAAGAGAAAAATAATAAATGACCCGGTTTATGGTTTCATAAGTATTCCCGGAGATTTTGTATTTGACCTTATTGAACACCCATGGTTTCAGAGACTTCGGAACATAAAACAGTTGGGACTCACCAGCTTTGTCTATCCCGGTGCCAATCACAGTCGTTTTCAGCATGGACTTGGAGCCCTTCACCTGATGGATATGGCAATCAATACTCTCAGGAGCAAAGGGGTATCAATATCAGCAGATGAAGAAGAAGCAACATGTATAGCTATTCTGCTTCATGATGCCGGACATGGTCCGTTTTCCCATGCTCTCGAGAATTCTATTATAAGCGGAATCACTCATGAGGATCTTTCGCTTCTTTTAATGGGGAAGATGAATGAAGAGTATAACGGTAAACTCGATCTTGCCATTGAGATCTTTACCGGTAAGTATCCGCGCAAATTCTTTTATGAGCTGATCTCCGGACAGATGGATATGGACAGGCTTGATTACCTGCGTCGCGATAGCTTCTTTACCGGAGTTATTGAAGGATCAGTTGGCTCTGAAAGGATTATAAGAATGCTTAATGTAGTTGATAACAGACTTGTAATTGATGAGAAGGGGATCTATTCTCTCGAGAAATTTCTAATAGCCCGGAGGCTTATGTACTGGCAGGTCTACATGCATAAGACAGTTCTTTCATCAGAGAGCCTTCTTGTAAATATTCTTAAAAGGGCTAAAGAACTTGCCAACGAAGGGAAAGATATTTATTCAACACCGGCTTTAAGGTTTTTTCTCTATAATAAAATAGAATCTTCCGATCTGGTTTCAGATGGGATGTTCACTCCCGGACTGATTGCTTCTAATTTTACCAGGCTTGATGACAATGATATCCTTGTCTCGGCAAAATACTGGGCAGATGATTCCGATAAAGTATTGTCTGATCTCTCGGGAAGAATGACCAGAAGAGATCTGCTTGCAATTGAGCTGCAAAACGAACCATTCCCCGAAAAAAGAATCAGTGAGCTTAAGAAAAAGGCAGGAGGTTTGATGAAGATCAGTCCTGATATGGAAGACTATTATGTATATACCGGCAGTATCTCAAACCTTACATATACTCCGGATGCTCCGGAGGTAAAAATTCTGCTTAAGAACGGGACAACAGCAGATATTTCATCTGTTTCAGATATGTTCGATCACAGGTTCCTGTCGGAAAGAGTTACCAAGAATTTTCTTTGTTATCCAAAAGAGTGTCGATAAATAATAAGAATAGATCATGGAATTTACAGCTGCAATAATAGCCGGATTTCTAAAGGGAGAAATCGAAGGTAATCCTGAAATAAAGGTTAATACAGTTGCCAAGATTGAAGAGGGTCATGAAGGGGCTCTTTCATTTCTTTCAAATCCTAAATATGAGCATTATCTCTATTCAACAAAGTCATCAGTTGTGCTTGTAAATATGGACTTTAAGGCATCCGGACCCATAAGTGCCACTCTTATCAGAGTTAACAATGCATATGAGGCATTTGCTTCGCTGCTGAACCTTGTTGAGGCATCAAAACCTAAGAAACAGGGTATCCATCCGACAGCTATAGTATCTCCCTCAGCAAAAATGGGGAAAGATGTATATCTGGGTGCTTACTCTTTCATTGGTGAAAACGCAGTTATAGGTGACGGATGCAAGATCTATCCTCAAGGGTATATAGGCGATGATTCCATAATCGGCAATAACTGTACCCTGTTCCCCGGAGTTAAGATATACCATGAGTGTTTTATTGGCAATAACTGCATAATTCATGCAGGAACTGTTATAGGAAGCGATGGTTTCGGTTTTGCTCCCCAGGAAGACGGGAAATACCTTAAAATACCTCAGATAGGTAATGTAATTATTGAAGATGATGTTGAGATAGGGGCAAATGTAACTGTTGATCGTGCAACGATGGGTTCAACAATTATCAGAAATGGTGTAAAGCTTGATAATCTCATCCAGATTGCCCATAATGTTGAGATAGGCCAAAATACAGTTATAGCGGCGCAATCGGGCTTTGCCGGATCAGTTAAGATTGGTAAAAATTGTATGTTTGGAGGACAGGTTGCCGTTGCAGGTCACAGCAGGATTGCTGATGGAACCAAAGCAGGAGGACAGGCCGGAATTGCAGGAAATATAAAAACAGCAAACACTACCATTCTGGGTTCACCCGCAATTGATGTTAAACAGTTCCTGAAAGCTTCAGTGATCTTCAAATATTTACCTGAGCTCAAAATAAAAGTTGATACACTTGAAAAAGAGTTAGATTCGTTGAAAAAGAAGTAGTTTAG
>JFJP01031767.1_pt1 | contig 21297 bp, 21 predicted proteins | sample 431651 | NCBI WGS metagenome assembly JFJP01 (sample SAMN02602958, study PRJNA72255) | Microbial mat metagenome, whole genome shotgun sequencing project. | biome: fresh water; feature: sink hole; material: water; isolation source: purple microbial (photo- and chemosynthetic) mats found in...
TCTCTAACTTATCTAAATAATTTTCTGCATTACTATCAAACAAGATATTTTCTGTTATACCGTATTTTTGTTTTTTCTCATTAAGCTCTATCAACTGAAAATAACGATTATTGATAAATCCAAAGCGCAGTTCTTTAGGATTAAGATTTTCTTGTGCATTAATTTGATAAAGAATTAAAGCCCTTTCAGAGTCAATGTTTGGTGTGCTTGCAATGAAATCTATAAATGGACTTTGGCTTAATTGATTTAATTCATTTTTTATTTCGTTGAATAGAGAACAACGATAATATTCTTGGTTTCCAATGATGTGAATAGTTTCACTTAATTGATGATGTTCTAACCAAGTCCATTCTGAGTCAGTTAAATTATGTCCTAATTCGGCTTTACGCAAAATAAAACTCAACGGACTTAAAGCGGGTAAGTTTTCGTAATTTGTAACTTGATATTTTTTATAAAGTGCTTTTAGCATTATAATTTACTCGCCAATTTCTTATCCAACGTCAGTAACTCAAGCTGATAATGCCGTTTTACACATCACAATCAAAGGAAAGTCCAGCACACATCACGACCAATGAATCGTCAAATCCCGATGCGAATCGGCACAATCTTTAAGATACAAATAAAGCAAATTTTGATACGGAATGCCTTTTTTCTGTGCTAACTCCTTAAAATAACTCGCCGTGCCATCATCCAAATCCAAAGTAACCTGCTTTTTCAACTGGCTGGCATAAGGATTCGGTATCGAATCAGAAAAATCATAATTATCACGCATCACGAAACCCCTTATATTGTTGTTGCTCTGCTTTATTTGCCTTCCGAGCTGAAATAATTCGCAGTTGTCCACCCGCCTCTTTGTAACAATGACAAACCAGCAAAAGCCGCAATTGCTCACTCAAACCTAACAGTAAAAAACGTTCTTCTTGCTGTGAATGGTCTGGGTCCGCAATTAAACGCGCATAATCATCATAAAACACTGTTTTTGCTTCCTCAAAAGAAACACCATGCTTTTGCTGATTCATTAAGGCTTTGTTTTCATCCCAACTGAATTTAAGCATTTTCATTACAAGCAATGTTTGCTTATTTCTTTAGTCATAATGCACCAAATCATAATCCAACCCTGGCTCTTTTCCTGCGATTAAATCGGTCAAAAACTTCCAAAATACATCCGCAGACGGCGGACAACCTGGCAAGGAATAATCAATTTTCACCACTTCGTGAATCGGATGCACTTTATTTAACAATAACGGCAATTCAGGGTCATTCGGAATCATCGGATTTTCCACCCCAATCCCGTCTAAATACGCCTCACGCAAGCACTCTTCTAAAGGAACTGAATTGCGCATCGCAGGCAGTCCGCCATTAATAGAACACGCCCCCACCGCCACTAAAATTTTGCAATTATTGCGAAACTCCCGCAATACATGAACGTTTTCTGCATTACACACCCCGCCTTCAATCAAGCCAATATCGCAAGGCGCACAATGTTTAATATCGGTAATCGGTGAGCGATTAAACTCCACCAAATCGGCTAATGGCACTAAACGTTCATCCAAATCCAAAAACGACATATGGCAGCCAAAACAACCTGCGAGGGAGGTGGTTGCAACTCTTATTTTATTCGCCATGCTGTTCTCCTAAACCTGCTTCATCAATGTCGTGGTGGTCAAATTTACGCTGTCCGATGGGGATTTTAAACGCTGTGCCTTTTACTAAAATTGCCCCTGTTGGGCAAATATGCGCCGCTTTATCGCTGACGCTTATGTCGCTATCGGCTAATTTGCCTGTACTGGAATTGACCACTAAATGTTTATTCATGCCGCGTCCTGCAATCCCAAACACATCTTTGCCATCGGCATGACTGGCACGCACACACAAGGCGCAAAAAATACAGCGATTATGGTCAAGCAATAACTGCGGGTGTGATGAATCGACTTTGCGCAGGGCGAAAAAATGCGGATAGTGATTATCCAGCATATTCAAATGATAACCCACCGCTTGCAATTGGCAGTTGCCTGACTTTTCACAGGAAGGGCAGAAATGGTTGCCTTCGACAAACAGCATTTGCGTGAGGCGTTTTCGGTCAGCATTGAGTTGTTCGGTGTTATTACAAATCTGTTGCCCATCCACCGCAGGAAACGTACAAGAAGCCAGATTGCGTCCGTTGACGTTGACCGTACATAATTTACAACTGCCCTGCGGGGTAAAATCAGGATGGTGACATAAATGGGGAATATAAACGCCCGCCGCTGTTGCCGCTTCCATAATGGTTTGCCCTTCGGTAAAAGGGACAGTTTGACCATCAATCGTGATGTGTTTTTCAGTCATTATTCTTCCTCCACTTGTGCTAAATGCGCGTTGCTGTCATCACGTCCACTTAATTTTCGTGCGATTGCCAATGAGCCGTCTAAATCAAAACCTGGCTCAAAGCTGATTTGTTTTAATTTGGCGTTATACAGTTCAGGATAACGTTCCAACGTGGTTAAAATCGGTTGCGCCGCTGTTTGCCCTAAGCCACAGTGACTGGTGGCTTTAATCAACGTCGCGATTTCTTGCAATTCTCGCACATCGCCGGTTGAGCCGTGACCTGAATGAATCTTGTCATATTGATTTTTCATCAAGGACGTTCCCACCCGACACGGCGTACAGAAACCGCAGCTTTCATGGGCAAAGAAATGGGTAAAATTCTGCACAATATCGAAAATGCTGCGGCTGTTGTTGAACACAATAAACGAGCCACCCGTGGCTAAATCTTCAAAGGCGATTTTGCGTTCAAATTCTTGATTAGAAATAAACGTTCCAGACGGGCCGCCAACTTGAATGCCTAACACGTCCTTCGCTCCGCAATCGGTTAAAATTTGTTGCACACTGACACCGAAAGGATATTCATAAATCCCAGGACGCGCACAATCACCGCTGATGCTTAAGATTTTTGTGCCTTTGGATTTTTCTGTGCCGAAAGAGGCAAACCAGTCGCCGCCTTTTAAGGCAATATGCGCTGCGGCAACAAAGGTTTCTACGTTATTAACCACGGTGGGTTTGTTCAAATAACCACAAGTGACAGGATAGGGCGGGCGATTGCGCGGAATCCCCATTTTGCCTTCCAGCGATTCAATCAACGCCGATTCTTCGCCACAAATATACGCACCCAAACCTAAGCGAATTTCAATATCAAAGCTAAAGCCTAAGCCTAAAATGTTTTCGCCCAGCAATCCTGCACCGCGTCGTGCGGCTAAGGTGGCTTGCAATTTTTCATACAGATGCAAATATTCAGCGCGTAAGTAAATAAAGCCTTGATTAGCTTTGATAATCGCCGCGCATAAAGTCATTCCTTCAATTAAATCATCCGCATAGCTATTTAATAAAATTCTATCTTTAAACGTCCCTGGTTCGCCCTCATCGGCATTGCACACCACATAACGCTGCGGTTGTTTATGGACAGAAATATCACAAAACGATTCTTCTTCACTGCCTTCGTAGCATAAATGCCATTTCCACGCGGTGGTATAGCCTGCGCCGCCACGTCCACGCAAGCCTGATTTTTCAATTTCGCTTAAGGTTTCTAAAAAGCCCCGTTGCGCGGCGGTTTGTAACGCTGAACCTGCAACAATTTTGTCAGACAACAATAAATCCGCTTTGTGAATATTGTCAGCCACCACAAATAAATCCGCATCCCAATCGCTGACGGGAACAGCGTGATTAATCAGGGTGACGATTTTATCAATCCGCGCTTTATCTAGTTGCCCAATCGCATAGCCATTGACTAATGCCGCAGGCCCTTGGTCACACAAACCTGTGCAGGAAGTATTGGCAATACTCACGATTTTGTCAGCTCTGACCGAACCTAACGGCGTTTGCAGTTGTTCACAAAAATAATCCGCAAGCTTTTCCTTGCCTAACATCAGGTCAGTAATCGAATTGCTTAAATAAATGTCATAACGACCGCGTGGCTCAGTAGAAAGAAAGCTATAGAATTCAATCACGCCGCTGATTTGAGATTTTGAAATCGCCAATGCTTGGGTTAAATGCTCTATTGCATCAGAGGGGATATGTTGGTAATGGGCTTGTATATCACGCAACATCATTAATAAACGGGGCGGTTGGGATTGATGTTTTTCGAGTATCTGCTGGATAAATGATTCCATTTATCTCTCCTGTGACAGTAATGGATAAAAACGAGCGAAACTTACCCGAAATATTATAAGGGAACTATGACAGGGAGATTAATTTTTTATGTTATTGATTTTTATAATAGCCTGCGTTTAGGGTGAAAAATTACACTATCTCTTTATAAATCAATATTTTAAACTAATTTACTGACAAGCTGCTTTACTAAAAAATTGTCAATTTACGCAATTTTCTCTGAAAACACACTGATTATACTGGGCTTATTTTTTTAACGCAGGTTAAGGATTGAGAGTTTGATGTTAAATTAAGGGAAAACGGGCAATTAAAAAAATATTGCGAAGGAAAGCTAATTTTGAGGTTCTGGAAGGTTTTTTAAGTGAATTATTACAGGATGATATAACCATTTGAAAAATCTTAGAATTTGAGTTCGATGAAGAGTTTGATAACCACGACTTGAATGGTTTTGATATTATGGCAACCCAGTTTATTAACGCAATACATTGATGACAACCACACCATTGAGGCAATCCCCGAATTTTTAACCAACCGTTTTAGTAATCTGAAAACTTAAATAATGGAGTACAAAACCTAGGTTTTGCACTCCGCAAATTAGGAGAAAAGCCATGCCCAACTTAAGCCAAGTAAGCAATCAAGACATTGTGCTGGAAATTTATCGCCGCATAAAAGGCGAAGACGAAATGCACTGGCACTTAAACTATTTATACCGTGCCGCGCTACGTCCGATTTACACCTTCTTTGACAAGCAAAATATTGATGAGGCGAATATCCGCTCTTATCAAATGCCCAATTGGGAAAAACTGGAAGCAGAACGTGACGAGGTTTTAGAGTATTTTCCCGATGAGGAATAAAGCTATTCCAGTGAAGGGTCATATTTACATCATTTCTTTTAGAAAGGCAAATCAACGTGAGCCAACAAAGTTTAAAAATTAGCTGGGCGTTAGTGGATAGCGTACCGTTAGCTGATTCGCCCGATGAAGACAGTCCAAAATTAACCACGACTGAATTTTCGCAATTAACCTCCGTTAATGCGCTATTACCCGAATTAGCATTACGAAAACAGCGCATTACTATCCTGTTAGATGCTACTGTTATACAATCCTGTAAAATCTAAGCAGGCGGCGTGGTTATCAAACTCTGATTAACGAAACGCTACGCCATGCATTAGAAACAGAGAATGTAAAAGAAGCTTTGCGAGAAGTGATGCGAGAAGAGCGGCATTGGATTTAAATTTATCCAAAAATTTTAAGTTATTATCAACGCTTCCGCTGCTGCCAATACAACCTTGCCAACTGGTGCGCTTGTTCCTGCGTTTGAGCTTTTCCTAACGATTTCAACGCAATTGCCGCCGTGCCAATAATTGTTGCGGTGGCAAACTCCTCTTCAGCTTGCCCTTGCCAAACAGCTTTCAATTGCGCCGGCTCTAAGTTTTCTTCTTTTAGATGCCGCCGTGCAAACAATGCGCCCCACATTTCATCCTGTAGCTGCCCTGCAAACACACTTTGTGCAAGACATTCCACATCAGGATTGCGCTCAGTTTCTCCACCTTCCCCTTTTATTACGGTCATATTTTCCTGCCCTAATAATAAAGCGGCGTGTTGATGCACCGCTCGATAGCTCGGGTGAAAAATCCCCTGCATACTGTGCTGCGCCCGCAAAGGATTTAATAAACGCACCAGCGTATGTACAGGAGAACGCAAGCCCATTAAAGGACGCAATTCAATCATATCGGCTAATTTGGGACAAAAACAATGCAGCGGTAAATAACTAAAATGCCGTTCATTTAATTGCTGGGCGACTTGGGTAAAATTTTTGGCAGTTTCAATGTCCAGTGCCGCTAAAACCTGCTCGGTATAAACCCGCCCTGCGGTATGTCCGCCCGCGCCGTGCATAAAAATTTTGATGCCATTTTCTGCCAATAACAAGACTGACAAAATAAACCACGGTAAATGCCGGCGCTTCCCTGCATAAGATGACCAGTCCAAATCGACACTCATTTTTTCAGGAATAACAAACGATTCCCGCGCCGCCTGTACAAAACCTGCCAATTCCTCAGCGGTTTCTTCTTTAACCCGCATCAGCATTAAAAACGCGCCTAGCTGAATCGGCTCAACCTGCTCGGCTAAAATCATTTGCATCGCACGATAGGCTTCGTCTTGCGTTAAAGGACGCGCCCCTTTTTTGCCTTTGCCCAAAATTTTTATAAATTCGGCAAATGGATGTTCGGTGATTTCCATAGGTTTGTTGTAAAAGTGAAGTGAAAAATAATCCTAAAACTTACCAAGGTAAGTGTTTGCCTCTAAAGTCAATAAAACAGCCGGTTTCTGCCATACTAAAATTGGCGATAACCTGCCCCATGCCTGCAATGCTTTCTTCAACAGCGGTTGGTGCATTTTCACCGCCCATCTCTGTTTTAACCCAGCCTGGATGCAAAATTAACACGCCAATATTTTGTGGGCGTAAATCAATGGCCAAACTTTTCATCGCCGCATTTAACGCTGCTTTGCTGGAACGATACAACACACTGCCACCACTGCTATTGTCTGCCATGCTGCCCATTAAACTGCTGAGAGGCGCAATCAGCGGATTGGGGCTTTTTAGCAAATGTGGCAAAAACGCTTCGGCTAATTTCACAGGCGCAAGGGTATTAATTCGCAAGCTAAGTTCCCATTCCGCGTAGTCTAGTTGTCCAAACACAGAGTCTTGTTTATCAAAATAAACCCCCGCATTGGCTAATAACACATCCACCGTTTCATTTTGCAAGGTTATAGCAAGTTGTTCAATTTGGGCAAAATCGCTGACATCCAGCGAATGCAAGGTTAAATTAGAATGCGTAGCAGCAAGGGCTTGTAACGCATGGGCAGTTTCTGGCAGCCGACAGCAAGCAAACACACGCCAGCCTTGTTCTGCATAATAGCCAGAAAAACCTAAGCCTAAGCCACGATTTGCGCCCGTGATAAGTATGGATGGCATTGCTTTCTCCTTAAAATAAAAAAATGGCATTGTAGCTGATTTTCCTTTTAAATTTGCAAGTTAGCTCACATTGTTTCTTGCTTTATAACCGTTGCGTAGCGGCTAGACGTGTTATCATTTTTTTTTATAAAGTCACGGAGAGAAAAAATGGCAACGCAATTAAGCTTGATGGCAGATTTTGCCAAAGCCACATATCACCTAGAAAGCTGGGAAAATCCAGCCATTAATGACCCCAGTGCTAATGCAGATTTGGCATTAGCCGCTGTAAAAGCACAAGGTTGGACACCGTTAGATTTTGGAATAACACCATCGACCAGCGTTGTGTCAGGGCAAGCCACCACTAACACGATGTTGAATGGTTATTTTACTAATAAAAATGCCGCCGCATTTGTAGCACGGTCAGGTGACAGTATTGTTTTGTCATTTCGGGGTACGAATGATAATGGCAGTAATCCGTCCGACCCGAATAATCTAAATTTTCCTGATATGACCGATTGGTTTTTAATGCCCAATCACTACGATTTGTTTTTTTCGTTAATTACCGCGTTTGACCAATATGTAGCAAACCCTGTCAACGGCATTAATAAAGTCTATATCACAGGACATAGCTTAGGCGGGGCAATGGCGATTCAATATATGGGGCAACATCCAACCGACCCTAAATATTCTGCCATTACCTTTGCAGCACCTGGTTATACTGATTTATTAAAACGCAATGTTGAATATTCAGATACCGCACGGGTGACGCATATTGAAATCAATGGTGATATTGTGCCAGATGTGGGGCTGCATGGTGGAAAAAGCTTGCATTTTGAAGGCAATCAAACGGTGAAAACAGTGGGGAATGCGGATAATCATTCAATGGATTATTATCGGCAAATTGCTAATACACTGGATGCGGATAGTTGGACAAAATTAACAACCGAACCCAATAACACTGAAGTATTGTTAGGTGGGCGATATGAAGATGCCAGCAGAACCAATTTTATTGTGGACGGGCAGTTAAGTGGCAAAAATACAACCGTTGATGCAGGAAATGACACGTTAATCGACCCTACCAACCGTGATTATGGAGGGTATTATGGCGGGAATGGTGATGATGGTTTAGTGGGTGGGCCAGCAGATGAGTTGTTTTTAGGGGGTGTGGGCAGTGATGCTATTAGTGGCGGGACGGGTAATGACCGAATGTATGGCGGCGCAGGGTTAGATAAAGCTTTGTTTGCAGGACTGCGTAGTGAATCAACTATTAGCAATAACGCAGGGGTATTCCAAGTTAAGGGAGTCAATGGGCAAGATGTGTTAGTGGATGTGGAACGCTTGGTTTTTACCGATACCGCTGTCGCTTTAGATACCACAGGCAATGCGGGGCAAGCTTATCGGATTTATCAAGCCGCCTTTAATCGCGCCCCTGACCAAAGTGGTTTAGGATTTTGGATTAATAGTTTAGATACTGGCAATAATTTAACCAGCGTTGCCAGTGGTTTTATTAGCAGTCCTGAGTTTCAAACTTTATTTGGCACAAACCCTAGCGATAGCACTTATGTCAGTGCCTTATACAATAATGTGTTACACCGCCCGCTTGACCAAGTAGGCTATGATTATTGGGTTAAAACGTTGCAAAGCCAATCTAAACCAGCGGTTTTAATCGGCTTTAGTGAAAGCCCTGAAAATATTTTGCAAGTAACAGGGGCGATTCAAAATGGCATTGATTATGTGCCTGTTGCTTAACAATAATCTAACCTAGGGATAAATCGCTGTAGGCAATAAAAAAGCCGCTACGCGACAAACGCATTAGCGGCTTTTGGGAGTAAAACTTTTTAAGCGGTGAGTTTTAAATATTTTTGATACAAACCGTCAGCCTCTTCAACATGATTGCTGTCTTTAATAATGCAATCAACAGGACACACGTCAACACACTGGGGCGTATCATGGTGTCCGACACATTCTGTACACAATGAAGGATTTATCACATAAATATCCTCCCCTTGGCTGATTGCGCCGTTTGGACATTCGGGTTCGCAGACATCACAATTAATACAAGCGTCTTTGATAAGAAGGGACATTAAAACTCCTGTTTAAATTTTTCAGTTAAAGCCTGTTGTACAAAAGGCGGCACAAAACTTGAAACATCGCCTTGTAACCGCGCAATTTCCCGAATCATGGTAGAAGAAATAAATTCATACTGTTCGGCGGGGGTTAAAAACATGGTTTCTAAATTCGGGGATAAACGTCGATTCATCCCCGCCAATTGAAATTCATATTCAAAATCAGACACTGCCCGCAAGCCGCGCAAAATCACTCGCGCCCCTTGTTGTTTGGCAAATTCCACTAATAGCGTATTAAAACCGATGACGCTAACATTGGGAAAATCATGGATAACCCCTTGCACCAACGCAACCCGTTCATCCAATGAAAACAACGGGGTTTTGTTGTTATTCACTGCCACCGCGACAATCACTTTTTGATACAATTTTGCCGCGCGGGCAATTAAATCCACATGACCATTGGTCACAGGGTCAAATGTGCCTGGGTAAATTGCGGTTAAATTCATGGACTTAACACCTGTTTTGCCTCATGCCAAAAACCATCTAATTCATCCAATTCACAATCGCGCAAGATTCGCCCTGATTGAGCTACTTGCTGCTCAATATAGTGAAAACGGCGGGTAAATTTTTGGGTGCTTTCTTTTAAAGCAATCTCAGGATTGACTTTTAAATGGCGGGCTAAATTAACCGCCACCAGCAATAAATCGCCCACTTCTTCTTGAATATGGGCTTGATTACCCGATTGCCAAGCTTCTTTGATTTCAGCCAATTCTTCCTGCACTTTTTCAAACACAGGCTCAACTTGTTTCCAATCAAATCCATGCTGTGCGGCGCGGTCTTGAACTTTTTCACAGTGCAGTAAAGCGGGTAAATTGCTGGCAATGCCTGTTAAAACACTTTCAGGCGCGTCCGATTTATTTTTTGCCGCGCGTTCCTGTTCTTTTGCCGCTTCCCACGCTTGCCGGCGTTCTTCATCGGTGTCAAACACCGCGCCTGCAAAAATATGTGGATGGCGAACAATCAGTTTTTCACAAATACTGGCGGCAATTTGTTCAAAATCAAAGACATTTTGTTCTTTGCCCAATTGTGCATAAAACACCACTTGCAATAATAAATCGCCCAATTCAGTGCGTAAATCGTCCATATCCTCACGCGCTGCTGCATCGGCAACTTCGTAAGCCTCTTCAATGGTACAGGGAATTAGGCTTTTAAAATCTTGGCGTAAATCCCACGCACAACCGTCCTGCGGATGACGCAAGCGCGTCATCAAATCGAGTAATTGTTGGGTATGAGGAAGACTCACAATGACGTTCCAAAATTATCGTGATAGCGGATTTTAAAATCTGCCATGCTAAACGTGTGGTTCTGTGTGCCGTGATGTTCGATTTTAATCGCTCCCATTAACGAGGCAATTTGACCAGTTTCTTCCCAGTTATACTCATTCATCAGCCCATACAATAAACCGGCACGATAGGCATCACCACAGCCTGTGGGGTCTAAAATGGCTTTGGGTTTGGCGGGAGAAATTTTTAAGTAGCTGCCTTGCGTATAGATGTCTGAACCTTTGTCACCCCGCGTCACAATCAGGGTGTCCACTAATTCAACTAAGGCTTCTAAATCCAACCCCGTACTGTTTTGCAATAATTCAAATTCGTAATCATTGAAAATCGCCCATTTTGCTTGCTTCATAAAGGTGAGCAATTCTTCGCCTGTAAACATCGGCATTCCTTGCCCTGGGTCAAAAATAAAGGGAATCCCTAATTCGCTAAATTCCCGCGCGTGCTGCATCATCCCTTCTCGACCATCGGGCGACACAATGCCAATACTAATTTTTTGGTCAGTGGGGACAGTATTCAAATGGGAACAATTCATCGCCCCAGGATGAAACGCGGTAATTTGATTATCATCCTCATCGGTGGTGATATAGGCTTGTCCTGTATAGTGATTATCCAGCACTTTGATATGTTGGCTGGACACGCCAGTTAAATTTAACCATTGCGAATACGGCTCAAAATCATGCCCTACCGTTGCCATAATCAACGGCTCTTCGCCTAATAATTTCATATTGTAGGCAATATTTCCTGCACAACCGCCGTATTCACGCCGCATCGCAGGCACTAAAAAACAAACATTTAGGATGTGGACTTTGTCGGGTAAAATATGATTTTTAAATTTATCATGGAAAACCATAATTGTGTCATAAGCCATCGAACCACAAATTAATGCGCTCATTGTATTCCTCATGTTAATAATAAAAAGGTCCAGACAATAATTGCCCAAACCATTGTTAATGCGACCGCCGCCGAGCCGATGTCTTTGGCGCGTTTTGACAATTCATGCCGTTCTAAACCAATTCTATCAACCACCGCTTCAATCGCAGAATTGACCAATTCAGCCAAGAGCAGCAAAACTACACTGCCTATCAGCAATAGGGTTTCAACGGTTGTTTCTCCAAGCCAAATTGCCAGCGGGGTGCTAATGCCTAATAAAACAACTTCTTGTCGAAAAGCCTCTTCGTGTTGCCAGGTGGCTTTAAAACCTGCGGCGGAAAAATAGCAAGCATTGACCAACCGCGTTAATCCTGTTGCTTGTTGCCCTGCCATTGTTATCTCCTAAGCAAGCTTTAATCCAAAATAATTTGACTATACGCCACACTATCCATTAACTCATCTAACTCATCTATGTCATCGGCTTGAATGCAAAATAACCAATTTTCATAAGGGTCATCATTCACCAATTCAGGCTCATCCACCACCGCAGAATTAATCGCCACCACTTTACCACTGACAGGCGCAAGCAATTCAGAGGCGGCTTTTACCGATTCAACCGTGGCACAGGGGTCACCTGCTTCAAAATGTTTTCCAACTTCGGGTAAATCAAGATACATTAAATCACCCAATTCAGCTTGGGCAAAATCGCTAATCCCAATCCGCACCAGATTATCGTCTTCTTGTTTTGCCCACTCATGGGTTTGCGCATAATATAAATTTTCAGGTAAATGGCTCATCACAAAATCTCGAAAAGTTAAGCTTAAAACCTGCAAAGGATAACGCGCCGTGCAGTAAATACAATCATTTTTTTTAAAAGTCGCTGGGATTTTCCAGCATTTTTGCCACCTCTTGCAGTAACGGTGCATCAGGAAAGTCAGCTAAAGCTTGGTTAAGTGTCGCCTGTGCTTGGGTTTTATTGCCCATTGCCCAATAAACTTGACTCAGATGAGCCGCCAATTCAGCGGGGTCTTGACTGGAGTTCGCCAGCTGTTTTTTAGCTTGCAACAAATAATTTAACCCTGCTTGATTTTTGCCCATTTTATGTAATAACCAGCCCAAACTATCTAAACTCACCGCATTGTTGGGGCGAAGATGCAAAGCTTTTGTCAACAACTGATAAGCCGCTTCATGTTGATGCGTCAAGGTTGCTAAGGCGTAACCGATATTATTTAATTCGGTTGGATTTTTCTTATCAATCTGCTGCAAAATTTTCTGCCCATCTTGTTGCGCAATCACCTGCGCATTCACAGTTTCTGCCAAGCGAATCCGCTCAATCAATAAATTACTATTGTCTAGCGGCAGCTTAAATAACCGTTGATAAAATTGCACCGCTTGCTCGGCTTGATTTGCCTCAAATAAGGTTGCTGCACCTGCGCTAAATGCGTTAAAAACCGCCTCTTGCAAGGCTAAATCTTGTGGCGCGTTATTCAGCAACTGCTCACCCAAGGTGGTGGCTTTGTTGTAAATCGCTATCGCTTGCGGCAATTTGTGTAAACTTTTTTGCAGTTGTCCCTTTTGTACCAACGTTTCAAAAACCGTGCGTTGAATGTCCAGATTGTTCGGGTTAATCCGCATTAATCGATCACCTAGCGCGTCAGTTTCTTGTTGCGCTTGCAACGCGGCAGGGAAAGCATTTTGCGCGTACAACAATGAGACAAGATGCAGATAATTTTTCCATAACACCACCTCCGCTCGGTCTTGTTCGTCCTGATTGGCTTGCGCGGTGGTTTGATACATCAAGCCATTTAGTAACAATTGATTATTCATTAGCGGGGTAGCAATTAAACAGCGTTCGCGAGTGCAACGAAAATCAAAATCAAGCACAGGCTGCATGGCGGTGTCGGCAATAGGCAAGCGTAAGGTAAATAATTCGCCGCCTTTGTTTAAATTCCAAGCCCGAATACTGGTATCCCCCAAGGTTAATAATTGCATCCCGTCAGGCGAAAAGATGGCTTTGTAAATAGACTGTTGATGCCCTTCTAAATGATATTTCAACAAAGTGCTTTGTACATTATAAACATCAACCGCTTGTTCACGCCCCACGCTGACTGCATATTGACTGTTTTTCAACAAAGTGCTTTGTACATTATAAACATCAACCGCTTGTTCACGCCCCACGCTGACTGCATATTGACTGTTGGGGCTTAAGCTTGTCCAAAATAAACTGTCATTGGCTTTAGGAAAGGTTTTTAACAACTTCGGTGTGGGGGAAAGTTGCCATAATTTAGTTTCATGGTCATCCGAACCGCTGCTGAGTAATTGCTGACCTGTTTTGCTAAAACTGACACTGGTGACTTTGCCAGTATGCGCATTGGGGATAAAAACAGGGGGCGTTTTGCCATGCAGGGAAAATAAACCAACTGAACCATCAAAACTGGCGGTGGCAATTTTCTCACCATCGGGTGAAAAAACAATATTCTGCACTGCATCGGTATGTCCGACTAAGGTTTGCTGCGGTGTAACAGGGCTTTTTTCAGGCAACGCTGCATCAAAAGCCCAAATTTTGCCTGTGTTATCTAAACTACTGGAGGCTAATAAATCTCCCCTTGGATTAAAACTTAAGCGGGTGATGACATCACTGTGGGCGTGCGGCACTTCCCAGCGCAATTTTCCGGTATTGTCATAAATTTGCAATGCGCCATTTTGCAAGCCCACCGCAATATACTGTAAATCTGGGGCAATCGCGGTAGAAATGGCTAAATCCGATAACTGTAGGGTTTGTTGAAAAGGCAACGCAAGCGACCAACGCCGCACAGTGCCATCAGTGCTGGTGCTGAATAATTGTCCCGCATAGCTACTTAACCCGACCACAGCGGCATTATGCCCTTGTAATAAACGGGTTGTAACACCGCTGCGGGTGTCCCATATCCGAATATCACGGTCTGCTCCTGCTGAAATAAGTTGTTCACCATTGGCTAAAAAATGTAACGCCAGAATGGATTTTTGATGCCCAATCAAAGTTTGCGGGGTTTCACTGGCAATTTGCCACAAATGAATGGTTTTATTATCACAGCCTGCGGCAAGTGTTTGACTGTCTGGGCTAAAGGCTACGCTCAAGACAGTGCCGCTATGACCTTTTAAATTATGCAAAATAGCCCCCGTTGCCACCTCCCAAATCACCGCCATATCCGCAGAAGCGCCTGCTAAATAATCGCCTGTTGGATTAAAGGCTAAATCATTAATCACCACGCTGGCGGTCGTTTGCAAACTGTCCGTTGCTTTAGTGACCGCCCGCATTAGTTGTAAAGGTTGGTTATCGGCTAAAGACCATAATTCAACTTGATTATCGGTTGTGCCTGTTGCGACTATTTTGCCATCAGGACTGATAGCCAGCGCGGTCACTTTTTGCGCAAAGTCGGTTAAACTTTGCTGATAAAATTCATTCTGTTTGCGTTGCCAAATAATCAGCTTTTTATCATTGCCTGCGCTGATTAACCGTGTGCCATCGGGGGTAAAGATAACTTGACGAATCGTGGTCTCACGCGGATTTCCTTCAGCATGATGCCCTTGTAAGCGTTGTAATAATTTCCCTGTTTGTGTTTCAAAAATCACCAACGTGCCATGTTCACCTGCGGTAGCCAGCAATTTGCCATCAGGACTGACAGCCAAGGTCGCTAACGGATAATTTGCACCGCGATAAATCTGTTCAGCTTCTGCGCCTTGTAGTTGAGTAAAACTTTTTAGCAAATGGCGTGCATGAACATAGTGTGGCTCTACTTTATCTTCTAACGGAGTAGTTTTTTCCAAAATAATCGCCGCATTGGGGAAATCTTCATTTTTTGCCAACAAAGACGCTTGGGTCAGCCAGGCTTGAAATAACTCGGTAATATGCTGCTTTTCCATCTGGGCAATTTGCGCCATTTGCTGTTGCGCATTATGCCGTTCATACCAAGCCCACCCTGCAAGCAATGACATCACTAACAAAGCAAAACTGGTTAGCAACGCAAAACGACGGATTTGCCGCAGTTTATAGTGCTGTTGCGCTTGTACACGCGCTTGCTGGTCGGCAATTTTTTTTTGCTGTTCAGCATAACTTGCCTGCAAAAATTCCATTGCTAACTCAAAATGCTCTCCATAACGGCTTGCCCATACTGGACTTGGATTAACCGTTTCATGCCAAACGAGCGCGTTTTCTAACTCAGGGGTGCGATATAAGCCGTGTTCTTTGTTTTTCCACAACAACGCATTTTTTTCTAAGCGTTGATAAATCGCCGCCGATTTCGTTTCTTCACTCACCCAGTCTTTTAAACGTCCCCATTGTCGAATCAAGCTTTCATGGGAAATATCAATCATGCTATCGGCGTGCAAGGTTTTAGGGTGTGCAGGCAATAAAAAACTGCGTCCTTCCCTACGAAAAGCGTTAATAACTTGAATCATTTTGCCTTGTTCAACTTCTGCTAAAGCCGCCACTTCGGCTAATTTCACGGGACGGCGCGTGTCGCGTTGACTGTCACCGCGTTCACATAAACTGCAAAATAAAATTTGTGTCAGTTGTTGTTGTGTCGGGGTTAAGTGGCTAAAAATAATTTCTAAATGGTTAGAAAGAGCCGATTGCAATCCGCCAATCTGCACATAATGCGCCAGTGTTAAGGGTTTTCCTTGCTGCATTCGCCACATTCGCATCAATAAATGTTGCAATAACGGCAATTGGTCAGGGTTGTTTCCCACATCATTGAGCAGATGATTAACCAAAGTAGGTTCAACATGACTGTTAAACACAATTGCAGGTAGTTCAATCGCATCCCGCAATTGCTCGCGCGATAAACGCGGGGTTAAATACAAACCTTTGTTAATCGCTTCGGGCAGTCCGACAAAATAGCTGCAATCGCTTAAAAAATCTGAACGCATCGTGATGGTGATATACACATTCGCTAATCGACTGCTTTCTAACAGCAACCAAACAAAGGCAGTGGCTTGTTCGGTGGCACGATAGCGAAAAATCTCTTCAAATTGGTCAACCAAAAGCAGTAAATTGGTTTTTTCAGGTAAGGGCGATTCCGACAAAATTTCTCCAATACTGCCAGAACCGCGTTGCAAGGCAATTTGCAAAAAGGTCAAGGCTTGTTTTTCATCTTGAAAATTATCTGAATACACTTTTCCCAGCGCGTCTAACAAGGCTTTGGCTAAATTAACAAACGGCTGATTACCTGGGCGCATTTCTGCCAATTGCCAGTTTGAGCCTGCACTGGCTAAAAAACCACTGTCCAAACTGGGCAATAAACCTGTTCGCACTAAGGACGATTTGCCACAACCTGACGCGCCTAACACCGCTAAAAAATGGGTTTGCCCTAAGCGTTCTAGCAATTCATACACTTGCAGGTCGCGTCCAAAGAAAATATCCACTTCATCGCGTTCAAACGAGCGTAACCCTGCGTAAGGAAAATAACTCATGCTTGTAGTGCCTGTACAATCGGTTGCAGTGTTTGTAAACTTAAATCATCACATTCACATTGTAACAACGGAATATTTAATAAATTCAAGCTAATGCTTGTTTTTAACGGTGGGGTTTTATTGACAATGGCAGCCACTTTTAAAGGGGTTTCACGGCGGGCGGCTTTGCCTTGCGCATTGAGCAAGTTTTGCTTAATCCAGCGTTCTTGAATTTGTCCATAAATCAAAATAAACGCATCACAAATCAACAGGTTTTCTTTAATCGCCTCACACAATTGGGCAGGATTATGCAGAATAGACAAATCGACCAAGGCGGACATAATGCCTTGCTGCTCTAACAAATCGCTCACTTGCTCGGCGAGTTCGTGGTCCTCAGGTGCGGCATACACAAAAGCATAGGGAATTTCCCCGCTTTTGTTGGTTTTTGCGACAGGCGTTTGCAGTTTGTCTTGCAAATAAGCTTGAAATTCAATCAAGTTCATTGCCAGACAATGCCCCGAGGTTAACAGGGCTAAATAGTCGCTGTTTGTAATGCGGGTGGTGTCTAAATCGCGCTCATGCCATTGCACAAGGTGGTCTGGTTTTAAAATCGCTTTGGCTTGCTCAAATTGCCGAACAGGATAATTACCGCGTCCACTTTGTTCACTTAATAATTGCACAAACCATTGGCTGCGTTTTAAATCAGCATTCATTAACGCGCTGGCATTTTCATTGAATAAATAAAACTGCTCGGGTAAGACGCAATAGCCTTGTTGTTCTAAATAGCGTTTTAATTGCAAGCGGCGGTCTTCTAAATCTTCGGTGACTTCAGCTAAAAAAACAGTTTTTTGCCCCTCATTTGTCTGTGTTGTCGCTAACGGCGGCGATTTTAAGTTTTTCAAACACCCTGCCACACACCGCGCTAAATCATCTAAGCGTTGGTAATAAGCCAATTCGTTGGGATTCGGTTTAGGAATCGCTAAAGTGCGCTGTTCATTTTTTTCATCCATTACCCAAAATTTATAACACGGGCTGTGCTGTAAATAGTCAGGCAATTGCAATGGCATCAGCTCAACTAAAAATAAGCGATTTTTTTCATGCAGGGCTAAAAATTGTTTCGCTTGCTGTTGCTGTTTTTCAGAGTGTAAATAATGCTGAGAGGCAAAAATTAATAGCGTTGCCGCCTTTTCTACAGAAAGGCTCGAGTAATTTGCTTCGGAAAAATGTAAATGAAAGGCTTGCCCTAATTGCCGTTGTAATAACGCGCTTAAATGCTGTATAAACGTGCTAATCCAGCCACTTTCCATGCCAAAAAAAGTTTGATTGTCGTGGTCGGCATAACTGATAAAAACATCTGTTTCATAAGCGGCAAGATAGGTTTCAGGGGCAGAAAAGTGGGCAGGAGTGGGACTAGAAAAAGACGCTCTGTTTTTTAAAATAGGTTTGTGTTTATATTGAGCGGGAATATTCGCCAATTGAATCGCATTGTCACCAAATTCAAACGCGGTTGGAATGTCTTGCCCATTAAATAACGCTTTGTAAAAACCTGTGGTAAATTTAGTTGCCGCCTCATCATCAATACTGGTGGTTGTGCCAATCACATAACGGATGTGTTCGGAAATCACTTCCGCTTGGTCTTCACTATAGCAAGCATTCAAAATCACACAGCGCACGGTTTGCGAAAATAATTTGAATAAAGCGGCGAGCGCGTTTTTATCCACATTATGACTTTTGCCATTCGCGCTGGAAAAAACCAGCCCTGTTTTTTCACCATGTCCACTAAAATGGACAATATGCGGCTGAAAGCTTAACAGCTTTTGTTGAATATCCTCATCGCGTAAATCGGGGGCGTATTTAATATCAAACAAGTTTTCATTATGGGAAAGTTCTAAGCTTTCTTGAATTTTTCGATATTCTTCGCCCAAACCAAGACGAGCGGTGTCTATAGGATTGGCGGCTAAAATTAAAATTTTTGTTTTTTCCATTCAGTAATAGTAGCCGATGCGTAAAAGGGTAAAAAAATGAAGTGGTTTAAAACACCCTTTACCAAGGGGGAATGATTTTAAACAGGCAGTGCTTTAGGCATTTTAACGCCACAAAATGTCAGTCCAATATGCAGCAATGTTTCCCAATAACTGCCCGCTTGTTGCCCTTTAATTTGCCTATCTGCTTGGGCGGTTAAAATAAAAATCTGCTGTAATTGGGAAAGGCTTAAACGGGTTAAGGCTTGATTAATTTGCTGTTTACGACTGTCCCAAATAAAGTGTTTTTTAAACACCAATTCTTTATTGGTCGCGGTTTTAAGTTCCATTAAAGCGCGGGCTTCTTTGCTAAAAGCCCACAATACCACAGGTGCGGCAGCCCCTTCTAATTCCAAGGCTTGCAAAATTCGGGTGACCCGATTTATTTTTCCAACTAACGCCGCCTCACTTAATTTGAACACATCAAACCGTGAGCTGTCTGCCACCGCATTTTCCACCATCGCTAACGACAACTGCCCCTCACCATATAATACATACAACTTTTCAATTTCTTGTGCCGCTGCCAATAAATTGCCTTCAATTCGTGAAGCGAGCAATTTAACCCCCGCCATTTCCACTTGCAAACCCCTTTTCTTCAGCCGTTGTTGTAACCACTCCACTAATTCCGCCCCTGCCAAAGGCATCATTTGCACCACCACACCCATTTTATCTAAAGCTTGAAACCACTTGCTTTTCAAAGAAGCCGATTCTAATTTGCCACAGCTAATCAGTAATAAGGTGTCAGCAGGCGGTTCTTCACAATAATGACTAATCACTTTCGCGCCGTCTATCCCAAATTTGCCTGACGGTACACGCAAATCGAGCAATTTTTTATCGGCAAACAACGAATAACTATCAGCGGCAAACAGCAGTTGTTTCCAATCAAAATTGCCTTCGGCGACTAAAATCTCGCGATTTAAAAAACCTGCTTGTTTAGCCATTCGGCGAATCTCATCGGCAGCCTCGCCTAGTTGTAAGGGTTCATCGCCTGTGAGTAAATACAGCGGGGCGAGGTTTTTAGACAGCGCTGTTTGCAGCTGAGAAAGAGGAATACGCATTTTAGTGAGCTTTTTCTAAACTGTTGACTTCTAATGCGGTATTAATCCGTCCGATTAACGCATCCGCCGCTTGTTTGTACATTTCAGCCCGAATCACAAATTCTTCATTGGCTTTGCCTAAAATTTGGGTTTGGTCATTAAAATACTCGCGCTTAACATTCAATTCTTGTCTATCCAATAAGGGTTTTCCAGTTGTATCAGAAATGGAAAAAGTCAGTTGATAAATTAATTCCAGTTGATTAGACCGCCCCGCCGCATTCATGGAAAGAATTTGTGATTTAAGGGTTTCTTTGGAAATTTTAACCACGACGGCAGCTTCCGCAGGCGTTGACACTAATTTGCCTGCCGAGGCTATTTTCAAGGACTTGCTGATTTCTTGTTGCAACTGCCCTGAAGCGGATTCAATATACAGGGTATCCATGCCTTGTGCTAAGGCAATGTCACCGCGTAAGTGATAATTGCAAGCGGTGAGAAGGAGAAAAATAAAAGGGATGATTTTGTGGCTTGTCATGTCAACAGATTGGAAGGTAGAGAGAAGATTGAGGTCTAATCCTTAATTCTACAATAATTACAGCTTGCTGTGGTTTTACTCATCGTATATCCCTACAAATTTAACCCTTGAATTCGCTTTCTTTGATGATACACTTTAAAAAAATAAACCAGCAAATCTTTCTATGCAGCTTGCAATTACTGTTTTAGGTAAAAAGAATCATTTTTTTATTACCGATGTCGTCAGTGCAATTACGACGTGTCGTTGTTGCGTTTTGGAATTACGCAGTTCCTGCTTTTCACACAATACCCTAGCCGCTTATTTGCTCGTAGCAGGTGAGTGGAATCATTTAGCAAAATTAGAGCATCTGTTAGACAACTTGCAAAAACGCTTGTCTTTAAAAATTCACACTTTGCAAACCGAAGCCGAGCCGATAACAGACCAGCTTTATATTCCGTATCGCTTAGAAACCATTGCGATTGAGCAAACTGATGCCATTGAAGAATTGATTATTTTTTTATTGCGCTATCCTGTTGCCATTGCCGAAGCTAAATCCAGTTGTTACCCTGCGCCCTATACAAAAACCCAGCTTTTGGCAACGCAATTTGTGATTTTAATTCCCCCCACGATTCAAATTCTTTCCTTTCGGGAAGAAATTCTTGATTTTTGTGATAGCAGCAATATTGATGCTGTGTTTGAACCCATAAGGCGGTAATCCGATGTGTATTGATGAAGGACAAAATGTGCCAGAGTTTGTGGCAGAAGCGACAACCAACCAAACCTTGCGCTTATCCGAGTTGCGCGGCAAAAATGTCTTGTTGTATTTTTATCCCAAAGACAATACGCCGGGCTGCACTCAAGAAGGGCTGGATTTTAATGCGCATCATCCTGAATTTACAGCGTTAAATTGTGTGATGTTTGGCATTT
>JFJP01058860.1_pt1 | contig 21293 bp, 17 predicted proteins | sample 431651 | NCBI WGS metagenome assembly JFJP01 (sample SAMN02602958, study PRJNA72255) | Microbial mat metagenome, whole genome shotgun sequencing project. | biome: fresh water; feature: sink hole; material: water; isolation source: purple microbial (photo- and chemosynthetic) mats found in...
TGGCAATTTTTATACACTCACTTAATTGTGGTGATAAATTTAAAACAACTTGATTTTTTTAACAATGGCGCATTGCAAATTATGCCTATGTGTTGATGTTTTTAAGTCTCTTGCAAATCAAAAATCCTAAATAAACGAAGCACCCTGTCATATTTTTTCACCGATTCTTGTCATGGCAAAAAAGTTCTGAATCAACATGCAATCTTCTGGCAATCTGCCTGTTATTTTGATAACACTGTCGCGTGGCCAGCCCCAAGATTGCCCTTTTTACTTACGGCGATTTTTGTGAGATCGCTCTTCTGACGATGCGTCAGTTGGACGCCATCGTGTGCGGGCTTGTCGTGGCCGAAAACAGACCGCCTAGCGAATGGGATATCGCCCTACAAGCTGCGTCCAAATATGAGGTTCCCATTTTGATGCAGCCGCGTGCAGGTCGCTTGGCATCTTTTCTCCCAGAGTTGGCGGCGTGGCAGCCAGATTTGATTTTGATTTGGTCATACTCACTCATCCTCACCGATGCGATTATCTCCATCCCGGCGCAGGGCGTTTATAATATCCATGGTGGGCTTCTCCCCGAATACCGTGGGCCGCATGTGATGCAATGGGCTATTATCAACGGAGAACCTTTCACTGGTGTGACGCTGCACAAAGTTGATGTGGGCATAGATACCGGGCCAATCATTGGAGAGTCCCGTTTTCCTATCGAACCCGATGACGATGCTGGCACTGTCCACCTGAAACTGATCCACGCAGGCAGGGATGTGCTGGCAACACATTGGGACGCCGTTGAAAAAGGCTGCTGCCAACTGCAACCGCAGGACGGCTCGCGTGCCTGCTATTATCCCAAAATCAGACCTGACGACGGGATCATTGACTGGTATCAGCCGTGTGAAAAAATACGCAACCGTATCCGCGCTTTCGTCAAGCCGTGGTGGGGCGCATTTACATTTTGGCATCAAAACAAAATAAAGGTATGGGCTTCGGCTTGTCCTAGCGGGGTCTCATCTGGGGCAGAGCCAGGAACAATTTTGGGGCAGGAGAATGGCGGGCTTCGCGTGGCCACGGGTTCAGGAGATATTTTGCTGCTTTCTTATGAGTGGGATGTGGGCGCAACCAGCACTGGAGATGGCGTGCCGCATGGCCGTTTCGATGCTTTCAAAGGAATATAATCCTCCCGAATCATTAGCGAGTAGAGTGTGGCAAATAAAAAAGGGTGAAAACTGGGGCCGCTGGCGTCACGCCGGCTCTTCCTCTGATTTTACCGACCAGATGTCAGAGTTCCCAGGAAATAGGGGTCAGGCTGACATTTGTGACTGTTTCCATCAAATTTCTGGCGATTTCCCAAAGATGAGGCATGCTAGATGAAAATGTGGAATACAGTAACGACAATCGCAGGTGGCGAGTTGGTGCATTTAAACCTGATAAGCAGTTAGATCAATTCGGAAAAAGACATGAAAGTTATACGATGGCTCTTAGTTCCTATCTCTGCGGTGGCTGGTGCGATTTGGGCTCTGGCGGCTTATTATGTGGCTGTGGCGGCTTATTATGGGGTTTTATATTTGGTGATTAATAATAGCTACCCATGGGTAGGGCCAACTCTAAGAAACATGTCCTTTTTTGTCGCATCCGCTATCGCTGTGTTCGGCTTTGTGCTTTGCGGTAGTTTAACAGCACCAAGTAATCACAGATTTGTCGCTAAGTGGCTGCTTTTCGCTATCGGTGCTCTCGGACTTCCCTGTTTTTATGTTTTCGATATAATGTCTAGGTCTCCAAGCAGCATTAAACTTATCACCTGTATCGCCTGTGCAATAGGGGGTGGCCTTGCCGTGTTATCATGCGAAAGCAAAAAAATCAAGTATGGATTTAGCGGAATTTACACTCTCGGTGCTCTTCTTATTATTTGTGCGATTGGTCTCGATGAAAGTGCTACATACAACATTAAACATATCGCCTACGCAATAGGCGGTGGCCTTGCCGTGTTATTTTGCGAAAGCATAATAATCAACAAGAATGGCTTCGGCAAAAATGAAGAATGAGCTTACGACTACACCCCTATTTCCCGAGCGCACTCTTCACAATGGCGTTGATTTAGATCAGCCCGCTTTTCTCCGTAAAAAAATCAAGCTGAGACAAGTGGCGGGTTAGTGCGGAATGCCGTCGCTCTATCTTGGTGCTTGAATCTCAATCCTTCTTACAGGGTGAATTCTATCAAGATGATTCAATGGTGAGGGATTTTAAAGAAAGCTGATGGTGCTTGGGGTCGTGATGCCCAAGCCATTTGCTTGCTGAATACGCTGAGTGAGTGCCCAAATAAGAAAACTTGATTTTTTTGCTATCGGTGGGAATTTACGAAGAAGATCACTTTCATTGCGTAAGTTGAAAAGTCGCTTGAGGCGATGAAAGAAACGATGCAGCAATTGAAATAGATCAGTGACGAAGCTATGGTAAAAGCTGTCCATCGGTTGTTTCTTTAGTCACCGAGTGACCGTAAGATATGTCAAAATACAAACGCACGCTGGAAGAGTTAAAAAAAAATGCGGTGTTGCATTGGCCGGAAGAGATTCTGCAAAAGGCGGGGGATATCAGTGTGCTACCCAAGCTTCTGCAAACGCAAGATTCTTTTATCTCCGTTTTAAAGGTTGCAGATAAAAATCCTTTGGCTTGGAAGTCTGTGATGGAGCAGGGGAACGCTTTGACAGGACCGATTTTTCTCAAACATTTGATGGTGATGACCGATATCGGCGGGGAGGCGTTAAACAAGCTTCCTCCACTCAAAAATTATTGTCCCGGCGGAATTTTATTGTTTGATTGGGAGCATCAACAATGGGAATACCAGTTCAAGGAGATCCAAGAAAAGTGTTCTCTCACCAATTCGGCGTTGCAGGTGGATTCAAAAAAGTTGTTTGAGAGCGGAGACTTCACCGATAAAATGTTAGATGTGACCATGCTGTTGCTATTCGCATCCACTGGCTGATGGTGCTGGCAACATAAACATACGCGAAAATGCAGTTGAAACGCTTTGCAGACATAGCGATTGCACAGTTTCAATGTCTGTCGAAGAAATCAGGCACTTGGCCAACTATTTGAAAGATGTCGAACGGAAAGGTTTAGTGACATGATTCGATTTGTAGATTTATTTGCTGGGGTGGGAGGGATCAGAAAAGGATTGATGCTCGCTCTGGAAAAGCACGGGATTGAATCTCGATGCGTGTTTTCGAGCGAGATAGACAAAAAAGCCCAGGGAACTTATTCCCTGAACTATGGAGAGATTCCTGAAGGGGACATCCGATTGGTGGAGACTCTTCCCGAACACGATATTTTGCTCGCGGGTTTTCCTTGCCAAGCGTTTTCTTACGCGGGAAAGCAAAAGGGGTTTGCTGACACTCGTGGAACGCTTTTCTTTGAAATTGAGAGATTGCTTTCGAAGGTAAAAAACAAACCAAAGCTGATGCTGTTGGAAAATGTGAGGGGTTTTACCACTCACGATGGTGGTAGGACTTATGCGACTGTGCTTCAACGGTTGGAGACACTCGGATATAGTGTTGAGGCATTGTTGCTGAACAGTTCCAACTTCAATGTCCCTCAAAACAGGGTCAGGATATACCTTGTTTGCACGCTCGGACGAATCCCTATTCTGAGCATACAATCGGATTTGGGGGCATCAGATTCGCACAGTTTCAAAAGGGATTTGCTTCAAACGGACTTATTTAGAGATTCTCTCACACGCAAATGCGTGAAAGATATTTTGGAAGCGAAAGTCCCCGACCGCTACTGGTGTTCGAACGCTTTTGTGAGCCAGTTGACTCGTGTTCTGAAAGGCAAGTCTTTCGATGAGCTTCACGGTGTTCGGCTCATTGATCATCGAGGAGGAAACTCGATTCATTCTTGGGATTTGGGAATTAAGGGGCATTGCTCGGAAGAAGAACGGGCGCTCATGGATGCTATTATCGGGAATCGGAGGAAAAAACATTTTGGGGTCGAACAAGACGGCAAAGAATTGACCGTCGAACAAATCGAAACTTTTTGGCTCAAGCCTAGACTTCAACCCTTATTGGATTCTTTGGTTTCAAAAGGATATCTGCGTGTGATTTCAGAAAAATATAATCCAACATGCGGCAATATGTCTTTCGAGGTATTTAAGTTTTTAGACCCCAACAGCATTTCTATCACGGTGGTTACGAGCGATGCGCACCGTTTGGGCGTTGTTCAGCACGGAAAACCCAGACGCATCACCCCAAGAGAGTGCGCTAGACTCCAAGGGTTCCCAGATGATTTTATCCTGCATCCCAATGACGCTTGGGCTTATCGCCAGTTGGGGAATTCTGTGTCTGTTCCAGTGATTGCCGCCATCTTCGAGGATTTGATCGCACATTCAAACACCCCTTTTAGCCAGAGAAAAAAAATCAAACATCTGGTGTTCGACCCCACTCGAAACAGTCCCGTATTTGCTGCTTAGGATCCGTTCCTAAATACAGATTTCTTGACCCAGTGCCTGTGAACAAGAAACGAGAATGGCACATTTTCAATGGCAGCAAAGACCCCACAAAAGCGGTAGTGGCACGGGAAGCCATTCGTGTGTCCAGTTTCACAGGAGAAGGTAGAATTCAGCATTCAGAAGTCAGACGCGAAGCGTAAGAAAGTGGTGCAAGCATCCCTGCTTGCCTCTTCTCGACCCCTAAGGGATCCTGGGGAACATTGAAAAAAGAAAAATTTTGAAACGGGGTCACTCATTAAGTTTGATTCCGCTGAAAAAGGGTTCTTCGTCAAATGGCGTGGGATTCTTGGGAGCAGACTTCAGGCAACTGGCTTCCCAAACCCTGAAGGGGTTTTATACGATAGCCCAGGGTTGCCCGTCCTCGGGCTACCCTGGGTCACGAATTAACACCCTCAACCCTGAAAGGGTTGGATATTCTTTTTCCCATCAATAAACAATAGAGCCAGAGGAGGATTCAACTCCTTCAGAGTTGATTCGCCTGAGGGGCGGAACCCAGCGTAGCCGCTAGCGCGTCAACACTGGGCTGGATGATTAATCCCCTTCAGGGATTTAGACTCCAGCCAAAAGACTTTGTCCTTTGACCTCAATCCCACGCTTTTTCCCGAAGAGCCTGAAAAAGTCTAACGCATTACACTCTTGTTCTCGAATCATTAGCGAGTAGAGTGTGGCAAATAAAAAAGTGTGAAAACTGGGACCGCTGGCGTCACGCCGGCTCTTCCTCTGATTTTGCCGACAAGATGTCAGAGTTCCAAGTAATCAGAAGATGCCAGCGGGACGCTGGCGGTCTCAGTGTCGAGACCAGTGTCAGTCCCAGCATGATGCCGTTAATGATTCGGGAAGAAATGTGCATGAGAGGCATTCCTTATTGAAAGTTGTCTGCGAAGTCATTAGCCTATTTGCAAAAACATAAATTGGAGAGTTTTTATGGGCGATGCGGAAAATAAATTATCAGGTATGATCAGAACTTTTGAGACGGGATGCGGCGTGAAAGGCTCGTTTTATTCCCTCCCAGCACTGGAAGAAAATGGCGTGGCCAAAATTTCGCGTCTGCCAATCTCTATTAGGCTCGTGCTGGAGTCGGTGCTCAGGAACTGTGATGGCAAACGAATTTCGTGGGGCGATGTGGAGAGGCTGGCCAACTGGTGCCCGGACGACAACCGGACGGACGAAATCCCTTTTATTGTAGCCCGGATTGTCCTTCAAGATTTCACAGGTGTGCCGCTTCTGGCCGACTTAGCGGCGATGCGTTCTGCCGTGGCGCGTGCGGGCAAAAACCCTAGCATCGTAGAACCACTCGTTCCTGTTGACTTGGTGGTTGACCATTCCGTGCAGGTGGATTTTGCGGGCAGCCCGGATGCCATGGACAAAAATTCCGAACTGGAGTTCCACCGCAACCGCGAGCGCTACCAGTTTTTAAAGTGGGGGATGCAGGCTTTCAAAACTTTTAAAGTGGTGCCCCCAGGCATCGGTATCATACACCAAGTGAACCTCGAATATCTGGCCAAAGGCGTGCTTGAAAAGAACGGCATCTACTATCCTGACACGCTCGTTGGGACGGACTCTCACACGACTATGATAAACGGCATAGGCATAGTGGGCTGGGGCGTTGGCGGTATCGAAGCGGAGGCCGGGATGCTAGGACAGCCCGTCTCTTTCCTCACGCCCGATGTTGTCGGCGTCCACCTTAGCGGGGCACTGCGCGAAGGCGTGACGGCTACCGACTTGGCTTTGACCGTTACGCAGTTGCTCAGGAAGACAAAAGTGGTCGGCAAGTTCGTGGAGTTTTACGGAGAGGGCGCAGCAGCTTTGCCAGTGGTGGATCGCGCCACAGTGGCGAACATGGCACCAGAGTACGGTGCCACGATGGGCTTTTTCCCGATTGACAGCGAGTGCGTTCGCTTTTTGAGGCAGACGGGGCGCAGCGAGGAACACTGCCGCTTGTACGAGAATTACTACCAGGCGCAGGGGTTGTTCGGTATGCCTGCCCACGGGCAGATCGCCTACTCTGCAAATGTCTCCCTCGACCTTGGTAGCGTAAAGCCGTGCGTGGCTGGGCCTAAGCGCCCGCAAGACAGAATGGAACTCCCCGAAATCAAAAAAACTTTTGTGACGCTTTTTTCCAAGCCAGTGAGTGAAGGTGGCTACGGAAAGCCAGAGTCGGAAATCGGCGCAGAATGTGAGGCGGCACCCGGCGTCACAGTCGGGCACGGCAGCGTCCTTATCGCATCCATCACGAGCTGCACGAACACATCCAACCCTGGCGTGATGCTCGCAGCCGGGCTGTTGGCCAAAAAAGCTGTGGCGTGCGGCTTGCGCGTGCCAGCGCATGTGAAAACTTCGCTGGCACCAGGTTCGCGTGTCGTGACTGACTACTTAGCCAAGACTGGGCTGCAACCGTTTTTAGATCAGTTAGGATTCCATGCTGTGGGCTACGGCTGCGCCACATGTATAGGCAACAGCGGTCCGCTGGATGCAAAGATAGAAGAGTCCGTAGTGAGTCGCGACTGGGTAGCCGCCTCCGTCCTCTCTGGCAACCGCAATTTCGAGGCGCGTGTCCACCAGAATATAAAGGCTAATTTTTTGATGTCTCCGCCACTGGTAGTCGCCTTTGCCTTGGCGGGTCGAGTGGATATAGATATGGACTCCGAGCCGCTGGGTGTCGGGGCGGACGGGAGCCCAGTTTACCTGTCTGATATATGGCCTTCGCAGGACGAGATAAAGGGGTGCATGGAAGAGGCCGTTTCCGCCGAAACTTTCCGCAAACTTTACGCGAATTTTGAAACGCAAAACCCACGCTGGAGCGAAGTGCCGTCATCGTCTGGCGAAGTTTATGCGTGGGATGCAAATTCCACATACATCCAAGAGCCGCCATTTTTTGGTGGGGCTTGCGCTGCTGTTCCAACCGAAATAAAGGGGGCGCGGGCACTTGGTATTTTTGGCGACTCAGTGACTACGGATCACATTTCTCCAGCGGGCTCGATCAAGAAAAACTCGCCTGCTGGTCTTTATTTGCAGCAGCACGGGGTGGTGCCCAGAGATTTCAATAGCTACGGGGCGCGGCGCGGCAACGACCGCGTGATGACACGCGGGACATTCGCCAATGTGCGGATCAAAAACTTGATGGTGCCGGGTGTGGAGGGCGGCGTAACGCGCCACGCTGGGAGCGGAGAGGTGATGCCGATCTACGATGCGGCCATGAAGTACCGCGAGGAGAAAGTTCCCCTCATCGTGCTGGCTGGTCAAGAGTACGGGACAGGGAGTTCGCGGGACTGGGCGGCCAAGGGAACCGCGTTGCTAGGCGTCCGCGCCGTGGTCGCGCAATCTTTCGAGCGCATACACCGCTCCAACCTTGTCGGCATGGGCGTGCTACCGTTGCAGTTTATGGAAGGGACTTCGGCGCAGACACTCGGCTTGGACGGGACGGAAACCTTCGGTTTAACTGGGCTCGACAACAGCATGAAGCCCATGCAAGTGCTGTCGCTGGAGATCGTGCGTGCGTCTGGTGCGGTGGAAACAGTTCCTGTGAAACTGAGGATAGATACCGCTATTGAGATGGAGTATTACAGGCACGGCGGCATATTACATTTCGTTTTAGGCCAACTTACTGGAGATGTCTCAGCGTGAACTTTTGGCTTGGCATTCGCGAAGGGTTGAAGGAGGTCTGGACACACAAGTTCCGATCCTTCCTCACCATGCTTGGCATCGTGCTGGGCGTAGCATCGCTCATGGCCATGTTCGGCTTGACCGCAGGCATGGCGGCGGGGTTCCGGGACGCATTGAACCAAGCAGGCGGACTAGAAAAAGTGAGTGTGATTGATGCGCCTGTCCCAGTCTGGCAAGAGTTTCAAAAAGATATGAGCCGTGGGAGGACTTATCGTGATGCCGTGGCTATACGCGAAGCTGTGCCGCTCGTGGAAAAAGTTTCCCCCGAACTCGAAATGACGGGTAATTTCGTATTTGGCAAAAACCGCGCCCGCGCCCGCGTTGTGGGAGCCGAACCAGACTATCTGGCCACCGAGAAACATGAGATAGAGAAAGGGCGGTTCATCACGGACTTGGACGGGCGTCGCTTCGCACGCGTCTGCGTAGTGGGCTGGGAGGTGGCACGGAATCTGGAAAGAGAAAATAAAAAAAGGCTGATCGGGAGTAATATTCGAATAAACGAGCAGAGTTTTTTAGTGGTGGGCGTGTTTCCGCGCTACGAAACTGAGCAGCAAAAGCGGCGGCGCGAGTTTGCGCCAAAAACGAAAGATGCCGAGAAGGATAAGGCTCGCCCGGGCGAGAACGACACCAAACCGCCGGGCAAGGGAGGCTCAGGGGGCAAGAGCGCGGGGCGCGAATGGGATCCTCTGCGGTGGAAGAATAACATCGTCGTCATCCCGCTCTCCACATTCCAGAAAGTGTTCCGTTCGACATCCGTTGACAAGGGGCTGGACGAGGGGCCTGACCTGAAACTTGATCGGCTCAATGTCCAGATAAGCGATGTCCGCTATTTCGATGCGGCGATGGCGCAGATGGAGTCTGTAATTAACCACTCGCACAAAGAAATACAGGATTACGCATTCGACACTAGAGAGGCGTGGTTTGAAAGTGCCACGCGTGCCTCGCAGGCCGCTAAAATCAGCGGTGGCATCATCGCCGGCATCAGCCTTCTGGTGGGCGGCATAGGTATCACAAACATCATGCTGGCCAGTATTTCGGAGCGCATCCGCGAAATAGGCATACGAAGAGCCGTGGGTGCTAGGCGCAGGGATATTTTTTGGCAGATCGTGATGGAGAGTTCAGTGATAGCCGTGTTCGGGGCACTTTTCGGGCTGGTGGCTTCGGCGGGGCTTATGCGCATTCTGGTGATGGTTTCCCCTGCTGAAAACGCGCCGATAGTGGAGCCGACGGCGGTGTTTACAAGTGTGGCGTTCGCACTTTTTGTCGGGCTGGTCGCCGGTATTTACCCGGCTTGGAAGGCCGCACAATTAAGTCCAATTGAAGCCTTGCGTTATGAATAAAGAGTGTTAGTATTCTTACTTAAACCCTCCAGAAAATATGCCAGCCGAATACAACGATTATGTTCTTAACACCTCCCTGCAACAGGGGTGGATCACTCCAGATCAAAAAGCAGCCGTCGAGTCGGTGATTCAATCGAATCCCGGCACATCGGCTCTCGACCTCATGGCCGAGCAGCAGATTCTCTCCCCTGACCATGTTCAGGCGTTCCAAACACAGATCGTGGCGGCTCAGACGGCACAAGCCGCTGCGGCTCAGCAGCCGCACGGACACGCCGCAGCCACTGGCGGGCGGGAGCGGATTGAGATTTTGCAAGGTTTTTCACATGTGGACGATTTCCTGAAACATGCGCAGCAGTATGATGCGTCGGATGTTCATCTCGGTGTGGCAATGCCGCCCATGATGCGGCGCTACGGCAACTTGCAGCCGATGTTCGAATCTGTCCCGATCTTAGACCCCGCACATACGGAGTCGCTGGTGGAAAATTTCCTTGATGAAACGCAGAAAAAAAATCTCAAAGAGCGCGGCGACGCGGACTTTTGTTACTCCACAGAATTCGGTCGTTTCCGCACGAGCGTGGTCAAGCAGCGGCGCGGCTTCGACATCGTGATGCGCATCATATCAAGCACCGTTAAAAGCATGGAAGAACTCGGGCTGCCGCCGCAGTTCAAGAGGCTGACGGAGTTCCATAACGGGCTGGTGCTGATCACGGGGCCGATGGGCTGCGGTAAATCCACCACTCTGGCAGCAATGATTAACGAGGTGAACCACGCCCGACACGACCACATCATCACGCTGGAAGACCCGATCGAATATACTTTCCCCTCCGCTGGCTGCCAAGTCACGCAGCGGGAGGTGCTCACGCACACCCGCTCGTTCGCCTCTGCGCTCAGGGCATCGCTCCGCGAAGACCCGGATGTGATAATGGTCGGCGAAATGCGCGACCTCGAAACGATTTCTCTAGCTATCACGGCATCGGAAACAGGCCACCTCGTTTTCTCCACGCTGCACACCGCCAATGCGGCACGCACGCTGGACAGGGTGTTGGATGTCTTCCCCGTGGATCAGCAGGGACAGATACGCGTGATGGTCAGCGAATCGCTGCGCGGCATCGTGAGCCAGCAGCTAGTGCCGCGTGCCGATGGGCACGGGCGCGTGATGGCGCTGGAGGTGCTGGTGACAACGCCAGCCGTTTCCGCGCTCATCCGCGACGGCAAAACATTCATGCTTCCTGGCGTGATGCAGACTGGCAAAAAACAGGGAATGAAGCTAATGGACGACTCGCTCATGGAGTTGGTCGAACAGAAGCTGATCACGCCACAAGAAGCCTATGAACGGGCGGAAAACAAAAAGGTTTTCCTGCCGCTATTGAAAAAGTAACTAGGAGAAAATATGGCTCAGATAGACAGTCTTTTTGGAGTTCTGATAGAACATGGTGGCTCGGATTTGCACCTAAACCAGTCCCAACCCCCGAAAGTGCGCGTCCACGGCGAAATTTCCGCCATCCGCGAACAGGCGTTGAGCGTGGAGGAGTTGGGGGCATTACTGAGCGAGATAGCCGGGGAACATCGCTGGAAACGATTCGAGGAGACAGGCGACCTAGACTTTGCTTACGAGATGGGGGAGAACGCGCGTTTCCGCTGCAACTTCCTCAAGCAGGCGAATGGTTACGGAGCGGTGTTCCGCATCATTCCTACTGAGATAAAGACCATTGAGGATCTCGGCGTTCCGGCGGTCATTAAAACATTTGGTCATTTGCGCGGTGGGCTCGTGCTGGTGACAGGGCCCACGGGCAGCGGCAAATCCACCACGCTGGCAGCACTGATAGACTATATCAATGTTAACCTCTCGCGCCACATCGTGACCATTGAGGAGCCCATTGAGTTTGTCCACCCGAATAAAGGGAGCATAATCACGCAGCGCGAAGTGCCAGAGGACACGCCGAGTTTTTCGCGCGGGTTGAAAGCGGCCATGCGCGAAGATGCCGACATCGTGCTGGTGGGCGAGATGCGCGATTTGGAAACAATATCTCTGGCTCTGACTGCGGCAGAGACGGGTCTTCTGGTGTTCGGCACGCTGCACACCAACAACGCACGCAAGACTGTGGATCGCCTGATAGATGTGTTCCCCGCCGATCAGCAGCAGCAGGTTCGCACCATGCTGGCATCTTCTCTGCGCGGCGTGGTGGCGCAGCTCCTGATGAAACGGAGCGACAAGCCTGGGCGCTTGGCCGTGAACGAAATTCTTGTGGCGACTCCTGCCGTGAGCGCGATCATTCGCGAGGGTGCCACGCAGAAGTTGCAGGATGTGATCGTCGGTGGCAAAGGCGAGGGGATGCAACTCATGGACGATGCTATCATGAAAGTGCTTAAAGAAGGCAAAGTCTCCGCGCAAGAGGCGTACATGAAAGCAATAGACAAGACGCGCTTCGCCGCGATGGTGGAATCGCCAAACTGATGATGTTGGGCGACCTAATCTCCCAAGTTCGTTCGAGGGTCGGGTTCGAGGCGGATCATGTGGATTCCGCACTGGAGGCTTTGCTTGGTTCCGGTGATGATGCCGAGAAAGTAGATTTTCTTGTGGAGCTTTCTAAGCGCGGGGAGACTGCGGAGGAAATATCCTTCTGGGTTGCCAGCCTGCGGAAAAGAGCCGTTCCCTTCCCTCTACCCGAAACTGTTTCCCGATCAGAGTGCTTGGATGTTTGCGGGACAGGCGGAGACGGGCGGCACACATTCAATGTTTCCACATGTGCGAGTTTTATCGTAGCTGCGGCTGGCGTGCCCACTGTGAAACACGGGAACCGTGGAGTCACTTCAAAATGCGGCGGCATGGATGTATTGGAGAGCATGGGCGTGCCGTTTGATATGGGGCAGGGGGCGTCTGCGGAGTGTTTGCGGCGTCACGGACTGGCCTTTATTTTTGCGCCGCGCTACCATCCAGTTTTCAAGCATCTTGCGCCTTTGAGAAAAATGGCGGCAGAACGCGGATGCAGGACAGTTTTTAATTTGCTCGGGCCATTGCTCAACCCTGCCGGGCCGATGCGCCAAGTGGTGGGCGTTTACGATTTTGGTTTGCCCGCAAAATACGCCGAAATCATGATGCGCCTTGGCCATGTCCGTGCGCTCTCAGTTTGCGGGAGGACTGCTTCTGGAAAACCGATGGACGAGATGTCGGTGTCTGGGACAACGGAGATATGCGAGTGGGACGGGGAAAGATTGGAAGGCTGTGAGGTGTCACCCGAGGAATGTTTGGGAGACCTGTTCCCTGACTTAAAAGTTGGGGAAGAAAGTGAGCGGATGTTCGCCGTGGACTCGCCAGAGGCATCTGCACGGGTTCTGGTGGATTTGCTGAAAGGCGAAGATAGGTCGCCGAGGCTTGCTCTAGTGGTGCTGAACGCTGCTGCGGGTCTGCGTGTCGCAGGCCGTGCCAGAGGGTGGCGTGAAGCTGCGCAAATGGCTGAGGAACTTATTGCTTCTGGCAAAGCTTTTCAGAAATGGAAAGACTTGCGCGATTTTAAATTTTAAATCCGTGGTTGAAAGCTGCCCGATCATCCCTATATTCCTAAGCCAGCGGGGCTGGTGGCAAGGAAGGAAGTGGCAAGCGACAAGGGGAGAGAAAAGAGAAAAGGTGTAAGAGAAAAAGTAAGACGCAAAGCGCAATAACGGGGCGTGGGCATCTCGCCTACGGTGAGTGAAATACCAGATTTATTAAAGTCCGATTTTAAATTCAGAGGTGCAACGAGCTTATTAATAATTTGTTATGATGACGCAAAAAAAATGTTGTGCATAATATGCAGGATTTGAGCGGCAAGGGACTAACGCCAAGGTGTGTTCGGAATATTTTAAAACGGGAAATTGTTGATACTGGATTTTACTGCCATGTCATTGGTAAATTTGTTTAACAAGAAAAAGGAAAAGGCGGGCATCCCCCCAGCCTATTCGTCCTATTCTGGGCAGCCAGTTTCAGCAGAAAAAAAATCTGTAGGCACAGGCAAGCCTGTCTCATCTCTTTCCGAAGAAAGGCGGACGCTGCCGAGAGGCGAGGCGTTGCCCGTCCCTGTTAAAATAGTTCTACAGTCGTTGCCAGAAGACCTGCTTTTGCGAGGGGCTGGAGAAATAATTTCAAAAATGGGCGATTCGTCTGGAAGCGTTTTGCTTCCGCTCAGAGAAATTTTGGAGCAGCTTCCTAGCGGGCGCATTCAGTTTGATTTTCGGGCGTTGGAACCGCAATTGCCGCCATCCTGCTTGCTTTCGGCTGGCCGCTCATTGCCGTCTATGGATCGCTCGCTGGATTTGCCGATAGACGATATTTTCGATCTCATTCCGCAGTCTGTTTTGGCCAAGGAACGCGATGCGCAGATGCCTGCCGACCTGAGCTTTTTGAAGCTGGAAGATCCGTTTGAAGATCCCGTGCCGAGAGAAAAAACGGCACTGGTCTCTCTCTCGGAAAGTGTGCCTGAAACTGCCGCTGTCCCGGTGTCAGTCAGCGTCTCCGAATCTTCTAGTGACACGCTTGCATCAATACCAGTTTCTGGCGAAAAAACTGTAGAGGGAACTGCTGCTTCTGCGGACTTGCCGAAACCGCCTCCAGGGCTCATTTCCATATCTGCTGTGCCAAAGGCTCCTGCGGCAGTGGAAGAAAATGCGCCCTCCCACACGGAAAAAGCCGCCGTAGATGCTGCGCATGTTTCTTCTGAAAAGATTCAAGCCATGCGCCAAGAGGATGTGTTGCAAACCGACAAAGAAAGCGGATTTTTTAAAAAACATACCACGGCTAACGATGCGCTTTTTTCGCTGGCATCATTTGCTGCCAAGACCCTCGAAGGCGATGCGGAAAAAGATGGAGCCGGATTTTTGTCGCCATCAAATGTCTCCCGCCAAAACCCGAATTTGCCGCCGCGCATAGCTTTCCCTGTCATTGCCACACCACCGCCAGACGCGAAGCCTTTATCTGCGAAAGAAGTTTCAGCTCCAGTTGCAAAAACAGAGACTGCTGTGCAGGAGACTCTAGGCGAAGATGTTTCTCAGGTTGAAGAAAACAATTCTGGCTTCGGCGTCCATGAGCAGGAAGAAACGACTGCCGCGTTTGTGAAAGAGGAAGAACCTGCTGCAAACGCCGTGCCGCACGAAGAAGTTTCAACAGAAAAACAGAAGTCAGAAGAAATTTCTGCCCAAGATGCCCCTGCTGATGTCAGTCTAATTGTTGATGAAGGCAACGGCGCACATGAAGCTGAGACATCTTCGCAAGCAGGTATCCATGAGGAAAGCAGCACCACTAATTATGATGGTGCATCGCGCTCTGACGAAGAGCAACAAAGCACGGAAACGGAGAGCAGTTCTCCCAACCCGACTTCTGGGCCAGAACTCCTTTGCCCTGCTCTACCAATAGATGAGATACCTAGTTCCGCGAGAACCACAAGCGATGAAAATGCGGTGCCGGCATCTTTGCCTGCATCTTCAGATTTGGGCGGCGTTATGAGGCGGGCTGGAAGCCCGCCCTCCGTTCTGTTTTCAGATGAAAACGCAAAGAGCGATGCTGTTAGCGTTTTGGAACTTGAACAGGCAGCGGTTGCAGTGCCTGTTTTGACAGAAGTGCGGGAGGCCGTAAAAACGGATGAACCTGGGATTGATACAGTAAAAGGCGAAGTGATGGAGGGTGCTGTAACCAGTGCTGGGATTCCGGCTTCATTGGAGCTGTGCCGGCTGCTGGCTGTCCCTGACAGCGAAGACATCCCGCTCGCTAGAATACCTGATTTATTGACCGTGATTGATGGTGTGGAGGGGGCGGCACTCGTTGATGGAGACGGTATTCTATTGGCATGTCGCTTGCCAGATTCTTTGCCTTCTTCAGCTATCGGCCCACTGGTTTTAAAAGCCTACACACAAGCCTTAGAACTTGCATTTGAACTTGGCTCGGAGTTCGACCACCAAGCCGTTTTAAACCTTGGCCGCTGGACGATGCAAGTCTGTTTCGAGCCGCCGTTTTATGTCGCCACAATCCACGGGAGCGCGTTCCAAATACCGCAGGAACTCGGCCTGAAGTTCAGGCTTGTGGCGCGGGCGTTGGCTAGACGCGAAACAGGGGAGGGTTGATTTATGGCTTATATAAATTACGCCCAGAGAGAAATTACTCTTAAAATAGTTTTTTACGGAGCACCTTTTTGCGGGCGTGCTACCACGGTTAAATACATCCACGAGATGCTGCCTAAATCTTTGCGCACGGAAATCGCATGGCAATCACGCGGCGAGGATAGGCTCTGTTCGTTTGAGTTGGCTCCAGTCAAGGACGCTGTGCTAGTCCCTTTCACAGCACAGTTTCAGATATATGCCCTTTCTGGCGTCACGAGGCACATCAGCACGAGGTCGCTCATTTTGCGCGGGGTGGACGGGATAGTTTTTACAGTGGATTCGGTGTGGGACAGGATGCCGGAGAATAGCGCGGCTTTCGAGGATTTAAAAACCAACTTGGAGGCCAACCACCTGTCGCTGGACTCGGTGCCATGGGTTTTACAGTACAACAAGCGCGACCAGTCGCACATCGCCCCGCTCTCCTACCTTGAAATGGCATTCAATGCTGGGGCGCGGAGGGTGCCAGCATTCGAGACGAGCGCGATCCGTGGAGACGGCGTATTCGAGACGCTCAACGCGATGGCAAGGATGCTGATTTTGAAGTTTTCGAAACCGTCACAGGCTGGGCTGCCACCTGCTCCCACCTCAGCCTGAAGCTGGGCACTCAGGCAGTGGAGGCTGTGTTTTGCGCGAGTTTTTCGACCGCTTCATCGCGGTAGTTTTTGATTTCGTTTATATATGTATCCAAAATGCCGTACTCTTGGATTATGTCTTCAAGAGTCTTGCATTTGCCGACTTCACGCATCAGGTAGGCAAGGTGGTTGAACCCAAGCATTGAGCAGCCCGTCTCCATGTGCGAGAGATAGTGTTGGGCCTCTCTGATGCGCCCGTTAAGCAGGCACTGTTTGAGTTCCCTGTAATTAACACCCATATCCCTGCAAAGTAGGTCGAGCTTTTCCATATAGCCTTCGGGGGAGAGCTGGAGGCGTTTCATCACCACATGCGGGTCTTCTACCCTAGGCAAGATTTTATCGGTGATCCTCCTGACGGTTTCGATGAGCTGGTTGGCGTTGTAAGGCTTGAGGATGTAGCCGCTGACGCCGAGTGACGCAGCCTCCTTAATCACCTCTCGTTCGGCCACGGAGGTCACCATGAGAATCGGGATCGTCTTTAGAAGCACGGAGTTTTTCATGCGGTGCGCCAGCGTGATGCCGTTGCACCTCGGCATCTGGACATCCAAAATGCAAAAATCTATGTGCCGATCCGACTCCAAAACCTGCATGGCCTCTATCCCGTCAGCGGCAAGGAAAAAGCTCCAGTCCTTCCATTCAAGACGAAGGATGGAGACAAGCAATTCCCTCAAAAGTATATCGTCATCTATGACCAACAACCGCATATCTATACAAAGTGGTTCATTTTCACGAATATTGCCAGCCGTAAATTCAGTCAATTGGAAACTGGGCGCATCTGCGATTTATTGGCCTGCCGAGCCCGTCATGATCCTGAGATGTGTGGCTCTTGAGTAGAGGATGCCCTGCATCTTCAGATTGCGGAGAGACGCCTCTACGAAAGAGGCGGGCTGAAAGCCCGCCACCCGTTCAATTTTCAGATACATTTCGCTCCAGCCAGAATAGATCACCTCTTTTCCACTGAGGTCAGGATGTCTGAAGTTAGAATTAATCCGCTGGCAGCACCTCTACTTCGCTGATCACTGCCTTGAGGGAATCAATCGTGAAAGGTTTGGCCAGCGACGCTGAAAAACCATGATTTTTAAAATCCAGAATAGTGTGGTCGTCCGCATAGCCGCTCACCACGATGGATTTGAGTTTCGGGTTCATCTCTTTGAGCTGCGCGAGCACGATGCGCCCGCTGCGCCCACCAGGAATGGTCAAATCTAGCATGACAAAATCAAAATGCTCCTTGCTGTCTAGCGACTGCTTGTAAAGCTGCACAGCCTCCCTGTCGTTGGATGCAGTTTTCACCTCGTATCCCATGCGCCCCATCATAGCCTTCATTAGCGTCCTGATAGGCTCCTCGTCATCCATGACCATCACACGGCCACTCCCCTTGGGCTTGGAGACTCCCTTCGGCGTATCCTCGCCCGCCTTGCCCTGCGAAGAAGGGATATGGATGAAAAATGTCGTTCCTTTCCCCTGCTCGGATTTGACGCTTATTTGCCCGTGGTGGTTTTTGATGATCGAGTAGGTGGTAGAAAGGCCGAGCCCCGTGCCTTTCTTTTTCGTTGTAAAATAAGGGTCGAAAATTTTTCCAATGTATTCAGGCGGAATGCCGCCGCCTTCGTCCTGTATTGTCAGTAGAACATACTGCCCGGAAGGAAGGAGCGAAATTGAACCATCATCCTGCACAACCGTCTCGTTCTGGATGGTGATATGCACCCGCCCGCCCGATGGCATGGACTGATCGGCGTTGATGAGCAGGTTGTTAATAACCTGCGAAATCTGTCCAGGGTCTGCCTCAACAGGCCATATTTTCCCAGTGATCTTCACATCCGCAATACACTGCGACCCCCTTAGAGAAAACGCCACTGTCTCATGGACGAGCGCCTCCATCTGGATGGTCTTTTTGATAGGCTTCCCGCCTTTGGCGAAACTGAGGAGCTGGCGAGCCAGATCGGCAGCGCGTGCAGTAGCCACATCCGCGTTATTCAGCAGAGAAAGCGTTTCTTCCGCCTCTTCCGCCTGCATTTTGGCAAGCTGTATATTTCCGTTTATTGCCGTGAGTATATTGTTGAAATCGTGTGCTATGCCGCCAGCCAAAACCGAAATGGATTCCAGCTTGGACGCACGCTCCCGCTCTTGCTCTACAAGAAGCTCTTGGGTTATGTCGCGGATGATGCCTGCCACCCCCATTATATCGCCGTCGCCATTGTAAACTGGGCTCGCCGAAAAATGAACCCACTGCAAAGCATCCGTCTTGTTCAAAAATCTGATTTCCCTCTCAATATTGCCCTTTTTTCTGGATATCAGTCGCGAGAACTCTTCGGCTATCTGTGCGGCATCTTGCGGATGAAAAAACGCGAACAGCAGACGCCCAACGCTCTCCTCCTGCGAAAAGCCACTCAGCTTTTCCCAAGCTGGGTTCAGAAGAAGGCAGACACCTTTTAAATCCGTCTGAAAAATCACCTCGTCCAAACTACGAATGATGGAGCGGTATTTCTCTTCACTGGCTCGCAGAGCACCCTCTATTTTTTCACGGGCAGTGATATCTGCTCCGATGGATGCAAACCCCATCACCTCACCTTCGGCGTCCATGATCGGGGTGTTGAACCACTCGCATGTGATGATCTGCCCGTTTTTGGTTATATTTTTATTGATGCTGCTGACACCGCCGCTCCCTTTCATGAGAGCCGATACTACGGTGTCCGTGTGCAGGCGCATAGACTGGGGGATAAGGATGTTTATGTTCTGCCCGACAACTTCTTTATCGGTGTATCCAAAAATTTTTTCAGCGGCGGGGTTCCATGCAATTATTTGTAGGCTACGGTTCACCTCTACAAATGCCAATGGGGAGCGCTGTATGTGGAAAGCGAGCCGCTGCTGGTAATCTTGGATGATTTTTTGAGCGAACTGGTGCTCTTCGATTTTGGTCTGCAACTGCTGGTCGGCTTGGCCGATTTCCCATTCGAGCAAGGTCTTGCGAGTCGATATTTCATCTATGGACATCAAGTTATCCAAGGCGTAGATCGCATTGACCAAGATGATCGAAAAAAGGCTGAAAACCGCGTCCAGTTCCGATTTCTTCTCGTCGTGGAACTCCCCCACGAACATCCCGATGGTGCGGCTCGGGCTTGACATGGCGTGAAAAATAAAATCGCGACTGGCACCATCCATATCGGCTGAAAAATGAACCGCACGAGTCTGCTGCACAGCCCAAGCAAAACGGCCTGTTTCAATTTCTTTATCAACCACTTTCTCCAGCAACGCCTTTTTTTTCTCTGGGAAACAGAACTCCATAGCGAATGTGGGGTCGCTGGCATGGATAGTGTAAAAAGCCGCGCTTTTGAAAAGGTTAAGCCCTTCCAAAAACGAGTGTGTGTAGCAGATCGCATCCCGGCAATTTGAGCAATTCATCAGGCCGCGCTGAAAATTCTCCAGCGCAGAAAAAAGCCCCATCACATCGCCGGATGCCAGATGTGGCTTGCGGAGGTTTTCCACACCCTTTTCCATAAACTTGGCGTAAATATCTGTTTTATTTGCGGCCATATTTTTTCAGTTCCCAAAAATCATGCTGCCAGCGGCGCGATCAGCATTCTATTAGTCATGCAAAAACATTTTCACAACATCAACAAACTCGCGGTCAATCTGATCCATGCAAGGCTCCAGAGACGAAGGCTGTATCCCTACGCGAGTCCATGCCTGTTTTTTCAGAGGCGGCACGCGCCGCGTGCCGCTGGTGCCAATCTCCATGGCGTGAACAATAATATCCGCGACATGTATAATGGCGGCTTCAACAGGGTATATATCAGCACTCATTGGCTGGTGGTGGTAGCGCACCCCGTAAAAAATTGGGGTGGGTATCTGCCACAGCTTCATCAGTTCCCCGCCAACATCTGCATGGTCAAAACCCAGCAATTTTCTCTCACCATCCAAAAGAGGCATCTCGTGCTCACAACAAAATGCTAAAACCTCCCTAGATGCTTCGGGTATTTTCAGAAAAAGGATCAGCCGGCCTATGTCGTGCAGGAGCCCGGCGACAAAAAATTGCTCGGGATACGGCATGCGCTTCTGGATAGCCAATACTTTCGCTGCCAGCCCACAGGCTAAGCTATGCTCCCAAAATGATTTCATGTCCACCAAGTCCTCAGGCACGCCAGGAAATGTTCGTATGACCTTGGTGGCGAAAACCAAGTCGCGCACCTCCTGAGTGCCTATCAGCGTGATGGCCTGCGGAATGGTTTCTATTTTAGACGGAAAACCAAAAAAAGAACTGTTGGCCACCTTTAAAATTCGGGCAGTTAAAGACGAGTCGTTTTCGATGATCTCGCCGAAATCTGCCATGGTGCTGCTGGGGTTCGAAAGCGCAGAGTTCAGCTCTCCCAAAATCTCGGGGAGACACGCTAGGGCGGGAATGTCAATCACCAGATTTGAAGGATTATATTTCATGGTAGTTTCTGAGATTCTAAACACTTTAATGCCTTGCGTCGCAGGCAGCAGTCGCTAAGGTCTTTTAAAATCGGTTCCGCGATCAAATCGCAGTCCGCAAAAAGTTCCGCCAACTCAATCTGTATCTGGAGAAACTGGTCGCTGGAAAGCATCGCCACCGGGTCGGCACGCATGGCGAATTCTTCCGCGTTCGTGACCTCAATTTCCGATATGCCCCATGACTTCAAAAGTCTGAGCATCTTATCGTTTAAAATGCAGCCCGAAGGAAGAAGCATCTGACCGTGCGCGTTCTTGATATCTTGCGACACGATCATCCCCTCTTGCAGACGCATGACTGAAATACTTCCCATAACTCAGTTGGTTTTTTAAACCATCCCTCACTTTATCGCAATAAAAAGCCTTTAAAAAAACGAGTGAATCTTTACACCCAACAATTTTATCAAAAATTTTTAACCCAAATTTTGCATTAATCTTTTGCCGATCAAATCCTGCGCAAAACGCGAGAGATTTTCAGATTTAGGCTCCTAGCAAAAACAACTTGATACAAAAGTAAAACGGTGTTAGGTTGTCAGCTATGCTGGCACATCGAGAAAGCCGAATGAAAGA
>JFJP01038580.1_pt2 | contig 21292 bp, 16 predicted proteins | sample 431651 | NCBI WGS metagenome assembly JFJP01 (sample SAMN02602958, study PRJNA72255) | Microbial mat metagenome, whole genome shotgun sequencing project. | biome: fresh water; feature: sink hole; material: water; isolation source: purple microbial (photo- and chemosynthetic) mats found in...
ATTGAATTATCTCATAGTAATTTATGGGCAAAGATTGAATTAGAAAATTAATAATTGCATAACCAACTTGTGCAATTAATTAAACAACTGTAAAAAGTTAAACGAGTAATCCCTGCGGTCTTGCCGCAGGGATAGATGGAAAAAATAAACATAAAAATTTTTGGTACTGCGATGCAGCATCAAATTGGCGAACGCCCTGCAGTCTTTGCACAGAGTCATTAATTTGGAAGATTTTTATTTACAAGAGAAAAAGTAATTAAAAAGGTAGTAACAACGAAGTTTTTGTTGATTGGTTTGTTGCTGCTCGTGCCAAAATATACTGAAATGAGAATCAAATGGAATCGAAGATCGTGACAATTAAAAAACCAAAAGGAATGAAAACAACTCTTTATTTTACAGGTTTATTGTTCATCCTGTTTTCGTTTAAAAGTTTCTCTCAAAATGAACAAAAAACAACAGGAATTTCCGATAATAATGGCAGTAAGTTTATTACATCTCACGGTTATGAAAACTGCGTTGAACTAACAAACAGTGTATGCCGGGTTGTGCTCGATCCAAATTTTGGCGGTCGTGTTCTAGTTTACGAGATTGATGGAAAAAATGCTTTGTATGTTGATCCAGAAAAAAATGGCTTTATCCCTGTCCCTGGTGAATGGAGGGGACTTTCAGGTATGCAGCCATCTGCGGGGCGTTTTGATATTGGACCGGAGAAAAATAAAGTTGATACAAAAATATTCTTCTTAGGTAAATGGAATGCTGAAATTACAGGTAAGTTTAGTGCAAGAATGACAAGCCAGATTAATGAAAAAGAAAATCTTCAGGTAGTTCGAGATTTCCAGCTTGATCCAAATACCTCAAAATTTAGAATAACACAAACCATAAAAAATCTGGGCAATACTCCACGGAAATTGTGTTATTGGAGCCGCACATTTGCAACCGGCGGCGGTATTTGTATAGTTCCTCTAAGTAATCCAAATCGTTTTCCTAAAGGATATATCAGTTATACAAATAGTAATTCAATGTTGTTTGTACCTGAACCAGAAGAAAACATAAAAGTGATGATTGATTACTTATTAATTTTAGGCCCGGTAAAATTACCGAAGATGGTTTTCGATACCGATAAAGGCTGGCTTGGTTACATAACAAAAGATGATATGCTTTTCACAAAGACATACGAATACAACAAAAATTACGAATATGGTGAAATGGCTGCCGTACCACTTTCAATCTGGTATAAGGATGAAATTGTAGCCGAATTAGAACCAATAGGACCATGGGAATGGATCAATCCAAAAAAAGAAACATCCTTTTCAGAAACCTGGCATTTGCTGCCTTACAATTACCCGGTCAATAAAGAAGTAAATGTGGAAGACATTAATTCTAAAGTGAAAGCACTAAACTAAAATTTCTCGATTGATTTTAATTCAACACTATTTTTAGAATAAAAAGAAGAAAATTATGAGCCACTGCAAAACAAAAAGAAGAACCATCTGCTTGATTCTTTTTTTATTGACTTCGATTAACTGTTGGAGCCAATCAATATGTACCTGGAATTCTGAAAAAAAGGAATTGAAATTTTCTTTAAATGAAATATCAGGGGTAATTAGCTGTGATATTAAAAAAACGAATGGAGTGAGCCACCATTTCAATAATGTATTTTACAAGCCAACGAACGTTATGCTTAGTCCGGATAGTGCAATGATGAAGCATATTGGGATGTTAAATTTTTATCGTGTACTTATTGAAGGTGGTTATTTGACTGAGTTGCGTGCTGAAGAGTCATTGTTAGAACCTGCAGACGATGGTATTACTATGACTTGGATGCCAACTATTCGCCGGCAGGCAAAAGTTATTGTCAAATGGACATTTAAGCAGCCAAATATAATTGATATGGATATGTCGGTTGAAACACTTACCAATTATCCGGCATTTGAAATTCTTTTATCATCATATCATGCAGAAGGTTTTGAAACTGGTGTTTATTTAGCAAAAAAGGAGATGGGCCCGATTGAACCTGAGCAGGTTAGACCAACGTATACACCTATGATTCAAGGGCTTTATCCATTCTTCCCTCGCAACGAAGCCGGAGCGAATACAATTACAGATGGTCGTCATCAAAAAGGTCGTTGGTATTGGCGTATGGCTATAGGTCGCCGATATGCATTGCCTATTTCTTTTGTAAGTAAAGACGGTGTTGATGCTATACTTATGGGACGCCCTGACGATGTTTATGCTGTAGGAGCATCCTATGAAGGAAATAATAACAATGATAATGTTGCTAAACACCGTGCTCTATATTTGTCTTTGTTTGGTGATGATTTTAAAGCTGGTGAAGGTAGAAACACACAAATGCGAATGGTAATAGGCAAATATAATAGCAACCCCGAAAAGCATAAAGAATTATATCAAACATTTCTGAAAGATGTTGAATCAAAGCCCCGGATGTTTTGGACCAATCCGGAGGTTAAGTGAGAATAAAATTCAATCTCAAATCCAACTAACAACTAAAACAAAGTCTTGGAGCTAATATGAAAGTATTCACAAAAAAGAATTTAAGAAATATTGTTAAATACTTAATAAGTCTTACGGCGCTCACATTATGGATAAATTGGGATATTCAACAGGCAACCCAGAAGTATGATTATAACTACAAACCATTCTTCTCAAGTTCTGAGATAAACGCGAGAACTAATGTTTCAACTTCGGTAGCAATTATCAGGTCGGATGATGCTTCACTTGCAAATCCATCATCACCCACAACTAATCCATCATCTCAAACAGTTGAACAAATGGTTAGAAAAGCTGTTGAATTGATGGGTGGTTTCCAAGGGAAAATCAAAACTGGAATGACTGTTCTTATTAAACCCAATATAGTAGAATTAAATCACCCGAGCGGTGACGGTGTGCATACAGATATTAGAGTAATAGAAGCAATTGTTAAATTAGTTGATGAAATTGATCATGGTAAAATTAAAATATTAGTTGGTGAAGGATCGCCTGTTCCCTATACAACTTTCGAAAAGGCTGCTGCCCCAGGTGTAACTCCCTGGCAACAATTATGGGGAAATACTGATGTGGCAAAAGATCCAGGCTACCAAAGATTAAACACAAGAATGCTAGCTGCGGGAATCAATTTTCGCTTAACAAATCTAAATGGTAATTCAGATACAAATCCTTGGAGTGAATTAAAGGAAGTAATTTTACCAAATGGTGGTTTAGCGCAGCCTCAAAAAGGTAAATACAATATTCATGAAGATGTACTCAACGCAGACGTTTACATTTCTGCACCGGTAATGAAAATTCATAATACCGGTATCACTGTTGCACTTAAGAACCAAATTGGAATAGCCCCAAGCACATTATATGGCTTCTGGAAAACTAAAGGTGTTGTTCAAGACAGTTTTCAGCATAAACTCTTGCATAATGCGCAAGTCCCACTTCATTGGACAGACAAAGAGATTGTGGATCTAAGCACAATAGCTAAAATTAAATTTGCAATTGTAGATGCTATTATGTGTCTCGATATTCAGAAAAGTTTGAAAACGAATCCTTCTAACCAGGTTAGAATGAACTGCATCGTTGCGGGCGAAGATCCGGTTGCGGTTGATAATGTTTGTGCACGAATGATGGGATTGAATCCGGATGATGTTGAACATGTTACACTTGCTGAAAGAATGGGTTTGGGAACTAATGATATGAGCAAGATAAATTTGGTGGGTACTGCATTAACAACAGTTAAAAAGAACTTTAGAAAAAACAGCAGCACCACTTCTCCTAATGAATTTCAAAAATTTGGACAAGGAAACAGAGAATGGCTTCTAAGCAGTTCATTCAGCACTACAGGCATTTCAAATCCAATTGATAATGAATTTGTTCCTAATGAAGCATCATTAGCTCCCAAGGCCGGAGTTAATGGTTGGAGCCAGAGTACATATTTTATAAACGACCGACTGGACTTAAAAACATATTATAATATCAGTACCGAATCAATATGCGGTTATGCCTTCACATATTTTGATGCCCCAAAAGATCAGGAAGCTGAATTATGGATAGGTTCGGATGATCCGATTAAAGTATTTGTTAATGGATCATTAGCATACAATTTTAATAGTGTCAGAACATTTTCAAACTCTACATTATTAAGTCAAATCCAAAAGATAAATATTAAGAAAGGTCTCAATACTTTACTTGTAAAATCTGTGCAAAATACCGGCACCTATGATTTTGCTCTAAACATTTGTGAAGTAGAATCAGATCCTTATATGACCGGCAAACGTGTTGCCGGATTAAAATTTATGACTGATGCAAACCTCGCGGTTGGAATTAAGAATGAGTCCCATTCAATTGGTACTAATTATGAATTAATGAATTGTTATCCAAATCCATTTAACAGCAGCATTCAAATTCCATTCGTTGTCCGGTCGGATGAAAAAGTTTCTGTTACCATTTATAACATGCTTGGTCAAAGAGTGAAGACTTTATTTATAGGTCAAACTGGTTCAAACAGCATGAGGACAGTTCATTGGGATGGAAAAGATGAATTAAATTCTGTGGTTGTATCTGGAACGTACATCGTTGTGTTAAAAAACGAAAATAAAATTCAGCAAACCAAGAAAATTGTATTTCTCAAATAGTATTTTTGTAAGGAAAAAGATTGTCTCATAAATAACAGAACAATATAAATTGAGACATCTGAAAAATCTACAATCATTGTCATTCCGAGTTGCGGAGCAACGAGGAATCTCGCTTTTCAACTCAAAATCAAGAACGAGATTCAACTAGCTAAAAAGATAGCCGCCGTTGCAGAGGCTGAAGCTAATAAAAACAATTGGAATGTGGCTATCTCAATTGTTGATGATGGAGGCAATCTTATTTACTTCAGCAAGATGGATAATACTCAAAATGGAAGTATAGAAGTCTCAATTCAAAAAGCTAAATCGGCTATTAATTTCAAACGTGCTACAAAGGTTTTTGAAGAAACGGTTGTCGGCGGACGAAATGCATTGCTCTCACTTCCCGAAGTACTGTTGATTGAAGGAGGAGTTCCATTTATTATAAATGGTCAATTCGTAGGCGCCATTGGGATAAGTGGAGTTAAATCAACGGAGGATGGAATAGTTGCGAAAGCCGCTACAGATTACCTAATTAATATGTATGAAAAAAAGTGATTAGAGAAAAGTAAAAATATAGGATCTTTTTTTTGGGATTGACAAAAACTGTCTCTTAATAAATTACAATTACTGACCAGAACTATTTGAAGACTTACATATGAGTATTGTTTGTGAGAGTTCACAGAAAAATTCGGAAACTTTTCTTCATATAGCTTCATTAAGACAATAATTATGGAAAAACATTATTTGATTTTTTTATTGGTTCTTCTATTTTCGGTCAATTCATATTCCCAAAACGAACTAAAAATAACCGACCTCTCCGAAAATCAAGAAGTTAGCGGCAGTGTAATTGTAAAACTGGATACGGTAAATATAAAAGATTTTAGGATTGCGTCTTATTACATGGATGATAAGTGTATATCCAATGTGTATGAGTCTCCGTTTACTTTTGAATTTGATACGCGTGATTTTGAAAATGGAAACCATGAATTCTCTGTCAAGGCATTACGTGTTGATGGAATTGTTGAGATTGACAAGGTTGAGATAAAAATTATCAATAAAAAATCGCCTTACAACTTAATTGTAAAGAATATAAAAAGGTTTGCATCAGCAGACCTGGTGCCAATTGACGGCAGTTACATTGATGCCCCGCATTCAATTTTGAAAAAGAACGATAAAGAGTTTTACATTCAGCACAGCAAAGGGTTGCTGAGGCATCCGCGTCGGCTAAAAGAGGGTATTACAACACGTTCTTCAGGCACATTGGAAAATCCGTTTACCTCGGTTGAGTGGAGTAAGTATGTTACTGATTTGTGGGATAAAAACGGTCACACAAATCAAGGTCTTTGGATAATGTCGATGTATAAAATAAGCGACAAAGAGCTATTGGGATTTGTGCATACCGAAAGTTGTTATGATTTGACTAAACCATGCTTGGAAGGTGAGAAATTGTTTACTGTTGGTCTCGGTTATTCAAAAGATAATGGCGAAAGTTGGACTTTCCTTGGTGATATTTTAAGACCTTACAAATACGACCGACCAGTTAAAACACCTAATGTGGGCGGTGTAGGTTACGTTATTGTTGGAGATGAATTTCAAATATTTTTTCAAGATTATAACGAAGAGGGAACGCGCCGTGCCGGTACCGCACGTGCAAACATGAAACAAGTCATTGATGCAGCCCGAAAAGGAAAATCGTTCGAATGGAAAAAACTCAGGAATGGGCAATTTAATGAGCCGGGTTTAACTGGTTTGTCTGATGATATGCTGAGCAATCTTAAATTCGACATTAATATGCACTGTAAAGCAACTTATGCGCCATCCATCGATAAATATTTGTTGTTGACATGGAGCTCCCAAAATGGAAAACCAGAACTTTATATACTTGCCTCCTCCGATGGATTAAATTGGGAACTTGCTGAAACCATTTCAGATCATAATACAAAACTCGGAATTGCGTATCCCTTTTTTGGTAGTCTTTATTCCGATGATGTTCACGAAGTCGGTAACGAATTCAATATTTATTGGGCACGGAATCACAAAGAATTGTGGGGCGCTCGGGTGATAATAAAACCAAATACAAAATAACTAACAGCTATATGAAAAATATGGAATTCGAACTCATGAGAGTAGGATACGAGATTATTTCTTTACAGAAACAAATTTAATTTCATCCATAGAATGAATTGCTATCATAAAGACTAAGCAAGAGATAATATCATGAAAAGATTAATACTATTTCTTTTTCTCTTCACATCCTTTCTTCTTTTCTCAGGCCAGAAGAAAAAAACTGAGAAACCGAATGTTCTTTTCATATTGATGGATGACCTGGGTTATGGTCATCTCGGCATTAACAATGAAACATTAAAAATTTCCGATTTCGATCCCTTTTTTAAGCACCTTGAGGACAGCTTACAGGGATATTCCATGGACAAAGCCCTTGAATTTTCAAAAACGGCCAGCCCCACAATATCTACACTCGCAAATGAAGGGATTCGCTTTACCAATGCTTGCACTACCAGCAGTCTTTGTGCACCTTCCCGTCTTGGTATTGCCACTGGCATGCATCAAGCAAAGTTTGGTGTTTATAACAATGGTGAGCAATGGCTAAAACCAAAAACCCATTTGGTTGAGGTTATGAAAAATCAAGGGTACAGCACAGCGCATATTGGTAAATGGCATATAGGAACCAATAACGATCAGATACTTGAGGAAATCCTGAAAAAACATGAGATAAAAGAGAAGATCGGATACCAGCAAATAATGAACCGATACCCTGAAATATTTAGGGAGATTGAGGACGCAGGATATATTGGTTCTGTAATAAATGAACATAACCCGTTGAATAACGGATTTGATTATTATTACGGATACAATCACCACTCCAGCCAGTTCTATAACTCCACTTATGTTTGGGAAAATTTTACCCATGCAGAAAAGATGAAAGGATACAGCACAGATGTGTTTACCGATAAGGCGATGACCTTTATGGAAAAACAGATCGACCAGAAGAAACCTTTCTACACTCAGTTACACTACAACGCAGTCCACGACTCTTTAGAGCCCAAGGCACCAGATATTTATTTCAACAAGTTCAATTCGAAGACTTACCACCTGAACAACTTTTACGCTCACATTTACGGAGTTGATTGCAACATCAAGCGTATTATTGAGTTCCTGAAATCCAAGGGAGTCTACGAAAATACTTTGATTATTTTTACTTCAGACAACGGAGCCATGTGTATGGGTGCTTACGACGGCATTAAAACTGGTTCACCTCTGCCGGCGAATGCCCCATTTGCCGGACATAAAGGAACTTACTACCAGGGAGGAATAAGAGTCCCAATGTTTCTTCACTGGCCATCAGGAATAAATCAAATGGGAGTTTCATCACAGTTAATTTCAACGATGGATATTATCCCGACAGCAATTGATGTTGCCGGAGGAACTGTTCCCAAAGGAATTGATGGAAAAAGCCTGGTCCCATTTTTTACAAATTTAGCTAGTGCTTCAATTCATGACCATCTGATCTTGGCGGGCAGTCATAGCTACAATCAGGGATTTCTGGTAAAAAAAACTAACAAAACCCATAATACGGCAGGAAGATATGGTCCGCCGGCATGGGTGGTTATTCAGGGGGATTACCTCCTTCGGTTTTCCGGAAAACTTGTCCCGGGAATTTATTTGGAACATATGAATGGCAGAGGTCCTCTTGTGGAGTTATACAACATAAAACTCGATCCTGCCGAACGGAACAATTTAGCTGAAAAGTATCCAGAAAAAGTCAGGGAGTTGTCAAAGTATTATTTTAAGGAATCTGTGGATTTCCTTCCTCCAGTGGGATGGGATAAGAAGAAGTGGCAGGAGTTAATAGATTCAAAAACCATGTTTGAATAAAATTTGTTTTTTACCTGAATTGAATAACTAAGGGTCGAATTTTCCACCGTGTGCGGCTGTGAGCTTCATTTACAAATTGAAATCATTAAACAACTAAATGGAAATATAAGAATATGAGAAAATTTATTTGTGCTTTATTATTCCTTGTTGCCGTTATCGGTACAAAAGCACAGTCAGTTTCGTTAGATGATTATCGCTGGCTTCCTATCGAAGCAAAGGGTGATGTAGTGGGTCGTCACGAAGATGCCTTTATTGAGTATAACAATAAGTTTTACCTTATTGGTGGCAGGGGAATTAATCCGGTAAACGTTTTCGATCCAACAACCAATGCATGGGAAACAAAAGGTAAGACGCCAATGGAAATTCATCACTTTCAGGCGGTGGTTTATGGCAATGCAATTTACCTTTTGGGCGCAATGACAGGCGGTTATCCCACAGAGAAACCACTCGAAAATATATGGATTTATTACCCCGAAACAGACAAATGGAAAAAAGGTGCCGAAATTCCTGAAGCTCGCAGACGAGGAGGTTCGGGTGCTGTAATTTATAACGATAAAATTTATATAGCATGTGGTATCAAATTCGGCCATACCAGCGGTACTACTAACTATTTCGATAGTTATGACTTAAAAACTGATCAATGGGAAATTCTTACAGATGCACCACATATCCGCGACCATTTTCCCGCAATTGTTGCAAACGATAAAATGTATTGTATCGGTGGACGAAATACGAGTGTTCACTATCCCGATGATTTCGGCGCATTTTTTAGTGCTACAATCCCGGAGGTTGATTATTTCGATTTCAAAGTTGGAAAATGGAACACTTTAAAAGAGCCTCTTCCTGTACCAACAGCTGCGGGTGGAATTGTTAAAATCGATAACTGTTTAGTTTACCTGGGTGGTGAAGGTGTTCAAAGTCAGGCGTATAACGAAACTCAATGTTTTAACATTAACACAGGAAAATGGTCTCAGTTATCTCCAATGCATACCGGCCGACATGGAAGCGGAGCGGTATTGTATAAAAACACAGTTTATGTTGCGGCAGGAAGTCCGAATAAAGGTGGTGGCAATCTTCCAACAATAGAAATGTTTACTACGCAACACGGTTATACAAAACTTTTTAATGGGAAAAACCTGGATGGTTGGCAAATAAAGTCCCAAGAAAAAGATAGGGATAAAAATTTCTGGAAAGTAGAAAATGGTGCAATATTTTGCAATTCAATGGGCAGCAAAGAACATAGTTTTATTTGGCTGTTAAGTGAAAAGGAGTATGGCGATTTTGAACTTCGACTGAAATTCAAAGTTTCACGCGAGCATAAAGGAAATGCCGGAGTGCAGGTGCGCAGCCGATACGATGAAAAAGCGGTGATTGATGAAAATACGGCTGGATGGCTCGATGGACCACAAGTGGATATTGATCCAAATAGTCCTTGGCGCAACGGGTTAATTTATGACGAAACCCGCACTGAGAAACGCTGGATATATCCTTCGCTACCTGATTGGAAAATTTCCAAGGTTAATGCAACTCATGAACGGCAAATATTTTACTGGGAAGATGAAAATTCAGGTTGGAACGATATGACAATTGTTTGCAACGGAACAAATATTAAAACATATGTAAATAATTTTCTTGTAACAGATTTTAATGGTGCGGGATTGCTTGATAATGAAGGTCACAAACAGAACAATGTAGGTCTTAAAGGTCATATTGGTTTTCAATTGCATAAACAGTCTGAAAACAAAATATGGTTTAAGGATATTGAGGTTCGCGAATTGAAATAGGTCTACGAATATATTGCCCAACTTGCTTCGTATCTATTCTATAAATATAAAACCAGCTAACAGAAAAATATGAAACTAACTATTAATGCAATTTCTATCGCTCTTTTGTTTTGTCTTTTCGGATTTACAAATCCTGATAATCAACTATCAATAAAGATAACTACAATATCAAACAGCGATAATATTATTACAAAACAAACTGTTGATAAATGGTACAAAAATGCTAAACTCGTTTCAATCAGTTTAACAAACAAAGGAAATAAAACGGAGTTGATAAAAGACATTCAAATTAAGCTAAACAATCCACCTCCGTTACATGAAAAAACAAGGTTCCTTTACGGATCTTACGAAATGAGTTCACAAAACCCTATTCGGCTTTGTGGATATAACGACAAGCAAACTACTACCGAATCTGTATTTTTAGTTAAGAACAGCGAAAAGAAATTTTTTAAGATTGGTGTGTTAACATGGGAAATATTCCGTGCATCAATTACATTCTCTAAAGAAAATGGAATTACTGTTTCTGCTGAAGGAGAAAATAAACCTATCAAGCCGGGTGAAACAATTCAATTTGAAAAACTTGTAATTGAAGAGGGGGAAAATTGGCAGGATTTGTTATTTGATTATGGCAAACAAATTGCAAAAATTCAAAACATAAAGCCAAAAGAAATTGGAAAATGGAATGGTTATGGAACATGGGACTATTTCGGACACGATTTTACTATCGAAGATGTAACATCTAATATGGAGCAGACAAAAGCATTATATGCCGATGCAAATGTTATTCAGTTAGATGCCAGTTGGTGGGTGAACCGTGGCGATTATCTCGAAACAAGAAGCAATCTTCCTGGTGGAATGAAAGGGGTTGCAAAAATAATTAACGACAATGGTTGTGTAGCCGGGTTACACCTGGATGGAATGAGAGCAGTGAAAACTTCCAATGTATTTAAAGATCATCCCGATTGGTTTTTAAAAGACCAGTACGGGAAAACCATATTTGCCCCACTGAGAGAACAACTAAGAGTATTTTTTGATTATTCTAATCCGGCAGTTTGTGAATACATGGAAAATGTGTTGCACACTATGACAACAGATTGGGGGTACGAATATATCAAAGTAGACTTTTTATGTTTCGGTTTGAATAGAGATATTTTTAGCATTGTAAAAGATACAACCGTAAAAAAGATAGTAGCCTTCGATACCACTATGACTAGTATGGAGCGTTCGCGGGCCGGTTTTAAAGCCATGCGTAAAGGTATTGGCAAGAATTATTTCCTTGGTTGTTCTTCGGTATTTGGTCCTAATTATGGATTAATCGATGGTTTACGAACGGGACCAGATATTGACCCGCGTTTCGAATCTTATAGAAGTCATCAATTACAAAATGCTGGTAATTTTTATTTAAACCAAAGTGTTGTGCAAGCGGATGCAGATTATATAGTTGTTCGTAATAAAGAAGATGAAGACTCCACCAGGGCTCAAGGTAAAAATAAATTTGGCGGAGATGTTACTCTAAACGAAGCTAAAATGTGGGCAGATTATGTTACGCTTTTTGGCGGAGTTAAACTGTCGAGTGATGATTTAAACCTTTTAAGACCGGAACGCAAAGAGCTTGTAAAAAAAGCCTTTTCGATAAAAACATGCAACCGTTTCATTCCAATTGATTTATGGGATAAAGCCAAAGATAAGAATGATGCTTTTAATATTATGCTGGGAACCAACGACCGGGGAGTGTTCCTCGCTTTGTTTAATTGGAATAACGATGAACTCGGAATACATCTTACCAATATTCCAATCGATAAATTAGAGGTTGTAAATCAAATTGAGAAGCAAACTTTTAAAACAGAAAAAGAATCATTAAGTATTACCATGAAACCCCGTACGTCGGTTATTTTTAGACTAAACGACAAGGCTGACTTTGATAAAGTCAGAAAGCTGATTGCATATGACTTTAATAAATAAAATTGCACTTAAAGATCTATGAGTCAATAATATATACGATTAAATATTTATTTTTCACAGTCTCAAAAAAGAAAAAACTAATAAAATATAAGCATGAATGAAATCAATGAATCCCATTCAAACATTTAATCCACAAAAATTTGTTTAGATGTTTAAAGTAAACTGGAGTAAATAATGGAAATCAAAAAAACAATTGAAAAAATTCCTGGTGGAATGATGGTTGTACCTCTGATTGCAGGTGCAATAATTAATACTGTTGCGCCTTCAATATTAAAAATTGGTGGTTTTACTACAGCTATTGCTTCCGGTCCATTATCGATTTTAGGTGTCTTTCTTGTATGCATGGGTGCAGGAATGGATATTAAAGGCGCTCCTAAATCAATTAAAATCGGAGTAGTTCAAACACTGACGAAATATGGTGTTGCGGTAGCAATCGGATTATTGGTAGGCCACTTTTTCGGTGCTAACGGACTTTGGGGGATATCGTCACTTGCGTTTATTGCTGCAATGTCGAGTACCAATGGTGGATTATACACAGCATTAACAGCCGAATTTGGTTCAGTAGAAGAGGTTGGAGCTATTTCCATTCTTTCAATAAAAGATGGACCATTTCTTACTATGATCGCTTTGGGAACTGCTGGTCTGGCATCTATTCCATTTATGACACTTGTTGGTGTTATTCTGCCATTAGTTGTCGGGGTCATTTTGGGCAATTTAGATCCCGATATGCGGGCATTTCTTACGAAGGCCGGCATGGTTATGATACCTTTTTTTGCTTTTGGTTTGGGTTGTGGCATTAATATGCAAACCATTTATATGGCAGGATTTTCAGGTATTCTTCTAGGTTTGCTGACTGTTATTATTTGTGGGTTCTTCACCATTTTAACCGACAAAGCTACTGGTGGAACTGGAGTAGCAGGCGCAGCAAATTCAAGCTGTGCAGGGAATGCTGTTGCGACACCAGCTGCAGTTGCTATGGTTGATCCATCTTTAGCTCAGGCAGCAGCCTTAGCAACCCCACAGGTAGCAGCGGCTGTAATAACAACAGCATTAATTGTTCCTTTTTTAACGGCATTTATCTCAAGGCGAAATAAAAAAATTCTTGCAAACAATGGGAAATCCCAATTATCGTGAAAATTATAATTGCTCCCGATTCATTCAAAGGAAGTTTATCCGCTCTTGAAGTTGCAACAGCAATTCAAAAGGGAATAAAAAAAATTGACACTTCAATAGTAACTATTCTTGTACCAATGGCCGATGGCGGAGAAGGAACAGTGCAGTCATTGGTTGATGCTACCGGTGGAAAAATTATTGAGCTTAGTGTGCACGATCCTTTGTTTCGGAAGATAAAATCGTTTTATGGAATAATGGGTGATGGAAAAACTGCTGTAATTGAAATGGCTGCTGCATCAGGACTTCCATTATTAAAACCGGAAGAAAGAAATCCATTGAAGGCAACTTCGTATGGCACCGGGGAATTGATAAAAGATGCTATTAATAGAGGATGTAAGGATATAATTCTTGGGCTGGGTGGAAGCGCAACAAACGATGGCGGAATTGGAATGGCTCAGGCCCTGGGTGTTCGTTTTCTTGATGAACAGGGAATTGACGTTGGATCTGGCGGTGGAGAATTGATGAAAATTAAAACTGTTGACTACTCTGGAATTGATCCTAGACTTAATGATGTAAAGTTTATTGCAGCGTGCGATGTCAATAATCCTTTATGTGGAGAAAAAGGCGCTTCGAATGTTTATGGCAGACAAAAAGGAGCTAGTGATAATGATGTGATTTTTTTAGATAGCGGTCTATCTCATTTTGCTCAAATAATAGAAAGTAAAACAGGTCTTAATTTAAAAGATCATCCTGGTGCCGGAGCGGCTGGAGGACTTGGTTATGGAGTTATGATATTTCTAAAAGGTAAACTTGAGCGAGGTATTGAAATAGTTGCGCGAATAACAAGGTTAGCAGAAAAAATGGAAGGAGCTCATCTGGTAATTACCGGAGAAGGACAAATTGATTTTCAAACTGTTCATGGGAAAACTCCTTTTGGAGTTGCTCAACTTGCAAAAGCAAAAAATATACCTGTTGTTGCTATTGCAGGCAGCCTCGGAAATAATTATCAGTTACTTTACGATAAGGGATTTAATGGTATTTTTTCAATAATCGACAAACCAATGTCACTTAAAGAAGCTTTTGAAAATACAGGTGAATTACTGGAAAACGTTGGGGAATCGATTGTTCGATTTTTGATATCATCAAAAAAAAAATAGTATTTAATAAGACGTTTTTATTTATCAAATAAAAGGAAAGGAAAGGAAAAATATGAATAACTCTATTCACAAATATGCGAAAATTGGATTGGTACACTTTATGGCTTATCCTTCTACAATGAAAGGAGAAGGCCCAACTGAAGAGACAATCCGGAAAATTGCAGTCGATGACTATTTTGATGCCATCGAAATTACATGGATCAAAGATTCAGAGGTACGTAAGAAAGTCAAAAAAATGCTGGACTCTTCTCATTTAAGCATTGCTTATGGAGCTCAGCCAAGATTATTATCAACCGGACAAAACATTAATGATCTGGATGAATCTAAAAGAAAAATCGCTGTAGAAAATCTTAAAGAAGGAATCGATGAGGCTATTGAAATGGGTGCGGTAGGTTTTGGTTTCTTAAGTGGAAAATATACCGAAGATAAAAAAGAAGAAGCTTATCAGGCTTTAGTTAAATCCACCAAAGAAATTTGTGCTTATGCAAAATCCAAAGGTGATATGAAAATAGCTCACGAAGTGTTTGATTATGATATTGATAAATGTTCGCTTGTCGGTCCTGTAGTGCTTGCCAAAAGATACGCTGAAGAAGTACGTGCTGAGTTTGACAATTTTGGACTAATGGTTGATTTAAGTCATCTCCCTATTTTACACGAAACATCGCGGCAATCCTTGATACCGGTTAAAGATTGTATAATCCATGCCCACATGGGAAACTGTTATATGCGCGATAAAACGGATCCGGCGTATGGCGATGTTCATCCAAGGTTTGGATACCCAGGTGGAGAAAACGACGTGGAAGAGTTGGTCGAATACTTAAAGGTTCTTCTGGAAATTGGCTACTTAAATCCTGACAATAGAAGATTTCTAAGTTTTGAGGTTAAACCTGTTGGCGATGAAGATGCCGATATTGTTGTTGCAAATGCAAAAAGAGTTCTAAACTTAGCATGGGCTAAAGTGTAAATAACAAATCAAACAAAATTTAATAGTAAGGTAAGAATATGAAAATTGTTGTATTAGATGGTTACACTCTTAATCCCGGTGATCTTAGCTGGGAAGGAATTGAAAAATTAGGTGAATTAGTTGTGCACGACAGAACCGATTTTTCGCCGGAAAAAATTATTAAAACAATTGGAGATGCTGAAATTATTTTTACAAATAAAACACCTTTGCCAAAAAGTGTTTTGAGCAAAACTCCTTCTGTAAAGTATGTTGGTGTTTTGGCAACAGGGTATAACGTTGTTGATGTGCAAGCTGCTAAAGAAAATGGCATTTCAGTTACCAACATACCGACCTATGGAACTACAGCGGTGGCACAATATAGTATTGCCCTTTTACTTGAACTCTGTCATCACATTGGTGAACACAGCAAAACAGTATTTAATGGTGACTGGACTAAAAGCCCTGATTTCTGCTATTGGAATTATCCACTCATTGAGTTGGCAGGGAAAACAATGGGTGTGATTGGTTTTGGACGTATAGGACAGGCAACTGCAAAAATTGCACAAGCCTTAGGTCTAAACATTCTTGCTCATGACAGTTATCAAAATAAGGAACTTGAAAGTGATACCTGCAAATATGTATCGCTGGATGAGTTGTTGAGCAAATCAGATATTATCAGTCTTCACTGCCCTCTTTTTGACAGCACAAAAGGAATCATTAATAAGGACAACATTGCCAAAATGAAAGATGGTGTAATGATAATAAATACTTCACGAGGCCCATTGGTAGTAGAGGAAGATCTATGCAATGCTTTAAATAGCGGGAAAGTAGCAGGCGCAGCTGTTGACGTTGTCTCTTCTGAACCTATTGCTGCTGATAATCCACTTTTAAAAGCTAAAAATTGTATTGTAACTCCGCATATCGCGTGGGCTCCAAAAGAATCTCGCACAAGACTAATGAATATAGCAGTTGAGAATTTAAGATCTTTTATTAACGGAACTCCAATAAACATAGTGAATCCATAATCATGAAAAAACAAATTGTAAGTACAAAAAAAGCGCCCGGAGCAATAGGGCCATATAATCAGGGAATTATTGCTGGTGGTTTTCTTTATACGAGCGGTCAACTTCCAATTCATCCTGAAACAGGAAATGTGCCTGCATCAATTGAAGAACAAACAAAACTGGTTCTCGAAAACTTAAAGGCAATAATTGAAGAAGCCGGAAGTAGTTTAGAGAATGTTGTAAAATGTACAGTGTATCTAAAGAATTTCAATGATTTTCCAACCATGAATTCTATTTATGCTACATATTTTACCAATAACCAGCCTGCAAGAGCAACAGTAGAAATAACGAAACTAGCAAAAGATGCCCTTGTGGAAATTGATGCAGTTGCAATTGTAGAATAAACGTAAATCGTCGATTCTCCAACACTTGCGTTAACGCTTACAACTTTTTGTTAAACAGCAGCGTTATTCCCCGCTGCTCTACGACGGGAAACTTTATTTTCCAGGTAAACATACCACATTGTTATGGGAGTTATGTTTACAACTGAACAAGAATATTGTACGATGTATGGTTAACAGTATTATCAAAAATGAATGGAAATTTATGAAAATCATTATAACTAGAATAACGCTAATTATTTTATTGATCCCTTTTTTTATTTACTGTCAGGCAAGTAAACCGATTACTGCTAAAAAAATTATTAGTACAGAAAATGCGCCTGCCGTAATAGGACCATTTAATCAGGGTATTGTTGCCGGTGGATTATTATTTACTTCCGGACAACTTCCAATCAATCCTAAAACCGGTGCTGTGCCCGAAACAATTGAGGAGCAAACAAAACAAGTCCTTGAAAATATAAAAGCAATAGTAACTGCAGCCGGTAGTAGTATGGATAAAGTTATTAAGTGCACTGTGTATCTTCAAAATTTCAATGATTTTGCAACAATGAATAAAATATATGCCTCCTACTTCCCTCAAAATCCCCCGGCCAGGGTTTGTGTGGAAGTTTCGAAGATGGCCAAGAATGCATTGGTTGAGATTGATGCAATTGCTATTGTGGAGTAATTTAAACCAGAGATAATTATTGAAATGAAAAATCTATATTTTAGCAAACAATTATTTTTCTTACTTCTGATTCCTTTGATAACTTTCTCACAAAAGTTACAGGTGAATCTTTCGGAAGATCGATTTGAGCATATTCGCATAAACGTTCCGGATAAAGAGGCAACTGCTAAATGGTATGTAGAAAATGTTGGATTGGAAATTATACCTACATCGGACAATCGGTATGTTTATCTGGCAGACAAGGATCACAATTTTATGCTGGAATTAAGCTCAATTGCCGGAATAAGAAACACTTACCATGACATACATATTGACGGATTTCATTTAGCATTTGAAGGACAAAAATCTATAAAGGACGTAGCTGAGAAAATGCTTGCTAATGGAGGAGTTGAAGCAGGTGAACTTTACACGAATCAAATTGGAGATTACGTTAGAAATGTAAGAGATCCAAATGGTTTTGTCTCTCAACTCATTTATCGAGTAAATCCTTTTTTCTCTAAACCAAAAAAAGGTGCCATCAGATTTGAACACTTTGCATATAACACACCTGATCAAAAAATAGCTGCTTTGTGGTATGTTGAATTTATGAACTTGAAAATACCCTGGTCAAAAGATATTGACAAATCTACTTTGAATCGAAACTACAGAATACCTTATGTTGGCGATGCTCAAAAAAATATGTCGATGGAACTTATGGGTAAAGAAATAGAATGTTCACTTTCGAACCAACCGCATGATGTTATACATATTGCATTTTTATCTGAAGAACCAGAAAAATTAGCAGAAAGAATGATTTATGGTGGCGCAATTAAAATCAATGAAACAAAGAATGAAAATAACGGTGATGTGATAATAGATTTGTATGATCCAAATAAAACACCCATTCGTTTGATAAAAAGAAAATCATTAATATTGGATTAAAAATATGAAATTATACATAACAGGTATCTTGTTTGTGCTTTTTAGTCAAACTTTGCTATCCAAAGATAATGTCCGATTGTTTGCCAATAATGAATCACAGCAAATTCAATTTGTCATTCGTGAAATGAATGAAGCACTAACTAAGAAGGGGCATCGGGTCTTCGTTCAGACTTTATCAACAATCAATCAGAAGAAGGGGAATGAAAACAACATCATACTGCTCAATATTAGCGATAAATCAAATTTACAGTTTATTCAAGGTTTAGGCATTACCAATACTTCTGAATTGAAAAATGAAGGTTTTATAATTCATAAAAGTAATAAGACCATCTGGATTTTAGGTAAAGATGATGCAGGCGTAATGTATGGTGGACTTGAAGTTGCCGAGTTAATAAATGTCAGAGGAATTGATTCGATTAATGATCAATTGCAAAACCCGTATATGAAGGTCAGGGGAACCAAATTCAACATACCGCTTGATATGCGGAGTCCTACCTACACTGAGCCATCAGATGCTGCGCAAAAAAACATGGCAGAAATGTGGAGTTTTGAGTTCTGGAAAGTTTATATCGATAACCTTGCCCGCTATCGCTACAACCTCATTTCGCTATGGAACATGCATCCATTTCCTTCTATGGTGAAAGTGCCGGAATACGCTGATGTAGCGTTGAATGATGTTTGGAAGAGTACCGGCGAATGGAAAGAAAACTATTCACTGAATGGCTGGGGCTTTGATGCACTTGAGATTACGAAGAGTTACGAAGTGATCAAAAAAATGACGATTGAAGAAAAGATAGATTTCTGGCGCAAAGTTATGGATTATGGTAAACAACGTAATGTGAAATTCTATATTGTTACCTGGAATATATTTGTTTATGGAGTTGACGGAAAATATGGTATTACCGACAAACTCGAAAATCCTGTTACTACTGACTATTTTCGGAAAAGCGTAAAACAGATGTTGCTCACATATCCGAATTTAGCCGGAATTGGTCTTACAACCGGCGAAAATATGTACGACTATACTGCAGTTCAAAAAGAAGAGTGGGCGTATGCAACCTATGGGCAGGGTGTTTTGGATGCACTAAAGGAACAGCCCGAACGGAAAATTGACTTTATACATCGCCAGCATCAAACACAGGCAAAGGAAATCACTTCAATATTTAAGGATGTGTTAAAGAATGACAACATCAACTTTGTTTTCAGTTTTAAGTACGCTCAGGCACATGTTTATAGTTCTGTAAATCAGGTTTTTCATCAGGGGTTTGTAAAAGATATTCAGGGCGCAAACCTTAAAACGTTGTGGACGCTTCGCAATGATGATATATTTTATTTCAGATGGGGTGCACCAGATTTTGTCAGAGACTTTATTAAAAACATTCCCTACGAGGTTTCTGAAGGTTTTTATTATGGATCTGACCAATATGTTTGGGGCCGGGAATTTTTGGGAAGATATAGTTCTGAACCGCGTGATATAGAAATTGTGAAGCATTGGTATCAGTGGATGTGCTGGGGCCGACTTGGTTACAATCCGAATATGGAGAATAACCGCTTTGTCGATTACATTCAATATCGATTTCCATCTGTAAATGCGAAAGAAATGTTCGATGCCTGGCAGAGTGCATCTATGATTTATCCTTCCGTTACCGGTTTTCATTGGGGCAGTCTCGATTTTCAGTGGTATATCGAGTCTGGACAATCTCAACCGAGTTTTGCACAAACACCTTCTGGTTTTCATGATCTAAACAGATTTATTACACTAAAACCACACGATGGTACCGGAAATATTTCTATTCCTGACTATACGAAAGCGTATTTTGCCGGTACCGAATTGAAAGGGGATACACCTATTAAATTGGCCGAAAGGATAATTAAAAATTCTGATCAAGCACTTCAGTGGGTTAATAAGCAAGGTCTGATGAAGGATAGAGAATTACGCATTACAGCGGATGATATTAGGACAATTGCTTTGTTAGGAAAGTATTATGGACATAAAATCCTTGCGGCAACATATCTTTCTTTATTTCGCGAATCGTATAAAAAAGAATGGTTTACGAAATGTATTGATGAGTTAAATGCTTCAACCGGATATTGGCGCCATTTTACAGCAACTGCGTTGTCTAACTATCATAATCCCTTATGGACTAACCGTGTGGGGTATGTTGATTGGAAAGAAAATTTTAATTGGGCTTTGTATGAGATTACTGCAAATGGAGGCGTTATTAATTTACCTTCAATGAGTGCAACTTCGGGGGGAACAATTCTGGAAGCTGAAGATGCTAATTATAATAATAATTCTTTCGTCGAAAGTACGGTTAATGGATTTACAGGAAAGGGGTACGTTGCAACGAAAATTGGAGATACCAGGAACAGGGTTACATGGACCTATAAAGCTTCTGAATCAGGAAATTATACTCTGGAATTTAGATATACACAAAAGAGGCACAATGAGTATCTATCAGATCTGGAAATTAATGGGAAGAAGACTGGGGAAATAACATTCTGGAACACGGGTAATACAGGATCGTGGAATTGGGAACGAATTACGATTAATCTTGAAAAAGGTGAAAATACGATTCGGATTTCTCCTGAAGGATGGGTGCTTCTGGATCATTTAAATATTCTAAAAAACTAAATTACAAATTAAACTATAGTCTATTACAATGATAAAAAGACAAAATTGGTCGACTGTTATTGTACACTATAGTTCAAAGTAAAACGAATAAATTTCCAGAAATTCTAAAAATAATCTTCCTTGTTGAGGATCGACTACGTAAGTGATAAACTAAAATTTATTTCAGGAAATTTATGATAAAAAAAATAACGAGAGTAT
>JFJP01039507.1_pt1 | contig 21279 bp, 20 predicted proteins | sample 431651 | NCBI WGS metagenome assembly JFJP01 (sample SAMN02602958, study PRJNA72255) | Microbial mat metagenome, whole genome shotgun sequencing project. | biome: fresh water; feature: sink hole; material: water; isolation source: purple microbial (photo- and chemosynthetic) mats found in...
ACATACGAAACAGGAAAATAAACAAGCATCCAATGAACCACTTATTATTGATGTGCGCTCTAAAGGAGAATTTTCAAGTGGCGCATTTCCCGGGGCAATAAATATCGAATTAGATCATTTGGCTTCGCATGCCTCAGAATTGGGAGATAAATCAAGGGACATTACCTTGTATTGTGCTTCGGGAGCTCGCTCTGCATATGGACAAAAGGTATTACAACAACTTGGTTTTAAAAATGTAAAAAACGGCGGTGGTTTGATGCATATGATGATGCGGAGATAAAAACCCCACCCTAGCCCTCCCCAAGGGGAGGGAATCCATGGTAATTTACATTTATCTTCAAAAAGTAAAGTTAAAGCATACAAACTAAATCATAAGATATTATGCAAACATTTTTAATTGTTATTGCTATTGTGCTCGGAACTTTTGTTTTACTTAACCTAATTGCCCGCGCCAAAATGAAAAGTTCGCCTAAAGTGGCTGATAGTGATAAAATCATCACATTGACAGAAAAAAATTTCAATCAACAATTGAAGAATAGATTAGTCTTGGTTGATTTTTGGGCTGAATGGTGCGGTCCATGTAAAATGATGGCGCCAATACTTAATCAACTTGCCGATGAATTACCAGAAGGACAGTCTGTAGGAAAACTCAATGTGGAAGAATATCAGGCTTTCTCTCAGAAATATAATGTGAGAAGTATTCCAACATTGATTTTATTCAAAGATGGAAAAGAAATAAATAGATTTGTTGGCGTAAAAACAAAAGACTTTTTGCTGAAAAACATGAACCCTTAACCTCTTTAAGTCGAAAAGGAAAAATTTGCTTAAAAGCTTGCAAACTAATATATTAAATTAAATATTTTAATTTTTCCCCTTTGGGGTTATGTGCATTTTTTATGAAAAAAATTATTATACTCGGTGGCGGATTTGCGGGAGTTACAGCTGCCATAAAATTACAAAAATCAAAACAATTTGATGTAACGCTTGTTTCTAACAACGATTATCTTTTTCTTTATCCAATTTCTATTTGGATTCCTGTAAGGACAATAAGTTTTGATGATGCAAAAATTTCTTTGTCGAAAATTCAGAATAAACATGGTTTTAAACTGATTATCGATAGAGTTAAAAGGATTCGTGCTACAGAAAATCTTGTTGAACTGGATTCGCAAACATTGCAATACGATTATTTAGTGGTAGCTTTTGGTGCTGGCAAAATGCAACCAAAAGGAGTAGAATTTACTTCAACTATTTGTGGACATCCAGAACAAACGCTTGCATATAGAGATAAATTGGATGCGCTTATTGCCAAAGGATCGGGAAAGATTGCGATTGGATTTGGCGGAAATCCAAAAGATAAATCTGCTGTGCGTGGTGGACCAGCTTTTGAATTGGCATTTAATGTGCATCATTTACTGAAGAAAAAAGGAATAAGAGAAAAATTTGAAATAACTATGTTTGCTCCAATGGATCAGCCAGGAGCAAAAATGGGAAAAAAAGCCCTCAAAATGATGGATGTAATGTTCCGAAGTATGAATATTAAAACCGCTTTTGGAAAAAAAATTACTGAATTTGATGCCGATGGGGTCGTTTTCGAAGATGGAATAAAGTTGACTTCGGATTTGATCATGTTTATTGCTGCCGGAACAGGTTCACCTGTTTTGAAAGAATCGGATTTACCGCTTTCAGAATCTGGTTTTGTAAAAATTAACGACCACACACAAGTAATTGAATATCCTAATGTGTTTGCTGTAGGCGATACTGCAGCCATCGAAGGTCCAGACTGGAAAGCAAAACAGGGTCATTTAGCCGAAGCAATGAGCAATGTGGCTGTACACAATATTCTGGCGATAGAAAGTGGTTCAAATAAACGAAAAGGTTATCAGGAACACATTAATATACTCTGTATTATGGATACAGGCAATGGTGCTGCCATTGTTTATCGAGACGCACAAAGAGAAATTTTGATACCATTGCCCATAGTAGGACATTGGATTAAAAAGGCATGGGGATTTTACGCTAAATGGAGTAAACTTTAGACCAGAACTGATCAACTTCAGATATTATGACAGACCACACTTTTCGTAATAAAAATCACTGGTACGATGGAACATTTTACGATAAAATTGTAGCGCCAAATCAAACCAAACTTTTCAACCAAATCAAACATTTAATCACTGATCATAGTGCGGTGCTCGATGTTGGTTGCGGAACAGGGTATTTATCTTTTATGCTCTCTGATAAATGTAAGTCGCTTACCGGTATCGATTTATCAAAACGAAATATTCAAAAAGCAAATAAGAATCTCTCTAAAAAGAATCTCAATTCGATTCATTTCGTTCACAGTTCACTTGAATCACTCGAATTTAACGAGCGGTATGATTTTGCCACCATTACTTATGTATTGCACGAAATAGATGAAGAAAACAGACTTCCTCTGTTGCAAAAAATGTTTACTTTAGCCGACAAAGTTATTATTGGCGACTACCTTACACCACAACCCCAATCTTTTTCCGGGATAATAACAGAAATAATTGAGTTTATTGCTGGAAAGGATCATTTTAAGAATTTTAAGAATTTTCAACAACAAGGTGGTTTAAAGAAATTAATCCAAGAAGGAAATTTTGAGATAATAAGCGAAATAATAAATCAGACCAACACTATCGTGGTTTTGAAACAAAAACTTTTATAAAAAGATGGGATTTGAATAAGGAAAAAAGTTTCTTATCTTGATTCGATTTTTTTCGGTTTTTGGATTGATAGTCCTCTTTGTGTTTGTACGAAGCGTTTTTTTTTATGTAAATTGAGCTCGTTCTATACTTTTTGTTTTTTAAATGTGATATTTTATTTGGAATTACTGTCGTTAGCCTGCTTAAAATTTTCTATCTTTGCACTTCCCAAAAAAAAAATTAAAAAACCATTTGTAAGGTTCAAAAAACATGATTAAAGTAACATTCCCCGACAGTTCGGTGCGCGAATTTGCCAAAGGCATTACCGGACTTCAATTGGCTGAGAGTATCAGCTCACGACTTGCACAAGAGGTGCTAGCCATCACAGTAAACGAACAAATCTGGGACCTTAGCCGTCCTATCGAAACCGATGCAGCCATAAAACTGCACAAATGGGACGATGAAGAAGCCAAGCATGCGTATTGGCATTCATCAGCTCACCTTATGGCCGAAGCGCTTCAGGAGTTGTATCCTGGTATGAAATTCGGTATTGGGCCGGCCATCGAAAACGGTTTCTATTACGACGTAGATCCAGGCTCAGCAGTAATTAAAGAAGGCGACTTACTTACCATTGAAGCAAAAATGGTGGAATTAGCAGCACGTAAAGAGCTGATTGTACGAACGGATATCAGCAAAGAAGAAGCCCTTAAAAAATTCGAAGAAAAAGGCGATGAATATAAAGTAGAGCTTATCAGCGCCCTCGAAGATGGAACGATTACCTTGTATTCACAGGGTAACTTTACCGACCTTTGCCGCGGACCTCACTTACCAAATACCGGCGAAATCAAAGCTATTAAGTTGTTAAGTGTAGCTGGTGCATACTGGCGTGGTGATGAAAAGCGTAAAATGTTGACCCGAATTTATGGTATTACTTTCCCTAAAAAGAAAATGCTCGATGAATATTTGGTACTTTTAGAAGAGGCAAAAAAACGCGATCATCGTAAAATTGGCAAAGAACTTGAATTATTCACTTTTTCAGAAATGGTTGGAAAAGGATTGCCACTTTGGTTGCCTCGTGGTACCGCTTTGCGCCTTCGATTGGAGGATTTCCTTAAAAAAATTCAACGCCGATTCGATTACGAACAAGTAATGACACCGCACATTGGTAACAAACAATTGTATGTTACTTCGGGGCATTATGCTAAATATGGTAAGGATTCTTTCCAACCAATTCACACGCCCGAAGAAGGTGAGGAATATTTGCTAAAGCCGATGAACTGCCCACATCACTGCGAAATTTACAAATTCAAACCACGTTCGTATCGTGACCTTCCGGTGCGTATGGCTGAGTTTGGAACAGTTTATCGCTACGAGCAAAGTGGTGAATTACATGGTTTAACACGTGTACGCAGCTTTACACAGGATGATGCACATATTTTCTGTCGTCCAGATCAAATTGAAGAGGAATTCCTGAAAGTAATGGATATTATCTTTATTATTTTCAATGCATTAGAATTTGATAATTTTGAAGCACAAATATCATTGCGTGACCCGAATAACAAAGAAAAATACATTGGTTCGGACGAAAACTGGGAAAAAGCCGAAAACGCCATTATACAAGCTTGCCAGGTGAAAGGATTGAAAGCCAAAGTAGAATTAGGCGAAGCTGCATTCTATGGACCAAAACTCGATTTTATGGTGAAAGATGCCATTGGTCGTCGTTGGCAGTTGGGAACTATACAAGTAGATTATAATTTACCTGAGCGTTTTGAACTGGAATATACAGGCGACGATAACCAAAAACACCGCCCGGTAATGATACACCGTGCACCATTCGGTTCTATGGAGCGTTTTGTGGCTGTTTTAATTGAGCATACCGCAGGTAAATTCCCATTGTGGTTGACACCTGATCAGGTTGTGGTTTTACCTATCAGCGAAAAATTCAACGATTATGCTTACGAAGTAGCCAAAACATTGAATGCTGCCGATGTACGCGTTCAGGTTGACGATAGGAACGAAAAAATTGGTCGGAAAATCCGCGATAACGAATTAAAACGTATTCCATTTATGTTGATTGTGGGCGAGAAAGAAGCTGAAAATGGCGAAATCTCAGTACGCAAACAAGGAGAAGGCGATAAAGGCTCAATGAAAGTAGCCGAATTTGCAAAAATGGTTAACGATGAAGTTGATTCATTGGTGAATAGATTTTAAAACCACTAAAATCACCACCTTTATCCCCCTTTGTGTACTTTCTCCAAAAGGAGAAAGAATAAGGAATAATTGTTTTATAAGGACTTAAAAATAAACGCGAACCGGGATTGAATCCGGTTCGCGTTTATTTGTTAATTATATCAGTTGTCGTAAATATAAAGTGGAAATTATTTCTTTTTGATTAATATATTTTTTAAATCGTTTAAGCCTTTCAAGGGCGACTCATCCGATTTTGTTGACTTGTCAGCTTTATCATCATTATCCTTATTATCCTTATTATCCCCTTCTGTTCCCTTTTTCATTACATCTTCTAATGAACCAATGCTACCCATATCTTCAAATTTCACATCAGCCGGAATTGCAAACTCAGTAGCTGGTACTGATGCATCTATTTCAATTTTTGTAGCGGTCGAAATTTGTTTTGTTCCAAGAAGCTTTACTTCTGTTTTTACAGGAATGTTATTCCAAACCCAGCTGGTTGATCCAAAGTTACTTTTCCACACATCGCAGAGTTTACCATTTATAGTTTCAGTTCCCGTTTTTTGAAATCCTAAACCTTCGAGTGATTTATTGCTAAAATCCTTCATGTTGAATTTAGGATCATTGAGTAAATCTTCGAGCCATTGGTTGTGAATTTTTGTTCCCTTTTTTTCAGTGATTACCCATTTCCATGAATCGAATTTTTTGGTAATTTCCCGCTCATTTGTTTCTGTTTTTTGACCTAACATTTTAGTAACTGAGTTTGTAGTTCGGCTACTATTCCAGCCCCATGCATCGATATACAGGGTTTGGTTCCCTTTTGTGTTTCCGGTAAGCTCATACTCCACATATGCAGTTTTAAAAGAGTAAGGTCTCTGATTTGTTTGAGCAAATGCAGAAAAAGTTGCCAAAAATGCAAGAAAGCTAATAAAAATCTTTTTCATATTACAATTTGATTTAAAAATGATTATAAATATTTGAAATTACATAAGTATTTATATTTGAACAGAAAGTTATGGTAATCATTCTCAATTGATAAAATTAAAGATTGAAGCCTATTACCAATTCGGTTTATAATTTACATTATAAATGAATCAGAACAAACCTTTTATTTTTCGAAGCAAATTTAATATAATTTTATGTATTTTTTTACATGTATTTATATTCGTTACTTCTAATCATTTGTTTTTCTAAAGTTTTTTTAAATACAAAAAGTTATATATATGTTAATCAATAACATATAAATATTTCAACAATGTTAAAAGTATTTAGAATAAACAGAGATTTTTATATTTGTTCAAATCATGTTTAATAAAGCATGAAGATTATTCAATGTTAATTTGTTTTTTAATGCAAATGGGGTTTAATCCTGTTCGTGTTTTATTATTATGCTTTTTTTCCAATTTCATTAAAATTTATCTTCAAATTATTTTGTGAATACAAATAAATGTATTTACTTTGCATTTCAAAGTACTTTTATTCATTAATAACAATATGGAAAAGCAATTAGAAGATATAAAAGCAATACGTGAGATGATGGAAAAGTCATCAAAGTTTTTGTCGTTAAGTGGTTTATCAGGCATTTTAGCAGGTGTTACAGCAATTATTGGTGCTGCGTTTGCTTACTTTTATTTGCTTCGTTTTCCGGGGGCAACAGATTTCAATCGTTTTCAGGAAATGGTTATCCTGTTAGCAGATGCTCTGCTTGTACTTGTTATTTCTATTGGTTTCGCACTTTATTTTTCATGGAAAAAAGCCAAAAAGAAGAAACTGAAATTTGTAAATAAAGCAACTTTAAACACCTTATATAATCTTGGAATACCCTTGCTAACAGGTGGTATTTTCTCTTTAATTCTTCTCTTCAGAGGAAATGTTGAAATTATAGCCTCCACTACCCTACTCTTTTACGGTCTGGGATTGGTTAATGCATCGAAATATACATACGAAGAAATTCATTACCTTGGTATTACCGAAATAATTCTTGGAATTTGTGCAGCCATTTTTTTATATCATGGAATCATTTTTTGGACTTTAGGTTTCGGTATCTGTCATATAATTTATGGCGTCATAATGTATAAAAAATATGATTTGAAATAACTCCATGGCAAATATTATATCAAATTTGAATAAAGTTTTCGATAGTCGCATACGGCTGGGTATCATGTCGGTATTAATGGTGAACAATTCGGTTGATTTCAATACACTGAAAGAGTTATTGGAATTGACAGATGGCAATTTGGCCAGTCATATAAAAGCGCTCGAAAGTATTGAATATATCCAATCCACTAAACAGTTTATCGGCCGAAAACCCAACACAAAGTATACCATTACTGATTCAGGACGTCTTTGCTTTCAGGAACATCTGGACGCTTTAGAACAACTTATTCGCTAATTTTTTTTTGCAATCTAGCTTTGTATTTCAAAGTACTTTTCAATATTAAAAAAAATAAACAATTAATCAAACAAAAATGAAAACAAAAATGTATGGAAACAAAAATGAAACTGGCAGATCGCATGAGCCAATCAATTACAATGAAGGCATTTGTAGTAGTATTTCTAACTTTGCTGCTGCTTATTCCGGGTGCAATGATACAGGATTTAATTCAGGAAAGGAAATACAGAAGTATTGAAACAATTGAAAAAATTAATGCAAAATGGAGCAATGATCAAACAATTAATGGTCCAATATTAACTATTCCTTATGAATATTCGTATAAAGACGAAAAAAATAAATTAATAACTTTAGCACACGAATTGAACATTACTCCTGAAAATCTCAATTTAGAAGTTAAGTTGTATCCTGAAGAAAGACATTTCGGAATTTATAAATCGATATTGTATAAAAGTGATATTGAAATAACCGGAAAATTTACAAAAATTGATCTTCAAAAAATCACATTTACCAAAATACTATGGGATGAAGCAACCGTGCGTATAGGTATTTCTGATTTACGAGGTATAACTAACAATCTTAATTTTAAGCTGAACAATCTCAACCTTAGTGCAGAAGCTGGTGGAAGCAGTAAAGACGTTATTGGGCAGGGATTAATTATTGGAATAAATAATTTAGAAGTATTTCAAGAAAATAAAGCATTGTCTTTTACGTGCAACATGAAATTAAAAGGAAGTAATAGAATCAATTTTATTCCTTTAGGAAAAAACACAAAAGTTCATCTAACTGGCTCATGGAAATCACCGGGGTATATTGGTAGTTTTAGCCCGGATCATACACTGACAAAAAATGGATTTGATGCTACATGGAATGTGTTACATTTCAACAGAACAATACCGGAAATGTGGATTGACAATAATGTGGAATCGTTTGACAGTACAACATTTGGTGTAAATTTAGTAGATACAGTAGATCATTATCAGCAAAATGAGCGTTCAGCAAAGTATGCGTTGATGTTTATTGCGCTTACATTTGTTGTGTTCTTTTTTGTAGAAGTACTTACACGTAAAAAAATACATCCAATACAATATTTATTGGTTGGGATTGCTCTAATACTTTTTTACAGTTTATTGCTATCCATTTCTGAACAATTAAACTTTGGTATAGCATATCTAATCTCAAGTTTTGCCACCATTGCACTGATAGTAGTTTATGCACACAGCATTTTAAAAAATAAATTTCAAACCGGTATTCTTGCATCTATATTGGCAATTTTATACATTTTTCTTTACGTGGTATTACAACTCGAAGATATTGCATTGTTGATTGGAAGCATTGGTTTGTTTGTTATATTGGCGATTATCATGTTTTTTTCAAGAAAAATTAACTGGAACAATGATAATAATTTAAAAACTATAAGTTCAATTACTGAAAACGAAGCTTAAATCTTTTTCTTAATTTAAATGTTAGAGAAACGCGGATTTGTATTGCAGATTCGCGTTTTTTTTAATAATTCTTCAAATAGTTCGTCATTAATAAATTTCTATTTAGTCAAAACACAATATTCAATTTTAATGTTGAGTCTATATAAGGTTATGATTTCCAACATTTTTACAAAACCTAATAAAGTTAACTTAACATTTAATTTTAGCCAATAAGTTCTTCGGAGACTATCTAAAACACAACTTCAAAGAACAGATTGAGTTTTAAATAAAGACATTTAACAATTGTTAAAACGATTTAAATGAACAAAAAAGGGTTCAGCTGTTACCATTTAAATACGAATCAATGGGGCGAAAGTGATAACATATTAGTATCAATATTATATAAATTTAAAATCTGTCCGGATAAATTAATTAGTTATTATTTTATTTGCATAATGAAGTTATCAAAGTATCTTGGTTAAAAAGATGAAATTTCCATTTAAACTGTACAGAAAATTTTATTGCTTCAATGCCACAATTAATGACTGATGTAACTACTTTCATCTTAAAATTAAAAATATAAAGTTGAAGGGTTAAAATTATTTTGAGAGAATATTTCATGTATACAACTATATATCTAGATATTATAAATTAAGACAATAAAAGGTATAGATTAAAAAAAACTTTTATTAATAAAAAGTGTTTAAGCAAATGAAATCTAGATTTAATGAAGAAGCAAGTAAAACTTAATAAATTGCTGAAGCAACCAAAAGATTAATTAAAAACCGAAAACCTAAATTCAATAAAACAAAGCTGTTAATTTTTTATATCATTGAATAACAATACATTAATATGTAAACAAACATACAATTCAAAAATAATTTGCAATTAGTTATAATCGAAAAGAATAAATATGTAACTTAGTGCACTGAAATAAAACTAATATTATGCTCATCATTGGAATAGCCGGTGGAACCGGATCTGGGAAAACCACAGTAGTAAAAAAGATCGTAGACAAGCTTCCACAAGGTGAAGTCGTAATTCTCCCACAAGACTCATATTACCGCGACAGCAGTCATTTACCACTCGACACACGTCTTGAAATTAATTTTGATCATCCCGATTCGATTGAATTCGAATTGCTGATTAAACATTTGAAAGAACTGCGAAAAGGACATACAATTCAACAACCAATTTATTCATATCTGACTTGTACGCGTTCTACTGAAACAATTCCTATAAAACCTTGTCATATTATTATTGTGGAGGGAATCCTGGTACTTACAAATCCCGAGTTGAGGAAAATGATGGATTTAAAAGTTTTTGTGGATGCTGACGCTGACGACCGTCTGATACGAGTCATTAATCGTGATATTGTAGAACGGGGACGTTCGGTAAATAAAGTAATGGAACGATACGAACAAACTGTTAAACCCATGCACCTGCAGTTTATTGAACCCACGAAACGCTTTGCCGACCTAATAATTCCTCAGGGAGGAAATAACCACATAGCCATTGATATTTTGACTAAATATATTGAAAACAATCTGAATTTAAATAATTTATAAATTTCACAAAATCAATTCCAATGAAATTAGCAGATTTAAATAAAATCATGTTTCTCGACATTGAAACTGTACCACTAAAATCTGAATTTGAGGAACTAAGCAGTGAATTATCACATTTATGGGAAGAAAAATTTAAACACTTACATAAACGGATGCCTGAAAAATACTCAAACGAGACAACAGCTTCGCAAGCATTTGAAAATAGTGCAGGTATTTACGCCGAATTTGGTAAAATTGTTTGTATTTCGGTTGGATTCATTCATTTAAGAGGATATGAAATTCATTTCCGTACAAAATCTTTTGCAGGAGACGACGAAAAAAAAATACTCACCGAATTTTCGGAATTAACTACTAAGTTTTGCATTAACAATGAATATACCTTTTGTGGTCATAATATAAAAGAATTTGATATTCCATACATTTGCAGAAGGATGCTTATCAATGAATTACCATTACCTGTTGCGTTGCAAATTTCAGGGAAAAAACCATGGGAAATTAGTTTTATTGACACACTTGAATTGTGGAAATTTGGTGATTACAAAAATTATACTTCATTAAAATTGCTTACTGCAGTGTTCGGAATTCCTACACCAAAAGACGATATTGACGGAAGTCAAGTGGCAAGTGTTTATTACAAAGAGCAGAATATAAATCGAATTGCTCTATATTGTCAGAAAGATGTGGTGGCAACAGCACAGGTTTTTCTGAGGATGAATAGTTTAAATACAATCAAAGAGGATAATATAGAATTCATTTAAAATCCAGTTTATGATCAGAAAGGAATCTTGTATAGTTTTGATATTCATCTCCTTATCGTTTTTATCATGTAAAAACACAATAACAGATGAAATATCAAATCTGTTTCCGGAATTCGACACATTAAAAACATCATTTGCTGATACTTTAAGAGTAGGCACTATTTATGGTTCAACCTCTTACTTTTATTACAGAGATGAAGTAATGGGTTACGATTACAAAATGGCATGTCATTTAGCTGATTTTCTAAAATTAAAAATAAAGATAATTGAAGCAAATAGCGAAACAGAATTAATCGAAATGCTTAATGATAATGAAATAGATGTAGCAGCATACAATTTTATAATTACAAAGGAACTTAAATCTAATTATTCTTTTGTTTTTCCTCAACCGGAAAGTCAGATTGTTTTAGTTCAAAATATCGGGATTCGTACAATTTCGGAAATAACTGAATTGAATGGAAAAACTATTTATGTGAAACCGAATACTGTTTTTCAACAAAGATTAGAAAATTTAAACAAAGAAATCGGAGGTGAAATCAAAATTAAATATGTTGAAGATTCAATTAGTGCTGACGATTTACTTGAAATGGTAGCATCAAAAAAAGCTGATTTTACAGTTACTAGCGACCGTATAGCCCGATTATATAAATCTCAATTCAAACGATTAGATATCCGTATGCCAATCACTTTTAATATGAAAAACGGTTGGTTAATTAATAATGAAGATACCACACTCCTAAGAAATATACAAACATGGCTTAATAATCCTTCAACAAAAAGGTATGAATCAAATATTTACAATGAATATTGGGATAAAAGTCCCTATTTTGCAGCTAAGAAAATAAAAATCCCCAAAGGAGCCATTTCACCTTATGATGCGTATTTTAAAAAATATGCTTCTGAAATTAATTGGGACTGGCAGTTACTTGCAGCTGTTGCATTTCATGAGTCAAGTTTCGATAGCGAGCAAGTATCATGGGCAGGTGCAGCAGGAATAATGCAACTTATGCCACAAACAGCCGCCAATTTTGGGCTCGACAGGGTTACTATCTTTGACCCCGAAAAAAATATTGAAGCAGGAGCACAATATATCAAGAATTTGAATATGGCTTTCAGAAAAGTTCCAGATAAAGAAGAACGTATAAAATTTATCCTTGCTGGTTATAATTCCGGTCCGGCACATATTCTCGATGCCATGGCTTTAGCCGAAAAATATGGTAAAAATCCACATATCTGGTTCGATAATGTGGACCATTTTTTATTAAATAAAAACAAACCTGAATATTACAACGATCCTGTAGTTAAATTTGGCCGATTCAGTGGTAGAATAACCTGTTCATATGTAATAAATACCCTTGAAACTTACAATAAATACCTATTAAAGAATTAATTAAATGAATTGTTTATTTATTTATCTGAAAATAAAAGATGAAACTAACAATATTAATTTTGATAAATCATAATGCCAAACAGTGAAATTATACTCATAAGCATTTCAGGCGAAGATAAACCCGGAGTAACATCTGCAATTTGTAATATATTAGGTGATTACAATGCCACTATATTGGATATAGGACAAGCTGACATTCATCATACCCTTTCGTTAGGAATTTTAGTGAAAATTCCAGATCGCATAAATTCGGGAAATGCGTTGAAAGAAATTCTTTTTAAATGTTCCGAAATAAATATTAACGTCAGGTTTACTCCTGTTACCATCGAACGATATAATAATTGGGTGAAACGGCAGGGTGCAGGAAGATATATTGTAACTATTTTAGGTAAAGAAATTACAGCCAAACAATTAGAGAAAGTAACAAAGGCTATCAATGAAGAAAATTTGAATATTGATTCGATAAAAAGACTAACTGGTCGGTTGTCTTTAGATTCTGGCGATAAAAATTTGAACCGATCGTGTATAGAGCTCTCTGTTCGTGGAAATTTAATTAATAAAAAATTAATTTCTGAAAAATTCATGCAATATTCGGGCGAACTCAATATTGATATTTCTTTTCAAAAAGATGATATATTTCGTCGTAACCGACGTTTGATCTGTTTCGATATGGATTCTACACTCATAAAAACAGAAGTAATTGATGAGCTGGCCGAACGAGCAGGAGTTGGCAATGAGGTGCGGGCAATAACTGAAGCTGCTATGCGTGGCGAACTGGATTTTGCTGAAAGTTTTGTAAAAAGAGTTAGTTTACTGAAAGGTTTAGACGAAAAAGTGATGAAAGAAATTGCTCATGATCTACCAATTATGGAAGGGGCAAAACGATTAATGTCCATTTTAAAAAAATGCGGTTATAAAATTGCAATTTTTAGAAATTATGGACGGAAAACTTACCGGAAAACATGTGGGCGATATAATAGACGGTAAACGAAAAGCTGAATTATTGAAACTAATTGCACAGGTCGAAAAAATTGATCTTGAACAGGTCATTGCAGTAGGTGATGGTGCTAATGACTTACCAATGCTTAATATTGCAGGATTGGGAATTGCATTTCATGCAAAACCAAAAGTAAAGGAAAATGCAAGTCAATCTATTTCAACTATCGGGCTCGATGGAATACTTTACTTTCTTGGTTTCAGAGATATTCATATTGACAATTAGATTAGTATTAACAAGGTTATAAATTTGAAAATAAGAATTAAGAAATTATGGGTTTAATAATTTTAGGATGATGTAACTATTAGTTTTTTCATCTTTCATTTTTTTAGTTCTAAGTTAAAAACATTTTTAAGAAAAACATAAAAAAAAATATGAAAGCAGTTGTTATTGGCTCTACCGGCATGGTGGGCACTGAACTTATAAAACAATTATTAGAATCAGGTCAATTTACCGAAGTTATTTCCGTAGTACGGCGAAAATCTAACGTGACACATCCAAAACTTTCTGAACATGTTGTTAATTTTGATTTACCACTTACCTGGAATCATTTGATTAAGGGCGATGTACTGTTTTCGTGTTTGGGAACTACCCTGGCTCAGGCTAAAACAAAAGAAAAGCAGTTTATAATTGATTACAATTATCAGTATAATATAGCCGAAGTGGCTGCCAAAAATGGTATAAAACGTTATGTTCTTATCTCATCGGCAGGTGCAAACGAACATTCACCAATTTTTTATTCACGAATGAAAGGTAAATTAGACTTTGATGTTCAAAAACTACCGTTCAAAAAAATCGTTATACTTCGCCCGGGTCAGCTTTACGGTGAACGTGAAAATAACCGACCATTAGAAAAAGCAGCAATAAAATTTATGTTCTTTTTGAACAAACTACACATTTTAAGAAAATACAAGCCAATTCATGCTTCTGAGGTGGCCAGAGCTATGATAAATGTAGCAATAAAAAATAAATCGGGTATTTACACCCTGAACGAATTGTTTAATCATGTATAACAAAATTGAAATCTCAATCATTTGTTATATATTTATTAATTACAAAAAACATCTTGAATCATTTTAATTTTTTACAAGAAAAAATTATGTATTTACCATTTTTCATTTAATAAAAAACAGATAAACAACACATTACAGGTTTAGTAATACGACATTATATTATTCATATTACTTCAACATTACACAGATAATTATGTTTGTTCTTACTTTATTCGAATCACAATAATTACCCTATACAGCAAAAAAAATTAAAAATTAAACATAAAAAGTTAGATGAAAAAAACAATTATTCTTTTAAATTTTTTTCTATTACTTTCCTTTATTCTAAAAGCTCAGAATTTTACAATAAGTGGTTATGTAACTGATTCAAAAAATGGAGAAACACTTATCAGCAGTTCTGTTTATGACATAAACACCCGAAAGGGAACTGTAACTAATTCATACGGTTTCTACTCACTTACATTACCAAAGGGAGAAGTTGAAATTCAGTATACCTATGTGGGTTTTGGAACTCAACGTCGTATATTCAATCTTAAAAAAGACACACTTATCAACATAAAACTAACTGAAAATCTTGAACTTAAAGAGCTTACAGTTATTGGTACACATAAAGAAATAGGGGTAAAAGGATCTCAAATGAGTGCCATAGATGTTCCAATAAACATGATTAAATCGGTACCAACACTTTTTGGCGAAGCTGATATAATAAAAGCATTGCAACTATTACCTGGTGTACAGGCAGGCACTGAAGGTTCTGCAGGTTTTTATGTACGTGGAGGCGGACCCGACGAAAACCTTTTTTTATTGGATGGAGTACCGGTTTATAATGTGAATCATATGGGCGGATTCTTTTCAGTTTTTAATCCTGATGCAATTAAAAATGTTACTTTATATAAAGGTAGTTTTCCGGCACGCTTTGGTGGTCGTTTATCTTCGGTACTTGACATTCGTATGAACGATGGGAATAACAAAGCAGTCCATGGGAATGTTTCTGTGGGGATTATATCTTCAAAATTCAATATCGAAGGACCATTATTCAATGAAAATACTACATTTAATGTTTCGGCTCGTCGCACGTATCTTGATGTATTGATGCAACCTATTATTAAATTGGCCGCTGCTAGTGAAAATCAGAATAGAGAGAATCAGGATGTAAACATGTCAGCCGGGTATTACTTCTATGATATGAATGCAAAAATTAGTCATAAGTTTTCGGACAAAGACAGGTTATATTTAAGTGCATATATGGGAGATGATGCCGTTTATGCTAATGTGCGACAAAAATACGAAGATTACAAGAACAGTACGCAGGAAACACGATTCAAACTCAATTGGGATTGGGGAAATATTATTACAGCGCTGCGATGGAATCATATTATCAACAATAAATTGTTTATGAATGTCACTGCAACATATACCCGTTATCGATTCAATATGGATATTGGTACAATTATAAATGAAACGATTAAAAATCCTCCGGGAAAAACGAATATGTCAACAACAATTGGTTATCGTTCAGGAATTCAAGATTTTGGGCCCAAAGTTGACTTTGATTATGCTCCAAATCCAAATCACGACATCAAATTTGGTGGCAGTTATACCAATCACACTTTTCGTCCGGGTGTTTCAGTTGCTCAATCTAAGTTCCAGAATGATACTTCTATTCAGAAGATGGATACAACTATTGGTGACCAAAATGTTTTATCGCACGAAACTGCGTTATATTTTGAAGATAACATTAACATTGGAAGTTTTGTTAAAGCAAATCTAGGATTGCATTATTCAACATTTCTTGTTCAACAACAATTTTATCATTCACTTCAACCCAGATTGGGTGTTCGCGTTTTATTCAATGATAAACTATCGTTTAAAGCAGGATACGCTTTAATGAGTCAATACATTCACTTGCTGTCGAATAATACCATAAGTTTACCAACCGACCTTTGGGTGCCGGTGACTAAACGTATAAAACCAATGAAATCGCAACAATATTCAGCAGGTTTATTTTACAATTTAAGGAATATTGTTGATTTATCGCTCGAAGGATACTATAAAACGATGAATAACCTGATTGAATATCAAGATGGAGCAACGTTTTTAGGCTCGAGTACAGGTTGGGAAGACAAAGTAAGTATGGGACGTGGCTGGGCATATGGTATCGAATTACTTGCAATGAAATCAATTGGAAAAACTACAGGTTGGATTGGTTACACATGGGCAAAATCCGAAAGATTATTCGACCGGGAAGGTCAGGAACTTAATAACGGAGAAATATTCCCGGCAAAATACGATCGTCGACATGACCTGAGTTTGGTTATTTCACATAAATTCAACGAAAAAATTGATGTTTCGGGTACTTGGGTTTACAGCACTGGAAACGCAGGAACACTAGGATTACAGAATTATTTTGCATTTCCTATACCAGGAAACGATTATAATTACGGTGGTTCGATTCCTTATATTAATAAACGAAATAACTATCGTTTTCCGGATTATCATCGCTTAGATTTGGGAGTTAATTTTCACAAACAAAAAAAACATGGTATCAGAACATGGAATGTAAGCATATATAATGCTTATAATCAAATGAATCCGTTCTTAATATACACTTCATCCAAATCAGAACACAATATTTCGACTGATACATATACATACAGAAAAGTATTAACCAAACTTACACTTTTCCCTATCATACCTTCAGTTAGTTATTCATATAAATTTTAATAAAATGAAAACGAAAAATATAATCTTCACAATTCTAATTTCAATTTTGATACTATCGGTTTCATGCGAAAACGAAATAGAATTTAAAGGTAATGAAACAAGTCCGTTGTTAGTAGTGAACAGTTTTTGCACAACTGATTCGGTTATAAAAGTTCATGTTTCGAAAAGTAAATTCTTTTTACAGGATGATTATAACCTTGATTTTGTAAATAATGCTACTGTAAATTTGTGGATAAATGATATAAAAATTGAAAAATTGATATCCTCTGGCAATGGATATTATATTGGAAACACAATGCCAAAGATTGGAGACAAGATTAAAATAACGGCTGAAAATAATCAATTCACTGAAGTTGTTGGTACAACTCAAATGATTCAACCAATCAAGATTTTATCAGTAGATACAACTATGAAATTGCTTGAAAAAACGCCACTAATTAATTACATGGGTGGTGGGTACGGAAACAACACTAACGATACAATTGGTTATACGAATAACAGACAGTTGAATTTCACAGTCAATTTCAACGATCCGGTTAATATGAAAAATTATTATAGGTTGATTGTTACACTTAGAAATTATTTTTCTGTCGGTTTTTATATGGATAGTCCATTTTATTTTAATTCGGACGATTTGGTATTTGGAAATAACGCAACTGGAGGAATTTTTAATGAAGGTAATTACAGTTATTATCATGAATTTTCAGATGACCTTTTCGATGGTAAGAAATATGGTCTCAAATTCTATAGCAATCAATATGAAAACGTATATTTTAAGGAAACAGACAGACCCAAAAATTCAGATTTTTATAATTACAAAACCATAAAAAGTGAATTAGTTATTGATGTTCAAAGTATTTCAAAATCCTATTATCTTTATATTAAAAGTAGAGCCGCAAATGAAAATGTTGTTGAATTATTTTCAGAGCCGGTTCAAATTTACACCAACATTGTAGGTGGAATTGGAGTTATTGGTAGTTATACGCATTCAATTTATAAATTAGACATTCCTGTTTCAACTGATCAAAAATGGTATTAACTTTCAATATGTAACAGTTGTCAATTTTTTAAAGCACTAAAGTGAATATCTTGGCTTAATATTTGAATTTAACATCATCATTTACAAACAATTTCAGTTATTACTATCAATATGATATCTTATTAAATTGCTGTATATATGATGTTTATGTAATTTATTTAAAGTATAGTAAAGAAAATGACTATTTATTGTGTCAAATTAAAATATATATATTAATTTTACAGCGTTTTCAAGCAATAATTAAAAAAATGAATTGAAATTGAAGCAATAAATCATACTTTAAATTACAAATATTATGAAAATCGGAGTTCCAAAAGAAATTAAAAACAATGAAAGTCGCGTTGCACTAACTCCAGGTGGTGTGCAAACAATGTTAAAAAATGGCCATACAGTTTATGTTGAAACCAAAGCCGGAATTAACAGCGGATTCAGTGATAATCAATACCTAACAGCAGGTGCTCAAATACTTTCAACTCCTAAAGAAGTTTTTGACATTGCCGAAATGATAATGAAAGTAAAAGAACCAGTTGCACAAGAATATGACTTAATCCGACCCAATCAATTAATTTTCACCTATTTCCATTTTGCTTCAAACGAGGAATTGACACATGCCATGATTAAAAGCAATGCAGTTTGTCTGGCTTACGAAACAGTTGAAGTAAATAATACTTTACCACTGCTTATTCCCATGTCTGAAGTAGCTGGACGTATGTCGATTCAGGAGGGTGCTAAATACCTTGAAAAACCCAAAGGTGGGAAAGGAATTTTACTTGGAGGCGTTCCCGGCGTGAAACCTGCAAATGTTTTAGTAATTGGTGGTGGTATTGTAGGTACACAGGCCGCATTAATGGCTGCCGGTTTGGGAGCAAATGTCACTATTGCAGATATTTCGTTACCAAGGCTGCGGTATCTGAGCGAAATTATGCCTGCAAATGTCAACACACTTATGTCATCGCAATATAATATTGAACAACTGATACCACTTACCGATTTGGTAATTGGAGCTGTGTTAATTCCCGGAGCTAAAGCGCCCTATGTAATTTCCAGAGATATGCTTAAGGCCATGCAACCTGGGTCTGTTTTAGTGGATGTTGCCATTGATCAGGGTGGATGTTTCGAAACATCTGTGCCAACAACCCACGCAAATCCTGTTTATCAAGTTGATGGTATACAGCATTATTGCGTAGCAAATATACCGGGTGCAGTACCATTTACATCAACATTAGCATTGACAAATGCCACATTACCTTATGCAGTAAAACTTGCCAATCTGGGTTGGGAAAATGCATGCGAAGCATGCGAAGATTTACGTAAAGGTCTAAACATTGTAAAAGGAAAAGTGGTTTGTCAGGCAGTAGCTGATACTTTTGGTTTGTGATTCCATTTTTTTAATAGTGTAAGCGTCCGTAAAAAATGGACGCTTTTTTTTTATTCCAAAAAAATTCAATAAAAATTGGAAAAAATGAATATTTTCAGTTTACAATTATCAAAAAAAATTACATTTTAAAATTCCATTCATATTTTGAATATTTACTATCAACCAGAAATTGAATTTCTGAATTAATATTGAGAATTTGTCTTTGTGTTTTGATATAATCTTCAAATTTTTCGATTAATTTCTGTTTAAATATTTCAGTATTAATATCAAGATTCATTTCACGAAGATATTCTCTAATATTTTTAACTTTGCTTGGAACTGATAAAGTACCTTTTAAGCTTAAATCCTTTTCGTTAGATTGAAGTGACTTATTCAAATGATCAAGATTTGATTCAAAAAGCAAAGTACCATGATTTAATTCTCTGTTTTTACTTATATGCGAGGCTGTTCCTGAGATTTTAAAACCTCCGGGCAACCACAGATCTTTTCTTTTGCCAATTTCTACAGGAACATTTAATGCTTTCAAAACATTGACAACCGGCAATAAAAAATCAGCACTCAATGTTGCTTGACCCAATTTATTACCAGAGATAAAACTATAGTTAAAATTACCAACATCTTGATATACAGCTCCCCCACCCGACATTCGTCTGACGATTTGAATATTATTTTCTGAACAAAATTCCAAATTAACTTCATTTCTAATCACCTGATTGGAACCAATTATCACACAGGGTTCATTTACATACAGAAATAGTAAATCCTCCTGATGATTCCTGAACAGAAATTCCTCGGAAGCCAAATTAAAAGTGGGTGAAGTTGATGGGGAAATTAGTAGAATCATAAACCATAAATCCCCGAAAAGGGGATTTTTATGTAAGTGAAAAATATTAAGTAATATCAAGTTGTTTTTTTAATTTAAAAATCAACTATTAGCTATTAAAACATCTTCAATGTTTTATGCTCATCCAAAAAACCACTTGTGTAATTCACCGTAATTTTTTTTATACAACTTATAGCTATCATTAATAATTTCCAATGCTATTTCCTTTCCAAAAAATTTCTCTACAACCACTGTTTTATTTTCAAGCTTTGTATAATCCTCAAAAAAGCTCATGGTCTCCGATATTAAATATTGTGGAAGTTCCGAAATATCGTTGTAATGGTTTACACTTGGATCGCCAAGTGCAACAGCAATAATTTTATCGTCGGCTTCTCCATTATCCAACATCCTCATCACTCCTATTACTTTTGCCTCCACAATACACAACGGTACAACATCAATTTGGGATAAAATAAGTATATCCAACGGGTCATGATCATCGCAATAACTTTGTGGTATAAAACCATAATTGGCAGGATAATAAACAGATGAATACAGAACTCTATCGAGTCTTAGCAAGCCACTTTCTTTGTCTAATTCATATTTTGCACGAGTCCCTTTAGGTATTTCAATAATACCCTTCACTATGAAAGGCGATTGAGTGTGAGGCACAACTTGATGCCATGGATTAAAATTATTTCTCATTTTGTCTTTATAAATAAAGTTGTTTTTTAGTTATTTTTTTACAAGATTCTAAGGAAACTATATTGATTTTTATTTCCACAATTCAAAAACATAAAATTAATCAATAAAGTTCAAGTATCAAAAAAACAATTAAAAAATATACAATATTCTATTATTAAGCTAGTTCTTTAATACTAAATATTTTTATACATAAACATCATAAAAGTCTAAAT
>JFJP01038177.1_pt1 | contig 21274 bp, 17 predicted proteins | sample 431651 | NCBI WGS metagenome assembly JFJP01 (sample SAMN02602958, study PRJNA72255) | Microbial mat metagenome, whole genome shotgun sequencing project. | biome: fresh water; feature: sink hole; material: water; isolation source: purple microbial (photo- and chemosynthetic) mats found in...
AAATTGGTTGGCGTTCGGGCAAAGAAATTGGCTTTAATTGTTTGTTCGATAAAAACGGCACGCTCGATATTTTTGAAGCCGTTGAAGCCGGCATAGAAAACGCCGAAGAAATAAAATATTTTATTTATGGTTTGAACCCAAAGAAATTTCATTTTTTGCCCGAAACCGTGGTCGATGAATTATACCCGGGCAAGTTGTTTCTAATTTTTAAATTAGTTGGTAATGAAACCCGCAAAAGAAAAAAGCAACTGCGATAAGTGCGGCAATTATCATTATTGCGATTCACACCATATCCTTCCAAAAAAAATATTCGGCTCGGACGAAACGGTTCAATTGTGCAAAAACTGTCATTCCGAATTGCATAAGTTTACCGGTTTTAAATACTTGCGACTTGCCAATAAACAACCCAAAGAATTTTATTATACAAAGTATGCCTTGTGGTTAACAAGTGCGGTGTTGGTAGGCTTTTTGTTTTTTCTGTTTGGTTAGTTTTTATTTGTCGGTTTCCTGAATCTGCCGCACAAACGCCAAAATTGAAAAAGTGAAAACCTGTCCCTAAAGCGGACTATTCAACCTAAACAATCAACAAATTCATAAATGCAAACCGAAGCCCAAAGTTTCCGAATGATAAAAGGCCGTGTAGCCGAGGCTATTGGGGAGCTTAGGCTTTCTCAACAAATTTGCCGCCCGAGTTAATAAACATGCCGCCCGAGTAAGTTTGTACGCCGTCAGAGTTAATTTGTACGCCGTCAGAGTTAATTTGCATGCCGTCCGAGTAAGTTTGTACGCCATCCGAGTTAATTTGCATGCCGTCAGAGTTAATTTGTACGCCGTCCGAGTTAAAAAACACGCTGTCCGAATTAATAATCACGTCGCCTGTAGTGATAGGTCTTGACCTGTCACATGTATAGGTCTTGACCTGTTACAGGTATAGGTCAAGACCTATCCGTTTGCATTACATTCGTTTCAAACCTTCCGCCAATAAATCGACAAAGCTTTGCAAAGGCTTTGAAACCATTGGTTTAATGAATATTGGCAAGTCGGCATGTAAGATAATTTGCGCTGTTGTTGTTTCGTTATAATTATCGTTCAAATTCAACTGCAAATTGAATTTTAATTGACTTTGCATACCTTGTGCAACTACAATTTTAGTAAACGGTATTTTTTCGGTAATTACCAAATCGATAACACCGGCTTGCGGTACATTGAAGCTGCAATTGTTTTCTTCGGCGCTAAAATTAAGTTCCGGTGGTGCCAAATGTGCAAAATTTCGCATGTCGGAAAACTTGATAAAAAGCTCGTGCGCCGGTTTTTGAGCAACTATTTTTGAACTTTCAAAGTTTGTCATATCCTAAATTTATTTGTTCCAAGTTTCCGGATTAACGCGCCATTCTGCCAACGTTTCCAGCATTTCAGCAGTTATATAACCGGTATTAAGGGCTTCTTGAACCAATGCATTATAATTGCTCAAGGTGTTTAATTGTACGTTGGCATTCACAAAATTATTTTCGGCTGTTTTAAAACCATAGGTGAAAATTGCAACCATACCCAGTACCTCGGCACCACCTGCGCGCAATGCCTCTACCGCTTTAAGGCTGCTGCCGCCGGTTGAAATAAGGTCTTCAATAACCACTACTTTTTGCCCCGGCTTAAGCTCGCCTTCTATTTGGTTGCCCATTCCGTGCTCTTTGGCGGTTGGGCGAACGTAAATCATGGGCAAATTCATTATATCGGCTACCAATGCAGCTTGTGCAATGGCGCCGGTAGCCACGCCGGCAATAAGTTCGGCATTGGGGTACAAGGCTTTGATTTGGTCGGCAAAAGCATTTTTAATTGCATTTCGTACTTCCGGAAACGAGAGCGTTACACGGTTATCGCAATAAATTGGCGATTTCCATCCGGATGCCCAAGTAAAAGGGTTTGCCGGTTGCAATTTTATTGCTTTAATTTGCAACAATTGATTTGCAATAATTTGTTCTATTTTTTCCATAATTATATGTATAAAATTTACTTTAACGACCGTTTGTTTGTAATTACTACCGATAATCAGCAAAAAATTGCCGATTTTAATTTTGTGTACAAAGCCTGTAAAAACGAAGAAATCGAAATTGCTTACCGCTATTTTAACAATAATGTGCACATTACCAATTTTCTATTTATTTCGAAAAAACCCGAAAAAGTTTTCGACAAATTTATTTTAAATTTTAAATTTAAAGAAGCGGCAGGCGGATTAGTTTTTAATAATAATAACGAATTGCTGTTTATTAAGCGAAACGAAAAATGGGATTTACCAAAAGGGCATTTCGAAAAAAACGAAAAACCCGAAGTTTGTGCTCTGCGCGAGGTGGAGGAAGAATGCGGTATAAAACCGATAATAATAAGCTATAAATCTGAAACCTACCATGTGTATGAAGAACAAAGTGTTCCGATTTTGAAAAAAACCTTTTGGTTTAACATGAAATATACCGACACCGAAACCCCGGTTCCGCAATTGGAAGAAAACATTACCGAAATTAAATGGTTTGCCGAAGCCGAAATTGATACAGTTTTTAACAATACCCACCGGAACCTAAAACAGCTGATGGATTTTAAATGAAATTTTTGAATTTGTACCAAGTACAAAGTAAGATGTATTTAGGAATTTAAAAACCACTTTTGCTAAAAATTGCACAACTGCTAATTTCTTTGTTCTGAAAAAATCAGTCAGACCGGACGAACCGGTCTGACCGATAAAAGCTTTTGTAGTACATTTCCGTCTGACTATTCCAAAACAATCAGACGAAAGCTACCTTCCCTTTAATTTCTTATAAGCAAATGCAATTCCTTCAATTGGTCTTCGGCAATTTCCGATGGCGTTTCAATCATAATGTCGCGTCCGCCGTTGTTTTTCGGGAATGCAATTACGTCGCGGATTGAGTCGGTATTATTGAAAATACTCACTAACCTATCAAAACCTAATGCAATACCACCGTGCGGCGGAGCACCGTATCTGAACGCATTAATTAAGAACCCAAACTGTTTTTCGGCCTCTTCAGGCGTAAAGCCCAATAAATCGAACATTTGTTTTTGCAAATTACTATCGAAAATTCGGATGGAACCTCCGCCCACTTCCGAGCCATTAACCACTAAATCGTAGGCATTGGCTCTAACTTCGCCCGGTGCGGTGTACATTTTTCCAATATCTTCAATTTTAGGCGAGGTAAACGGATGATGCATTGCGTGGTAGCGATGGCTTTCTTCATTCCATTCCAACAACGGAAAATCGAGTACCCAAAGCGGCGCAAAAGTGTCGCCTTTGCGAAAACCAAGTTGCTTACCCATTTCGAGCCTTAATTCCGAGAGTTGTGGTAAGGTGGCTTTTTTGGTTCCCGACAAAATAAGCATTAAGTCGCCCGGCTTTGCACCAAAAGCTGCAGCCCAAGTCTTGAGTTTTTCTTCGTTATAAAATTTATCAACCGACGATTTTAAACTGCCATCGGTACCAAAACGTACATAAACCAAGCCTTTAGCACCAATTTGCGGACGTTTAACGTATTCGGTTAAAGCATCCAACTGTTTGCGAGTATATTCCCATGCACCTTCAACACAAATACCGCCAACAAATTCGGCCTCGTCGAACACTTTAAAATCGGCACCGCGTGTAAGTTCGGTTATGTTTTTTATTTTCATTTCGAAACGAATATCGGGGCGATCGTTGCCATAGTTTTCCATGGCTTCGGCAAAAGTCATACGCGGATATGGTTCGGTATAATCAATATCTTTCAGTTTTTTGAACAAGTGTTTTGCCAAGCCTTCAAAGGTTTTCAAAATATCTTCTTGTTCAACAAACGCCATTTCGCAATCTATTTGAGTAAATTCGGGCTGGCGGTCGGAGCGGAAGTCTTCGTCGCGGAAACATTTTACAATTTGGAAGTAGCGGTCGAAACCGGAAACCATAAGCAATTGCTTAAACACCTGGGGCGATTGTGGCAAGGCATAAAACGTACCTTTGTGCAAACGCGAAGGCACCACAAAGTCGCGTGCACCTTCGGGAGTCGATTTAATAAGCACCGGAGTTTCAACTTCCAAAAAGTTCAAATCGTCCAAATAACGTCGTACTTCTTGTGCCATTTTGTGCCTTACTTCCAAATGTTTGCGTGCGGCATTACGGCGCAAGTCTATGTATCGGTATTTCAAGCGCAATTCTTCGCCGCCGTCAGTTTCGTCTTCAATAGTAAAAGGCGGAGTTTCCGATTTGCTTAGTATGGTAATGGTTTCGACCAGAATTTCAATTTCGCCGGTTGGTATGGTTAAGTTTTTCGAGTAGCGTTCAACTACCTTTCCGGTGGTTTGAATTACAAATTCGCGACCTAACTTACGCGATTGTTCGTACAGGTCGGCATTGGTTTCGTTGTTAAAAGCCAATTGGGTAATGCCGTATCGGTCGCGCAAATCGACAAACGACATGCCGCCTAAGTCGCGCGTGCGCTGCACCCAGCCGCTTAAAGTTACTGTTTGGTTTATATGCGCTTGGCGCAGCTCGCCGCAAGTATGTGTTCTGTACATTGTATTATAATTAGTGCATTTATGCTTAAATTCTCTGAATGCAAAATTATAAACAATTAGTTAATTTGAAAATTAAACCCTATACGATTTTTATAATTTGGCAAATTGATAATTCGGTAATTTGAAAATTTATTTACAGAATTATAGGATTCGAAAAATATAGTACAGGCAAAGCATTTAATTGGCTATGCATTGCTTAATCTCTAATTTTATCGAGCAAGTAATTTAAGGTTTTAATTTCTTGTTCGTCCAAATTTTTCAGCAACGCATCCAAATTCCGTTCAGTGTCGTCTATTTGCACCAGCAGTTCCAGCGCCAAATCGGTTATTTCAATATCTTTCTGCCTTCGGTCGTCTTTATTTTCCGAACGAATTATTAATTTTTTCGAAAGCAAATTATCAATAATTCGGCTTACATCCGAGCTTTGATCCAGCATTCGTTCTTTCAAAAAAGCTATTGAGCATGGCACCGGACGAAAACCGCGTAGGACCCTGAGAATATTGTACATTTGCGGACTTAATTCGTATTTTTTAAGCTCTTTCATGAACTGATTATGCAACCGGTTTGTTGTGAAAATTAAGTTAATAAGCCCCTTGTTATATTCGCTTCGGAACCTGCCTTTAATTTCGTCTTCAATTTTCATAAAAAATAATATTGTTGTTCGAAAAACTGATTTACGTATAATTTACAATGTCAGTTTTAAAATGTGCTGCGTACCGTAAACTTCAATTAAACAAAAAAAGCTTCGATAAAGCGCTTAACCTTATCAAAGCCTTTTTCAACATACATTGAAAATTGTTATTTTGCTTTTACTATTTCAACACGAGCAGTAAGCGTAACTTCGTTTCCAACAACCAAGCCTCCGGCATCCATGGTTTTGCTCCAATTTACACCATAAGCAGTACGGTCTATAACGGTGGTTACTTTAAAACCGGCACGGGTATTTTTATAAGGGTCGGTAATCGTACCGCCATAAGTTACATCTAAACTAATGGTTTTGGTTACACCGCGCATGGTAAAATCGCCGGTAACTTTGTACGCTTTATCCGAAATTTTGGCTACCGAAGTACTTTTGAAGGTAATGGCAGGAAATGCGGTTGCATCAAAAAAATCGGCACTGGTTAAATGTTTATCTCTACCCTCGTTTGCCGTGTTAATTGAAGCAGTTTCTATGGTAAAATCAATTTTCATATCGGTAAAATCGGCTTTATCGCTCAAAATTGTACCGTCAAATTTATTAAAACTACCTGCTACTTCGGCAATTACCATATGGTCAACGGTAAAATTTACCGACGAATGGCTTTTATCGAAACCCCATTTTGCAGTTTGAGCATTCAAACCAAAAGCAACGAATACCGATGCTAAAATTACACTTACTCTTTTCATAATCAATTGTTTTTATTTGTTAAATTTTAAATTTCAAACTTTTTAAAATTCGTATTGAATTTCGATACAAAAATAAGGTTAAACATTATATGTTGCAACATATAACTAGTTAAAAATTCGTTAATGTTTTTAAATGTCTGAAAATGAGTTTGTAAATAATTGCATTGCCCTATTAATAGGAAAGACTAATTTTTTAATTGTTTATTACATCGTACTTTGTACATTTTTCTCAATTTACTCATTAAGAATTGAAAATTCGACATTCAATGCCGGTTAGTTAAGCGCGAATCCTAAACCTTTCGACTGGTCGAAGACCACCGAAATGGTTGGCATTAAACCGTTTAAAAAGTCTTCGACCAGTTGAAAGGTTCTCAACTAAACGCCATTGAATTATAATTTAGTGGTAGCATGTAAAAACGAAACTGTTTAACAGTACAAGGCAAAAATTAACAATGAGCATAGAAAAACCAATTTGAAATTACAAATTTCCTCCGGCTACTCCGGTACAAGTAGCCTAGCAGATGGTAGCCGGCATATATTGCAATGAAGTTGAATTTCCAAAATTAGGTACGCCCCTACCCGATTCGACAAAATAATATGTTTTTCTAAAGCTGCATACAGCAAAAAATCGGTGTGCGAATTAATTTCATTTCGACTTTAGATAAACTTCCAATAGCTTAGGTAACTTTGCAAGCAGGGGAAATATAAAAAATGCTCTCTTCCGACGAATTGTTTGCCGAATTGTTTGCCCGAAAATTAGTTGGAAAACTTAAACAGACTTACAGTAAATGATTCTGCGCAAAGCAATACTGCCATGTTATTGGATACCGAAAAACAAGCAGCAAATAAAAAGCGAATGGAATTATTGAGTGCGCTTTGTAAAAAATTAAGTTTAATCTATTGCATTATTCCGAAATTATTGCCAATTTTGTATTACCTTACTTCCAATATTTCAGTAGCTTATAGTTTAAAATTAAAGGCTTGAAAATCATTTCGAATATTTCAAAAGTTTAAAATTCGTTTACAACTTTTTTCAATAAAATTCAAAAAATAAAAGTAATTAACAATACCTTTTTTCCTGCATATCAGTATTTTACAAAGGTTTTTGAATACTATTGTTAATAACTTATTTCAAAAAAAATAAAATAAGCTCGTATCTTGCATTCAAATTGTTTAAAAAAAGTTTAGAAAAAAACATAAAATGCAGGAACAAAATTTACTAACTAAAAGAGGAACTGAGTATAAACCGGTTTCGTTTGAAGAAGCGGTACAAGGTGCCAAAGTTTATTTTAAAGGCGACGAACTGGCAGCCAAAGTATGGGTAAATAAATACGCGCTCAAAGATTCGTTCGGTAAAGTTTACGAAAAATCGCCCGATGAAATGCATCGTCGAATTGCTTCCGAAATTCATAGAATGGAGCTAAAGTACGAAAATCCGCTAAGTTTCGACGAAATTTATGAGGTGCTCAAAGAGTTCAAATATATTGTACCGCAAGGCGGCCCTATGTCGGGTATTGGTAATCCGTTTCAAATTGCCTCTCTTTCGAACTGTTTTGTAATTGGCGACGATGTGCCTGCCGATTCATACGGCGGTATTATGAAAATAGACCAAGAGCAAGTGCAATTAATGAAACGCCGCGGCGGTGTTGGGCACGACCTTTCGCATATTCGCCCTATGGGTAGCCCGGTGTTTAACAGCGCATTAACTTCAACCGGCGTGGTACCATTTATGGAACGTTACTCGAATTCGACCCGCGAAGTGGCTCAGGATGGCCGCAGAGGTGCTTTAATGTTAAGCATTTCGATTAAACACCCCGATGCCGAAAAATTTATTGATGCTAAACTTGAGCAAGGCAAAGTAACCGGCGCCAACGTTTCGGTAAAAATTGACGACGAATTTATGGAAGCTGTTGTTAATAATAGCATTTACAAGCAACACTACCCGGTATCGGGCAACAACATTACGCACCGTAATGATTTGAATGCGAAAGAACTTTGGGATAAAATTATTTCAAATGCATGGGCTTCTGCCGAGCCGGGTATTTTATTCTGGGATACCATTATTAGAGAATCGGTACCCGATTGTTATGCCGATTTGGGCTACCGAACCGTATCGACCAACCCTTGCGGCGAAATTCCGCTTTGCCCATACGACAGTTGCCGTTTGTTGGCTATAAATTTATACAGCTACGTTGAGAAGCCATTTACCAAAGATGCAAAATTTAATTTCGAATTATATAAAAAGCATATAGTTATTGCTCAGCGTATTATGGACGATATTATTGACCTTGAATTAGAGAAAATTGATGCCATTATTAATAAAATTGATGACGACCCCGAATCGGAAGAAGTGAAACGAATTGAGCGCAATTTGTGGATAAACATTAAGAAAAAAGCCATTGAAGGCAGAAGAACCGGTATTGGTACCACCGCCGAAGGCGATATGTTGGCAGGCTTGGGCTTGCGCTACGGCAGCGACGACGCTACCGATTTTTCGGTCGAAATTCATAAAACTTTGGCCGTTGAAGCATACAAAGCTTCGGCACTGATGGCTAAAGAACGTGGCGCCTTTCCTATTTACAATTCGGCTCGCGAGGCGGCAAACCCTTTTATTAAACGATTGGCAAAAGCCGACCCTGAAACGTATGCATTGATGCAAAAATATGGTCGCAGAAATATTGCTTTACTAACCATTGCACCAACAGGCACCACCAGCTTAATGACCCAAACCACTTCGGGCATTGAGCCGGTATTTTTACCGGTGTACAAACGAAGAAGAAAGGTGAATCCGAACGATTCGGATGTGAAAGTTTCGTTTACCGACGAGGTGGGCGATGCTTGGGAAGAGTACAATGTGTTTCATCATAACTTTTTGGTTTGGTTGCAAGTAAACGGTTACGATACTACCAATATTAAACATTCGAGTCAAGAAAACATTGACGCATTGGTTGCAAAATCGCCCTACTTTAAAGCTACCTCAAACGATGTGGATTGGTTAAGCAAAGTACGTATGCAAGGTGCCGTACAAAAATGGGTCGATCATTCCATTTCGGTTACAGTAAACTTACCTTCGGATGTTTCGAAAGAGCTTGTAGGCCAGCTTTATATTGAGGCTTGGCGTTCGGGTTGCAAAGGTGTTACCGTATACCGCGACGGTTCGCGCGATGGGGTACTTATTTCGAATAAAGAAAAAAAAGGCGAAAATCAACCGGAAGAGTTTTATAAAAACTCGCCTAAACGCCCAAAAGCCTTGGAGGCCGATGTTATTCGTTTTCAGAATAATAAAGAAAAATGGATTGCATTTGTAGGTTTACTCGATGGTAAACCCTACGAAATTTTTACCGGCCTGGCCGAGGAAGATGTATTGCCTATTCCGTTAAGCGTAAAAAATGGCTTAATTATTAAAAACCGCCACGACGACGGACGCAGCCGTTACGATTTTCAGTACGAAAACAAATATGGTTTCCATGTTACGGTTGAAGGTCTGTCGTATCGTTTTAACCAAGAATACTGGAATTATGCAAAACTGATTTCGGGAGTATTGCGACACGGTATGCCGCTGGAACACGCAGTTGAGCTTATTTCGTCGTTGCACTTGCGCGACGAATCGATTAATACTTGGAAAAACGGTGTGGAACGTTCGCTTAAAAAATATATACCCAACGGAACACCGGCATCAAAAGGTGCACAGTGTACAAGCTGCGGAAGCCACAGCGTTATATACCAAGAAGGTTGCTTAATTTGTACCTCGTGCGGTAGCTCGAAATGCGGATAAATTTTCGCACAGAGAATAGAGGTTGTCTAAAAAGTCAAAAATAACTTACTTCTATGTTTTTATTTTATTGATTATAAGCTCTGACAAAGTTTTAAACTCTGTCAGAGCTTACTTTTCAGACACTCTTTTTACATTTTGTACGAGCTTTGATTAAACCGGATTGGATATTGTATTTGTACAAAATATTTCTTTCAGTTCAATTAAATCGATTATTTCGTAAGTTACTTTTTGGTTGAATTTTATTTTCTCGGGGTTAAAAAAAATGGTATCCATGCCAATTCTATCGGCGCCGGCAATATCCACCTCCAAATCGTCGCCTATCATAATACTTTCGCTTGGTGTTGCATCAGCTTTCTGTAATGCAAATTCAAAAATTTCGCTGTTTGGTTTTAACTTACCAACTTGTTCCGAAGTTATAATTTCGGTAAAATATTGACTTAACTCCGCATTTTCGAGCTTGGTATATTGTACTTCGTTAAACCCGTTGGTAATAATATGCAACTTGTAATTTTTGGATAAAAAACTCAACGATTCATGTGTGTTCGGAAACAACACTTTTTTGGTAGGGCTTACGATAATGTATTCAGTTGAAATTTGTTCGGCAATATTGGGTTTTCCTATATTTAATTCGTTAATAGTAAGCGTAAAACGTTTAATACTAAGGATGTCTTTTTCAATTTTTCCTTGTCGGTACAAATCCCAAAGTTTATGGTTATGGTGGTTGTAAATTTTAATAAATGAATCGAAACTTACTCCGCCGGCATTCAGGTTGTATTTTTCAAAAATATCTTTTAGTGTTTCAACCGAGTTTTTGTCGAAATCCCAAAGCGTTCTGTCTAAATCGAAAAATAAGTGTTTGTATTTACTTGTGCACATGGAGTGAATAAATTTTTGAATTAAAAACAAAGCCTAACAAGCTAGTATTTAACTTGTCAGGCTTGTATACCGAAAAAAATTCGGTTTCAATACTTAATCGGCAATAACTACCAATACTTTAGAAAGGCTCCAGAATTCTTTGGCATTTTTAATGCTTATTTTTTCAATTGGAGCTGTACCAACAAGTTCGTACGAGCTTGCAGGGTGTGTAGTAATAAATTTTACTTTTTTGAAGCCCAAATCAACATTGTTTAATTGGGTAATATCAACTTTTGTAAAATGTGTTTTGTCGAAATCGGCAGTAAGTTTTGCAGAACCAGAAAACAACCCACTTTTGGAAAGAATACCTTTTTCTTGTAAACTTTTTTGAGTTCCTACTACATAATAAGCCGTATTCAACGATTCGGTTTGTTTTTCAATCAGTTCGCCTTTTTTTGCAGCGTCCGATGCAGCCTCATCCAAATCGGCATTCAAATTCTGAATTTCTTTGTTCAAATTTGCAATGTCGTAGTTCATGTTCTCTAATTTGTCGCGCAATTCCAAAATTTCGTTATTGCGTTCGTCAAGTTGCGTTTCAAGGTTCGAAATAAGTTTTTTGAATTGTGCAATTTCCACATTCGATTTTTTAAGTTTCGAAGTTAAATTGTTCAATGCTTTTTTATTATCCACCATTTGTTTGTACAACGACAAAATATCTTCGTTAATACGGTCTTTAGCACTGGTTTCCAAGCCTTGCTCGGCAGTTTCAACTCTAATAATTTGTTCTTTTTCCTTAATGGTTTTTAAGTTGTCTTCAATTTCATTAAAAGCTTTCATAAAGTCGTTAATAGCCGCCTGGTTGTTGTTACCAACATTTTTTAAGCTGTCGTTTTCGGCCATTAAGCGTTTTTCTTCGGCGCTTGGTCCGCAAGCTGCAATAAGAGCAACTGCCATAACTAATAGCAATAATTTTTTCATGGTTAAATTAATTGATAATTAATACATTAAGCATTTCTGTTTTTAAACTGAAATAAGGTTAAAATTTCGATGCAAAGGTACTATGTGTTTTTCAATTATTGGTATTATTTTCAAAAAAAATGCACTTTGCGAAGTTTATTTGTCAATTTGAATAACTTAAAAAACCACATAGCCACATATAAAACATAGCTTTACGAAATTATTCTATCTTTCTTTGTGTAAATATGGTTAATACGAGCTGCTGTCTTTTTAGGGAATAATAAGTTAAAATCATCCGAAATAGTAAATTCAATTCGATGGTTTTAAGATAAATACGAAGAATTAGCGTGTTTTTCAATCCTTCTTCAAAAACACTGCAATTTCATTACCAACCGAAACTTGCACCCTAAATAAGTTTTATAAACAAATAAGCTTACAAAAATACGGTATCAGGAAAGTAAACACACACTTCTCCGATACCGTAGTTTATAGTAAATAGTTTTTACCTATTATTTACTGCGTATTAAAATGGCAAATCGTCCGGTTCGTTTGCCGGAAAATCGAATGCATCTTCGGCATAATTAGGCTGCGGAGTTGATTCGGCACGCACACCGGGCGACGATTGTTGGCTTGGCGCTGCGTAATTTGTGGTATCTTTTGGTAAGTTGCCCTCGGTGCTTTGAGCACGCGGAAGCATGATCATGTTCGAAGCCACAATTTCAGATACATAACGTTTATTGCCATCTTTGTCGTTATAACTGCGGTTGGTTATTTTTCCTTCAATGTAAACCGGGTCGCCTTTGTGCAAGTATTTTTCTGCAACATCGGCCAAACCGCGCCACATTACAATATTGTGCCATTCGGTTTGCTGAACTTTTTGCCCTTCTTTATTGGTATACGTTTCGGTGGTTGCCAAACTAAATTGAACTACCGATGTGCCACTGTCGAGCTTGCGCAATTCGGGGTCTTTGCCTAAATTGCCAATTAGCTGTACTTTGTTTAATCCAAGCATAAATTGCTGTTTTTTAGAATTTGAATTTTCAGATTTAAGAACAAACAAAAATACAAAGTTTTCAATATTTTCAAACTTCGGAAGCAATAAAATTTTCAATTAATTTTGGAACAGGTAAATTTTTAAGTTTTTCAATCTCAATACAAATTCCGGTATCAATTTGTTCTTTTAGCTGAAAATCGGTTAATGGCACCTTAATAAACCGGGCATAAATTGTTTTATGACTGAGTTGGTGTTTATATATATTGCGTAAAGGCACAAAATTCAGTTCTATATTCGAATTTAGTTGCGTTTTTACAAATATGTCAATCGCTTCGTCGGGTTCAATTTCGGTTAAGCTTTGCACCAACAAAAAATCGTACATGTTTTTCCAAATACCATCGTCGGTTCGTTGGTTTACAATGCAATAGCTCGGGCTGCTAAGGTAAAAGTAGTAATAATATTCGGTAATCGGTTTCTTTTTGGGCTTTTTTGCGGGTAATTCGTTTACTAAGTTTTTAGCAAAAGCTACACATTCGGGTGCAAAAATACATTCGTTGCATTTGGGTGCTGTTTTGGTGCAAAAAGTGGCACCAAATTCCATAATGGCTTGGTTAAAAACATCGGGAGTGTTTTTTGGAAAAACTTCATTTAGCGCTTGCTCAATTTTTCGGCTACCCGGCGCAGCATCTGCTTCCTCTTCAATACCAAAAATGCGCGTAATAACCCGAATTACATTTCCGTCAATAACCGGATAAGGCATTTTGTAGCAAATAGAAACAATTGCGGCAGCAGTATAAGAACCAATTCCGGGCAAGGAAAGAATTTGTTCATACGAAACAGGAAAAACACCGTTAAATTCGTGAAAAATTCGCTTTGCAGTAGCCAAAATATTCCTTGCACGCGAATAATATCCTAAACCTTGCCACATTTTAAGCACATCTTCCTCGTTAGCAGTGGCTAAATGTACTACAGTCGGAAACCGTTCGAGGAACCGAAAGTAGTAGTCAATTCCTTGATTTACACGAGTTTGCTGCAAAATAACTTCCGAAATCCAAATTTTGTAAGGGTCGGTAGTTTGTCGCCAAGGCAAATTTCTGGCATTTTTTAAATACCACATTACTAGAGTGTTACTATTCATTTGAAAAAATTTTTAAACTAAATTGCTTTTTTTCACAAATTTAGTGGTTTTCAATTTCATAAGTTCAAAGAAAATGGCTTATATTTGCAGTTCATTTTTGAGCAATATTCTAAATTATTGATAATTAAAGTTTTTTTAGCAATGACTAAAGCAGATATCGTTAACGAAGTTTCGAAGACAACCGGAATCGAAAAAATCACCGTTCAGAGAGCGGTTGAAGCCTTTATGGAAACCGTAAAAGGTTCATTGGTAAAAGGTAAAAATGTTTACCTACGCGGGTTTGGTAGTTTTGTAGTTAAAAAACGCGCAACTAAAACAGCACGCAACATTTCTAAGAATGTAACTATTACTATTCCGGAGCATTTTATTCCGGCATTTAAGCCTTCGAAAACTTTCGCATTGAAAGTGAAGACAAATGTTAAGAAATAAGTGCTAACTACAAGTAAAAAATTGAAATCATGCCAAGCGGAAAAAAAAGAAAAAGACACAAAATGGCTACGCACAAGCGTAAAAAACGTTTAAGAAAAAACCGACATAAAAAGAAGAAATAGTTGTCTGTTTTTTTGATACAACGCTTTTTATGCAACTTAAAGTAAACCTAAAATTCCTACATCGGAGCTTTAGGTTTGCTTTGTTTTATGACATATTATTTTGTTTTAAGTGCGTTGAATCATTTCACGGTTGCGAATGCAATTGATACACTGATATTTATTTTTTGTTGCTGCAAAAAGCCCTTCGGTTTTTCGAAGCCGGCATGGCAGCAATATATTATTTTAACTAACTACTAAAGCCGTGAACAATGAACTAATAATTAATGTAGATAAGAAAGACATTGAAATAGCGCTACTGGAAGATAAACAGTTGGTTGAGCTTAATAAGGAAAAAAGCAACAGCCAGTTTTCGGTTGGCGATATATACATTGGAAAGGTTAAAAAAATTATGCCCGGACTTAACGCTGCATTTGTTGATGTAGGTTACGAACGAGATGCATTTTTACATTACCTCGATCTCGGACCACAGTTCCGAACGCTTAAAGAATGGCTGCAATTGTCGATTAATAGGAAAACGCCAATGCCCAAACTTTCGAATTACAAATTAAAACCTGATATTGACAAAAACGGTAAAATTACCGATGTTATCAGTGCCGGCGATTATATTCCGGTACAAATTGCCAAAGAACCTATTTCGACCAAAGGCCCGCGGATTAGCTCCGAAATATCGTTGGCAGGTCGCAATTTAGTGCTCATGCCTTTTTCCGATAAAGTTTCGGTTTCGCAAAAAGTGAAATCGGCAGAAGAGCGAAACCGGCTTAAACGATTAATGCTTAGCATTAAACCAAAAAATTACGGAGTAATTGTTCGTACAGTTGCACAAAACAAACGCGTAGCCCAGCTCGATGCCGAACTGCGCGAATTGATTGAAAGATGGGAAACCTCATTTAAAGCGCTTGGCAGTATAACGCCGCCACAATTGCTTATTGGCGAAATAAACAGAACTTCGGCAATTTTACGCGACATTTTGAGCCCAACATTTAACACCATTTGGGTTAATAACATTTCGGTTCAGCAAGAAATTAAGGACTATTTGGCCAATATTGCACCGGAAAAGGAAAAAATTGTTAAGCTTTACACGGGCGCTGCTCCTATTTTCGAACAAATGGGAATAGATAAGCAAATAAAAACCTTATTTGGCAAAACGGTAACCATAAAAAGCGGTGCCTATTTAATTATTCAGCATACCGAAGCCCTGCACGTAATTGATGTAAATAGCGGAAACAGAGCTTCAAAAGGCGCTACACAAGAAGTGAATGCGTTGGAAGTGAATTTAATGGCAGCCGAAGAAATTGCGCGCCAATTGCGCCTTCGCGATATGGGAGGTATTATTGTAGTCGATTTTATTGACATGCAAAGCAACGAAAACAAGCAAAAGCTGTTCGAGCGCATGAAAGAAATGATGGCAAACGACCGTACCAAGCATAATATTTTGCCGCTTACCAAATTCGGACTAATGCAAATTACTCGCCAGCGAGTTAGACCGGAGATGCTGATTGAAAGCAACGAAAAATGCCCGGTTTGTAAAGGCTCAGGCGAAATTAGTCCTTCAATTTTATTAATCGATGAAATTGAAAACAATATTAGCTATTTGCTTAACAAAATGCCGGCTTCCGGTACAGTAACTTTGCAAGTACATCCGTTTATAAATGCTTATTTGAATCAGGGTATTTATTCTATACTTTGGAAATGGCGCATTAAGTACAAAAAATTTATTCGGATTAAAGCCGTAAATTCGATGCCTTTTTTGAATTACAAATTCTATAATTTCGAAGGCGACGAAATAATTCTTTAAAAAGCGATATGCTTATCACAAAAAAACTCAAGTCGAAAGTCGGCTTGAGTTTTTTCATTTTTATAAACAGTCTAACTTGCAGCGTGTTCGGTTCGGCTGATTATTTCGTTTTGAAGGTCTAAACCCAAATCGTTGAAATAGTCCGAATATCCGGCAACACGAACAATCAGATCGGTGTAGTTTTCCGGATTTTGTTGCGCATCTTTCAGCACATCCGAATCAACTACATTAAACTGAATATGATGTCCGTCCATTCGGAAGTAGCTGCGTATAAGCCCGGTAAGTTGATTTATACCTTCGGCATTAAAAAAGCTTGGGGCAAAACGCTGGTTAAGCAAAGTCCCGCCTGTACGCAGGTGGTCAATTTTTGCTGCCGATTTTATAACCGCTGTCGGGCCTTGTCGGTCGGCACCCTGTACCGGCGAAATTCCTTCGCTTATAGGCACACCTGCTAAACGTCCGTCGGCGGTGGCGCCTAATACCGAGCCAAAATATACGTGGCTGGTGGTAGGCAACAAATTAATTCGGTGTACTCCTTTGCGCGTATTAGGTTTTCCGTTTACCGAATTATAAAAAATCTCGAATATATCGGTCAGTTGCTCATCGGCATATTCCGAATCGTTGCCATATTTTGGAGTATGATTCAATAATTCGTTTCTGAAGAAATCGTAGCCTTCAAAATTATTGGCCATAGTTTTTATAAACTCTTGCATCGAAACAGTTTTTTTATCGAATACATGAAATTTTATAGCGGTAAGCGAATCGGTAAGCGTGCCGGTACCAACACCTTGCACATAACTTGTATTGTATCGGGCACCTCCGCAGTTATAGTCGGTTGCATTCGCCACACAATCGTCGATAATTAACGACATAAACGGCACCGGAATATTATTTGCAATAACGCGCTCTATTTTATTATTGCCTTTCAGTTTAATGTCGGCAAAATAATTTTCTTGTTTTCTGAATGCTTCCAACAAATCGGCATAACTTTGAAATTTCATCGGGTTGCCGGTTTCAATACCTACTTTTTCACCCGTTCGGGGGTCGGTGCCGTTATGCAAGGTAATTTCCAAAATTTTGGGCAAGTTAAAATAACCGGTAAGCCAATAAGCTTCAACGCCAAATGCACCCGACTCTACACAACCCGAAGCACCGCCATTGCGAGCATCGGCTATGTTTTTGCCTTGCATAACCAATTGCTGTATAATAGCATCGGTATTAAACATCGATGGTTGCCCAAAACCGGTTTTGGTTATTTGCAGGGTTCGCTTAATAAATTTATCCGGATTTTTTTTGCTTATCTGCACCATGGAACTTGGTTGCAGCAGGCGCATTTCTTCAATTACGTCCAAAATAAGGTAAGTCATTTCGTTCACCGCATCGGAACCGTCGGGTTTTACACCGCCCAAATTTATAAGCGCAAAATCGGTGTACGTATTACTTTCTAAAGCCGTAACTCCAATTTTTGGCGGCGATGGATGGTTATTAAATTTAATCCAGAAAGCTTGCAAGAGTTCCTTTGCTTGCTCTTCGGTAATTCTGCCGGCATCCAAATCGGCCTGATAAAACGGCAGCAAATGTTGGTCTAAACGTCCGGGGTTAAATGAATCCCAAGGGTTTAGCTCGGTAATTATACCCACATGAATAAACCAATAATGCTGCAATGCTTCATGAAACGTTTGTGGTTTGTTGGCAGGTACATTACGGCAAACGGTTTCCATTTTTGCAAGTTCGGCTCGGCGGTTCGAATTCATTTCGCTGTACCCCATAATTTGCAATGCATCGGCATTTCGCTTGGCGTAGTCAATAATTGCTATCGCACTTATTCGCATGGCTTTAAGCTCTTCGTTTTTGTCGTAGGCAAGCGGGTCGTGTACAAAATCGAGTTCTTGGGCGGTTTTGTCAATATCGGCTATAATGTCGAGCATTCCTTTTTTGTACATTTTGTTGCCGGCTACGGTATGCCCCGGCGCACGCTGCTCTTGAAACTCGGTAAAAATGCCGGCTTTGTAAGCTTTTTTCCAATCATCCGACATTACATTCATAATTTTGTCGCGTGTGGTTTTGTTGGTCCAAAACGGAATTATTTCATTTTGAAATACTTCGCGTGTTTTTTCGCTCGATTTAAACGAAACTTTCGGTCGGTTGTGCAAAATTTCCAAATCGGCTATGCTATGCACGCTTACTTCGGGGTAAGTTGGAGTAGCTTTGGGTTCGGGCCCGCGCTCGCCTATAATCAGTTCGTTGCTGCCAATATACAGCCGTTTGTGTTTCATAATATATTCAAAAACCAACGCACGACGTACCGGCGTAGACACTTGCCAAGCCAAATCGGACTTATAAAACTCAGTTACCAATCGGCCTCTTTCTGCCGAAATTCTATTTACCGCGTGCAAACTTTCATTGCGTAATTGTTGTATTCGTGGGTTCATATTTTAAAATTTTGAATTTTGAATGCTGAATGCTGAATTTTGAATTTTGAATTTAAAATTTAGAAAAACTAATCCTTCAAATTTTCCATTTTCAAATTGACTAATTTTCAAATTAACTAATTAATAAATTAGCTTGAGAGTGTAACGTCAAAACCTTCGGTACTAAATTTTTCTCTTAAAGATAGTAAAAATTCTTGATTAAATTCGGTGGTTTCGAGCATTTTATTTTCAATGCCAAATTTTTCGTACTTATGCTTGGCTATTGAATGATAAGGTAATAACGAAATTCGGCTCAATTGCAGTTTTTGCAAATATTGAATCGTTCGACTTATGTTTTCTTCCGAATCGTTTATATTTGGAATTACCGGAAATCGAATTTGAATTTGTTTTTTTAACCGAACGGCCAATTCCAAGTTTTTAATGATCGGCTGAAGCGGTACGCCGGTATATTTCAGATGTTCCGACTCGGTTAAATGTTTTAAATCGAAAAGCAACAAATCGGTATTTTCGAGCACTTTTTCAAACGTTTTTTCCGCACAAAAGCCGGTAGTATCAAGGGCAGTATGCAAATCGGCTTTTTTTAGTTCGGCAAGTAATTCGAGTAAAAAATCGGGCTGATACAGCGGTTCGCCGCCCGAAAGCGTTACTCCGCCTCCGGTTTCGTCATAAAAAATTCGGTCTTTTTCAACCTCGGCTAAAATTTGATGGTTTGAATTTCGGCGTTCCGACTTTCGGGGTTATGGCACCACCAGCAGCCAAGCGGACAACCTTTAAAAAATACGGTAGTACGAATACCCGGGCCGTCGTTTACGGCATAATGCTTTATATCGAAAATTATTCCGGTCATGAAAAATGTTGAATTATTGAATGAATGAATTATTGAATGAAAAATCACTCAACCTTTCGAAATCTGTGTTCTGACTTCTGTAATCTGTCCTCTGAAATCTGATTTCTGTCCTCTGTAAATATCAACAAATGCGGCACTCGAACAAGTGCTTATATTGGCGGGTAAAAACGTTGCGGAATATGGAAATTGTTTTGTTCATTCAAATAAGTTTTCCGTTGGCTTGGCGAGGCTGGCGAACAGTACGCTGCCGATTATTTAGCTGCGAACGGATATGTTATAAAACATAGAAATTGGCGTTGGCAAAAAGCTGAACTGGACATTATTGCATTGAAAGATAACGTAATAGTTTTTGTTGAAGTAAAAACCCGACATAAAAACAGCCCCGAACGCCCGCAAGATGCTGTAACCCGTAAAAAGCAACGCCTTATTATTAAAGCTGCCGATGCATATATTACTTTTTTCGATTTAAATTTTGAAGCCCGTTTCGACATTATTTCGGTAATTGTAACCAACAAAGGTACTGAGATTGAACATATTGACGATGCTTTTATTCCTTTGCTGAAATAATTGCTATTTTTGCGAAATCATACAAGTTCAAACATATGACTGACGAAAAAATACCATCAGAATTGGATGTTTTCAATTCTGAAAAAAAAGAAACGACAGCTTGCGAAAATTGCCATCAACCTAGCCCGCTTGAGCATAGTTTTTGCCCAAAATGCGGACAAAAACTAAACAATAAGCTTTCGGTTGGTATTTTATTTCGAAATACAATAAGTAACTATTTTTCAGTAAACGAAGGGATAATGAATAGCCTTTTTCCGCTTGTTTTTAAACCCGGATTTTTGGCAATTCAATTTATTAACGGCAAACGTATAAAATATTTACATCCGGCTCAGTTCTACCTTTCGGTTTCGGTGTTTTTTTTCTTTTTGTTTTCGTTTAAAATGAAAGAAGAGCAAACAAAAACCGATTTGGAACTTAACAGTAAGTTTGAAAAGCGGGATTCTTTAAACAATTTAGAAAAAAAAGTTACTGATTCTGTAGCTTATTCGAATAATAAAATTCAAATTAATGACGACGATAATAACAAAAAGCTCGATTCGCTTATAGCAGCCAAAGCACCTGAAGAAGAAATGCTTAAAGCAATGGGGCTTACTGATAAAGATAACAGATTAACCAAATTGCTATACACAAAAGCGCTCAAATTTTATAAAAAACGAGGAAGTGGTATACTGGAAGCATTTGCTAATAATATTCCAATTTCATTTTTCTTTTTGATGCCGCTTTTTGCCTTATTTTTAAAGCTATTTTATTACAGAAAAGGCAATTATGTAAACCATTTGGTTTTTACTTTCTACTTTTTTTCTTTTTTATTTGTAACATTTACCGCAGTTTTAGCATTGAGCTATTTAATTGAAATTCCGAATTGGCTTGTTTTTGGTTTAATTTGTGCCGTAAACGTACATTTAATTATAGGAATAATGCGATTTTATAAAGAAAAACCGTTGCGCACATTTTTGAAAACAAGTGCTTTATTAAGCATTTTTGCAATATTTATTATACCAATTACGGTAGCATTAATTGCACTTATTTCGTTAATTTTATATTGAAGTTAAGATTACATGCTGCTTTGTTGCAATTAAAATTTCAACAAATTTAGTTGCCAAAATTTCGTTATTGACAAATGGCAAACCATAATTTACTTGGTGCAGCCGGCGAACAGTAAAACTGCCATTTGTATACTACTTTTTCGATTTAGATTTTGAAGTGCGTTTTCGGCATTATTTAGGTAATTGTAACCAATAAAGGCACCGAACCGCAACACATTGACGATGAATTTATTTCTTTGCTGAAATAAAATGATACAAAAAAAAGCCCGACTTACAGTTTTTTAGTCGGGCTTTTGGGTTAATAAAAATGAATTAATTAAGCGGCTCTGCGTATTAGGAACGAGTTTGCAGCTTTGCGTACTACGTAGTCGTTGTATTTTGCCGGC
>JFJP01005566.1_pt1 | contig 21269 bp, 17 predicted proteins | sample 431651 | NCBI WGS metagenome assembly JFJP01 (sample SAMN02602958, study PRJNA72255) | Microbial mat metagenome, whole genome shotgun sequencing project. | biome: fresh water; feature: sink hole; material: water; isolation source: purple microbial (photo- and chemosynthetic) mats found in...
CAAAAAATAAGCGCGGCAGATGCAATGCCAAGCGCCCAGTCAGGTCGAGGTGCCCGCTGATAGGGCTTTGTGACTGACTCTCATTATTCCAAAGCCCACGGTTGTTCGTAGTCAGGTCGAGGTGCCCGCTGATAGGGCTTTGTGACGTCGCCGCGTAGAGAGCCTTCAAAACCCGCTCCTGATGTCAGGACAAGGTGCCCGTTGACAGGGCTTTGTGACCGCACACAGCGTTGACACTGGTTTTTTTCAATATCCGTGCGAGGCGAAATTTGCAAGCATTTTCAAACTGACTGAAATTCGACATGTTGGCGCTGGCAGAAAAATGAGAGAGTTGCCATGATTTGCCAAAGAAAGCTGCATAATCGATATCTCAATGTGATCGGCAGGAAAGCTATGTTTAGGCAAAACAAGAGTAATGAAACTAAGCACCACGCAGTTTCTGAACTTGATCTCAAAACGGATACCGATCGGGCAAGTATTGTCTTTCTGATTCGGCAAGATGCAATGAATTTCGGGAGTAATCGGGCTAGTCCTGTACACTCGCGCCCCGCTATCTTGATCCGGCATCGCGATGGTTTTTGGTTCGTCTTGCCTTGTACCACGCACAAAAAATCAGCAGAAAATCCGGAATTCTTCGCGATTTCCAAGTCAGATGTCATGTGGACTCATCCAGATAGAGCACGCGATAGTTCCGTCTTTTACCGGTACGAGAGTGTGAGCGATGAGGACTTAATTGCCAGGATTGGCATGCTATATCCGGTTTGTCAGGTTGACATTGTTAAATGGCTACGAAGCCGCTACTGAACGCTGATGTATGAATTATTCTGAAAAATACTCGGCTTCTGATGCCAAACTCAATGAACTCTGGCAGAACCATGGCGGACTCAATGAAGAGCAAGAGGTATATCTTTACCACGAAGTGATGCAAATTCTGCATCACTCGCACTTTCCAGAACTTTCCTCACTGCCTGAGTCCAAAGAAGATTACGTTCATTCATATTTTGTTGAAAAAATATTATTTAGAAAGCAATCACCGGGTCAAACCACGATTCATGCTGGATTTATCAGGATCGCATTTCGAAACTATCTCCGGGATCTACTGAGACGCCCGTTAAATCGCGACCAAGTTCAATTAGAGGCAATTGACGACGATCAATTTAACGGATCGACACATCTTGAGCAACTAAGCCAACACCAGCAGGATAAAGACGGAGTGGATGAGGCAGTGTCAGCCAACATGGAGCAAATATTGGCAGAGCATGGCCTCACCATCGAACAGGTTCAGAACTCTGCATGGCAATGGCTACAGGCGCAAGAAAAATGGGCACAGTTGTATTTGAGCGTACATTTTTGTCCCGATTCTGATGACTCTCCACCAAGTCTTCAAGAACTGGCCGTTCAGCACAGAATTGCCTCTTACCATTACCGAGCACGAAAATTAGGCATCACTAACAAAAAGACAGATCTTCCCAGCGACTTCAATAAAACCGCAATTGGACGTTGGGCGGTCGGGCTAGGTATTGAAATCGAGCCAGAAAACATCTCTGTGCTGTTATTTCTTTTCAAATGCCTGTGCTTGGCAACGTTGTCATTGCATGGAGTCTGAATATGAAACCGAACAATACACTTTACCCGTCATTGGCACAGATTGAACAACGCCTGTTTAGCCTTGACGCAGACATTTTACTGAGGGTGGCACGCAATGACCCAACCCTGCCAGAGTCGTTTCGCCTTGCTGTGAAAAATGATGCTCAACAAGCGAATGCGTTGCAAGCACTGCAAGAAGCACCAATCGACGTGCAACCGCCTACTGCTGTGTCGACTTCACCATTGCCTCCCTGGATACTGGACATGATCCAGCGCAAAGTTGCGGCTGATGCGCTAAAACTTCCTTTGATGCCGGTTGCTGGTTTGCTCGTTGAAGTAAGCCATGTCATCACGCCACCAGGTGCAAGATTTCTTGATTGGCAACTCAACAGCCCGCTGCATGTTCTGCTCGATCGGCCATCCCCTGATAGTGACCAAGTATGGCTTGGCTGGATGGTAAGTCCGGATGCTTCATATGCAGCTTGGTGGGATGTTGTGTTGGAGGCTGATGATGCACCCATAGATCCAGTTTGTGGCATGGTACAGCTATGGAATCCGATCAAGCTCTATTGGCCTATGGCAAAACGTCATTGCGGTCAACTCTCGGCTACGCGTATGCAGGTTTTGCGTGCCTGTGCTGAGGAAATGCTTTTCTCTGAAAAAGACCCTGATGTTCCACCACAACCTGGCCATATCGGTTTGCGCTCTGTTGAAATGATGCCGCAGATGAGCTTGCTCAGTGGCACCCCTCTTGGTGAAAAAAATGATCCACGTCGCCATTATCAAACTATGTACCACCGCGTCCGGGTTGCGCTCATGGAGCCTGCCAGACTGGCTTGCGAACAATCCGAAAGTGTGCGTATCTCAACGATAGCGCGTTACTGGCAACAGTGTGTTGACTGGGCTCGTCAATTTGGCCACAGTGTCGTGCCGCAGGAACCTCTCAGTCTTGCGTTGGCCAGCGAAGACAACGCCTCCTATTGCTTTCTGTTTGATGATGCATTGCGCGTAACGCTCAGCCAAGAGGGTATCAAGACCCGCCTGCATTTGAACAATATTCATCCTGGCGAGTCGCTACTGATTGAGCATTCGCTTGAGGCAGAAATGCAAGACCGAATCTTGTTGAAACCTGAAATGAGCGATAGTTTTCTATTTGACCCGGCTCTGTGCCATGAACTACGGTGGCGAATCGGGGCAACGGGCAAGTGGAGCGAACCTCTTCAATTAGTGGGTGCAGCGGTATCCTGAAATGGTTGATCGAATTGCATGGTTGTGGTGTAGTGACAACGCACAAGCCTTTCTGAGTACCGGGTCTCAGCTTTACGGACCGGCACGCTTGCTTGATGAGGGCTTTGTTCAGACACTGCGTCGAGATGCCTCTATCCATGCCGTATTGCCAGAAGTGCTGGCACAAGCTTTCACAGCACCTGATTGGGATACGCTTGTTCTCGACAACAGTCTGTCCATGTGCTGGCAGCGTCTTGAGTGGGAGTCCTTGCACATCAACGGAAAAGCTCTGGGCGAAAAATGCTGCATCGTTCGTTTAGCCAAAAACTCCAATACTTCGCTGAAAGTTGCCAAAGGCAGACCGCTGGTTGTTACCCAGTTGGCTAAAGATGATCCGATTCAACATGCCATCAAACACTTGTTGGCACATGAAAACATCCTTGTTTCGCACAGGGGAACATCTAAGGAAATTGATGAGGAGTGGCGTGCAGATCGCGATTTGGCATCGGAGTTTTCAGACCTCCTGCTTTTTGCCCACGGTGGCGAAAACGGACAAATAATGGTACTCGATGCCCAAGGAAAGTCATGGCTGGATGCATCGATGGCGTTGCCAAGACTGCCGCCACGGGTTTGGTTGTTTGTCTGTAGCGATTTAAACGGCAACTTGACACCATTGGTACAGCGATTTCTTGCGCACGGAGCGCGCCAAGTACTTTATGGTCATGGAAAACTCGAAGCCATGCGTATGGTCGAGAAAGTTACATCCTGGCTGGCTAAAGAAACGGATGCCTTGACATGCGACCTGACCGGGACAGTTGGAAAGAATTCGCTTCGTTTGGCTGGTGACGTATTTTTGACGTATCCCGATCAGTTGACTTTGGAACAAGACCAAAATCCCGGGTGTGACCCCCTCAAACGTTTGAATACTTCGCATCGCAACTTGATGAGTCAAGTGCAAGAACTTGATAAATTAGGTTCTTGCGTCAACCAGTGCTGGCCTCGAACCCTGAACTGGCTATTGCCCTATCTTTGCTATCTTGCGGAGTCCTCTCAGAATCAGGTATTACAAGCTGGTTACCGACGACAGTGGGAAACGCTTGACGATAAAGTCAGGCATGAGTCACCGGCAACAGCCTATTTTTTTGCCGAGGCGGCGCATCGCGAGGGACGATACGTGCATCAAGTGCGTTACCTCAATCAGGTATTGGGACTTTGCTTGAACGCCCTTGACATGCAAGGTATGGTCTTTAAGACCTTGCTATCAATATCCAATGTGTTGATCGACATGAATCTACCGCTACAAAATGCGCGGTTAATTCTTACGTTAGAGACACAATTGGACGCGCTTTCGGCGCTACAGTCACCAGAGGAAAAATTTCCACTCCTGGATGTCAAGGCACGTCAGGCGTTACGAGAAGGCAAAGGTCACGATGCATTGCACCATTACAAAAACCGGATTAAGCAGGAATCACTGGAAAAGGATAGGGGGCCTTTGAATGCCGCTAGAGCTTATGCGACAGCTCTTTTCGCTGCTGCTTGGATTTGCGATGCTAGCGCCGATGAGTGGGCTCAAAAGTGTCTCGAAATTCAGGCATCAATTCCAGTCCAACATCACCCCTACTTGTGTCGTGCCCTTGCCCTTTACTGCTGGAGGTGTCCAGATGGTACACAGTACGAACCGGCACAATCGGCCTGCAATCTCTGGTTGGATTTTGTCATGGCTCACGATGAGCATTGTGACATTGGTCCAATAGGTATCACAACTGCTGCATTGTTGCTATGTAAACCCGATTCTGCGCGATTTGAGCAACTAAGCGAGCTTTGGGAGTCCAACGTGCGATTGGGTTTTCAGGATCAGCGCTATTGGTTCGAGTTGGCAAGCTGGTCTTGTTTGCTCAAGGATAAAGTTGAAGCGGCAAGAGCTTTGGAGCGTTTTCATGCGCAGCGCAAAGCGATTGTCGATGAGCTTATGGTTTTGCCACATCTGCAACATGTGCTCAACTGCGCCAGTCTGGATTCTGAATGCCAAGAGCGCACAGAGCAAGAATTAGCTCTTCTGAACGAACCTACGGCAAATATCAAAGATTGGTTGAAGCAAGGGTTTCTGCCGCTATAGTGAATACAAACCGGATGATGTCTGGTGGACAAATGTTGATCGTTGTTAATGGAAGTTAAATGGCAAAACTTCTCGCAGAAGATCCAAGGCTTGCTTAGGCTCGTTCATGAACAATTCCAGACGATCGATACACTCTCGGGCGTAGGGGAGTGATTCTCGCAATTCTGACAGCACGGCTATTTTTTCTTCCCATGGGTCACCCCACGCAACGCCAATTGCCCGACAGCAAGCGCCAATCAAACGTACTGTTGGTCCCTGTTGGGCGGTAAAGGCAATCGCCGCTGCTGTTCGGGCATGTTCAATAGCGCCATCTGGATCCTCAGCGCGTATCAGCATTGCTCGATATATTTCAATAAGCGGCCAGGGATGTCCAAAACCAGAACTCCATGTTTCGCGCAGCTCTTTGTACGCATCACCTAACGCGTGATCCTGACGCGACACAATCCAGCGAAGAAGCGTATGGTGCCGATAGTGCTCACTATTGTCTGAGCTTGCAAGACGATTCACCGCATCTGCTAGATTTCCCAAATATGCCTCAACCACAGTCCGAGCATCCACATCATTCAAATTCACATCATCCATGGCTGCGATGGCAGCGTAGCAGGATGTCTGATCAATTTCTTTTCGTCGCATGACTGGATCAGATAGACGTGAAAAAGCATTCAGTGCATCGGTAAATGCTGTTTGAGCACCTCGTAAATCACCCATAAAGGCACAATGTTGACCCATGGAGGATCGACACTGTCCCCAAAAGCGAAGTCCTGGTATTGCCGGATGCCGGTCTTGCCAAGGAGCCACAACCTGTGCGGCTCCAGCGAAATCAAATCGGTTGGTCATCGCAACTGCAAGATGGAGATCTGCGTGGCAGCATAGTGGAGCAGCTTCTTCATATAAACTGCCAGACAGTCGGGTCAGTTCTGCGAGCCATTCGTGTTCTGTCGCTCCAAGATGGTTTGCTCGTGCGAGATTTACGGTCAACCAGATTAAGTGCAAGGAATTAGGCATTTCTTGGGCTGTCGGCTTGGCTTGTTCCAGCCAATCGACCATAGCACCAATCTGCTCCAACTTGAAAGACCCTCCAAAGAGGTGACGCTGCGCCTCAGTCAAGTAGCGTTGCCAACGCACGCTATCTTGGCGAGTTGCTGTGGCTAACGCGTTTAATATCGCACTTGCAATACTGGCTGGGTCGCGAGCTTCGGCTGTAGATACCAAGGTCACCCAGTACGATGGAGTCAAACCACCCGGCTGATCCCAGGCATCCCAACAAGCGGCAAGATCCGCTGAGGAAAAGTTGAGTAAACAGGTATTGACCAACCCGCTGAGCCTCAAACGCTCTTTGGATGAGCTATAACTTGAACCCCATGTGTAGGCAATGGCATCTGCATAGGGCAATAATGGATGCCCATCCTTGGGTTCAGTGGAAATTCGCAATTCAATCAGTGCGGCTCGCTCTGGCCATGCTCGTGCAAACAGGGCAATGGCATCACGTTGAACCGTGTCTAGCAACATCCCAGGCTTGAAAGGCGGCCTCGCTTCAATCAAAACATCCAATTGAGTCGGACCATCAAGCGGGATCAAACGAAGCGCCCAATCGACCACGGCACGCATGCCATCAAGCCAGCGCACACCTTGGGCTTTTGGAATCGCAGTAACGGGAAACCCAATGATGCCGCACGGGGCATTTAAAATCTGCTGAAAAACGCGGTCAATTTCCTCCGGTCCTTCTTCGACTGCATGCCACTTCGAACGAATCGGAGGTAACCCTGAATGTGTTTTACTAATCAACAAGCCTACGAATTTCCCAACAGAGTTTGTTAGCGCTGCATCGAAATCACTACCCGTTTCATCCAACAGAAGCGTCCACGCGCGCTGGGGTTGCAGACTGCGAACGTCGTTGGCAACGAGATAGGCTGGAGCTGGGTGGCGACGAACTGCCTCGTTTGCATTCACAGGTCGGACAGAAGTGACCAATGTTCCAAGTGGCTTGACTGTCGACAGTGGACTACCTCCACTGGCGTGCCTACGCTCCATCCTAGATTTTTCCAAGCTTCTTTGCCCTTTGAGGCGTTGCTCCGACATTTTCGCAAATAGGCCAGGAACGGCCAATTGTTTTGCATCGGCTTCGAGTTGTTTCCAGCCATTTCTTAGATATCCACGACCTTCTTTGTATGAAGCTTCCAATAATGCACGGGCATCTGGTCTTTTGCCAATCAAAGCTGAAACGATATCAATCTGATCGGGATAAGCCATCACGAACTCTTGGCGTAGATCGTCAAGACGCCGCTCGGTGCCTTCTTTCCAGGAAGGAAGCAAATCCTCTATGTGCTCTAAAATTTCTCTTGCAGGATGAGGTAGCGATTCAAGCATGGAAGTCTAGTAAAGTGTGGTTGGATAGCCCAAGTGGGAACTGGTCGCGTGATAAGTTAGTGGCACAGCCCATGACGACCAGTAATTCTCATGTAGTTCGTTGCCAGCAACCCAAACCCGGATCGATGTTTGATGGCATGAAATCGGCATCAACATCGACACGACCATTCATGCGAACCAACACGGCCTCCGATAACCGTCTGCCAAAACCAAGTTGTGAATCGTGTCTGCGCCCAAGCCAGGGTACCAGCGGGGATGCACTGACACCATCCAGAGCTACACCGAACAACTGGCTACCTGCTATGGCACGCAGACCTTTGGAACCGGCCAAGCCCATGCCAGGGTAATTTTTTGCACCGCTTTGCCAATTTTCGCAATGTACACGGCCAAGTCCTGTTTTTATTTCACCACCAATGCGAACATCACTTAACCACTCGCGCAACGGTCGACGATCAATGGACTCTCCACCCTCGCACCAGACACCTCCTTTGAGTCGAACGTCCAATGCTCGGGGAACGTGAATGCATTCCACCTCAAACAAGGCGCTCTCCACTGCCGAGCGTGCTTCTCCATCAAGGGTTACATGATGCTGGCTGGCTATCATTTCCTGCTCTACAGCAGCATCGTCAAGCCGCTTGTCGCCACGCATGAAAAAAGCCGGACCAAACCGAAAGCGCCTGGTTACTTCTTCCAGTGCTTGGGCAAATATCTCTGGCGTAGATCCACGGCGCATACCAACTGCTGCCGCTAATGCGAACACAAACAAATGCCCAGGTGCATGGCGATGAGTTTGCGCAACAACGCCAGCGCGACGGCTGCCTAGATGAAGGTCAGACTTAAGTTCCAGCGAAAATGAGGCAAAGTTACTCATGCTTCAATCACTCGTTTTTCAGCGCCTTGGCTGCGTAGCGGCCATAGGTCAGAGTGGTTTCCAGCAACTGCTTGCACAGCAGAATCCGGCGCAAGGCATTCACTGGGGACTCCCCAGCTTGTGCGGCAGTCAAACTTCTGTAAAAACTTGGCTTGTCCGGTGCACGCAATTGATCAGCATTGATTAATAGTGCCGTTTTCAGGAGCTGACGAACTTGGGCATCAATGCGGTCAGCGGGTTCCTTGTCCTGTGCTCGCTTGCGAGTGGCAAGAAAAAGGCCAAAGGCGTACAAACCTTGCTCCGCCAGGACGGCCAAAGACTTGGTGATGATATTTTCAGCATCGTTGGCGGACTTAGGGTCACGACCGGCCATTTCATTGGCTGCCAGCGCAGCAAGAGGCTCAAGATTTAACATGGTTTATTCTCCTTACTTGGTCAATGCAAACTGCATACGGCCAAAGCCGCGCGTTGTCATGCCACCCAAGCCGAGCATGCAGGCCATACCAAGTGCCCTCTCCAGAAGGGGCAGTGCTGCCGGTGCTAAGTCTGGAAAGCGCCCATCGTCAATATCAAGTTGGCCTCTGAACAAAGTACCGCGCGGCGTAGCTTCGTATGTAAAGAGCTGACCTTCGGCCGCCGCACCGGTTTCAAAGTCAATCGAGACCGAAGTACGGGTTTCAAGATTAGAGTTGACAATTGCGGGAAACAGGTTGTCATGCACCACCACCAAGCGGTCGGCAAGATGAGAGAACACGCTGTCTAATCCACTCGTATTTTGTCCGGTCGGAAATGGCAATTTTTTTGCCTCCGCTGTCAATAACAACCAACCTAGATTGATGCGACTGGGGGCACCGGGACCGGCCTGAACCAACACTTGTTCCTCACTGGCCAGACGCGGTACATTGCTGCACCCTGCGGCCTCAAGCAGTCGCGCGGTCGTTACCCAACGTGGTCCAAGCATGGTGGGCACCGGAAAGGCCAGAATTTCGGCATCCCGAAACGACACGACACCGATACGGGATTCACCGCCTGAGTCTCCTTCAGCATAGCCAAAAAGTTTGGCAACTGGATCCTCTTTGCCGGAATGTGGATGCCCCTTGTTGCTGCTGTCGATGGTGGCTCGCGCATAGTTCATGGCACGTTTTCGCTCATCCTCGGGTAGCGAATAAATCGCTGCCGATCGGGTTGCACCGTTGATGGACGAGCCCGGCACCTTGGGAAGGTTGGTGCCAGCATCGCGCAAAATGGTCAGATCGACCCGACCCATGCGGTAGCCACCCGCTCCAATGTGGGTGGGATCAAGAGCATAGAAATACAGTGGATACGATTTCATGTGTTGGTCTCAGTAGTGTTGGGTGTTTTTGAGGATTTGGAAACAAAAGTGGTCCATTCGACGGCATCAAAGAAACGACCATCATTGATTGCATTGAACAGTCGTTCCCGCACCTCCATGTCACTTACATAGCGGCGCAGCATGTTGCGAAGATGGGCATGCCAAGCTGAGCGACCTGTCTCACGCAAAGCGATGGGAGAATCACGCACCCATTTTTCATAGGTCTCGACCATTTCCCCTTGCAAGCCCTTGACCTTGGAGGTATCCCACCCGGTTTCCTTGACAAGACGCGAAAACGCATCAAAATTCTCAAGCAGCAAGGGGGTACGACCTGCCTCACCCATCACCCAATGGGGACGACGAAGTTCATCGCCTTCACATATCCATGCGATCTGATGCCGACGGGCGGATCCCTCCAGCGCCATGAAATCGAAGGTCATGGGTGGAATCAATGCCTCATCGCCCACCTGAATGGCATCCACGTGAACAATACGATCCGGTCCGCCAATGTCGTTGCCATGTCGCCGCGCAACAATGAAGTGCGGATGCCAACGATCGGTCTGCTCTGTATCTCCAGTGCGTTTATCCACAAACCAACTCACCTCACCTTGGGGTGAATTCCAGGTTAGATGGATGCGACCATCGTTCAAGATGCGCTTGGAATTGACCCGCCAGGTTTGGCGCGGCATGACTGCAATGCGTCGCTCCATCCGCTCCAGCGCATCAAGCGCCAAGTACAAAGGGAACTTAGGCCGCATCACAACACAGGAAACATGGGCAGACAAGCCACCACGCAGCTTGGAAAAACTTTGGGTCAGCTTTGACTCAATGAGACGCACTGCGTCATCGGCATCGTTGGCGGCAATTGCCAGACACAACCCTCTGGCATCCAGAGTCAACGGCATGACGCGACCACCCAACACACCTGCCAGTTCAGTCGCAATGTTGCGCCAGAGATCGCGCAACTCATCCCAGATACGTTGCAGGCGTGAAGGTGATGCGTGCTTTCGCATGGCAAACAGTGCCAGGCGATCGCCATCGTGACGCACCAGACCCAACTGAGCAGGCAAACCCGCCGATTCGCGCAAAAAGAAATCCCTCGCAACATCCAGTGCCGAGCCGCGGCCATCGGCATGCTTTTTGTTTTCTGGCTTAGGCCAATATGGATCACCAATTAAAGTTCGAGCAGATTTACTCCTTGTGTCGTCAAATTCTTTTCCACCACGCATGTCATTCAACAGTTTCTCAAACCAATCTCCCAAATCGTTGGCTGTAGTGACACCAGCGGTTTCTGTATTTTTGAGCATACCCACTGGCCTGGCCAGTTGCGTCACTAATGCCGTGCCACTGGAAATATCGTCGGCATTCACACGCACAGAAATTAGGGCGATACGCGAACTCTTGGCGGATTTGGCCAAGACTTCGAGATTGAAGCTTTCTGGCACGAAACCAAAAATCCGTTCTATCTCGTCCCAGCGCTCACTTTTGGCATACCGGTCGGCTAAAGATTCGCACTCGTCGCACAAGCTTTGCTCGCGCTTGGAACTCTCGGTGAGCGCGTATTCGCGCGTCTCAGCGGGACGCAAACCACATTGGGGGCAAATTTGCATCAGGCGATTGCGTTGCGCATTGGCTGCTGTCCACTGGGAACGTAACGCCATTTCACCAGCCTGCAAGTGGCGCTGAAGCCGGTTGCCCGCATCAAGTCCAAGTGCTTGAGCGTAGTCGGTCAAATATAGTGTGGGATCTGTCCAGCACAAGCGAAATGGTGTACCACTGCCCAGGGGCTCAATGGCTTTTGCGATGTAGTCCGCCATTGGATCAAGAATATGTTGTCCGAACAGCGCTTCCGAGTGCGCTGCATCAACTTCATGAAACCCAGGCGCGAGAAGCAAAATGCCATCGTCGTCTTCATAGATCACATTGCCAATTGCTGCCTTCTCCTCCAACAGTGTGCGCAAATTGTCAATCACTTCGCGACGGCGAACCGACAGGCTGACCAACGCCACAGGCGATAGTACGCCGCGTGTCAAACCGATCCAGTCCCAACGGACTCCAAGTAGGCGGAAACGCACCCGGCCAAGCTGTGCCAAGTTGAACTCGCCGCTGTCTGTTTGCCAGTGCATAAAACTCTGGCGTAACACGCCTTCAGCAACACATGCCTTGAAGAAACTTGCTGTCGAGTAGGCGTGGTAGCTCAGTGTGACATCATTGGTCGGGCGTCGTGTCTCACCCAAAGCGCGTTCAAACAGGGGCTTCAGACCTTGCAGAACTTTTTTTCTGGTAGAAACCATGTCAACCGTTGCATCAGGCGCACAAATCACAGCCTGTAAGATGGCAATTGTTTTTTGCCAGATTTCATCTAGTGTGGTGCGCGAGTACGGACTACGCATCCAACCAAACGCATCGGCAATTTCTGCCCGCTGCGCATGTTGTGGACCTTCGTCCGTCCCACCCGAGCCCTTGTCAAGCGCCGAGTCGCGAATATCCGCACCCATCGCATAGAGATCACCAAGAAATGAAGCCTGCTCAGCAGGAAATTTACCGCCTGCATGATGCTGCCGCAGCGGTGCTGCCAAACCTCCGGCCTGAATCGTGTCTGCCTTTATCCATTCAATTGGCAAGGCCAGTGCTTCTGCCCAAGTTGGATGGGCTTTCAGTGCATCGAGAATAGTAGCCAAGGCACCATTGTCTGCATCAAGTTCCGTTAAAGCAGGGTAAATTCGACCCTCCTCGCAGATTCTGCCATGCCGTTCAGCAATACCGGTTGAAGGTCTATTTTTCTCGTCTGGCCATACTTGCCCGTCTTTAAGTTTCTCATCGGCAAAGCCGGGATGCAGCTTACCCAGATCATGCAGATAGCCTGCAATCTCGGCAGCCAGAATCAATCGCAGCGTCTGTTCACAGTGGGTAATCATCATGCCTTCCCCTGTGCAATGCGGTGCGCCAATTGCATCCAGCTATTTGTTCCGGAAAACTCCAGCGGCTTTTTCATGTCTGCGTAACCTGTACCATGACAAACGGCTGCAAGTGGCTCAATGGCACCGTATCCGGCCAGACGTTTTGCCCCTAAACCCAGTGTTGGCCACCAGGCCGCCAATGTACCCACCAGGCAAGCCAAGTCAGCGCGTGCGGTTGCTTCTTCCGCATTCTTCGTGCCTGCCGGATTGAAATAGAAAAAGCTGACTTCTGCTTTCGCAGGTTTGCCCCTTTCGTCAATGGGAGCCACCGCCTCAAACTGGATCGGCTGCGTACCAATGCCACTTCCGTCATCTTTGGTCGGATTCATTACCAGATACTCGACGTGGGAAAACCATACAGGAGAGAAGTGCAGTCGACCGCCTTGGCTGGCGAAAGCGGCGGAATCATCGCTGGCATTACCGAAAAGACGTTCCGCCATCGCGTTATCGTGGCGATAACGCATGGTTCGTGTTTGATCATTGTTGCCCAAAGTAGCCCAAGGCTCTTCATGCACAAACCCGCGCTGGAAAGCATCTGCGGCCAAACCCTTGAGCGATGCCGCTGCCAAATGTGGAACACCAAAAATATGATCCTTACGCACTGGATTGTCAAACAGGTAAAAAGGATCGTCATCGCGTGTCAGAAGCGGAGCAAGTAGTTGGAACTGTAGCGTGATGACTGCCGAAAACTCGGGCAGTCGCGTTACATCAAAGACTGGCTTGAACAGTCTGGCTTTTTCAAGCTCTTGAGTCGGACAAAGCAAAAGCTTGGCTCTTCCCCTGGCTCTTCTGGTGTCTGCCAGCGCATCGTTCACCGTGACCCCTTCAAGAGTCATGGCATGGCGGATCAGAAATGTAGTGCGCTTGCCTGTGAGATCTTCCGGCCTGGTCACATCCCGGCGCAGATGTGAGGCATGTGATTGCCAGTTCCATCGCGCCGATTCAGCTTCGGTGTGATCCTGTGCCAAGAATTCAAAATTCATTGTCCTACTCCAGCGAGTTTGTTAAGCCATACTGCTCGGTTGTTGGATTGGGCACCACCAAACTCCCACTTTGGCGCAGTATCCACACGATAGCCGGTAGGTTCGATCATGTTGTCCATATCGGAAAACCCCTTGAATGCCGCGCTGAAGTCTTTCATTACTTCGGTCCGTTCAGCGGGTGTCTCTGGCTTGAGCGCAACAGCAATGCGTAACGTTGGAATCCCATTCACATCATAGGCAGCAGAGACATTTACGGCGCTGCCGGCTTCATTGAGGCTACCCAACATGCGGTGGCGCAATTGCGTCAAGCGTCTTTGCTCCGACTCAGGTGCATCGGGCTTGGCACGCAGGGAGTTTCGCAGCGTGGCACGTGTAGCCAACGCCAGTTTTAGCCCGGAATTCGTGTTCAATATGGGTCTTTTGCCAACAATCGAGCGAAATTGAAGAACACAAAAGGCGTAACGCAATAGATTGAGTTGACCTGCAACGGCTGGCACGGTCTGGGGTAAGACTCGTTCTGTATCCAGTGGACCACAAAGTGTGGTGTTGTTGGTCTGAGCTAACACACCCAAGCCAAATTGATCCTTGGATCCAAAGCTGCCGTGGCGCAATTGAATTGCAAGTGACATCATCAAAATGTGCCAATGCGCCTGCGATATGCCGCACCGGGCAATTTGCAAGCTCAACTCACCCTCATAAGCCGTGTTGAACCACCATCGGGATGGTCTTCCGCCATCTCGCGGGAAACTGATCTCGGGTGGCAATCTCTCTGACTTCAAGTCGTTGGTATTCCAATGCAGACCGACTTGCTTGGCTTGGGCGATTCTTCCGTGATCTCCAGGGTTACCCCAAACGACCTTCTCAAAATCTGCATCGCCCAAGGTTCGTGCAACCAAACATGACATGTGGCGGACACCGCCAAGCAGATTGGAAGGATGGATTTGATCTCCAAGCTGCCCTATGCCGCCGGTGTACAGAGGGGTGAGTGTCTTGAGCCGCAGTATCACGCCATCTGGTATTGGCGTTCGCAGGCATGACAGAATATCTGGTGCATGAATTGTTATCGTCATCATTACTCCCTTTTCTTGGGTTGTATCCTATCCATAAACAGGGTCTTACAAGACACTGTCATCCATTTTTATTTCATACTGGCCACACCCCATGCTGGCTTGCCCGCCGGCATGCAGTTCCAATCCAGCGCAGAGTAACGCCCAAGCATCGGCATTGATCTCACTCAACTCCAAAAGCCAAAGACTTCCAGTCAATAAACGTTTTGATAGCGCAAGGCGCTGTTCCCGATGCACTACTGCGCGGCATTGCCATGGTTCTGAGGGTCTTGGCAATGTGCCGCCGTCACCATGCTGTAAGACCAGGCGCTGCACACGTGTGTGCAATGCGCCAAATAGTGGATTACCAGCATGTTTGCTCACCAGCGGGGTAAGACAGCGCACATAGCACGCTTTGGATTTAGGGTATGGTCCCAACAATGGCAAAGGTTCTGGCGTGGTGTGCCAGCCTTGCTTGTGACACCACAAGACTTGCCCAGTGATGACTGACACGGCGTGATCAAGTCGCACGGGTTGGTCGCCAATTGAAAACTCGTTGCCAGCACGGGCTAAAGCACCAAGCCATTCACCAACAGCAAAATCATGTTTGCGGCTAATCCAGCGTATTCCGACTTTCCACCCCTTGGAGACGCGGTGCCATCCATGCAACCAAAAAGGCGGCAGCATTGCATCCACGGTTGGCTTGAAAAGGTTTGGATAGACACAAGTGCTCGCGCTCGGGCATGTTGCACAAACTGGTGATGGATAGCTGCACACGGCGTGTTGCAACACCCCGCCCATCAAGCCACGCCAGGCAGAACCGGTAAATCCACGGACTTGTCCGCCCCCATTGAAGTGCAATTCCAGTCCGTAAATAGACAAACCAAAGAATGAATCACGACTCATATTTGTAGTATCTGTTTTCAAGGCTCGCATCGAGCCAAAGGATGTGCGCGGCAAACCTGACATGAATTGAACGGCGCAGCACTTTATTGGATTTGCGATGGGTTCCAGCCTTTCGGTTCAGCGCCAACGCAACGTAGGGATTGCGCACAGTCTGTGTTGCAGGTTTCCGTTTCATCGTAGTGTTGAATTTCATGGCTGGAGCAACCGCAGTTCTAATAGCAATCATAAATGGCGCAATGCATCGACTTGTAAACCACCGGATGCGAAACAGTCGACATCGGCGCATCCAGAAAGAACAAACCAGCTTGTGCAATCAACGCCGAACCTTTGCCTTTCGGCCATTCCTGGATTCAAGCGTCAGCATACGACGGGACGGTTTGCCATTAAGAACTTCAGGTAACTCAATCTCTTGCGGATATGGCAACACTGGCGGCAAGCTGACCGCGCGCGCTGCCAAGGCAATGGAGCGGTCATCGCCGCTTGTTTCTTGGCAAAAGCCCTCTTCGTAGAACATTTTGGTTAACTCGGTGCGGCGCAACCGATCCTGACGCAACCTCTCCAGCAACGCTGAAACACGCTTTGCCACAATCAGTCCATCGTTCGAGACCAGTTTTTCTGCTGCACCGTCGCTCATGGCAGCAATGCCACTGATGTCAGTTGAATCAATTAATCCTGTTTGCACATCCTGTGGAGTAATCGCATCCAGAAACTGCGTCACATTTGCAAACTCGCCTTTACCTACTTCCCCAAGCGTTGAGCACACAGACTCCCAAGCCGGTGTGGCATTCGTCGAGTGGTTATGGCGCATCTTCTCTATCACCAAGGCTCCATCGCCAACTTTGATCCAAAGCAGCCGTTGTTGACCAAGAACCACGACCAGTAACGTACAGCGAAAGTCACGCACCTCGCGGCGATGCTGTGCCGCCAAGTCCTTTAGCAGTCCCATGGCGTGCTTGACAAGCAATAGCCCCATGGAACGCCCCTCAGCTTGCTCAGGAGTCACCTGTGCATCCAACAATTCTGCCAACGATTTGTCTAATGTATCCAATAGTCGCACTATTCCCGTGACGACAGCTTGCGCCCCTATTTCCGAGACCGCAGAGCTGCCGGCGCCATCTGCCACCACCAGCGCCGTGCGCACACGACACACCGCTTGAGCAGCGTCCTGGCACGGCATATTTTTGGCGCGATGTGCCAATCCAACCACAGCCTCTTCCTGTGCGTACCACGTTCCATCCGCCAAAGCATAATTCGCCGTTTGCGGTTGCAACTCTGGCAACGTGGTCGGTAATGCCTTTGACTGCACGTCTGTCCTGGCTTCCTCGGATGGCGCTTGTACGGGAAACGCGGATTGGTTTATCGCCATTACGTGTTCCTCGCTCGTAGTTTGGCTTTGTACTGTTATGGGGATTGCCGTGCCTTCAGCGGGTTGGAGCTTAATTGCCGTAGTGAGACAAGCGGATTGAGTTGTGCGTTTGTTCATGTTGTAAATTCTCCCTGTTGTTTTAAAGATTGTTGTGCGGTCTAAAGCGACACTAATGCGTCCCGAAACTGTGAAAGTATGGAAGGCATGGTCGCCCATGCTGCACTCAAATAGAGTTCCAACCGCCAAGGTCTGGCAAAGTAACGGATGATGTAGTGGAGTTGGATGCCGAAACGCGTGACATGCTGGCAGAGAGCCACTCAAACAATTCACGAAATTTCAGGCCGCTCAGTGTTTGGGCACCACGGTGCGAGAACTGCCCCAAAATGCTAATATCTGCTCCTTCGACACCCACAGGCAAAGCCACCAAGCGTTTGGCCTTTGACATTGCCATGGATTTTTGTGCCGCCTGCTGCCAACTATCGGTGGGAGAGCCGTCGCTGATGATGACCATCCACGGTTGATAGTAGGCGATCCCCTGGCGTTTATACTCCGCCTTACGTTCTTCCAGCCTCCGCAGCGCCAGGTCAACCGCCTCGCCCAGCGGCGTGGTGCCCGTGGCAAACAGAGAGCGAAAGCCCTGCACGTTGCACGCAGTGGTAAATGGCAACTCTTCACGCACCAGCCCTCCGGCGCTGATAACCCCCAGTTCCACCGAGAAACAAGCCATCTCATCATCTTGGAGTGCCTTGATGAACGCCTGCACGCCCGCGTTGAGTGCGTTGATCGGCTCACCCGTCATGGAGCCAGAGATATCAAGTACCAGCATGCAGGGGCAGCGCGGAGATGGGTTGGAAACCAGGTCGTTGTAGTTGCTATTGCGGATTGTCAGGTCGTTGTATGCCATATTAATTTCTCCGTGTATTGATAAATTTGGAATCTCTGCTTTCAGATGAGCTACTAAACCACAGCGTTCGTGGCCTTGGAAGAACAAGATCCCCGGTGCTTGTTGGACTTGGGCATGGCCGGGCGTATGTTTGCATCGTGCCAGCCTTTCTCGATTTCTTTGCGGTACAGCGTCAGAGCGTCGATCCACTCAACCAATGTGGGTCGCTTGGCTGGATCCGTTGCGCCTTCAGTAAATGTTGTTATCAACAAATTTTTCAGAAGAAATGGCATGTGACTCCAGATGTTGTACCAGGCACCTGCCGGAATTCCTGTGTTGCCCATGCCGTAGGCGAAGCGTCCTTGCCGCAAATTGCTTACAGGGTCTTCTCCGCCAACGATGTCGTAGGGATGACGACCCAGCATCAAACACTTGAACAACACAATGGCGACTGAGAATGTCTCACTCTCTTCTGTGCGAAACACCTTCTCGAACGCCTGACCATGATGCTCCTTGGGTGTCATGTCAGGGCTCCCCACCGGACATGGGTACACATGTTTTCCACTTTGGAACTGGTAGCTGTCGGAGTCAATGAGCGTGACTTGGTCGGAGCCTGGTGTACACAAGATGTTGTTAAGGTTGTAATCGCCCACCCGCACCCCGGCGCGATGCAGGGATTGGACTGCCCGCAATAACGAAAGCATGTAAGCCAGAATTTGGCATCTATCCAAAGATGGAAACCACTTTTGGTAAGCCATGGCATGAGCCAGGCGCGCCATTGGCACTCCGTTGGCTCGGCGCATGGCATATCCAATCCAGTTTTTTCGATCATCAAAAACGCTCAGCAGAGGCCAACTTACTGCTTGTGAGGAAAAGCTTTTTTTAAGCTCAATCATGGCCTCTGTCTTGCTTTTGACATCGCTGCCGCGCTTCTTCAGCACTTGCGCGTGGTAGCACTTGACCAGAATTTCTGAACGATCGGCCAGCGGGTACACCTCACCCTCACCGCCGCTGGCGAGCAAGGGTGCAAGCAATTTTTGTTGTCCCTGTGCATCGTAAACATTGGCGATAGGCATGAAATTTCCTTGCGTTGTGATGAGTTGGCTTCGTACCAATGGAACGTCACATGCAAGAGATTTTTTAAAAAATCAGCACAATTTTTTTTGCATATTTTTCTTTTTGGGGGAAGGGCATACCCATCAGGATGAAAGCTTGAGTTCCTTGTCACAAAAGTGCAGACGTTTGTCATTGCGAATTGGCTCTTGGTGACAAGCTCACGATCACCGAAGTGCGTGCGAGCGCTCGTCCAACTGGCTTCCCACTACCTCAGTCACCGGCATAACAGCACTAGCTAATGATTCTTTCAAAATCTGGATCAGTTCTGCGTTGTAACAGTAGTAAACATTTGGGTGTGCAGTGGACGTGCTGTCTGACTCGGACCCGACCAAGCAGACATTCAATGCCTGAATGATGGTTCAAAAAATAGGAGAGAAGAATATGAAAAATGTTAGTGAAAAAATCAGTGAAATCATATTTACCGATGCCATCTCAAGCGTCCCTCGGCAGATCGTCATTAATTGGCATCTAACCGAAGCATGTAACTACGCGTGCGATTTTTGTTACGCTAAATGGGTGAAGGTCAAAGAACGTGAATTAATTCATGAAGGTTCGAATACCCAAATAATGCTCAGTCAACTTTTCAACTTCTTCAGTTCAGTTAGCGATTCGACATCGTCCGCTGAAAAGAACACATGGGCTTCCGTGCGACTCAATTTTGCTGGCGGCGAACCATTGCTTTACAAGAATGAGACTCTTGCTGCTGTCAGCTTCGCGAAGGATCTAGGGTTTGACCTGTCGATGATCACCAACGGTAGCCTCCTGGATCGCCCACTTCTAGAGGAACTTGCACCAAAACTGTCGCTTCTCGGAATAAGTTTGGATTCCGCACTGGATGACGTCAACTCCATGATTGGTCGGGCGGACAAACGAACTGGTAAGACTCTTGGAATTGACGCAATGGAGACTTCATTTCGCTATGCACGCGAATTCAATCCTGCATTGGGTCTGAAGGTGAATACTGTGGTTAACCAGCTCAACTGGAAGGAAGACATGACTGAGGCAATTCAGCGTCTGGCACCAGGTAAATGGAAGGTCTTGCAAATGCTTCCTGTCCAAAACAGTAATCTTGCAATTACTGACCTGCAATTCAAGGAGTTTGTTGAGCGCCACAACGCAATGAATGAAATCATGAGCGTCGAGGATAACAACTCAATGACTGAGTCATACATCATGGTCGATCCTTTTGGACGTTTCTATCAAAATGCACCGGTTGGCCATGGCCAATACCGCTACAGCCAGCCGATTCTAAAAGCTGGGGCACAAAAAGCCTTTGCTGAAATGTCCTGGTCAAGCAGTAAATTCTTGTCTCGGTATATGCATACTAAGAAAGTAGAACTAAATTCTAAGCCGCAAGAATTGGCAATCCAAGATGCAGCCAAGTATCGACTTTTTCCAATTCACGACGTGGCTACATGTTAATGGCTTATTTTTCATAATTTTTGTGTTGGATATGCCAACAATAGACTTTATTGGAAACCTCTCTTAAGTTGTAGATCTGTAAAGAATGTAGGTAGGTTTCCAATAAAGTCTAATATACAGAAACATGAGTAGCAAACTTATTGTTTACAAACAGTTACTTAGTGCCGTTCGAGCTAATCAAATATGCGTTGATGGTAGCTGTTTCGACGATCTTGCTCATGGTGATGGCGCTGGTTATTCTTCGCGACAAGCAGATTAAACCGCGCAATTAAAATGTATTACGTCCAAGTCGCTATATCAAGATTAACCAGGAGAAAATCTAATGACAGTTAACGTGTTAACAAATGCGCAAAAGAAGCTTGAACTTATCATATTGAATTCTGAGGCTTCGTCCATAACCAGCAGTGATTTCTTTGCTCGTCTCAAAGATTGTGGACTATCAGATGAAGTGGCCATTCGGCTTAAAGGAATCGCCGAAATAACTTCAGAAATTGGACAACGAGTTATCCATATCGGCAAGTTGATCTTGATGAAAATTATTGAGTTCATTAAAGCGCATCACAATATGGCGGTAGGTATCGCAATTGGTGCCGCCATTGGTGTTTTTGTTAACTCCATTCCATGGATAGGTCCTTTTCTCGCTCCAATTGCCGCCCTACTGGGTGTCACCGTTGGAGCATTGGCAGGACATCGATTGGATAAAGCCGAATCGGGCCTGACTAATAACTCTGGCATCGTCGCAATCGGACAAAATGTCATCGAGATTGCCACGGAGTTCTTTAAACTGTTCTTGGATATTCTGAGTTTGGTGAAGGACGGTCTGGCTATGCGAGGTGTTTGATTTGTCTTCCTCATGTTTATTTTAAATGCTCAGATGTCTCCCTTTGAGGAATTAAAAAAATGTCAACCCTGCCTAATATTAATAAAACGCAACTTCTTAAATTGATCGATGATTTAGAAAATAAGCCTGTGGATAAAATTCGAATTTTAGGTGATTTTGGAATCACGGCTGTTGGCGTAGGTCTCGGCGGCGCTGCTGCTGGAACGGTAGCGGCAGCAGCTGGTGCAACATCAATTTTTGGTGTT
>JFJP01027184.1_pt1 | contig 21267 bp, 25 predicted proteins | sample 431651 | NCBI WGS metagenome assembly JFJP01 (sample SAMN02602958, study PRJNA72255) | Microbial mat metagenome, whole genome shotgun sequencing project. | biome: fresh water; feature: sink hole; material: water; isolation source: purple microbial (photo- and chemosynthetic) mats found in...
TCATTTAAAAAATGTGGAGATGGTGAAACACAAATATGCATAAAAAACAATGAGTCTTGTCCTATAACCAGTTTGATTGTTTCAAACAGCAAATTGCTTGGCTATCAATACAACTTCATTTCATTAGACGCTTCAAATTATATGTATTTTAAATACGACTCTAATAATTTTCCAATAGCCTACTTTAAAATAAGCAATACCTTTTTTTGTGCATTTCAAGAAAAAGATTTCACACCAAATCAAGCAAATTTTCTATTATCTGACTCGAGCAATGATTTTAAATGTGAGATTATTGATGAAGAGTTTCAAATTGTTGATGAAATTGGACAATTAGATTTTTATACGATGAACAATCTCACAAATTATTTAAACACAATACCTGTCTATCCAAAACTTACAAATGAATATAATACATTATTAGGTTCACGTTCCTATCAATATTGGAGTTATACCTGTAGAAAATCAGAAGATTATAATTTGGGAAAAGTGGATGAAATGTTTTCACTATCAAGTGATTTATCTTATCAAATCGGGTTAATCATTGTTACAGTTTCTAGTCTCCTCGTTTCAGGAATTATTTTGCCTTTGTTAGATCTTTCGAAGAGATATTTGATGGGTCCTGAAAAAAGAGCAGATGCCAAAGTTTTCAAGACAAGCACATTGATTCTTGATAAATTTTTTAGATTTTTGTTATTTCCTTTGCTAATTGTCTGCTACACGCAAATGAAGAACGAAATGAGCTGGTTGAAACATATAGAAGATTATAAATGCTCCACAAATTTCTTCATAAATTCAATAAAAAACGTTCATTTCGATGCTATAAACAAGATATCTGGTTTTTATGGAAATATGCTGGCAATATGGGTTTTGATGATTATTTTAGATATCATCTATCTCACAGTGAGATTCGTTACAGATAGAAAAAAAGAAATCATTAAAAAAATCAAGGTTCCAATCACAGAAGAAAATGTACCTTTAAATAAAATTGTTCCTAAAGAATTGTCAGAAAAAGAAACACCACATAGAAATGAACAGACAGATTTAGAAGATAATGTTGATGTTGCCGATATAAAGAAAGTCGAACAGGAAATTAATAAAGTTATAGAAGAAGCGAAGACTCCAGGGAAAGCAAAAATCAAACAGCTCGAAATGGAGCTTAAGGGAACAATGAATGAAGTCAATAAATTCCGAAACAAAAAAACATTTATTATAAATTTGTTAGGAAATTTGCGTAGAGAGAACAAAAATTGATTTAAAATTTTATTTCTACCCTCAAAACTTTTAATTTTTACCTGTTTTGGAATATTTAAAAATTAAAATCATAAATTAGAATTGAGAAAGTTGTTACTTTGAACTTTTTGAATGAATTTCCTGATCTCATTAAAATATTCTTCTTTGTTTAACATCCAATTCGAATTATGATCCCCATTCGGTATGTAATGCTTTTTTTACATAAAATATTTAAAATGTTTTTTAAAGAAAAAAAATATTTACAGTTTGCTTAAAAACAGATTTAACAGCTTTTTCTTTTAATCGATCAAGCATATCACAAGGAATCATTTCATCCCTTCCTGCTAAAATTTTATGTTCAAAAAAAATTATTATAATATTATACATTTTATAAATAAAATTGGAGCTTTGATTTCTTGAATAGATCCTTCTGAATTCCATCGATTTCTGATTATAAATTTTGTGAAGAATCTCATCACAGGAATCAAATGATTCACAACTTTTTCCATTGAAGTAAAGGTATTTTCCAATATCATTCCAGCAACCTAAGAAATTTTCAAACACAATTTACTCTTAAATAAAAAAAACAAGATGAGATGAATGAGACACTCCATATATGGATGTTGCCCCTAAAACCGAATTAGGGTTTTTCACAAAAATATAAACCTCCCAAAGATCGTCCATGGGTGAAGATTAAATTCTTATCAAGATCATTTCTGGAAAAAACATAATTTAATATAGCTTCTGAATCTTGTTGTAAGCCTAACTCACAAGGAGAACCTTCACTTTGATCATATCTAAAATTTCCAATGAAAAAGAGTTTTTAAAATTAGTGAACCCTCTATATGCGACCAACAAAATATTCACATTTACTGACTCATAATAATATTTTAAATAATCCAATCTTGTTCCTAAATCTAATTTTCATTTAATTTTTTATTTTTGCTAAGAATTGAATAATTTTTAATAAAAACTTCCTGCATTTTCATGAAAATAAACAATTGTTGGTCGTTTTGCAGATTCTGTCTGCTTAATCAGCCATCTATGAAATTTCAAAATTAAAATCAATGAATTTATATTTTTTATTTTTTTTTACCCAAATAACGTAATTTTGTCTTTAGTGGTAATGCTCACTACTTCATATGGCAAATTTCTAATTTTTTGTTTTTTTATTAATCATATATTTTTTTTTAAAAAAAGCAAAGCTACTTATCATTAGGATTTCTATATCCCATGATATTCTGTGAGCTAAATCTTGGTATACCCTGAACCGCTTTTCTAAATTATGGAATGAATCCAAATAAAGCTACCTGGCAAATAGATTAAACGATTTTGCAGAAAATAGAGAGCAAATACTCCGGCAGCTAATTTTTTTAATTTTTTTCTCAAATAAACAAAATAAATTCGACTGATGGTTGCAGCTATCGTTCCCCCCACAGATTTTATGAGGGTTCCTTGATTTTTTTTAAAAAACTTTAGGATAAAATTCTCTTGCATGGTGTTGTCTTTTTTAAAGGATTTGAATTCACAATATTAAAAAAGTAAATAAATTTTTTTTTATCTCCAGAGAGATCATTAATTTTAGGAAAAGTTTTAGTGATTGAAAGAATTTTCAGAAAGATAGTTATGTGTTATTTTATCAATTTTCACGTTTATATCAAAATCATATTTTAACGAACTTCTTTTTTAAAAAAAAATTTTAATAAATAAAATGTCATTTGTTTTTAAAAAATTACTATTATATTTTTTGTTTAATGAAAATCAATAAAATTTTTCAAAGTTGCACTTGAATTTTTAAAATTTTTAGATTTCTAAATAAAACTTCTAAACATACAAAATAAATTTTTCAATTTTAAAATTTGGAAATTAAAAAATCAAAGAACATTAATTTCCCAGAAAATTTAAAAATCGAAACAGAAAATTAGTCTATCTGTCGAAAAAAAAGAAGTGAATTATTTAAATTGTTAGTTTTTCATAAAAAAATTATTAAATAATTTATAAACAAAATTTTTCGAAATTAAATGGAAGATTTTCATATTTTCACTGTAAACGACACAACAGATTCGAACTTGGAAGAATATAATTCAGAAATTGAGTTGGAAAATGAAGAGTCTAATGTATTTTTAAAAATCTCAAAAATAAGTATTTTTCTAAAATTTTTACGATGATAGCAAATAAATAATGGCGTTGTTATTTCTGAAGAAACATCGCATTTTTTGCCTGAACAAAGATGTGAAGTAAATTTAAAAACTAAAGAATCTTTTTCTAAAAAAATTACTTTAATTCAGTTAAATGAAAACAACAATAATGAGCCTCCAAAATCGAACTTCAAAAATCTGAACATCATCGAAGAATTAAATGAAGTCAGTACAATAGGTTATTTTAATTGTAATCCTTTAAAATTTATTTTTTTTGTAAGTTTCGAATAAAAATAACACTAATTTCTTCAAAGAAGAGAATGATGAATCGAATTTGGATCAGCGTCAAAGTTCAAATAATTCGGCCAAAAATCATTTAACCTTTCAAAAACCAAACAAAAAGGTTTTGGACCATAACAAAAAGAAAAAAAACAAGGAAAGAAATTCCTTGAACAAAAGACAACCAAAATTAAAAAAGATCAAATTTTTAATTTCTAGAACTCAAAAAAAATAAATGAAAATTTAGACAAAAACCTCAAAAAAAATGGAATGAAGACGAGATCTAAAACCATTAAAAAAAATAAGTGAAAAGTTAGCATTATGCCATTATTTAAACGAAAAATTAAAATAAATTAAAAAAAAAAAGATTTTACATTTTTTTTTTGTTATAGTTTCTATTTCTGTTTGGAAAAAAATAAAAACAAAATTTCTTTTGCTCTAAAATTTTCTTAATTATTTAAAAAAAATCATTTTCAAACTTAATTTTTCTTTTTTAAATCAAAGAAAAATTCGTTAAATTTACTTTATATACAATAACAAAAAAATCAAATTTTATCATTTCATCGAATGAGCTCTCTTTCTTTTATTTCCCTTTCAACCTCATTCCCAGCCTTTTCTTTCAGTAATAAATTCCAAAAATTCCTTTAACTTTATTTTTTGTTGTTGCATTCTTAGATGAAAGTTCATTTTCTGAGAAGATTTCCAAACTATTTACTGAGAAAAATTCCGTAAAACTATCCGAAGCTCTTGAAGAAGATGAAGATGTCCCTTATATTTTCGATGAAATATTCGCAGCAGAAAAAGAAACTGAGGTGATAGACAGCAAAAAAGAACAAGAGCCTGAATCTTCAAATATTTTGAAAGAGTTTAAGCAGAACTTCTACCACACCATAAAAGAAACCTGCGATTATATTGATAGCATGATTGACAATTTATTCAGAGAAAAACAAAAGAAATATTTTGAAGAGTCTCTCAAAGAAACAAGTAGGAGCATTCCAAGAGACGTCGCAAAAATTATTGCAAATCCTCCTGTTTCTTCAAGTAATGAAATTGCCTATTCTCAGGAGAATAGAGAAAATGTTGATCCTTTGAACTATTTGCTCACAACAGCAAAAACATCAGCAAAAAATGAAAGAATAAACAGTCAAGACGCTGAGATAGAAGCTCCTAAAAAAGAGATTTTAAAGGAAGAAGATGCTAACAAGGAAAAACCTTCATTATTATCTAGAATTCAAAACAGCTTAAAGGATTTGACTTCATACAGCAATGAAAAATCACATCAAACGGAAACAACATCGAACAATAGGGAGGAAAAGTTGCGTTTTATAGATTTAACATCAAAAAATATAGAAGAAAAATATTTGGAAAACAATGAAAATGAACTTAAGCCGCTGATTCAACTCAAGCAAAATTCCCTATTAAATCTCAAAATGTCAAATGTAAAATCAATTTTTCTTCAAAATAAGAAAAAAACCAATGTTTATGACATTCGAAGCTTCATAAATGTCTCTAAAATGACAATAAAATTTGGGAATGTATTGCCTGGATATATAATGGAAGATGATTTAGAAATTCAAAACAAATCATCTCAAAATCTATCCATAAAAGTTTTAGTTGTATGTCATAATTCAGAACTCGATGAACATGATGAATACATTTATTCAATAAGAAAACTGAACATATATGATTATAACGAAAAAATTGTTTCAGTTATTCCTCCCCATAACGCAGCCAAATACAAAATCGCCTTAAAAGTTCCAAATTTGAAAAGCATATGTGCTTTAAAAGGTAGTGTTATAATCACAGTCCAAGGAGCTGAATCAAATCTAACATTGCCAGTTAGCTCTTATGTCGAAATTCCTGAAATTTTTTGTCCGAAAGAAATTTATGATAATGTGAATTCATGTTCTATAATAAAATTCGCATTGAAAAAAGGCAAAAAACAAGATTGCAAAATTCCATTCAAAAATAACAGCAATTTAAATTTGTGCTTAGAGTTTGAATTTATTGAGCCTGATGGAAAAAAAACTGGATATGATTTATTAACTTATCCAAGTTCGATAAATGTTGGTGGGAATGGAATTGGAATTTTGAATGTAATATTGAAGCCCATTATTCAAATTCAACAACAGGATGCGCAAAACCTTAATGAAATTAGAAGAGTCTTATTAGCCAAAATAAAAAACTCGTCAATGATTTATTATTTTCCCCTCAGCATTGAAATTTATTAGAATTGTTGATAGTTAATTTCCTCTTTTATTTAATATAAATATAAATTTATCCAAAATTGTAAAATTTTTTTTCTAAAATTATTCAAAAATTTATATAATTTTTTAAAAAAAATGGAAGACTCCGAAAATTCAAATCAAAATGAAAAGTTTCCAAAGATTTTAAACCAAAATCAAGAAGAGAAAAATGGGCATTTGGAGGATAGATATAAGTATGAATGGGGCAAACTACAATTTCTCTTAAAACAAGAAAAATTATTATATTACAGAGGTATGACATCTTTTAAGATGAGGGCTTATTTATATTCGATTAGAAATAAAAGAATATGAAGAATTAAAGCTGAGGACTGAAATAAAACTCAAAAAATATTACGAACAATATTTAAAATACGATTACATTATTTATTCAAAATATCTCTTTCCGACAAAGAAATCAATAAATAAAGTAAAGAAAATTTTGAAAAAAATCATGCCTAAAACCATTTAAAAGAATTCATATACAACTCCTTTGCAAATTATTAGAAATTCAACTGAAGTTCTTCGAGAATCAAATACATTTTTCATTAATATTTGTGAATATTTGATCGAAAATCATTCAGTCCTGCTCAATCTCATAGAAATAGAGAATTGTACAAAATTCCAAGAAAATGAAAGACTTTTTATCCATATTTATGAATTTTATTATCTAAATTCTTATGAGTCTAAAGAAAATAAGGAGATTTTCTTAATGATTATAGTTGAAATGATTGAGATTGAGTTGAAAAATTGTGAAAAAATAGACGATTTATACAACAAAAATACACTCACTGAAAAGATTCTCTTTAGTTTTTTGGATAAACCTCAAATTTTTAAATACTCCACTACAAATATAAGATATCCTTTTTTTAAGATTCTGCAGGAGTTAGAGTACTCTGATTTAAATAAATTAATGGATAACAATCATATTGAAGCCATCTTAGATGAAATATTTTCAACGTTTCAAGATAATTTACAGAAAATACCTTTTTTGATAAAATTTTTTTGCTATGCATCGTTTGTTTTAGCTGAACAAAAAGTATTGTCATTTATTCATCTTTTTACTCATAAAAAAAATAATAAATTAAATAAAAAACTTAGTTCCCTAAGGAGCTCAATTCGATTCCGAAAAGAAACAAATTCCTAACAAATATTTTTTTAGTTAAATGGCTTTTGCCCACACTTATGTTTCAAGATTATAATCAAGATGAATTCATTCATTCAGAAAAATTTGAGAATTTTTTGCAAATTCAGTCTCATCTTTCTTCCTTAATTCGATTTACATTCAAAGGAGTGGAAAACATTGATCCCATTATGAAAAATTATATTTCTTTTATAGAAAAAAAGAGGTATTTTCTAATAATTTGCATAATTTTTTCATTTTAATCATAAACCAAAAGAGAAATGGTTGATGCTTTTTTTGATGAATTTTTATCTTTTGACATTTTCTGGAAAAAATTATTGCAGAATAAAAATTCAGCAAGATATCGAATATATTCCTATCATTTTTGCTTCTCTTATTTAGATTTAATAGCTTTTACTCAGATTTTGAAGAAATATGACCAGTTTCCTCCTTTAATTTTGAAAAACATTAACTATTTGATTTCATTTACCAAGAAAGAAATTTCTGAAAAAATAAAAAAAGAGGATTTGGAAAAAAATTTCTTCATTATTCATTCCAATAAAATTAAAAAAAAAGAATCGATTGAAAATATTTTGCTATTGCTAAACAAAACTGAAAATGATATTTTCAAAGCTTTTCTATGTTATTTGCTTTTCAATGAAAAGGAAACAGATTTGTTGGATGAATTCAGTCAAAATGAAGGAGATATCAATACAATCAAACAAAAACCTAAATTAGTATTTATTTATTTTTTTAAAATATATAACATTCAAATAATTAAATAAACATTTTAATAATCTTTTAATCAAAAATGCATTCCAAAGTAGTTTTGTTGTCTATTTTTATTTTCTTTTGGTTTTTTAAATTTTTTAATTGAAAAAAATAAATTTTCTTCTAATTTATTATAAATGTTTTTTTTTTTTACAACAAGCTATTCAAATATCAATCTTTCATTAAGCAACAAAAGAAAAAAGATTTTTATTTTACTAAAAGCATGACGGATGATGAGCTGTTTTCATATATGAATGACAACGTTCAACTCTTTAAATACTTTTCAATGATTAATAAAGAATATCAAAACAGATTTAAACTTTACAGGAATTATCTTGAATTCGTCAAAGGATCAACCATTTTAAATCAGAATTTTTTAAAGATTAGCAAAAACAAAATTGAAAAACTTGTGAAAAAAATTACTCGAGATGAAATTACTTTGATTGTTCTTCATTTCTTAGAAAATTCAAAATTTTCTTTGACAATTTTCACAAACAATCATAAATATTCAATGAGTTTAGAAGGAGAAAACTTTTTGAAGAGTTCCTACGCTATGATAAAATCTAAAATTCTCAAAAACGATACAACAAAATTTTTAAAAGAGTATAACCTTTTTTAAATCGTTTTTATTCTTCAGTTTGTTAATAGAAATTTGCAAATTGCCTGAGCTGTTGAACTTTCTTATCAAAAATGATGAATTAAGCTTGCCAGGATTTGATGGAGCAGAGTTTTTTATAATTTTTTAAATAAATTATTCTGAAAAAAAACCCTCCATAAATAATTTTATAAAAGTATAAACAGAATGTTTTGTTTTCTTCTTGAATATTTGTATAGTTGCGTGATAAATTACAATGAAGCGATTTTAGAATTAGATAAATGTGAAATTCAGTTGTTTTTGGAACAATACATTACTTCAATTTTACATCAAATGTAACAATTAATTTTATTTTTTATTTTAAATGAAAATAAAGGTTATTTCATAATGGATATTATTCGGATCTTGATTGGAAGTTTTCTCAAAAATTGATTCAAATAGAAAGATTAAATTCAGATCAATTAAATATCAGGCCAGAATTTCATGAATTTGATGCGTTATCAGAATTATCTAAAAGTTTTTTTACTTTTAAGTTAATTTTTCTAAAAAATTTTTTTTAAAAGAATTAAATCAAATCAATGAACAAAAATCAACTTTAGAAAAAATAAACTTTTTAAATGAATTTTTGTCTGATTTATCATTCATACTTGGAAAAAACAAAAGAGTTGAAATGGATGATTTTTTGAATGGTTTGATTTATGTTATTGTTCATGCTAAACCTATCAATTTGATTTCTAATCTCAAGTTAAAAATAAATTGGATTGGAAGAAATTAATCTATTTTTAAGTTTCCTTGCTCTTTTTGCAAATAAAAAAAATAATAATCTGAAGGAAGGATGGACATTGACGCAAATTATTTCAGCAATCAAAATCTTAAATTCTTTTGAAATAGTAGGGTAATCATTTTTTCATCTTTACTTTTCCAATTAAATAAAATAAAATTAGAAATAAATTAATCAGATATGATAACAAATTAAAAGTCGAAAATGAACTAAGGGTTCTGTTTGATAAATTTGGAATGAACCGCCCTCAAAAAGAAAATCTTAAAAAAATTTGTCTTATATTTTAAAAAACTAAAAATATTTCATTAATTTTGTTAAATCACATTCACTTATATTTAATTTATTACATCATTGGATTCTTAATTACTACTCTATCCTTCTTTTGTTACTATAATTATTTCAGCCGGATGTCTCACAGTGTAAAACAATGCAAACCCAAGAATAAAATAACTCAATAGTAAGACAAAGGCGAGTTTTCTCAATCTTTCTACCGTTTGAGAGACAACCATTGGAGTCAAAAAGCTAAAAGAAGCCAACACTCCTGTCAAAAAGCCTCCAAAATGTCCAAAATTATCAATCAATGAAGCAGACCCAAAACCAATAAAAAGATTCATAAAAATAATAAGACTTATGAGACAAAGCATCTGACATCTGAGAAATCCTAATGGTCTTAAAGCATCCCAATTCATCACTATAAAGGATAAATGACCTCCCAATAATCCCATAATGCAAGTTGAAGCCCCAACACTTAAATCATCTGTAAGTAAAGCACTAAACAAATTTCCGCCTATTCCAGCTAATATGTAAATCAAAAATGTTTTGAAAACTCCGACGGCTGATTCAAAACTCATTCCGAAAATTAAAGTGGATATGATATTGCTGAAAATGTGCATAAAATTAGCATGCATAAAGGCAGAGGTTATAAAGAGCCATATATATCCCACCTTCATATTATAAGGATATTTAGCTCCAAGTTTTATCAATGCAAAAACATCTGGCTGCAAAAACTCTCCATAGATTTGGGAACTTATCAACAATTCAATAAGGAAGTATATGATATCGAACATGCAAATCATAAAAATAAAGGAAAAAAATGTGAAAGTTGGACAGCAGGTTAATTTTAAAAATAAACAAAAGTTTTCTTTTCTGGGGTTTGTAGGATTATCCAAAGGATTTACTATATAAAAACTCATTTTTAAAAAGATTGAGTTAAAACAATAAAACCCAGCATCGGAATAAGGCTGTAATTTATATTTCCGTGAGGTTGAACGCTGGGATGATTGTAATTTCCATTTCCTTCAAAATCTGAAAACCGATAAATATTAGACATTTTTTTAATTAAAAAACTGAGAACTATTCGTTTTTTATTTAAAATGTCTTTTTTCAAAAAAAAATAAACTAAAAAAATAGATATAAAATTACATGTTTTCTAATTTTAATAGTTTTGAACAAATTATACAACATGAAACTCCCGAAGAGAAAGAAAAGAGGATATTATTTGAGCTTGAAAAAAAACAAGAATTAAAAAAATATATCAGCCAAATCAACAAGGAAATATTTCAAGATCTTCTTCCTATTCAAGTAAATAAAACCTACATCAAATCTATATATACATTAGAAAGATTATATCGTTTGCTTGAAATCTTGTTATGATCAAAAATCAGCTTCAAATTTCACAAGAAACGATGTTGTGAAATTAGGAGAATGCAAAAAAGATTGCAAATTATTAGAAAAAGACATTAAGACTTTTATAGAAAATGTGGAATTTTTGGCTCAAGTAATTTTTTTATGAATTTCAAAAGTTGATTTTAAAAAAAAAAAAAGAAAAAAACAATTAATTGCTCCAAAAAATGCAGCAAAATTAATGATAATTCTGATGATTATTTTAACAAAAATTTGGCATACAATACTTGCCTTTGGATGTGCAATGCAAAATTAGACAATAGGTATAAAGGATATTGGATGAAGCAAAAAAATCAAATAGTTGAAAGACACAGAAATAAAAAATATGAAAAATTTATCAGTGATTTAGAAAATTATTCATAAACATTAAAATTATAATTTCAAACAAATTTAATCCTTATTTGATCGATCAAAACTTCTTTGTTCAACCTCACTATTTTTGAACTAAAGAAAAAAGGGCTTATTTCTTCTTTGAAATTTGTTGCATTTCCTTGCAAACTCAGAATGATTGTGTTTTCATTTTCTTCACAATCATTAATAGAAAAGTCACTCTCACTGTTTAGAAATTCGAGCTGTTTAAAATTTTTTGAAAGTGCCTTTGAATAATATTTATTTCTTTTATATTTAGTGAAAAATTTAACCTCTAAAGTTATAATTAAAGTATATGAATTTTGCCCCATAATCTCAATAACTCCATCTTGCACCTATTATTTCTTTTAAAATTTGCAATAATACTAAAAATATTTACAAATAAACTCAAAATTTCAGGGTTTCTTTCATTGAAAAAAGTGAGAAAATCTCTTAAAATCTTGATTTCCTTATCATACTTTAATTTTTTTTAAGAAAATGTTTCAATGTTAGAATTACTAAATAATGAAGATTATTTTCATTGTTTTCTAAATCAAGGATCAGATATTTTGAAGATGCATGTTTCTCTGATTCCATCAAAAGTTTATCAAAGGCATTTTCTGTGTTTCGTTTCACAGGTGAAATACACGATGTTCTTTTATACTTTTGTGGAGTTTGAATTGGTTGAAAAAGCATCGGTTCGCGATTAGATATGGATATTTTTTTAATGCTCTTCTCTAAATTTACGCCTTCTTTTTTGTATTCAAAATTTTCTGAATATCTGTGTATTTTTTTTATGTCTTTATTCGATTTTTTTGCTGAAAAAATTTCTTTTAAATTGATTGATTTCTTCTTTTCTTTTATTTTTGGAGTGTTTTGCAATTTTGAGAATCGGTTTGAATGTGAAAATTTTGACTTGTTGTTCTAAATATTTTTTTAAATTTTAGCCTGAAAATGAAAATTTTTACTGTAGGAGTTGTAATTTTATTCAAACCAAAATTAGCATTCAAGTTTTGATTGTTCTTAAACTTAGAACACTCCTTATTTGGAGATTCCTCATATATGATTTCCATGAATATATTTTGATGAGCAATAAAAATTAAATATATTCATAATTTTTGAGTATTTATTTATAAGTGGATTATTTTGAACTATTTTTTCATTGAACACACAATTTATTTTTTTCTTTTTCGAAATTTTTTTGTAATTTTTCAAAATTTTGATAAATTCATGTTTTCATGTAATATTTTAATTTAAAATAAAGATTTTTTGAAAATAATTCAGATAATTTCTTTAATCGAACAAAGAGATTTTTTTTTAAAATGTCTTCTTTTATCAAAACAAAAACAATTTTTTTCTTCTGACAAATTCAAATTTAAAAATCGAAAATTCTTCTTTGAAAAATCATTCATACTTTACAATTTTTCTAATTTGAGAGCAAGCACTTTCATCATATCGACATATTCTTTAATCAGCTCTTTGAATGCTAACTTTTTAAATTATTCTGCAAATTGCTTAAGGATCATATTTAATTTTCAATAACGATTACATTTTATAGCCAAATCTATCGAAAATGGAAAAGCAATCACTTTTTTTTCCATAATAAATCAGAATAACTCATTATAAAAGAACGATAGGGGTGGAGCTATTTCAATTTATCATTCTTAAAACAATAGAATATAAATGGGAATTATGGAACAGGAATTTCACAAAATAATCAAATTCTAACCTTATATTATTATGAATGCAAATTTATTTCTTTTCATTGAAACATTTAAATTTAAGAATATTTCAGCTAAGAAAATTTTTCAAATCAAGACAATTTTTTTAAAAAAATTCTCATAATTCGAATACTAAAATATATCCTTCACTTTTAATGTTAAAAAATAAAAACTGCTGAAAAAATAAAAGAAAATTTTCATTTAATTATATATGATTGATTGTAAATCAAAAAATTGATTTTTTTCAACTTTATTTTCAATTTCATCTTAAAGAAAACAAGTAAAATTTCTATTTGATTATATTGAAAATTAACTATTCATTTATTTAATCATTTTCGAGAGTGTTATTTATTTTGTAAACATTGGATTTTTCTTTCATTTCCAATCTTTTTAAAAACAGACTTTCTAAAAGCAAGCGATTTTTCTTTATATTTCCTGTCGGCCAGCCATAGTTTTGCATCATTATTGCTTTATCCTCATCTAATTTTTCAGACTTTTTCAATTGTTCCATATTCAAAATCGCATTTTTTTCATACTCAGGGAAATGATAAATTTCTTCATTTTTATAAAATTTATTATGATTAATGTAATTCTTAAAAATATTTTTCAAATGTGCAACATTTTCATTTCCTTCTTTGTTGATAGTAAATTTCGTTATATGAAAGCTTTTTCGATTCAAATATTCAGAAGGGTCTTTAAGATGAGATTTCAAATCTTGCAATGATTGTTTTAATTTTGAGTTCTTTGAAATTTTATTTTCATAGATATTATTTTTGATAATTTTATCATTATTAAGCTCATTTGAAACTTGGAGTTTTTTACTATTTTTCTTTTGAAAAAGATTGATAAAAGGGAGATTTTTTTTTTCTGCTTCTGGTTTTTTTGATGGTAGCATTCCTCCCAAAATATCCGGTTTAAAGACATAACTTTGAAGGATCATTAATTTTTTACTGCCAGAGTTTTTGTTTTGTCTCGCATGAAAATTATTATGAAAAATCATTTTAAGAAAAAAACTTAAAATTAATAATTTATTTAATATTTTTTAAAACACCTTTTTTTTACAAGAACAAATTTCTTAAAATAAAGTTATATTTCTATAAAATAATACATTAATCCTATTTATATAAAAAATATGAAAATTTTAATTATTTTTTAATTTTTTAAGTTTCGATAAAATAGTTTAATTAAAGCTAAAAAAAGAAAAAAAAAATATGGTCACAGTGAGGGTTGAACTCACGACCCCCGCGTTATTAGCACGGTGCTCTAACCAACTGAGCTATGCGACCTTTCATATCAAGAAACTTAGCTTAATTTACATAAACAAAATTCTTTTAAATCTCAAACAATCTTTTTTTTTTTGAAATTTAATTCAAAAATTATTTCAAGAATTATAAAATTGACTAATAAATTGTTCAATATAGCCTCCATATTCATACTCATTGATCTCATCTACTACTGCAGATTCTAGTTTCTGAGCTATGAGGGCTCCTAAAATGTGATCACACTTAAACAAAAATATTTAAAAGTAAGAATTTTCATATATACATAAACACTGCTATACTTCATTCGATTTTGATCAAAAATAGAACACGAGCAATATTTTTTATGTGTGAGAAAGATGATAAAGTTTTTCCTATAATCATGATCATCTAAATTTAATTTATCAATAAAATATTCATAATCCAAAAAATTTAAACATATAATAAAAAAGAATTTGGCTGGGTTCTCTTTGACTTTATATTGGATGCATTCTTTTTTTTCAATAGAAAACAAGGCGTTTCTAATTGCAGAATCTGTATAATTTAAGATTTTTAACCTAAAAAATTCGTTAAAAAATCAGATTATTATGAAAATAAATAAACTCATTAAAAGGAAATATTCTGTTTTCTTTAGTATCTAGGAAACCTTAAATTTTAAATTAATGCAATATTTTTACTTTCTTTGGGATATTCTTTAATTTGCTCGATTATTAAATAAAGAATTTCATCAACATTTTGGAAAATATCCATTTTTTTTTTTAAAAAAAAAGTTTTTTAATTACAAAATATAATTAAGTATTATTTTCATGAAATGAATCCCCATGGTGAATTTTATATTTATCAATAACGATTTTTATCATATTTCTCTTTTCACTTTCATCTTCTTCAAATTCGTTTCGATCTAAATTTATGCTTGGACTTATTTTTTCTTTTGATTCATTTAATAATTCATTTTCAGAATATTTTGATTGTTTCTCACTTGTAGGAGAACTTTTATAATTTGTCTTCATGAATCTTGTTAAAATTCCTACCATTTTTTTCACAGAATCTTCTATTCCCTCAAATTGTTTTTCCCAATGATTCATCTAACATAAATTTTAATCAAAATATTTAAAATAAATACTTTTTCTTCCATTTCTTTTCGTAAATTTGTTTTTTCCTTCTGTTTTGAATCATCATGTTTGAAAATTATTGTTTCACTATTGCTTCGTTTTTTTTGGGGATTGTTTTCTGAAATTAATTTATTTTCAGAATCGTTCGGCTCAACAAGAGTTTTTGATTTTCGTTTTATTGAAGAAATTAATTCAATTTCGTTGTTTTTTTCTGCCAAATTATTTTTTAATCGAACTGATTTATTAATAGCTCCAAAAGATTTCTAAAATTTATTTTTTGATTAGAATAATAATTAAAAAATTACCAATCCAGTCAAATTCAATAAAGTTTTTTTCTTAAGTCTTCTTTCAATTGTTTTATCAGTATATTCTGGATGATAAGATCGAAAATGTTGTTCACAAAAAGTTAAGCCTTCCTTAAAAAATTTATTTGTTTTTCTTTTTCGAGAACGAGCGCTTTTGAGAAAATCTTCTCCGATCTCACGAAACTCTGAAAAGAAAAGCTGTTTAAAAAGTTGCTTATTTAAAACGAGCAATTCAGTATCCTTTAAAGCCTTATATGTATAAATTCTGATTCCTTTATAAAATAAAATGTCCAATTCTCCGAAATAAAATCCTAAATAAATAAATTAAATTAATTCTTATGAATTTTTTTTTTCTTCAACCAGAATTAATTTTTATGATTTCAAAATCTTTATATTCTGGCAAAACTATTGCTACTTTGCCTGATTTGATGAAAAAAACTAAAATAATAATCTAATATTAATTTTATTATCATAAAAAACCTTCATCTGCAGGATCTCCTTCTAAGCATATATAATCATTTTTGTGAATTTTAATTGGATTTAAATTTCTACAGATGCTTGCAATAAAAGCATTTGGCTTATTTTTCAAAAAAGGAATTGAATGTATTATTTCCTCATTCATTATAATGGAAAGCTGCAAATATTAAAATCAGATATTTTAGATTGAAATATTTTTTTTTCACCTCAAGACTCAAATTGTTTGGCAAGCCTTCAACAAATTTTTTAAAATCTTGTTCTATGCTAAAATTATTTATAATTTCGACATAAAATCTATTCAATTGTTTTTCTACCTTTTCCCATATTTAAGTTGATTCTTAATTTTAAAAAATAGTCGATTTCCTATTTTATAATCTTTTTGCACAGATATTAAAATTTCCATTTTTTCATTATATTCTTTGTTTTTTTTGTCCATTCGCGTCAAAGTAGCTGAAACTGACCCAACGGTCATAGAATAAACAAAAACTCCAAAAAACATCCAAACAATTGCAAATATGCTAAAATAAAATTTTTTATCTCTCATTTTATTTTTTAAAAACTGTTCAGCATATGTACTCGGGTTGATATCTCCATATCCGACAGTTACTACTGTTTGAACAGTCCAATAAAAAGAAGCTACATAGAGCTAAAATTTTATTTTTATTTTTTTAAAATTTAAAAAAAGCACCTCAAATTGTGAATTATCTGTAAACCCCAATCTTGAGACCCAATTATCCTGATTTTCCTCAATATCTGCTAAAAGGTACCTTCATGATTATTACATATATTAATTAAAAAATTTCACAAGCATTAACAACCAAAAACAAGAAACAAAATGACAAATTAAAAATATTCCCAAAATAGAGAGTGCAACTCGTTCTGTGCTGCTTCCAGAGTTTTTCTTGAAGAATCTATTCAGATATTTCCCCAACTTATTTTTTCCTTGAATGGATGAAGCCACCCTTAGTAGCCTTAAAGCTCTAAAAAAATAATAATTTGAAGAGCGGAAAAAAATTAATAAAAAACATACTTGACCATCCTCAACAAACTATAGAATCTAGGCAATCTCAAAAGTTTTCCAAAATTATTAATTCGAGGTTGAGTCTCTAAAATTGAGGTTAGAGGAATTGAGGTTGATAGATCGATCACAAACCAGCCTGATAAATAATGTTTTACAATCAGCTAAAATTAAATTTTAGTGTTAAACAAACAAACAAAAAACTTTTCTATCAATAATAAGGTTTCCTTCATCATCGTAATAAGAAGAGAAAAAATTGAAAACAACATCCAACATAAAACAAGAATCAACAATATAATCAAAATAGCTCAAGTCAGCATCATCAACAATAAAAGCTATTCGATAAGGCAATAAAGTAATTGAATACAGCAACAAACTATTTGGTAAAAATTGATAATTTTGAACAAAAAAATAATTTTACAGCAAAATTAGGATATCCCATCTTTGTTTTATATAATCATCTGGCATAAAAAGCCATAGTTTTTTATATTCTATGTGATCTCTGTATTTTGTTTTTCTTTTTTTGAATATTCTTTTTAAAATTGTTCCTTTCTGAATGCTTTCATTTTCATCATCTTCCCCATTTCTCTTCTCTAATTTTTTAAAATGCTCAATAATTTCTGATGTTCTTGATCTTTGTGTTTTTTCAGTTTCTTTTTCTGTCAAAGTTTTTTGATTATCTTTCAAAAACATCAATTCTTGGATTGAAGTTTGTAATCCAGTGTTTTGCTCTTTTGATTTGGGTTCTTGATTTTTTTTATGGTTTTCGTAAACTAAATCATCATTTGAATTTTGAGTAGTTTCAACTTTTGATTCGTTTGCCTGCACTTTCTGCAAGATGAGTTTGAAATCGGGTTTTTCTTCATATAATTCATAATCCATGATATAATCACGCTTTTTTATAAATTCAGGACTGAGTGATGGAGACTTATCTGGAGATTTTGAAGAAATAAAATTTTTGTTTGAAATTTTAGAGTGAAAAGACATTTAAAAATAAATATTCAAAGTCCTTTAGTGATTAAAGAGAAATATTACTCTATAATTATTGATTAATATATTATGTAAATGAAATTAATTTGAAATTAGTTTTTAGTAGCGGTTTTAGCTTCGATGCTTCAGATCATTTCATAATAAAGAAAAAAAACTCCAAATTAAAAAACAATTCTGAAAAAATAAAAATTCTGTCAAATTATAAACTTGAATTTTTTCTTTTTCTTTAATCAATTTGCTGGTCTTTTTTTTTGTCTTTTATTTTATCAATCCCCTAAAAGTCAAAACAATTATATATATAATCTTTTATCATTGATTATTATTTTTACTTCTTTTATTCCATTATAGCTTTTTTTGGCTAATTCACTTGTTTTTTCCTGATGATGATATTTTTATTTGATAATTTTAATTTTTTGATTTACTCCGATTTTTTTGCCTGTTTGACTGACTTTTTCTCTAAAATCTAACATTTTCTTTTTAAATTCTGGATCATCAAATTTTTGATTTATTTTGGAGACCGCCTTTTTTTTTTTTTTTTTTTTAACTTTAATTAAAATAAAACGTTACAGATTTTGTGGAGTTGACCATTGAACTAAGCCCTCTTGAGAAAAAATTTGTCTTTTTTTCATTTGGAGGATCGTCATTATTATTAAGATGAGGGTTTTCATTTTTTTCAGGAGCCTTTATAACAGAACCTTCTTGAATATTATTGTTTTCTGTTTCCAATGGTTCATCTTTAGGTTCTTCATATTTAACTTCTTCATATCTGGCTTCTTCATGATTGTTTGGATCTTTCTTTTTATTAAAAATATTTTTCACATTAGCAACTCCTTCTTTTGCCTTTTTGCTTGCAATTTCCTTATTAAATTTTTTTTCCTTATTATTTTTATTCATTGCAATTAACCCCAAATTTTTTCATATCATCACCAATATGTGAATCTTTAATTTTTGTATTCAAGCTCATGAGCGTGAGTTTGGCTGAATCCGTCGTTTTATCATAAATTTGCACAAAATGAGCCTTGAATTTGTCAAAACTTTTTTTATCAGTATTTGGGTTATCGACAGGACTTTAATTTTTTTTGTTAATTTCTTTGTTAAATAAAAAAATTACATGGGTTCATATTGACTATTTCCTGCGTTTGCTGCATTTCCTATTGAGTTTTTGTAATCAAAAAGTTCTAACCCTTCTTCTAAGGTTGGTGCTTCCTTAAAAAAATCTTCTCCTTCAACAATAGCTTTGAGCTTCAATTTATTTTCATTTAAAATTTTTTTCAAAATATGTTATTGTTTTACTTTATCTCGATAATATTGAGAAGCCTTTGTTTTGAATTTGTATTCCAATGGAGAGTCAAGTGCAATCTGATATCTTGCAAAATAATTTTTTAGATTCGAATTCCCTCCATTTCTCATATAATTGATTTGTTTTTCATTCCTAACAGCTCATTCAAATAAAAAAATTCAAAAATTTACCAAGAATCTAAATTGATTGATCGAATGAAACTAAAGTTAGTCCCTAAAGTTCTATGAATTCCTGAGCATTTAAGACAAAGAAATATGCCATTATTAGTTGACGCCCAAGAATTTGATTTTACTCCTGAAAAAAAACAATAATAAATTAAGATAATGAGAGTCAACTAAACCGCATTCAAAACAAAATTGATTTTCAAAGATATTCTGTAGATCTTGAAAAATTTCCTCGGTGGTTACCATTAAATAAATATGTCTATGTGCTCTAGATTTTATAATTTAATTTTTTTTGTTTTAATATGAATTTTATTTTGAAAAAAAATGCTTTAAAATTTAGACAAAAATCGCAAAGAATTTAAAGATGACAAATTATTAGAAAGGTGTTTAAAAAAAAGTTAATTTTTCGGCTTTTTTTCAACCTTTTTTGAACTAAAGAAAAAAAAATCAAATTTCTTTTTTGAAATTTTCTTCTGTAAAAAACTAATTTCTAAATTTGAAATTAATATATAGAAAATAACCAATTTGCAAATAATTCAGTTTCGAAAGAAGGAGGAGCCCATTGCCATGAGCTTTTTATGGTATTGATATTGCATCATTTCCAATAAGAATGAAAGTTTACATCAAGGAAAAATTTTTTTTAATTTTTTCCAAATTTTCTGTTTTTTTTTTTAAAAAAACGTAAATATTTTTAAGTTTTTTTAACCCATTTTCAGAAAAAAATTTAGATATTTTAATTGAATTTAACTTATTAATTTGTGCTATATGTCTTATTTCTGTTTTTTTTTTAAAATTTTCTGAAAAGGCATTTTCATTTGAATTTTTGTCTAAAAAAATGAAATTTAATATTTTATTCTCAATATTTTTTAATTATTTTCACATCTTTCCAATAAAATATCATTATTACTTTAAAAAGTCTCATACTCAATTACCCCTTCAGAATTTCTTTAATAATTCCTCTTTCATCGCTCTCCACAAAAATGTGCACAACCCCAATTTTATTCTCTTTCAAATACTCTATCTTAATCTTCTTATATATGACAACTTCCTGGTTTTTTTCTCCTACATCAATGATCTCATAAGTCCTTTTTCCTTTTTCATCGAATACCCAATTCAAATAACCTCCAGCCCAAACCCCCCTTTTTTTCCCGTCAATTCCATCCCAATTCATAATCACTTCAATATTTTCGACTTTAAAATCATTCAGAAAAACTTCTTCAATGTGTAATTTCTGGAACATTTGTGGCACTTGATAAGAATGTTTTATTTGATAGATTGCAGCTTTGAGTAAAGGGTTTTTGGGGATATTATCAATTTTCTTATGTAAATGGCTGAAAATCTGTTTTAATAGGTAATTAGTCATTTCTGAATGTCTTTTCTCTCTTTTTCTCAAACAATTAAGCCAAAGAAGTTCTATTGCTTGGAAATAATTCATATTCAGAGTTCTTCGTACAACTAATCGATCAATTTCATCCAATAAAACATCAGTATTTGAGCCAGGAATCAAAAGAAATTGATAAATGCTGAAAAGTTTATTTATTGGTAAATAAAAACCCGATTTTAGCTGAGAAATCAGATTTTCTTGGAGAATAAATAGATTTTTTGAGGTTTCTAAAGAGGTTTCTAAAGGGAATTTGAAAAAATTATAGGGGGATGTGTAGAGAAGATCATTGAAATCGGTGATTTTTTGCAAAGAATCTTGAAGGTTTTCAGATGAATTTTTTTTTTTT
>JFJP01037914.1_pt1 | contig 21265 bp, 19 predicted proteins | sample 431651 | NCBI WGS metagenome assembly JFJP01 (sample SAMN02602958, study PRJNA72255) | Microbial mat metagenome, whole genome shotgun sequencing project. | biome: fresh water; feature: sink hole; material: water; isolation source: purple microbial (photo- and chemosynthetic) mats found in...
GTCCCTATGTATAATGTGAAGATCGTTTACAAGGTAGAACAGAGCATTACTCAAATGTTTTATTAGTAGGTAAATTCTCTCGTCGGTTAAACCAAACAAGTTTTCAGTGTAATTGGTAACAAGCTCATGAAGAGAGCACGCGAACAGGTCAAACACAATGACTTGTTGCTCATCATAAGAGTGAACATATTTGATCACGTTTTCGTGATCAAGCAATTTAACTCGAGCTAATTCATCATGGTAGTCCTGCGGTTTCTTGAAGCTTTTACCAGCATACAATTGCCCGTTTGTATGATGATACCAAATTTGCACATTGCCAAAACCACCTTTTCCCAACAGTGCGGGTTGTGAAAACGACCAATACAATACATTGGAGGGTTGAACATCACCATCGTTTGTTTTTACTGTTTTGGCTGATGTTTCGTTTGTTTGTTGTGTTTTTCGTTTGCGACTCATGATTTCTGTAACATATGTGAAATAAACAACAACATATTGAAAATCTTTGAATACTTTATTTTTCATTTCAAGCAAATACGCTCATAACAAGAACACAAAGCAGCATTTTTGATGTCAGTGCATGGTTTTGAAAATGCTGCTATATCGTTACAAAATTTTGGTGGTACAATCATTTTTAGCAGCTGACGTTCACTGTTGCTATCTATCGCAATTAGTTTATCCTCAAAACTCTCAACGCTATACTTTGGATGAACCCAGTAAAATGTGTTTTCGACTTTGTTGTACTGAGGCACGTAACTGTATGATCGAACAAACACAGCTGATACATTACTTGCATCCATAGAACATATTTTGTTTGAATCTATGTTTGCTTTCGATCCAATCTTATAAAAAACTTGAATCGACGGATTGAGTTTCTCAATTTGAGTCAAGTGTTTCACAAAAAAGTTATCACTTTCAGTGGAATATACGTATATAGAGTTCATGTTAACATTTGGCGAACGACTTGATAAATGTTATTGTCAAACTTTCCCCAACTATATTTTGATTTCAGGCAGTCATGTTTTAATATATAAAATCGTTTTGTTGAAATTTCAATCACGATGTTATGTGCACAACAAGTCACAAATCTAGCAGCCGAGTTAATAGCTGGCTTATAACGCAAATTATTGATTTGAAGTACAGAATTTGCTTTTTCACACTCTTCTGTCAGCTGTTTTACGTGTAAGAATTGGTATATATGCAAAAAACAGTGATTTAAAACATCCAATGTTGTTTTTGGCGAATGTAACACTGCTTTCTTTCTTCGAGGTTTAATGACCAACAACGGATATTGTGCGATTCCCAAATATTTTTCATACGTTGAACCATTTAGTTCAAAACATTTAAGGAGCGTAGTCATAACGTCCTCAGGTGTACTTGTTGCAAACTTTTCGAGGTTCGATACAAATTTCGTCTTGTCAAAGGTTATGTGTAAGTCATCGATACTTTTCAGGAGAATATATTGGTCATCTTCCGTGATATGTTTTCTTATTGACTGAAACAAATGCAAATTCATGCGTATGCCATTGAGCGATGGGTCATCAATGACTTCAATGTGCTTATCTTTAATTGGTACAAAATAGAAGTAGTACACAGCCATGTCTATACCGGTTTGGTGGTTATAACACTTGTAGCGTTAATAATATAAACAGTCTTCGGTATGAAAGTCATACAACGAAGTCAGTATTTGTCAGACAATGCCGAGCAATGATCTGAGGAGGATGCTGCCAAAGTTTGCAGTAAATCTAGATCGAATATTTGACGGATATGAACAAGTTTATATTTTGGGAGACTTGCACGACAACGAATCTGCATTGAAAACGTTTATACTTGAAAACAATATCGGTTTCATAATCCAGAGAGACGATGAAACAGACATCACCGATATAAGCAATTACTACATGAAGCCACAAGTGTTACTTGTTTTTCTCGGCGACGTTTTGTACAAAACAGACGGATGTTTTAAAAGCGTTATGCGATTTATTTTAAACAACAAGAGCAATTGCTTACTGTTATTGGGTAACAATGAAGTCAAATTTGTCTACGAACACATTCATCTGTTTTTAGAAGTAGCTGAGAATATTATCCCAAAACGGCGATTCTACTCTATGCTAAGCGCAAAACAAACAAATCAACATTTCAAAATAGTAAGCATGATTTATTCGCTGATTGAATGGTATAGATTTGGATGCAACGATAAGCTACGAGAAGACTGGATTTGGTTCTATGAGTGTATCCTGAGAGAATATCAATCAGACAAAAACAACTGTGAAAATTTAATGTTTTTAATGTATATTCTGACGGAGAGTATCATTGTTGGATATTCAAACAAGCTGAAACTGGTACTTGTACACGCTGGCTTCAACCCACAGAGAAAACTCAACACACAAAGAACATCAGATATGTGCAACATTCGAAACGTAAAAAAAACATCGACACCCTGGTTTTGGTATTATATGAATTTCAACTTTACAGTGTTGTTTGGACACTGGAGCGCTTTGACAACGAGAGAACGTAAAATCAAACCATTCATGTTTCAAAATGCAATTTGTTTGGATACTGGATGCTGTTATACAAACGTATTGAGTTATGTTTCATTTTCTCCACCTACTTTGTCAGTCAATGCATGTTTCCAAAATGTACGTACAACAAAATCAAGCAATGGTTATTCGTTTTGCGAAATTGCTATCAAATGATGAAATAAATCCAAAAATCGTTTACTATACATTGGTTTGTTATTTTGTTCAAGATACAAACACCATAAGTCTTGTCTTTCGTAGAAGTATAGAGTGTTTTCTTTCAAAATATATTCTCCAGTAATCGAAGACACGATTCCACGCTCTGCACGTTTGATTGATAAGTTCGGATAACGTTGTTTGAGAATTAAAAACAGTATTGTCAAAGTTTGTATTTTTTGCAAACGTGGAATAATATCGTCGCTTGCTATCTCGCCTATACTACTGACACAATGCTTTACAAAGTCAGCCACGATTTGCGATTTGTTCACATTTTGAAATTTTATGGTATTGTAAAACAAACTCAGAATGGTGTCACTGCCGTTTAGGATTGATTCATTTTTGTAGTAAAACTGTTCCATAAACTTATTGAACGCATAACTCGTATTAAGACGTTTTGGTAAACCATACACTCCTGGTAAAAACAAAAGGTTAAAATAGTGTTGCTTCTGCTTATCATTCAAGCAATAGTTGATTGTAAAACCGAACAAACAATCCGATGTGTTGTAGGAATCAAGGCTAATTTCCTGTCCTAACTCTACAATAGTCTTTGCGAAATTCTGTAACACGTTTTCAGTAACAAAACATTGATGTAAAAAATTCTTAATAAATGGAGATATGAGTTTTGGAGCATAAAGCCATGCGTACTCTTGAATTGCTTCGCGAAATTGTTTCTCCTTTTCATGATCACGAACTGATTTTTGAGCACTCATGAAGTTTTTCATTTTTCGCTTTACATTAACGAACGAATCCTGTCCACCAGTATCATCTTCAATGTGACACTGAATTTTATCCTCATTATTGATTGTTTCAAGAAGGGTTGCTGTCGTGTTTTGTTGCACGAAATATGGATTTACGAACTGTTTGTCAAAGACGTAATCATTGCTTTGCTTGACAAGATTCATGGTAAATGTTGACATACTTTCATCATTGTTGCCGATAGAAGAGTAAAATTTATCGTTCAACGAATTGAAAGATTGGCAGGATTTAGTATTCAAAGCATTCAGTTCACTGTTATACGAAATTAGATACTGATCTAAAAAGGTGGTATTAAGCTGTTGCAATTGATCCATTGATTATGGAAAAAAGTATAAACGCATATATACATTTTGTGTATGTGCATATATACAAATAAAAACAGCCAACCATGTCGCGCGAAAAGAATCACGAAGAAGCAAGAAATTCGTTAGGCGTTGGTCAGGAGACACTTTCATCAGTCAGTAAGCAGTCGAACAAAGAAAAAGAAAAAAGGGAAAATAAACTGAAAATAACTGAGAACAAGACTGAGGACAAGACTGAGGACAAGCAAGAAATACGAGGACCTACGATGTTGGACAATTTTCTCACTTCAGACTACTGTCAAACGCTTGCACAACTTGTCAAAAAGCCTTACTCCAATCAAATGGCAAAATTTGAAGAAATATTTAGATTTAGATTTGGAATCGAACCGATGCTTGATAAAGATAGTCAACTTCAATCGGTTCTTACTCGCGGCAATATTCCCAGCAAGGACTGGATGCTCATAACACAAAAACATTTCAATGATTTTTAGTTTTATCGATTCATTGTGAAGTACATCAATTGCTGAGAGACTTTGCTTGTACGTAGTGCAGGGAAGCTGTTTTCTGAGTGAAACGGGTTAACGATTTCTGAATCAACTTTTTTGTATTAACATGCAATGTACAAAAAATAAACACGTTTATACAAGTATGATTGTCTTGTTAGCTGTTCTATCGTTTGTATATTATACTAGCGCTATTAAATCGCATCAGTTTCATTTTTCCGGTGGCAATGTTGCATACGGCGATGTACCACATTTAGTTCATATTGTAGGTTATTGGTATGTCAATAAATTCGACCCAAACTTTCAGCCATTGATTGAAGCTGGATACAATCCAAATACTGACTTAAAAGGGAATTTGTATGTCTGTAAAACGAATATTGAAAGCAAATATAGGTTGATAAACGAAGGTGCAGAAAGTGACAAACAAAAGAAAATACGTCTTATGCTTCTGCAAAAAGCGTCAAAAGAACGAGTCGGTAGCATAAGTCCTTATATCAATGTTAATGGTTGTGAACTCTTGGCGACTGCTGATCACGAAATTCACTATGATCAACCAGAAATTGCCCAGAAAAACGTAAAGCGATTCTCGTTCTATCACAACTTTACAGTACATGAACCATTGTTATTTGTTGACGCGTGGGGTGTTGCTGCATTTCAATATAGAGCAAAAGAATCCGATGCGTTAAAAATGAAGTACTGCGAAAACGATGATTCCTCGTTCCCCGTGATATTTAACAAGAGACCAGTGTGTCCAAGAACAGCCCTTAAGTCAACAATTGTAGATGATGGAAGATTAACGGTTTTTAAAGCAAACATTCTCTCGGTACAGAAAAAAGCAAATCACTGCTTTATTGAGTATACGTACATTCACACATATGGTAATACTGTATGGAATGAACCATTGGTGAAAAAAGTATACCCAATGAGTGTTGAAGATTGTAAGTTTTGGATCGAGCACAAAACATGCAGAATACCAAATTTGTATACCGGCGAGTTGGTTCATGTTGCTGATTTTGAGCCAGTTATGACACAGATAACCAAAACTAGATTATCGACAACAAACAAAATCACTATGAAACACCACCTCACGTACACAATGAAGTACACAATTGTAAATTGCATAGTTGATATAGGATTCATCAGAACTACACCACCGTTTCAAACACTCATTACCCCGTGGGACACTATTCCGAACGACTATTTGTATAATTCGAGTTATACGCAAATGGGTGGTGAAGTTATTGTGTGGGATGCGTTTAAAAAAGAAGATATTTGCAATTATGTCCCTATGGCATCTATGCAGGCAACACGAATAACATACAATTCCAAAGATTATCTTGAGCAAGATCCACATCCCGGAGCAACTGAAATGTATCAGTTCGTTTCGGATGCAGATAAGAGTGTATACGTAAGCGATAATACACAAATCACAAACATCGAACTTTACAACTGCATAGAAAAAGAAGAAAATCAAACACTGTACACTATAAACAACGGTCTAATACTGTCTTGGGAAAATGGAGTTAAAATGGATAGCGATGACGAGGATTCGTTATTTGGAACGAGCGACAAAATGTACCACCCGCATTCCGCTTATGTTGATCTAACGCATAGAATTGATGACTCCTGTGAGAACGATGATGATTGCGGTGATTTCTTGAGTGATGTAGGAAGCAACGAGCTGTTTCAAAAATCAAAACCATGCGATCCAAACTCGAATCCGAAATGCAGGCAAAGTTATTCGATTGAGAAAATAAAAGAAGAAATCGGTCGTTCAAAATCGGTAGAAAAGAAAGTAGTGTTTAACAAAAGCTTAGGGGTCGATGACGAGAATGTAACACCTCTGTTTAGCATAGTTAACTACATTCAATACAAATGGGAAGAGTTTCACAAGCAAGATATTATACGCCGTGCACAAACCTGGTGTGAAAACCAACAACATTTGTATGATATTCAACTGCTGTTAGCTAGAATTTCTCCATCAACTATTATTTCGTCATATCTTAACAGACCCGCACAAGCAACTTCGATCGGTAATGGTGTATACTCGACGCATTACTGTCAGACGATTCAGCAGTTTCTTGTCGTCGACAGTTTAGTCGTGAATAATACTGAGCAAGCGCCTTATTTGGCTGGAAAGACATTTGCTGATGTGTACGCGTCTGCTGGAGTTACAATATCACCGAGATTGTGTTTCACAATGCCAATTGTTGTGTTCAAAAACAGTTACTCTATAGACGATTGGAAAATTGGCCAACTACAACCCGATCAAACAATATCTACTATAAGTTATCCTTATATCGAAGAATGTAAATTTGGTCGTACTTTTTTTCACTTGGTGGATGATCATATTCACGTATTTCAAAACTACAAGAGAATCAGCATTACGCCTATTGAAGTTCTGTATAATCACGCTTCACGAATAAAAGAAACACACGATCATTTAAACAAACTAAAAAACAACGAAACTACTAACCGTAACCAGATAGACCCGCTACTCGAAAGTACAGAATTCATTGACATTTTTACGAAACAAGATGTTCAAAAAATAAAGCCAATGGTTCTCGGTTTTCGAAATACTGAACTTTATTCGTATCATCAAAAACGGCGTGTCATATCTAGTTTAGAAGATCTTATTGCTTATGCAAATGAAGAGCGCTTTAACGATCGTGTTCTGACATCTTTAACACAAGGATTTGAATCAAAGTCAGGTGGCGGTGCAAATTGGTTTAAGGATGCCATGAATGAAATAGGTAATGGCTTAAAAATCTTAACCGATGTTGGAGTTGGTGTCATAGGACATGCTATAGACAATGCTGGTGGACTAGTTGGAAAAACGCTAGGGTCATTAGACCAAGCTCTAGGTTCTGCGGCAGGTTTTGTAAGCGGTGGGTTTATGCAGATGTTGTTGCCTATAGCAGCCGTAGCTGTTTTGGCATTTTTCGGATACCTATTTATGAAGAAAAAACTTATGTCTGACGATGACGAGACGCATTACCAAAGTTATCAAAATATGCCACCACCTAGCTTCCAACAATACGGTAATATGAGACGCCGTTATAACTCTTGCAGTGAACTTCAGACCGAATTTTGACAACGTTCGCTCCAAAAAATGTATATGTGTATGTGGCATACATAAAATTGCCAAACTCAACAATGGCTAGTGAAATACAAGAAGATTCTAGCTCGGTTCTATCACAGTTATTCCCAATGGTCGAGCATGAAATTGATACCACATCTCAAAACAAAATTGTTGTTTTTACGGCTGGCGATGTAATAGCGAACCATGCCTTGATTATGTATCAACATCTTGTTAACGCACTGAAAGCGTTAGATGAATATTTGCATAACTGTGATGATAACGATAGAATGCACGGAATCTGTTCCGATATATTCCACGAAATATATGATTTCCAAGAACAAGCATCGCATTTATACAACAGCTCAACAGATATGTATAACACAATCAAAACCAAATAACTGATGAAATATGTATTTAGCTATTAATGTATGAATGTTTTAATACGTGCTGAATAAATCGTGTTAGCCATGAAACCAATATTTGCTATTTTGTTTGTTTTCCCCTGCTGTTTAGCATCATGTGCGAAACAAAAGAGTTGCTGCCCTCACGAGTTCGAGTATTCCCTTTGTTCTTCGCAAACCCATCCAAAGTGTTACTGCGATCGAGCATGTTTTGTTCGCGGTGATTGTTGTAGCGATTATAAGCAGTATTGCTTGAGATCGGAATCCGAACCTTGTTTATACGATCAGTGGACCTCTTGGAGTTCTTGTTCAACTAGTAAATCTTGTGACATTGGTTTTAAGACGCGAACTAGAAACGTTCAACAATTTGGAAACTTTAATTCGATAGACCATTGCAGTTTATCAGCATTAACCGAATCCAAAATATGCGGTGATGTACACTGCGTAGATATTCAAATGCGTAGAATTCGAAATAGACAACAATATGCGGCAGATAATTTTCATTATAGTACGGCTTTATACGAGTACAACGGTGGTAAATGTACAAGATTTGAACCAAAGTGGTCGTTTGCGTGCATAATGTGTGCTGATAGCTCTAGATGTGGAAACGATGTTTTCGCGGTAGGCGACACTTTGGATGTATATTACCAAGACGACAAATGTCGTGGGACGTGGGAAAAAAAAACGGAGTCTTTGTTTAGAACACAATGTTTTAATCAAGTAGATGTGAACATTTATGCATTTTCGATCGTTACAAATCAAGATCGGTAATGATGAATGGACTTAGTGTTCGACATATTGGACATGAATATCGATTGTATTCTCTATTAGTTATGGTACAAGAACGACACATAGACAAATGAAAACATGTCGAAAGCAAACAGTTCTGCCAGTTGGTGACACACAAACAACATTTTAACTCAGAAGCCTTTTTTTCCAACTGTTGTTTTGCATTGTGTAATTCCTTTATCGTTTCGTCCTGTAATAGTGTAGATGTCTGCTTGTCAACAATGCTAATAGCGATGTTCAGTGCATACATCATTTTCTCGTAGTCGTAAACAAAAATTTTGTTCTTGATTAGAATGCCTCGGATGTAATCCAAACTGCCATCGTTCGTTTCAGGATATGTTTTTGTTCGTTCAGACTCAATAAATAGCATATACTCGTTTTGTTTGACTACTGAGTCAATGTTTTCAAAGTCATTCTGTGATTGGAGCGTATACTCATTTATTTCACTTTGGGTATGATGAAAACTCAGAATTGAATGATCGTCATAGTATTGATGTTCAAATGTTTCATCCATGGATATTTCTCTTTTGCAAATCTGTAATAAATGATCGTGAGAAGCATTTGGTGTCTTTTGTTTCTCTTTGAACAATGTTTTCATCAAACGTTTAAGCATGTAACAGCAGTAAAAGTTGGATGTTCCATTGCAAACAATCACATACGCTGGACGTCGAATAAACCGTTTGAAGGTTAGAAGCGAAACAGCCTTTTGTGTTTTACCGAACTCATTCGCCGATTGAGTGCAAGTTCTAGTATACACATAACGAGTGTCTTTCAATACAGTTTTCAGTAATTTGTAAACCCAAGCTGGTATATTGATAACAAGAAATGCCATTGAGTGGTTTGAAATGACTCGAAAAGAAGCGTTGCATTTTAAGTCTTCGTTCGATTGTATCCCAACATCAATTGTATTTGAATATCGTTCAAGTTGATAAGGCTCCTTAGGCCATGTAACTAATGATGATTCTAGCTGTTGTGAGCATGACAATGATGTAAATGTTAACGCATCCATGCCTCGACACTAAATGATCAAAATATCGCTCTGCGCATTTATCATGTATCGAATTAATTAATATTTCAATGCACCTATTTTTGACAGACTGTTAGTTTTGACCATGAATACACGGCAATCTAGAGAGTTTTTAAGTATGAAACTACAAACTCGTGTTAATGAAGCTAAATGCAAGGCTCTAATAGATGATAAATTACTGTCAAACCTGTTCGCACACGATATTCAACAAATGCATTACGAGACTGTTCACAAAAAACTCGAAATGGCTTATGGTATGAAAAAGTTATCCGTCGCACACAACAAATATCTTTGCACTGCCATTGAGCAATATTCAAAGGCAATCAAATCCAATCAACAGTTGCTTAAAACGGTCAATACGCAAATAAACACAGTGATGGATAAAGAAAAAGATCTCTTGGAACTTCGAGAAGAAACAATTTTGGGAGTTAAAGAAACGATGGAATTAGAATTCAATTCCATTCTACACGATGATAGCGATAACGACGATGATGATAATACCACTTACTTACAACTATTGCCCCCTGTTCCTATGTGCGAACCAGATAGAGATGAAAAGCCTAAAAAATCATTATCGTTTGGAAATGTGATAATCAAGACCATCGATGAAGCAGAATTTGAACACCAGGAGAGTGAAGAAAAACAAAATAAGTCAACTCATGAATTTATTAATGATGTTGAACAAGAAAATGTTACACAGATAATTTGATGCCAATAATGTCGCATGCAATTTGAAATCTGCTGGAAGTATTGTTCTGTTTTATCGAACTGTTTGTATATGATTGCTGCTTTATAAAAAACTTTGGTCCTGCATTTCTGTGTTGTTTTTCTATGTTGACTAGTTGGTTTTGGTTCAAAAACGTATTGCAATCCCCAATACATTCTTTTTTCAAGAGCTTCGTTAAATTTGCATAATCTCTGATGTTGGTCGTCTTTGTTTTGATACCGAACAGTATCTTTTTTAAGAATTCAACGACATCCAAATCGTTTGTCACACGTTCTCGCTGTCCACACACGTTGATGAAATAGTGGTTTTTGATTGTGTCAGGATCCAAAGTACTTATGATGTGCATCGCTGCTTCGTTATCGCTCAGTAGCTGATCTTTGTGTAGTATAGTCATTATTGTTAACACGGCAGCATCTAACACTGTAACTGAGTGATAAGGCATTGCATCGAAGTAAAGTCCCAACACTGATACTGCATTACTGTTGTACGTTGAACACACAGAACACGTTGTTATCGGTGTTCTAAATATTCGCTTCACATTATCGGTTTCTGACCAGTACTTGTGGTAGATGTTTGCAATATCTTTGTACGTTTCATTGAGTTCTGAGCTGAAGAGTAATTTGGCTAGCATGGTTAAAGCTCAATAGTTGAACACATCTTCATATATTCAATTTTACGATTTTCCATTCGATCAACTGGCTTGAATCGTTTCTCTTCGTGTAACTCTATGTATCGAAGGCCTTTTCGAAACCAGTATTGACTTATAATTTCCTGGATGTAAAACGGATTACCTTGAATGCAATTGACAAAATAGACCGGGTTGATTCTAACCATGCCGACCGAAACCATAAAAATGATAGTAGCGGTTATATCGGCTGTGGTAACTGTACTAAATGTGACATCTTTATTCAGAATAGACATAAAGATATCGTATGAATCCCATGTTGCTGCGTGCGATAACGCCCAATACAAGTTGTTGAATTTTGTGACAACTGGATAAACGATATTTTGATTTATGGTAGCTGTTGGTGAATAGTTGACCAAAAGCCTATTGATGTTAGTTTCGTTGTATCCTGAAATGCAATTCATCGCTAAAAACGAGTTGATGAAAAATACAAGTATACTTTTCACCACACGATCGATTAGTTTAGTGCGTGGTTTGCCGTAACTGCTCAGTATGTGATCAAAAATCTCTTCACATTGAGTTTCAAAACTGTTTCGAAACAACACCGTTTCATGCAAGGACCATGTTTCTTCCATGCTATCCAACGAGCAAATGGGCATTTTTTCACGATTTTGTTTATTTCATAAAAACGTTTACAGTTTTGATTATGAAACGACAACATGACTTTTCGCATTTCAGTTCCGATTAACAAATTTCGGTCAAAGCATTTTGTGTTCGCAAATCCTAACGAGCGACTTGTATTAAGCAATATCGACCATGCCAAAAACACGTTTACGCTTCACTTTGTTAAAACAAACGTGAGTATTCGAATAGATACAATTTTATCGGATAGCAGCTCTATAATGCGATTATTTGCATTAGTTCTAATTCACGAAACTAGTGCTTATTTGCGAACTCACACAGATTCATGCACTGGAAAACAATTTGTTCAGCGCCTATCACTGCAACAAGTACAGCAAGAAGTGGATCGTGTATTGGACAATTCAAACACACGTTTTCTCTATCAAACTATAAAATACCATTTTAAACAAAATAGCGGAGTTTTGCTCGATGTAACAGAAGGTTATAAAATTCTCCCTCCACCAGACAAACAACTGTATGCCCCACCGCGATTGCTTGATCAGTATGGTGATATGATTTTGTTCTACAACATATCGCACACTATTCCAGTCAATTTCAGGACTTACAATTTTAAAGATCATATAACCGTACTTAACCCTTTTCCAGTCTATAAACGTGGAATCAATTTCGTTATACGAAATTACCAAAGTGGTTTGTGTAACATTCACCCGATGTTTATTTATCAAAAGGGGAAAATGGCAAAATTGTCATCAGCAACAACAAACAAAATAGCACAATACATGTTTTTGTTGAATATTGAAGACAGGCTATATGAAGTTATGGCGATTTATCCTAGCGATTATATCCACAAACTGAGACCCAAAGTACTTCCAAAAACAAAGGACTTCAGTCTTGATCGCAATCATATTGCCGGCTTGCTAAACTCTATCAATGGCGAGACGCAAAACGAAAATATGTTTCTAAATATAACGCCATATGAGAATCATAGTTTGCAATTAGAAGACTGGCTGTTGCAAGTTGTGGAAAAGTATGTTACTAAATTGGTTATTATACATGACGTTCCATCTACACAACTAACCAAGGGCGACATTGGATCTCTTACAGTTTGGGTACACGAAAGTGGTCTGCAGTTTTCAATTCAACTCAAATCCTTTTGTTTCGTATATTCACAGTGCAACAAAGTCAGCGACGCCCAAGAAACGTACTGGTATTTTGACGATATTGTAAAAGATACAACAACTCAAATGATACATTTAACTGCTATATTGCGAAGTGTATTACAAGCTATGAATTGTAAATCAAAACAACGAACATTTTGTTGGGACTCAGTGGACATCTACAAACAATCACTGCTATACGAACTTGCTGAAACTCAGCATTTGATTGATTACGCTGGAGCAAAAAGCATACTGATGATTATCTGACTAGAAAAGGTAACGAATCGACAGTGTTATTATGTACGCCAGATAGAACAACAAAGTAGTTGTATTTCATAAATGTGAGATTTGACAAAAAGTTTTCAAAATAAAAATCTGAAATAAACGTTTGCTTTTGCTCAAGTTCATACACTGTTTGACAAATGAAGCGACATAAATTCTTCAAATGTTTGCTGACTCGGTCGTAGTCCATAGTTCCAACTGCCGCCTGAATATCCATTAGCATATTTAAAATTCCTTTTGGATCAGTGTTATTATGGCTGTTGTAGTATAACATAAAAATGATGGTAAACGCTCCTGGGTACACCTGACAAACGTTTTTAGTTACAGTTTCATTTTCAAAAGCTATTCTAAATCGTCGCTTTAAATCTTCGCGGATTGTTTCAGACGCGTTCGTTAACAAAAACCTTAGTAGAATGCATTCAGATACTAGAAATGGGAATAAATCTCCTCTCATAGCAAACAACGCGTTGTCTATAACCGGTTTCATTTCACCGTCATTGTCATTGTAGTCGAAATAGTTTATTCTTGTGAAAACGCTTAACACGTTGTCATGTAGTATTGCTGGATCTGGTGATGGTAATGCATCGCCCTTTGTCAGTTCCTCCGTTATTTGTTCAAAAGTATATTTCTGTTTTTTGTAGATACTTAACACAAAATTCAATGAGTTAAACTCGCCCCAGTCAATCGCGTTAATGCAATAAACTAGTTTGTTTAAAGCACAAGCCACCTTAAATGGATAGCTTTCTCCATCGAGTACCTCATAATCTTGAATAACACTTTTGAATGTATTAGCATATAGGCATTGCAATAGCTTCTTATTTTTGGTCAATGTATTATGTCCAAAAAATATTTGATCGTTCAGATTTGCTTTAAGCGGCATATCGTTAACCCACGGGGACGTTTTGCTAAGCACCACATTCTTTTTGTAAGAGAAGAAACGCTTTGTCGCCAATTTTATGACTTTAGATATATTATTGACAAGTTGTCGTCTCGCTAAATATTGTGTCATGTATTCACGCTTCTTCTGTAAAACGCTTACGACACAATCCGTTGGTGATGATGGTTTACTTTCCTGTCTTAGTATTCGGATGAAATCATCAGCGCATTGAGAGCCTATATCATCGGTTGTTGTACCAAAACGTTTCTTTAGGTAATTAGCTCTGAGATGGCGCTTTAGGCGCTTTGTTCTTGCTTTCCTTTTCTCCGCAAGAAATTGAAAACGTTCGCGAAAAGAAAAAGACATGATTTTCAAAAATATTGAATGTTGAACGTTCAAATACAAAAAAAATAATACATAACTTCAACCTTAACGTCTTAGGACTCATCTCGCACTAATAACTCATTTACCATGTTGTATTACAGCGTGCGAGACATAGGTATTATCAATGAAATTCTCAGCTTCTTAACATGCGATTCGAACCACAATATTACAGGGCTAATCAAACATTTTCCCGAATTGGCTTCAGATCATGACATCAGAACAACTTCAAGTTCAGCTGTTTTGTCATTCCCACACAAGCTGGTAGCTATAGTTGGACACGCTGGTTCGGGAAAAACTCATATTCTAAAACATATCGCAAACCGAAAAAGAACAATGTTTTATGCCCCTAGCAATGCTGCTGGTATAAACTTACAGGCCACACTGTGGCCATCAATACTGCATGCTGCCGAAAAGAAAAAAGTGTACAAAACAATTCATTCATTTTATAAGATTCAACCTGCGGAGAGCACTATTTTAGGTCAGTGCGTTCAAAAGGCTAGAATTGGACACGAATCCCATGACAGTTATGATGACTACCTGGTTACAATGTTTAAAGCATGTAAGCCGTTTTGTGAAAAGTTGTTTACCAAAGATATGTCTGAATCAAAACTTTCTCCCGATCAGTATAACGAGTACAAAACACAGTGTTGTGGCAATACAAACTGCGACGATGACCACGAACGGGTGATAACGTATATTCATTCCCTAGGTCTCGGCAGCAAAATTCCTGATATTTTACTCTACGATACATGTGTTCTTGAGGAAGCAGGGAGAACACCTGATTACATGGCATTTCTCTTTTTGTTCTACTACTATTATATGCATATAAAATACAAAACATTCATCTGGAATCACAAAACACCATCAATGATATATGTCGGTTCACCAACTCAAAGTAGAGTTATTGACAACTATACGTCTTGGAGTGCTTTAACATTTGCTGGACAAGACTGCTTAAAAAATCACATTATGGAGTTGAATTGCATAAAAATCAAGTCATTTAAGGACAATCGCAGAATAACAATGGGTAATATTGACAATAACACTACGCTAGCGGCCGTGATTGGTAAGCTTGAACTAGGAATGCCAGTTGTTGGCTCACTCAGGGACAAATTCAATTCGGTGTTTGTAACCGATGAAGCAAATTTTTTCAACCCATTGTTCAAACCAAACTATTTTCGAATAGCCAAAAAACACGAACACTTGAAATCGTACAAGGAAAATGTATATCGACAAAATCAGCACAATGCTATTGACATACCAGAATTTATCTTAAGTAATCAAGACATCCCCGCCTTTACAGATTTAGAAGGTCATATCAATGTCAAATTTAAAAGTGAGAAATACCAAAGCATGTGGTGTAATACGAAAGAAAAATCAAAACTATTTGAAGAGGATTTCATTGTCTACAAAACATCAAGAACTTTGCTTAAAGGTTTCAGATATTTACTCACAGAATATCACAAGCTGTATATTTGCAACTTTTCTGGAACGATACAGCAGTTTGTAGAAACGACGGATTTACTGCAATCGTACATGGCGAGTGATCGAAGCAATTGCATTTCGTTTTTTGTTGACTGTGCGAAGTACATTATTGAAGATGTATTTTCAGATATCGCTGAACAGGTTGCAAAGGGCATGAACGATCTTGTTACACAATGCTCTTCTGACCAGCCTACCATTCAGCATTTATTATCACTTAAAACGTTATTACAACACGCCGACAGCAAAAGCATGTCTAAGGTATACTCGTACGCTAGTGAAAAACCAGGATCGTGCATTGTATTGCCGAAAGACATTTTTTCATTTGTGTTGATTGATGCAGACGTAAAAAAGAAGCTATGCGAACTCGATCGAGTATGCATATTTCTCCAACTTCATGAGTGCATACTGTTCAAACTGTATCATAAAGTAAAAGCAATTAGCACTAGCGAAATTTCATCGCAGCGGGAAAGTAAAAACCAAACGTATCGCCCCAATAAAAAACGTAAACTTTCGGTGTGTGACAGAGAAGATGAGGATCAAATGTATGAGATTGAGGACGATCACTGCTCAAACATGTCAGACTTAATGAACCAGTTAGTTCACAAATCATTCTTCAAAATCATCCCCTTGGTATTGCATATCTGTGCAACTATTGACTCGACACAAGGTTTAACAATACATAGTCCCATTTTAGCTTTACTCAAACGAGATGATAGAGCTGAGGACATGATTGTTGCACTCTCAAGAACAAGCAACCCCGACTCGCTTCTGGTAGCAAACAAAATATTTGATCAGCATTATGAACATATAGCGTACGAAACAAGAAGTCTCATTAAAATGATCAACCAGTCTCAAAAGAAGGATGGTTGGCTCTAAAGCAAAAAAGTATATAAATGGCTTTATCGAAAACAAAATCGTCATTGTTCAACTTGACTTTGATGCAAACGGACGCAAAATGGATAATATCGCAAACATTATAGAACGGTACCATATTGGGGATTTGATTGAAACTGGCGCCACGGCTCGTGTGATGGAAGCGATTCGCTGTACAGACAATAAGGTTTTCGCCCTAAAAGTCACAAAACCCGTGAAGGATCTGGCGTTTCCAGAAGAAATAATAAACAATCAAATGTTGAAAGCAGCTGGCATCAAAGGTGTTATTAAGATGCACGAGTACGCTATCGACTTTGAAAGAGGTAGATACGTGATGATCATGGACTACATGCCAATGGACTTACACACGTATGTGTCAAGCCGTGAAACACCGATGACCAACGACGAATGCTGCAACATCATCAGCCAAGTTATCCACATTCTACTCGACATGCAAAATGTTGTTGGCGTGCAACATATGGACCTTAAAATGGAGAACGTGTTGATAGATCCTGAAACAAAAGAGGTTAAGCTCTGTGATTTTGGACACTTAGCGCGAGTAGCACATTTGTGGACGAATTCAGCATCGATAGGGACACAAATTTACTGGGCCCCAGAAAATGTTAAGGAAAAGAGATTCTACCCAAAGAGAACTATAGTATGGCAAGTTGGCATTCTCGCGTATGACCTCTTACAAGAAATTCCATGGGATGTGTACGAAGACGGAAAACTGAACGACTTGAATTTTGAACGTTTTGAGTCTGGCAGGGCCGTGGAATTTATTCAGGGTTGCTTGGAACCAGACGTGCGCATTCGTGTGGAACTCGATGAATTAGTGTATATGAGGTGGATTGAAGAAATGGACAACAACGAAATGATTTGACTGTACACTTTTATGTATTGAATAAAAACGTGTCAAACAAACAATGCTCGTATTTGTCTTTTTACATCATTTGTTTGAGAACAAGTATCGAAACAGTTTCAAAGTAACAACATTGAGTCTTTTCAACGCTAATATGCTTGATGGAAAGTTGCGTATACTGTTAAACAACTGGTCATTCAATATATCATACACTGATTCCATCATGATGACGAAAGTTTAGATGTGTGAAGACAACATAGGTTAATGTTTGGTATGTACGTTCTCGTTATTTCGAAAACGTATAAAAGGGCGTTCACCAACGCAAAGCTCATCATTGCTAATCTTGACATTGATGCATACAGTCGCAAAAAAATGGACACGGTCGCTTCTTTACTCGAGAGGTACTACATTGAAAATCTAATCGAGACTGGCTCAACTGCTCGAGTGATGAAGGCAGTGCGGAGTTTGGACGGCAAGGTATTTGCCATGAAAGTTGCGAAAACGGTGAACACGATAACTTCAATTCCAGAAGAAATCTTGATCAACCAAGAGCTGATGGCAGCTGATATCAAAGGCGTTACACAAATGCACGAGTATGCTATAGACTTTGAGATGAACCGATACGTGATAATCATGGAGTACATGCCAATGGACTTGCACACGTATGTTTCAAGACGTGCCACGCCGATCACAGAAGAAGAGTGTTGTCATATCATTTGCCAAGTGGTGAAAATACTTCTCGACATGCAAAACATGGTAGGCATGCAACATATGGACTTGAAAATGGAAAACGTTCTGATAGATCCATTGACGAAAGAAGTGAAATTGTGCGATTTTGGACATATTGCAAAAGTCGAACATTTGTGGACCGATTCAAAATCGAAAGGAACGCATCTCTACTGGGCTCCGGAGACAGTGAAAGAGAGACGGTTCTACCCTACAAGAAGCATCGTGTGGCAAGTTGGACTTCTCGCCTACGATATCATACAAGAAGTGCCTTGGGAGATGTACAAAGACGGAAACCTGAGTGACTTAACATTCGAACGTTTCACGTGTGGTAAAGCCATTTCGTTTATTTACATTTGTTTGGAACCAGACGTGCGCATTCGAGTAGATCTGTACCGTTTACTGCAGACCAGTTGGCTGGATGAGAAGAACAACAACGAAATGATTTGTTCATAACTGTGTATTTTCCAATAAATCATGTCATGCAATCAAATTTCGTATTTGTCTTTTAACAACATTAAATCTAGTACAATAGTCGAAACAAAAACACAAACAACCAACGCAAATGTTTTTCAGAACAAAATTCTTATCAATAGGATTTCCATCAGCGATATAATCTGATATGATATCGAAACAAGTAACACTATTCTGGTGGTGACATTTACAAGATAACTGTGGTTTTTCACCACATTTCACTTCACTGCTTACAATACTAAAACAGGTTCGACTGTTGCGACACATAGTAGTGTATAGTGCAGTTTTTTTACCAGATATTTGCTTCCGAAGCGCCAAATACTGGTATCGAATACAATTAGTTGAATCTATGAAACATTTGTATACATCAACCAAATCAAATTCTCGACATCCATCGCAACATGAGAAGTAGTTTGCTCGACTATTCGCATCGTTAACAATAGACGTTTTGTTATATGCTTTGTGATGATAGTTGATGGGTTGACAACAGGTTTTGCATAAAATAAACAAGCCATTTTGGTATAAACGATCAAGAGTTCCTTCTTGTTTAGTACACTTTGTGTGACAAAAACACGATGGTATATTAAGTGAAATGACTTTGTTGTTCACAAAATCAACTTGTTGTCTGATGATATTTTGTATATAATGGCCAAACGATAAGTTTCTTGTTACAATAGGTGACGTGAGTAATATTTGAATCGAACTGAAACATTTGCGCTTACTACTAGGATTTGAAGTTAGTTCTCGTTTGAAGTGATACGCAAAGTCTAACACTGGTTTTGGGTAATATAGTTCAGAAGGTAAAAATTTTGAAACAGAGTCATGCAAAATAAGATTGCTAGTGTTATATACGTAAGTACAGTTACACATTGATTTGAAGACTTGAAATACTTTGTAGTTAGGAATCCACTCTAATCCTCTCACTTGAGTTACCATCTTCTTGAGCGATGGGTGTACTTTCAAGATTTCCAATTGTAGTGAAAGGTCTCGCAGATGAATAGTTGTATGGTTATTCACACATATGATGTTGGACCTTTGTTTCGAAAATGTTACATACAGCTCATGAAATGGTTGTTTCTTTTGACATATTTTGCCAATTGCTCGCAGAATCTGTATTATTCGTTTGTTCATTTCATAGTCGGGTTTCTTGAAATAAAGAACACACAATTGAACAATCAAGTAAAACATGTGCATTTTTTCATCTACGTTCTGTTGACTATACACATTTATCAGCAACTGGTCAACTTTCAGGTTGTGTGGAAACATGTTTTTTATAACAAAGTGAACGAATCTATAACAATGAAACGTGGTGAGAGTTTGCTTCAGTTTTTTCAAAGTAACAACATTGAGTCTTTTCAACGCTAATGCGCTCGATGGAAAGTTGCGTATACCGTTATACAAATGGTCATTCAATATATTATATACTGAAGCCATCATGACAACGAATGACTAGATGTGTGAATATAACCTAGGGTTAAGTGTTATGTGTAAGTTCTAATTATTTCGAAAATGTATAAAAGTGCGATGAAACATGTGTCTATCATTCATTCTTACTCTAACAACCAAGCATGTCACATCAGCTTAAATTTAGAGGGCAACGAATTGAAGAGACATATACGATCTACAAGCTATTCGACGGTGATCTAGATCGATATGGAAGTGTTAAAGAAATCCAAGAAGAGGAGTCGCGCAAAAAACAAAAACTCAAGTTGCCAGAAACTGTTTTGTCAAAGATGGTAGAACACGACAATAGATTTCCTACTTGGTATCACGTTGAAGATGGTACTTATGCTTTCTTGACGGAGTCGCTAATGAGATCACCTTCTACAAGTCCGATTGTTGCAGCAAACAGGGTCTTCGACATGCCGATATTAATCAGAAGCGAAACGGATATGTGCGCTATACTTGAGTCTATTCTCAAGACAAACATCGATATAGATCATCTATCAATCTGTTGTTCGTATGGAATGTCAACAATTGACACTCCTCACAAGATGGTCATGCTGAAACACAGGGAGAATGACTTTCCGTTTCTGGAGGCACTTAAACATCAAGAGAGACTAAAAAGTCCAGTATACATTGGAAACGTTATCGGTGGCAAGTTTGGCGATCCATCAATGGCTGTCATTGTAACCAAAGAAGAAATGAGACATACGAGATACTTACATGGTTCATACTCGCAGTACCAGTTCAGCGACTACATACCAAAACACGAAATACCGATGCGTGTGTGCTATGGAGTTGTACCAAAAACTGTTTCAGCCATAACACTGTGGAAAGACAACTTCAAAATCGTTTTGTACCAGCCATTTCATTCAGAAGAATGGAGCTTGACCAAAGACAACGCTTTGAATGGAATTGAGAGTATTTTGACAATGTGTCGTTATCATTTGCTGAGGTAACCCAATGTTGTATAGAGATATGTTCATTGTCATCACATTGATGTTTTGTTGTTAACATTTGCATTCATGTGAATAAAAAACGTGAATAACAAAATGATGCTTTATTTTTATTTTACATATAAATCAAATCCACCAAGACAAAGCAATCACTCAC
>JFJP01005448.1_pt1 | contig 21262 bp, 20 predicted proteins | sample 431651 | NCBI WGS metagenome assembly JFJP01 (sample SAMN02602958, study PRJNA72255) | Microbial mat metagenome, whole genome shotgun sequencing project. | biome: fresh water; feature: sink hole; material: water; isolation source: purple microbial (photo- and chemosynthetic) mats found in...
ACGCCACAATGCCCGCGCCAAACCACTTGCGCAAGCTGTCTTCGGTCGGCTCGACCCCGCCAGTGGGCATGATGCGCGTCCAGGGCATCGGCCCCATCACGCTTTTGACAAAGTCCGGGCCACCTACGCAGGAGCCAGGGAACACCTTGACAATTTCCACGCCCAGCTCCTGCGCATCACCGATCTCGGTGGCCGAACCACAGCCCGGGCTGTAGGGGATGCCACGGCGGTTGCACACCTTGGCCACCTCGGCATTGAGCAGCGGCCCAACGACAAACTTGGCCCCATTGGCAATGAACAGCGCGGCGGTCGGCGCATCCACAATCGAGCCCACGCCCATGATCACCGACGGGTCTGCCTTGGCAAAGTAACGCGTGACATCCAGAAACACCTGTGCAGCAAAATCACCCCGGTTGGTGAACTCGACACACTTGGCACCGGCATTGGCGCAGGCCTGAATGACGTTTTTGCAAAGTTCAAGGTCGGGGTGATAAAAAACCGGAATGATGCTTTGGTCCATCATTGCCGAGAGAACTGCCATGCGGTCTTTGGCTGCCATGCTGATACTCCTGAAGTGGTTTGGTTAAAAGTGCTTGCAGCCCTTTGACTGACTGCGAGTCGCGCTATCAATGTTGCGTCTACATGACGGCACCAACCTGCCACGGCAAGAACTCGTCATGCCCGTAGCCCAGTGCTTCACTGCGCACCTTCAAGCCGGAGGCATGGCGGACGATGGCATCAAAAATGCGCTGGCTGATCTCTGGCATGGGGGTGCCGGTGATCAGGTCACCACAATTCACGTCCATATCGTCACGCATGCGCTCAAACAGCGCGTTGTTGGTGGCCAGTTTGATGGTGGGAACACCGGCGCAGCCAAAGGCGGAGCCGCGCCCGGTGGTGAAACAGATGATCTGCGCGCCACCGGCGGCCTGTCCGGTGGCCGAGACCGGGTCATAACCCGGCGTATCCATATAGACAAAGCCCTTGGCATCAATGGCTTGCGCATACTCAAAAACACCCTTGAGCGTGCTGGTGCCGCCTTTGGCCACTGCGCCCAGGGACTTCTCCAGAATGGTGGTCAGGCCGCCGGCCTTGTTGCCCACCGAGGGGTTGTTGTTCATCTCGCCGCCGTTGCGCGTGGTGTAGTCTTTCCACCATTCGATGCGGTCAATGAGCTTTTGCGCAATCTCGGGGCTGGCAGCGCGGCGCGTCAGCAGATGCTCGGCGCCGTAAATCTCAGGGGTTTCCGACAGAATGGTGGTGCCGCCATGGGCCACCAGCAAGTCTGAGGCGCCGCCAAGTGCCGGGTTGGCGGTGATGCCAGAGTAGCCGTCCGAACCGCCGCAGTTCAGCCCCACAATCAGATGGCTGAGGGGCACCTCGGTGCGCTGGAAGGCGTTGGCGCGCTCCAGCATGGCAGCAACCACGGCAATGCCTTTCTTGATCGTCGCCGTGGTGCCGCCTTCGGCTTGCATCACCAGGCTTTGCAACATGCCGGGCTCGTGCGCACCCACCATCTCGATCATTGGCGCGATCTGGTTCTGCTCACAGCCCAAGCCCACAAACAACACACCGGCAAAGTTGGGGTGCCGGGCGTAACCCACCAGCGTGCGCCGCAAGATGCTCATGCCTTCGCCCACCGCGCCCAGACCACATCCCAGCGGGTGTGGCAGCGCCAGCACACCATCCACATTGGGAAAAGTGCCAAGGCGTTCTTGGCTGAAATGCCTGGCAATGGCGCGCACCACGGTGGCCGAGCAGTTCACCGATGCCATCACCGCCACGTAATTGCGTGTGCCCACCTTGCCGTTGGGGCGCTGAAAACCGCTAAAAGTGGCTGACTGGGCGGCCCGCGGCAAGTCGTTGACGCCTTGGCCAACCGCGTAATCGCGCTCGAACTCGCCCATACCGAGGTTGTGCGAATGCACATGGCCACCCGCGGCGATGTCGCACCTGGCAAACCCGATGATCTGGTTGTAGCGGCGTACCGCCGCACCCGCCTTGATCATGTGCGCCGCCAGTTTGTGGCCTGGCGGCACCAGGTCGAGCACCCCCAGGTGTTCAGATGCCACCACCATGCCTGGCAACAACTGCTGTGTGGCAATCAACACATCGTCGTTGGCATGCAGACGGATCAGCGCAGAGTGGGTCATGGTCATTCCTTGGGCCTTAGCACTTGATTCGGCAGCTTCTCAATAATTCGTGGCAGTACTCGTCATTGCCGAGCAGGCGGGATTCCAGCATCGCTCGCAACATGTTGCCAGACCTGGATTGCCGCCTGCGCGGCAATGACCGAACCGCATTACTTTTTGAGTTTGGCCACGGCTGATTCGGAAGTGATGTCCAAATTAATAAAAAATCGGCTGTAGCCCTTGTCAATAAAGCGCTAAAAGCTATAAACAACATAGCAACTGTGTTAATAAACTGGCGCACCTTTGATGAGGCTGGGTATCCAGGTCGAGAATGCCGGAAAGTACGTGACGACCAGCATCACAATGAACAGAGCGCTGTAAAACGGCAGAATGCTCTTCATCACCTGCTCTACCGACACTTCACCGATGGCACACCCGACAAACTGCGTCGTCCCGACTGGTGGTGTGTTCAGGCCCAATGCGCAGTTCAGTAGCATCACAATGCCAAACTGCACCGGCCCCATGCCCATTTGAATCGCCAGCGGCAAAAACAGCGGCGTGCAAATCAGGATGGTGGATGCCATGTCCATGAACGTACCCAGCAGGAACAAAATCAGGTTGATCAGGAAAAACATCACCAGCGGGTCGGTGGTGGCGCTGAGCAACAGCTTGGCCGTCTGGTCGGGAATTTCCAGAATTGTCATGATGTACTGGAACATGGTCGATACACCAATCAGCAGCAGCACCACGCCGGTGGTCTTGGCCGCTTTGGCCGCCGCTTTCATCAATTTGTCCCAGGTCATGGTGCGGTAGCCGACAAAGGTCAGAAACAGCGAATACACCACCGCAATACCAGCCGCTTCTGTGGCGGTGGTCACACCCATCAAAATGCAGCCCAGAATGATCACCACTACAAACATACCCGGCAACGCGGCCACGCCGGAAGTCAGCACGGCGTTCCAGCCGGCAAACCTGTCAAGGCGGCTGGAGCCGTCGGCGCGGATCGGGTAACCGTTTTTCTTGGCCACCCAGTAGGCAGCAAATAACATGCAGACCATGAGAACCAGCACCGGCAGCAGGCCGGCAAACATCAGCTCGCCAATCGACACGCCTTTGACCATGATGTTGTTCCCGGCCAGCAAACCACTGCTGCTCGATGCCGCAAAGGCATAGATGATCAAGTTGTGCGAAGTGGGCATCAGCGCCCCGCACAGCGAGGCGTGGGTGGTAACGTTGACGGCGTAGTCGGCGCTGTAACCCTCTTTCTTCATCATCGGGATCATCACGCCGCCCATGGCCGACACGTCGGCCACCGGTGAGCCCGAGACACCGCCAAACAGCGTGCAGGCCACCACATTGGCCATGCCCAGGCCACCCCGGCGGTGGCCGACCATGTTGCGGGCAAAGTTGACAATCTTGTCGGCAATGCCACCGTGCAGCATCAGCTCGCCCGAAAAGATAAAGAATGGAATGGCCAGGAACGAAAACACGTTCATGCCCGAGATCATGTTCTGAAACGCCAGCTCCAGCGGAAAGCCTTCCACCCAATAGGTGGCAATGCAGCTCAAGGCGATCGAGAACGCCACCGGCACGCCCAGCAGCAAAAAGATCAGAAAACTGAGGCAAAGAACAGTCAGTGCCATGATGGAGTCACTTTCTTGTGGGTCGACATGGCAATCAAATGCTCAATCGAAAACAGGATGATCATGATGCCCGCCACCACACACGGCAGGTAACGCCAGGCCTCTGAAATGTCCAGGGTCGGTATCAGGTTGGGCCAGACCGACATGGCCATGGTCCAGCAACCCCAGCACAGAAAACCACCAAACACAATGGTGACCACGCCCACCACGTTGCCGACCCAGAATTGCATCTTGGGTGGTAGCAACCCGGTGAGCGACTCCATGCCGATGTGCCCCTCGTCACGCACGCCGGCGGCGGCGCCAAACATCGCCACGTTGATCACCAGAATCAGCGCCACCTGTTCCGACCAGGCCGGTGCGTCATTGAGCACATAACGCCAGATGACCGAGCCAAAAACCACGCCAACGATGCCCATCAGGCAGGTCACGGCGAGGTAGAGCGCCCATCTGGACAACCGCGAATTCAGCCAAGTCAGCCATTGCATTGCATCACTCCAAAAAAAGCCCGAAAGCGTCAAGACACTTTCGGGCACCATCGTCAAACGGTTTTGCCTTACCCCGAATTACTTGGTATTGACAATTTTCTGGACCAAAGCTTTCAGCTCGGGTGTGGGCGAGAACTTGTCCCACACCGGCTTCATCACGCCGACAAACTCGGCCTTGTTGATGTCGGTCACAAAAGTTGCGCCAGCTTTTTGGGCAGCGGCCTTGGAAGCCTGCTCTTTTTTGCCCCACAGGTCAATGTAGTAGGGGATGGTTTCCTTGACCGCGTCACGGATGATCTTCTGCTCTTCCTTGCTCAGGGTGTCCCAGACCTTCTTGGAGAAGATCAGCACTTCAGGGGCCATCACGTGCTGGGTTTCGCTGAACACCGGTGCGGCTTCGTAGTGCTTGACGGTTTCGTACGAGGGATAGTTGTTTTCACCGGCATCCACCAGGCCGGTCTTCAAAGCGGTGTAGACCTCAGCCCATGGAATCGGTGTCGGGTTGGCACCCATGGCCTGCACCAGGCTGACCCACAGGTCAGACTGCTGCACGCGGATCTTCATGCCTTTTATATCGGCCAAATTCCGTACGGGTTTTTTGGCGTAAATCGAGCGTGCGCCAGACTCCCACAGCGCCAGACCGACAAAACCGGCTTTGTCAAAGGCGGCCAGAATATCGTCGCCGGCCGGGCCGTTCATGGCTGCGCGGAAGTGATTGATGTCACGGAAGATGAAGGGGAACGAGGGCACCATTGACTCTGGAACGATGCCGTGAAACGCAGCGGTGTTGACGCGCACCATGTCCAGCGCACCAATCTTGACCTGCTCAACCGTGTCTTTTTCAGACCCCAGCGAGCTGTTGCCAAATACCTTGATGTTGTACTTGCCACCGGTTTTCTGGCTGACGATCTCACCAATTTTTTTCACCGTCATCACCGTGGGGTAGTCCAGCGGATGCACGTCCGCTGAGCGGAAATCACGGGCCACAGCACTGCCAACGGCCAACGCGCAAGCCATCGCTACTGCCAGAACCTTCTTCAAATTGCTTTTCATAATTGCCTCTTTGTTAGAAATAAACAGAAAAATGCCACTGAACCAACTTACTCGGATGCACCAGCTTGCCTCAGCAAGTTCGGCGAATATACGCCAAAATCAAACACTGTTCAATATTTTTTGAAACATATTTTCATTTTGGTGAATTCGCCATTCTTCGTTGACTTTTTAGCCGGCCCGGATGGCTGTTCCGAGGGTTCACGCCGATGCAGAAAAACCCATGATGACGTCACCAATCCGCTGACCGGCTTTGCATTGCCCAAGACCCTGAAGGTGGTGCAGGAGCAGAAGTCTGATCTGCCCGGTTTTGACGAAACGAGCGATGCTGCGCTCTACAAGTTTGGTGACGGCCAGACCTATTGATTCAAGCAGCCCCGGGTGTGTCGTGGCAAAGTGTCAGGATACAGGCATCATCCATCGGCAGGCTGCCCAGTCAGCCGGTGACGGGTAACCAAAACACTGTTTCATATTTATTGAATTGATGTTCAATTTGGTGTAGAGTTCGCAGCTTGCTAACGTAATGGACACGGAAACCACCCATGAAGCCCTTTCTGAACGCTGACTTCCTGTTGCCTGACGAATGTTCCAGGCGGCTGTTTCACGACTACGCGGCACCGATGCCGATCATCGATTACCACTGCCATCTGCCGCCAGCGGACATCGCGGGCAACACCACGTTTCGCAATCTGGCGCACGCCTGGCTGGGTGGCGACCACTACAAATGGCGCGCCATGCGTTCCAACGGTGTGGCTGAAGCCGACATCACCGGCCATGAACCCGATTACCAGACATTTCTGGCCTGGGCACGCACCGTGCCACGGCTGGTCGGCAACCCGCTGTACCACTGGACGCATCTGGAGTTGCAGCGCTACTTTGGTGTCAGCGAGCCGCTCAATGAAAAGACCGCGCCAATGATCTGGGAAGCCTGCAACGCCCAGATCGCCCAGACCGAGTTTGGTGCGCGCTCGCTGCTGATGCGCATGAAGGTGCGTGCTGTTGGCACCACCGACGACCCTGCCGACAGCCTGGAACACCACATCGCCTACGCTGCTGCGCGCCAGGCTGGTGAACCAGTCATGACACCGAGCTTGCGGCCCGACCGGGCCCTGGCCACCGACGATTTGCTGGTCTGGAAAAGCTATATCGAGAAACTTGGCGCTGCCGCCGACGTGTCGATTGGCTCTTATGCCAACCTGATTACCGCGCTGGACAAACGTCACGCCGTCTTTCATGCGCTGGGGTGCCGCGCCTCCGACCACGGCCTGGTGGCACCGTTTGCCACCTTCGCCAGCCAGCAGGCACTTGATGCCGTGTTTGCCAAGCTGCTGGGCGGCACCGCGCTGACGCGTGATGAGGCCGATGCTTACAAGACCGCCGTGCTGCTCGATGTGGGTCGCATGAACGCCCGGCGCGGCTGGGCCATGCAGTTGCACCTGGCAGCGCTGCGCAACCTCAACAGCGCCATGTTTGCCAGGCTGGGGCCAGATACGGGTTATGACGCGGTCAACGACGAACAGATCGCCAGCAAACTGGCGGCTTTCATGAATGTGTTGCAAAGCGAGGGTCTGCTACCCAGGACGATTCTGTACTCGCTCAACCCGAACCACCTGGAGGTGCTCGGCACGGTGATGGGCTGTTTTCAGGATGGCTCCAGCCCGGGCAAGATCCAGATGGGCTCAGCCTGGTGGTTCAACGACCACATCGAGGGCATGCGCCGCCAGATGGTCAGCCTGGCCAATCTGGGGTTGTTGTCGCGCTTTGTCGGCATGTTGACTGATTCGCGCAGCTTTTTGTCGTTCCCGCGCCATGAGTATTTCCGCCGCATCCTGTGTGCGCTGGTCGGTGGCTGGATGGAAAACGGTGAGATTCCCCCTGACTTCGACACCTTGGGTACCCTGGTGCAGGACATCAGTTTCAACAACGCCAAGAACTACTTCGCCATTCCCGGCGTGACCGACTAACGTTCATCGACACCATCTACCGCCGGACATGAAAGCTACTTCACATTGACCAGAACCAGCCCCTATGAAACTCTGTAACCAAACGCTGACCCAACTGCCCGCTGGTATCCAGCGCCCCAGCTATGCGCGCAGCCAGGTGGCGCGGTCGATCGTGCACCTGGGCGTGGGGGCTTTCCACCGCGCCCACCAGGCCATGTACACCGAAGCCGTGCTGGCATCGGGTGACCTGGCCTGGGGCATCGTCGGTGCCGGTATCGTGTCGTCTGCCATGAAGACCGCCTTGCAACCGCAGGACGGCCTCTACACCCTGGCCGCCATGGGCCCGCAAGGTGACCAGCTCCAGGTGATCGGTGCCATCCTTGAAGTGCTCGGCGGCGAAGACGACGACGGCCAACTGCTGCAGATCATGCGTGCGCCCAGCACCCGCATCGTCAGCCTGACCGTCACCGAAAAAGGCTACTACCTCGACCCCAGCAGCGGCGACTTGCAACTGCAAATGCCCGCCATCCAGGCCGACCTGGCCAACCCGGCCACGCCCAAAACCATTCTGGGCCTGATCGTGCGCGCCCTGCAACAGCGCCGGGCTACGGGCATCGCCCCCTTTACCGTGCTGAGCTGCGACAACCTGCCCAGCAACGGCAAACGCGCCAAAGCGGCTGTTGTGGCCTTTGCCCAGGCAGTCAATGCCGAACTGGCCGACTGGATCACCCGCGAAGTGGCCTTCCCCTGCACCATGGTCGACCGCATCACCCCGGCCACCACCGACACTGACCGTGCCAACATCAGCGCCCAGCTCGGCATGCTGGATGCCTGGCCAGTCGTCACCGAAGCCTTCTCACAATGGGTCATCGAAGACCACTTCACCATGGGCCGGCCCGACTGGACGATTGGCGGCGCGGTGTTCTCCGATGAAATCGAAGCCTGGGAAAACATGAAACTGCGCTGCCTCAACGGCACCCACTCCACGCTGGCCTACCTGGGCCAGCTCACCGGGCGCGAAACCGTGGCTGATGCCATGCAACTGCCGCTGATCACCCACCTGCTCGATGCGCTGTGGCTGGAAATCCGCGAAGTGCTGATCGCCCCCCAAGGCGTTGATACCGCCGCCTATGTCGAAAGCCTGAAACAGCGCTACACCAACCCGGCCATCAAACACCGCACCGCCCAGATCGCCATGGATGGCTCACAGAAACTGCCGCAGCGCCTACTGTCCACGCTGCGCGACCGTATCAAAGCCGGGCTGCCGTCACCGACGCTGGCTACCGCCATTGCCGCCTGGATGCACTTTGCCGTCAAGACCGCCCACACCCCCGGCGACAAACTCAACGATCCCCTGTCTGACGACATCCTGGCTCAAGCCAAAATCAGCCTGCAGCCCAATGAAATCGTGCGTAACCTGCTATCAATTCAGAAAGTGTTTGGCACCGATCTGATCGGCAACGCTAGTTTTGTGGCCGAGCTGCAGGCCGGTTTTACTGACCTGGCGCGCAACCCCGACGTTGCCACGGCGATACAGATCGCCCTGTGATCCCCCCACCCCTCAAGGAACTGACCCCATGAAAATGACCTTCCGCTGGTACGGCGAGTCCGACCCCGTCAAGCTCGAATACATCCGCCAGATCCCCGGCATGTATGGCATTGTGTCGGCCATCTACGACGTGCCCGTCGGTGAAGTCTGGCCGCTGGACAAACTGCAAGCCCTGCGCGCGCGCATTGAAGGTGTCGGCCTGAAGTTTGAAGTGGTAGAAAGTGTGCCCACGCACGAAGACATCAAGCTCGGCAAACCCACGCGCGACCGGCTGATCGCCAACTTCCAGCAAAACATCCGCAACTGCGCGCAAGTGGGCGTGAAGGTGATTTGCTACAACTTCATGCCGGTGTTTGACTGGACCCGCACCGAGATGGCCAAACAGTTGCCTGACGGCTCCTTCACGCTGGCGTTCGATGCCCAGGCGGTGGCCGAGATCGACCCCGAAAAAGGCATTTCCCTGCCCGGTTGGGATGCCAGCTACAAGCCCGAACAACTCAAAAGCCTGCTGGCCGAGTACAAGGCTGTGGATGAAGAAGCGTTATGGTCCCATCTGGAATACTTCCTCAAGGCCATCATCCCGGTGGCTGAAGAAGTGGGCATCAAGATGGCCATGCACCCGGACGACCCGCCACGCCCCATCTTTGGCCTGCCGCGTATTGTCAAGAACCGTGACGATCTGGCCCGGTTGATCAGCATTGTCGACTCCGAGGCCAATGGCTTGACGCTGTGCTCGGGCTCACTGGGTGCTGATCTGTGCAACAACATTCCGTCTCTGGTGCAGGAATTTGGCGGCCAGGGCCGCATTCACTTTGGCCATTTGCGCAATGTTAAGGTCGAGCCTGACGGTACGTTTTACGAGTCCACCCACAACTCGTGCGACGGCTCGCTGGACATGGCGGCCATTGTCAAGGCCTACCATGACGTGGGTTTTACCGGCTATGTGCGCCCGGACCATGGCCGCATGATCTGGGGCGAAACCGGCAAGCCCGGCTATGGCCTGTATGACCGGGCGCTGGGGGCGGTGTACTTGAATGGCTTGTGGGAAGCTACTTCAAAATTGGCGACCCAGCGTCGCTGAGGGCCCAGTTTTGTAAGCCAAATTGGCCTGTAGCCCTTGTTCCACCTACACAAGTAGCAATATTTTTGGTAGCAGAAAAAACTTGGCGATCAGCACAGCAGGCAAACCGGCGGTACGAGGCTGACCCAGTCGAAGTCGTCACATTCGACATGGGACCCAGAGGCCCAAAACCCAGAACTTCCCCCATCGTCAGCGCGCCGGTGCCGCGAGTGCGCCACCACCTGGCTTGTTTGCCGGGTGCAACTTGGTAAGTTGGCATCACGCCAGCAAAAGCTAGTTCAGCTTCATCCCCGCCACCAGTTGCGTCAGGTTGTGGTTCATCATCTTCATGTAGGTGGGTGCCGGGCCGCTGGCGTCAGACAGAGCATCTGAGTACAGCGTGGCTCCTACGCTTACCCCCGCGTCCTTGCTGAGTTGCTCAATCAGCTTGGGGTTGCTCATGTTTTCCACAAACACGGCCTTGATTTTTTCGCGCTTGATCTGGCGAATCAGTTGTGCCACGTGTTTGGCGCTGGGTTCGCTGTCGGTGTTCACGCCTTCAGGGGCCAGCATGGTGATGCCATAGCGCGCAGCCAGGTAGCCAAACGCATCGTGCGAGGTAATCACCTTGCGTTTGGCCGGGGCAATGGCATCAAATTGCGCCTTGGCCTGCGCATCAAACTCTTTGAGCTGTTTGGTATAAGCCCCGGCGTTGGCCTGGTAGATGGCTGCGCCACTGGGGTCGGCCTTGGCCAGACCGGCGGCGATGTTGCTCACGTATTGCAGCACATTCAGCGGGTTTTGCCAGGCGTGCGGGTCGGTCTCGGCGTGAGCATGGCCTGCCTGCGCGGCCATCTGGCGCGGTTTCACGCCGTTGGACGCCACCACGGTTTCACCCTTGTAACCGGCAGACTTGGCCAGCTTTTGCGCCCAGGGCTCAAAACTCAGGCCGTTCACCACGAACAGTTTGGCGCCCAGCACCGCCTTGGCGTGCTCCGGGCTGGGGCTGAATTCGTGCGCATCGGCATCTGGCCCGGCCAGGGTGGTGACCTTGACCCGCTCGCCACCCACCACCTGCACCAGATCGCCCAGAATGCTGAACGAGGCCACCACGGGCAGCGGCTCGGCGGCGTTGGCCTGGGTCGCAAACAAGCCGCTGGCAGCCAGGGCAGAAAGTGCAAAAAGTTTGAGCGTGGTGCGTTTCATGGATTTCCTTTCAGTGATTAATTAACCCACCCGGTGCGGGCGTTTGAGGATTTGCGGCAGCCAGCCGCCAGGTGACACCAGCAGCGAGACCAGGTACAGCACCCCGGCGCAGCCAATGATGGTCGGGCCGCTGGGCGTGTCGAGGTGGTACGACAGCAGCAGCCCGGTCACCCCGGCCACGGCGGCTTGCGCGCTGGCGTTGAGCAGTTGCGCGGCCAGGCTGTCGTGCCACAGCCGGGCGGAAACGGCGGGCAGCATCATCAAGCCCACCGCCATCAGCGTGCCCAGGGTTTGAAACCCGGCCACCAGGTTCACCACCACCAGCATCAAAAACACCTGCTGCCAGACCCAGCCACGGTTCCAACTGCGCCCGGCAGCGGCCGCCAGAAACACCGGGTCAAAAGTCTCCAGCACAAAGCCGCGGTACAGCGCGGCCAGCAGGATGACACTGACGCTGGCCACCCCCGCCACCAGCAGCAAGCCAGGCGCATCCACGCCGAGCGCGCTGCCAAACAAAATGTGCAGCAAATCGAGCTGGCTGCCCTGGCGCGAGATCAGCGTCACGCCCACCGCCAATGCCAGCAGGTATATGGCGGCCAGGCTGGCGTCTTCCTTGAGCGTGGTGGCGCGGCTGATGACCCCCGCCGCCGCCGCCACCAGCAGGCCCGCAGCCACACCGCCCAGCGCCATTGCCGGCAGCGACAAGCCCGCCAGCATGAAGCCCACCGCCACGCCGGGCAACACCGCGTGGCTCAAGGCATCGCCCAGCAAGCTCATGCGTCGCAGTGTCAGAAACACGCCCAGTGGCGCGGCACTGATGGCCAAAGCCAGCGTGGCCACCAAGGCGCGGCGCATGAAGGCAAATTCGGCAAACGGGCCAATGCCGATGTCCCACAGGGTTTGCAGTGTGGTGCTCATGGATGTGACCCGGCCACCACTTCATCGGTGTGGCAAATCTCGGCGTTGTCGTCCCAGGCTTCGGCAAGTAGCCGTGCGCGTTGCAAATTCGGCTCGGTCAGCACCTGCGCCGTAGGGCCCCAGGCCACCAGTTCGCGCGCCAGCAGCACGGTCTGGTCAAAATGCGCGCGCACTTGCGCGTCGTCATGCAGCACCGCCACCACGGTGCGGCCTTGCGTGTGCCATTGGTGAATCAGGTCCAGCAGCGCGCCAGTGGTGCGCGAATCCATGGCGTTGAAGGGCTCATCGAGCAAGATCACTTGTGCGTCTTGCATCAGCAGCCGGGCAAACAGCACGCGCTGGAACTGCCCGCTGGACAGCGACCCCACCGTGCGCGCCTCAAAGCCTTCCAGTCCCACCGCGTGGATGGCGGCATCGGCGCGCGCGCGCATGCCACGGCTGGCACCGCCAAACGCGCCCACCGTGCTCCAGCAGCCCAGCAACACGCAGTCGCGCACCTGCAGCGGAAAACTGCGGTCGATCTCGGTGGCTTGCGGCAGGTAGGCCATGCGGCTGCGTGGTGTGTCGGTGCGCACGCCGCCACCCGAGGGTTTGAGCAGCCCCATGATGCTTTTGAGCAGCGTGCTTTTGCCCGAACCGTTGGGCCCAATCACCGCAGTCAGCGCGCCGGCCACAAAGTGGCCGCTGATGTGGTGCAGCGCCGGATGCTGGCGGTAGCTCACGGTCAAGTTGTCGATGGTCACCACAGGCCAGCTCCTTCATTGGCCCACAGCACCGCCAGCCATAGCAGCAGCACCAGTGGCAGCACAGCGGCTACGCGTAGCCAGGCCGGCCAGGCGAGCACGCTGCGGGCTGGCGTGGCATGGCTGGTGGCGGGCTGGCCATGGCTGTGCGTATGGGAATCGGTGGACATGGGTGAGGGCAAAAGAGCGTGATGAACGAAGCGCGATGGATTTGCGGTATAGTTTATCGCAACTGGATTGCATTAAAGTTTAACGCAACTCAATTGCAATATATAGTTTGTTTAAAAAAATACGTGTTTTGTCATCGCCATGCCTGCTCAACCCAAATCCCTGCTGCCAGACCCCATCGACGCGCTGCTGTCGGCCCACGGCTTGCGCCGCACGGCTGCAGCAAGGCGGGTGCTGGGTTGGCTGCTGGCGCATCCGGACACCAGCTACACCCATGCCCAGTTGCAGACAGCGTTGCAGTCTGATGAGGTGAACGGCACACAAGGCACGGTGCTGGATCGCGTCACGCTCTACCGCCTGATCGACCGGCTGACACAAGTTGGCCTGCTGCTGTGCCGGGTCGATGCCCAGCGCGTGCGTCGCTACCAGGCCATGCCCGCCAGCGTGCACGCCTTGCCACACTTTGAATGCCAGAGCTGCCACCGTGACAGCCCGCTGGTCGGGGCCTTGCAAGGCAATGCGCTGGATCTGGAAGTGGCCGCGCAAAGTGCGCTACAAGCGCTTAAAGCGTTGGGTTACCAGGGCTTGAGTCTGGATCTGGCGGTGCGCGGCGTGTGTGCCGACTGCGCCAGCGCGGCCTCGGCGACACCCCCCGCTGACACTGAACCGGCGCCAGTTGCAGAGCCTGGCCCAGAGGCAGGGCAATGATTTGCTCCCAAGGCCTGGGTTATCAGTACCCGCAAGGCCCCATGCTCACTTTGCCGGATGTGGATGTGCCCCAAGGCGCGGTGCTGCTGCTTACTGGCCCTTCGGGTTGTGGCAAATCCACGTGGCTGGCGCTGGCGGCGGCGCTGGTGGCACCCAGCGCCGGACAGATCACGGTCGCCGGACAAGCCTTGAATGCACTCAAAAATATAGCAGCTGACGCATGGCGGGCAAGGGCTATCGGCTTTTTACCGCAAAAATTGCATTTGAGCAGCGCGCTCACCGTGGCGCAAAACCTGCAGACAGCGCAATGGGCAGCCGGTGCGGCGCAAGACCCGCAAGCCATCGTTGCGGCTTTGTCTGTGCTGGGTGTGGCCGAGTTGGCGCAGCGTTTGCCCGCCCAACTCTCGGGCGGCCAGGCGCAGCGGGTGGCACTGGCGCGTGCCGTGTTGCTTAAACCCCAGGTCATTCTGGCCGATGAGCCCACCGCCAGCCTCGACGATGCGGCGGCTGCCGACGCGGTGCAATTGCTGCTGACCACCGCCAAGCGCCTGGGTGCAACGCTGGTGATGGCTACCCACGATGCCCGCGTGGCGACCTTCCTGCCTAAGGCGGTTGATATTTGCAAGGTCAACTTCCTGCGACCAGCGCCAGCCCAGCCCGTAGTGATGGCGCAATCATGAAAGCCTTTTCCCTGGCCTGGACTTACCTTTGGTCGCGCCCGCTGGGTGCGGCGCTGAATCTGCTGCTGCTCAGCCTGGGGCTGGCCTCCATCACGTTTTTGCTGCTGGTGTCCAACCAGCTCAACAAAGCGTTTGAGCGCGACCTGCGAGGCATTGACGTGGTGGTGGGTGCCAAGGGCAGCCCGATGCAGTTGATTTTGGCAGGCGTGTTCCACATGGATGTGCCGCCCGGCAACGTGCCCCTGAAAGCGGTGCAAGCGCTGCAAAAGCACCCGATGGTGGCGCAACTCATCCCCATCAGTCTGGGCGACAGCCTGCGCAGTTTTCGTATTGTGGGCACCTCGCACGACTACATCACCCATTACCAGGCCAAACTGGCGCAAGGGCAGCTCTGGACTGAGCCGATGCAGGTGGTGCTGGGTGCCACGGCCGCGCGCAAGCTGGGCCTGGCCATGGGCAATACCTTTGTCGGCACGCACGGCCTGGGCGAGGGTGGCCACGTGCATGGCGACAGCACCTACACCGTGGTTGGCATTCTGCAAGCCAGCAACAGCGTGCTGGACCGGTTGATCTTGACCGACACCGCCTCGGTGTGGAAAGTGCACGAAGACTACACCGCGGTGGACGACGAAGACCGCCAGATCATGATCGACGAGCGTGAGGTCACCATGGCCTTGATCAGCTACAAGTCACCCTTGGCAGCGGTGAGTTTTCCGCGCCATGTCAACACCAGCACCGAGATGCAGGCCGCCGCCCCGGCGCTGGAAATCACCCGACTCTTGAGCATGCTTGGCCTGGGCACCGACGTGCTGCGCGCCTTTGCCGGCGTGCTGTTGCTCAGCGCCGGTTTAAGCGTGTTCATTGCGCTGTGGAGCGCGGTACGCGAGCGCCGTGGCGATTTGGCGCTGTTGCGCATGCTGGGCGCACCGCCACGCAAAGTGGCAGCCCTGTTGTTGCTGGAAGCCCTGTGGCTGGGTGTGCTGGCTGCCGTGCTGGGCGTGCTGGCCGGGCAGGCCATGACGGCCGGACTGGCCTGGCTGCTGCAATTGGACAACTCCTTGCTGATTGGCGGCATGGCCTGGCCAGCAGGGTTGTGGATGGTGCCCGCTGTGGCACTGGGGGTGTCTTTGATGGCGGCGATTTTGCCGGCGCTGGGGGCGTATCGTGTCAGTGTGCTGGAACTTTTACAAGGCAAATAAATTTATGAAAAATTGGACTCTAGCCCTTATGGGAATTGCGGCAGCAGCTATTTTATCCGTAGCGTCAGCGGCTGAGCTGGACAAAGCCACCAAAGAAGATATTGCGCGTCACCGCATCATGGCGCAAGCGCATGAGAACGCTGCCAAATGCCTCGAAGCCGGCAAGTCTGACGCGGTGTGCGAGAAGCAATTGCAACTGGAATGCAAGGGTGTTGCCATCGGAAAATTTTGTGGCATGAAACACGAGCATTAACATCATGAGCTTGTGAAGGAGTGTCATGAAGCGATTGTCATTTTTGCCAACGTTTGCGCCATCTGGCCAGGGTGTGCCCCACGCGGCTGCGTTGGCCTTGCTACTCACGCTGGGTGCCGCCATGATGCCCGTGCCCGGCTTGGCGCAGCTGAGTTCGCCCATTGCAGGGGGGTTGCCTGCGGGAACTGGCCCAGGGGTGCATAGCCCCAACAGCCCGTTTGCGCCCTTGCCCCCGCGCGCTGATGTGCTGCCCTGGTCACTGTTGACCGACGTGAAAACCAGGTTGGTCAACAAACGTGCATTGCCTAGTTACCCCGAACAGGTGCAGGCACTCAACGGCAAAACCCAGCGCATCCAGGGCTTCATGATGCCCCTGGAGCCGGGCGAGAAACAACGACATTTCTTGCTCACCTCGGTGCCGCTGACATGCGCGTTTTGCCTGCCCGGTGGACCGGAGAGCATGGTGGAAGTGAAAACAAAGACACCGGTGAAATATAGTCTGGAGCCGGTGGTCGTAGAAGGCCACTTTATGGTGCTCAACGATGACCCTTATGGGCTTTACTACCGGATCACTCATGCTGTGACCGTGATGAATGAGTGACCGCTGAACTGTCACACACCTTGAACAGAATTTCAGCCGGATGAGGCAGAGTATTTCACTGGTTTGGGGCGACCAGACACCTTTGACGGACGCAGTTTGATTTGTCGCAGGCGCACACCAGAGCGCCGAATTGGGATCCGACCCCAAATCTGCTGTCTACCGAAAATCAGATATATCCAAGTTGGCAGCACAAAAGCGTCAAGGTCCCTACATTTATAAGCCAAATTGACTTCGTGCCTGCTGTGCGTTGATTGTCACAAGGACATCAGTGCGCCAAGGGTTGCCGCCACCTTGCCGGCATCGTGTCTGCCACGCTGCCACGGGTCTTCGTAGTCATCAAAAAGCACTTGCGTTGGCTCAACAGGCGCTACCCGCCCCTCAGTCAGGTAGCGAAACCCCTCGACCACACGCACAAACGGGACCCAGCCGCGATTGGCCAGCACATGCGTCAGCACCCCGGCACCCGCTGCGCGCTCAAAGGCCTGCACCAGTTCGCCCAGGCTGCGTCCGGTGGTCTCAGGGCACTCCAGAAGGTTGCCGATCAGCACCTTGGGCACCTGGGGCGCGGTTTGTGCGATGGCCTGGGCGATGCCTGGCACCGAAAAATGCGCCAGCGTGCTGGTAAAAAAACTGCCTGGCCCAAACACCATCAGATCCGCCGCAGCTATCGCCGCCAGCGCCGCCGGGTGGGCGGTGGGTGGCAGCATGGCATCTGCCTCGGCATCGCGGCACGCTTGAAGGTCAGGCAAGCGGCAACACAGCCGCACCTCGGCGATGCCCTGGCGCGCTTGCGCAGGGGGCAGCGCCGTGACCTTGTCTTGCCCATCCACCACACTGCCGTCGCGCAACCGCGCCTGCAACGCCACGGTATCGTCGGCGGTGGACGGCCACACCTGACCCGCGATGCCGCACAACTGCCGAAAAACAGCGATGGCAGCGTTGATGTCGCGGTCATGCGCCAGATAAGCGCCAGTCAGCACAAAGTTGCCGACGCTGCCCCGGCGCAGGTCGAAGCCCTCGCCCATGCCGTCAGCGAAAACCCGCAAGCAGCGCAGAACTGCCGTGCGGACATCGGGCACCATGGTGGCCAGCAGCGGATGGGCACCGCTGGCGTAAAAGTCAAACTCGGCTTGCAACTCGGGGGCACTGCCGACTTCGGACAGGCGCGCGTTAAAGAACCGCACCACGGCGCTGGCCCGCTCTTCCCCGTGTGCCAGCGTCATCAGTGCCTGGCGGATGTCGCCCATGGCCAGAATGCCCAGACGTTCGCGCAGCGCCTTGGAGCTGCCGCCACTGTCCCAGGCCGGCACCACCCGGGTGATGTCGTAGCGTTGTCGGCACAGCGCCATGGTGATGTCGCGGCTACCGCTGCCTCCGCCAAACATGACGATGCGTTTCATGGCGCGAATTTTAGGGTCTGCACCGCAGGTCGTTCGTGGCATGAATAGCTGCCAGCGCCATAGCCATGTGGGGCTACCGACGGGCCTGATTCAACGCGATGTGGAATTTCCCCCCTTTCCCGCAGGGTGAGGGAGTAAAACGCATTGCCAAACAAAAACAAGTGGATGGCAGCCAGTGATTTCCGCATCCCCAAGGACTCATTTCACTTCTAAATCATCCGTGTCGTTGTGACTTCGCCTTGTCTAAGGGGTCAAGCAAAAAAAGCTTGAACAGTTCGGCCGCACTGACAAGCGCAATGCGTTGTTGCAAACCGCTTGTGTAGTAAGCGCCAATTTTTCATGTGAATCGCCGATCCTGCTGATAATTTGGCAGTTTCTCTTTCAGGATCGCCGCATGGTTGTACCCGACAGCACCCCGACCGCCCAACGCGCCCTGCTGCGCCAGATGTTTGATGCCGCCGTGGCGGCAGCGCAACCCGCGCTGTGCCTGGGTGCACACCTGCCAGCCGCGCCCAATGGCCGCACCATCGTCATTGGTGCGGGCAAGGCATCGGCGGCCATGGCGCGTGCTTTTGAAGACCTGTGGTGCGCGCGAGACAACCGTCCGATCGAAGGCCTGGTGGTCACCCGTTATGGTTATGAAGTGGCGTGCCAGCACATCGAAATCATCCCAGCCGCGCACCCGGTGCCCGATGCCGCCGGGTTACAGGCAGCGCAGCGCATCCGTCAACTGGTCAGCAGTCTGACGGCTGACGACCTGGTGGTGGCGCTGATCTCGGGTGGTGGCTCATCGCTGCTGGTGGCACCCGGCAACGGCCTGACTTTGCAAGACAAACAGGCTGTGAACGCCGCTCTGCTTGCGTCAGGTGCTACGATTTCTGAAGTCAACTGCTTGCGCCGGCATTTGTCAGCCATCAAAGGCGGACGCCTGGCTGCGGCCTGTTACCCGGCCAAACTGCTCACGCTGCTGATCTCTGACGTGCCAGGCGACTCGCCCACCGATATCGCCTCTGGCCCCACGGTGGGTGATTCAACCACCTGCGCCGACGCGCTGGCGATCGCCGGGCGCTACCGAATCGCCCTGTCACCCGCCGCGCGCCGCTTGCTGCAAAGCGGCGCAGGCGAAACCGTCAAGCCCACGGATGTACGGCTGCAAAACAGCAGCGTGCGCATGGTCACCGCACCCCAAATGGCACTGGAGGCCGCCGCCCGGGTGGCACGAGATGCCGGGCTTACCCCGTACATTCTGGGCGACAGCCTGGAAGGCGAGTCACGCGACGTGGCCAAGGTGCTCGCTGGCATGGCGCGCCAGGTGCTGCTGCACGGCCAGCCGTTTCAGCGGCCTTGTGTGATGCTCTCGGGTGGCGAAACCACCGTGACGATTCGCGGCAAAGGCAAGGGTGGCCGCAATGTGGAATTTTTGCTGGCGCTGGGCCTGGCGCTGGCCGGAACACCGGGCGTTTATGCGTTGGCGGGCGACACCGATGGCGTGGACGGCGCCGAAGAAATTGCCGGTGCCATCCTTACCCCCGATACGCTTGAGCGCGCTTGGGGCCGGCGCATGAACCCGCGCAGCTACCTCGACAGCAACGATGCGCACACCTTCTTTCAGCAACTGGGCGATTCGGTCATCACCGGGCCAACGCTGACCAATGTGAATGACTTTCGGGCGATTGTGATTGGCTGACAAGCGGGTGTGTGATTCCAGGCACGCCTATCTTGCAGCCATTCCTTATCCATCACCCACTTCTTCTGGGACTGTGCCCCATCACTCAGGCGGTGGAGCGGCTGGCGCATGATTCGGACGGCGACGAGCGCGATGCCGTGTTCACACAGCGCGAAGTGGTGGACTTCATGCTGGCCCCCAGGCCAAAGCGCGCCTGCTTCAAAAATCACAACCAGCCGATCAGCAAATGCGCGGCAATTGCTCGCCGCTGAGCCAGTCCACCACGCGGTGGCCGCCAAAGCGGGTGGCCATCTGTACAAAGCAGTTGTCGTCTGCCGTCACTGTGCCGATGCGTTTGGCCGCTGCACCCAGCGGGTGCGCGCGCATCGCGGCCAGCAGGGTGTCGGCGACCTCGGGGGCGCAGATGGCGATCAGCTTGCCTTCGTTGGCGACATACAGCGGGTCAAGACCCAGCAGCTCGCACGCGGCTTCAACCTGCGGCAACACCGGGATGTCGGCCTCAACCAGGCTCATGCCGACCTGGGATTGACGGGCGATTTCGTTGAGGGTGGTGGCAAGCCCCCCGCGGGTCGGGTCACGCAGCACATGCAGGTCGGTCGGGTTGGGCAGTGCCTGCAGCATGGCCTGCACCAGGGTGTGCAGTGCAACGGTGTCGGACTCAATGGCGGTCTCAAATTCAAGTGACTCGCGCAGCGACATCACCGCCACGCCATGTTCGCCCAGCGTGCCGGAAACCAGAATCGCGTCACCGGGCTTGGCCTGGCGGCCGTCAATCAGCAGGCCATCGGGTACCACACCGATGCCGGTGGTGCTGATAAAAACGCCGTCGCCCTTGCCTTTTTCGACCACCTTGGTGTCACCGGTGACGACGGGTACACCGGCTTCACGCGAAGCGGCGGCCATCGATTCCACAATGCGTTTCAGGTCCGCCAGCGGGTAACCTTCTTCGATGATGAAGCTGGCGGCCAGGTACAGCGGCCGGGCACCCGACATGGCGACATCGTTGACCGTGCCGTGCACCGACAGGCAGCCAATGTCACCACCGGGGAAGAATAGCGGCGAGATCACATGGCCGTCGGTGGCCATCACCAGCCGGCCTTGGAGCGGTGGCAGCAAGGCGCCGTCGTGGCCCTGGCGCAAAAACTCGTTGTCAAAGGCGGCGGCAAACAGCTCGTCAATCAGTTGTGCTGCGGCACGCCCACCGGCACCGTGCGTCATGTCGATGCGGCCGTGTTTGAAGTCGATGGGGCGCAGGTAGTTTTTCTTGGTGGTCATGGTCTAGGTTTGAATTGATCAGCTATCTAATCAGTAGCTGCTTGCGCCCTGGTTGCCTGGGCTACAACCTGAAATCGCCCATAAGAGTAATGCGCGGCGCAAGCCCCTTCGTTGGACACCATGCATGAGCCCATCGGGCTCTCGGGTGTGCAGACGGTGCCAAACAGTTTGCAATCGGCCGGGCGCTTGATGCCGCGCAAAATCGTGCCGCATTCACACTGCTTGTGATCGGGCACGCTGGCATAGGTCAGGTCAAACTTGACTTCGGCGTCCCAGGCGGCCAGTTCGGGGCGGATTTTCAGGGCACTGTGGGGCACCTCACCCAGGCCGCGCCACTCAAAACTCTCGCGTAATTCAAACACCTGCGCCATGATTTTTTGCGCCACCAGGTTGCCCGTGGGTGTGACCACGCGCGAAAACTCGTTTTCAACCTCGGCGCGGCCACTGTTCATCTGGCGCACCAGCATCAAAATGCCCTGCATCACGTCCAGCGGCTCAAAACCGGTGATCACCACCGGCTTGTGGTAAGTCTGCGCAAAATGCACATAGGGCTGCGAGCCAA
>JFJP01037915.1_pt1 | contig 21261 bp, 29 predicted proteins | sample 431651 | NCBI WGS metagenome assembly JFJP01 (sample SAMN02602958, study PRJNA72255) | Microbial mat metagenome, whole genome shotgun sequencing project. | biome: fresh water; feature: sink hole; material: water; isolation source: purple microbial (photo- and chemosynthetic) mats found in...
AAGAGTGAGTACGACGAAGATGAGGACGGGGACTACGATGAGTGGATTGAGAAGATGCGTGAGACGGAGAAGTATAATAAACTTTTAGGTATGGAAGAGGATGCCTACATTGAATCCTCTGACAGTCGTCTTGACAAGGAGGCGTATGACCTCGTTGGTGGGCTTGTGTTCGATGCTTCGGTGGCCCTTGATGTCGCATGCCCGAATATCTTTGGTGTGTCATGGGACAAACTACGAAAGAGTCTGAATATCAGGCCACAGGTAGAGACGAGGCACAAGAACGGCAAAGCTCACGAAATCCAGGTGGGATTCTACGTCAGAGGAAACTCCAGGTTTAACCGGGAAACCTCGACCACCAAGATGGAACGCTGGGCCGAACGATCCATAGATCGCTTCCTTGCACGCATACCGGACGAAAAAGACTTCCGTCGCTACCTCGGTCGCCGGAATGGCGCGGGGTTGTGGAAACCCCTTTACGCGGCTGATCGCATTGCAGAAGGATACCGATGAAACTCCCCCGCTTTATCCCTCTCCCTGGCTTCCCGTCGCGCCCGCCGAAACTGCGCACGCGCCGGAATCCCATTCCCCCAGAAGCGCACAAGTATCTGGATGCTCTCGAACGCATCGCAGGGGAGAAACAAGTGCTCTATATGGGGCCGTTGCAGTTGATCGGTGACCGCAAGGGCGGCATCCTCGGGCAACTGGAACTGCACTTCTGGCCGCACGACGTTGGTGGGAAGTATCTCGTCCACATCGGGTACATCGGTGTGTCCCCGGAGCATCGTGGCAAGGGCAACGCGACCAAACTCATGCAGATGCTCATCCAGGCAGCAGACGAGGTTGGGCTGAACATGAACCTGAACATCAGCCCCGGCACGGAGCGTGGGGACAAGTCCAAGATGCTGACGGCCCGGCAACTACACAAGTTTTACGCGAAATTTGGGTTCGTTTCGGTGACCAAGGCCGACTGGAAAAATATGAAGCGCACCCGTTGACCCGCTTCCCGAACGCCCTAGACTGACCATCCCAGACCCAAGGATCTCCCATGCTCGGTAATCACGCGGACGCTTTCTTCACCACCCCGATGCGTACCTCCATCGTCTCGGGCAACACCCGTGCTGCCCGTGCTGGCGAGATGCCGGCCCCTTTCGGCGGCGGCTCGGCCACCAAGCAGATCACTGTCAAGTCGGGCCTGCCCTTCGGCGGCGAGATGCTGCCCGGTGTTGGTGTGGACGACCCCGCAGCCGTCATCGTGGCCGACACCAAGAAGTTTCTCGGTATGAGCCTGCCCGTCCTCGGGCTGGCCCTCGGCGCGGCCTTCCTGTTCCTGACCGAGCCCGGCGCTCGCATCCGTTCCAAGATCGGGTTCTGATCCGTGAGCTATCTGGACGACAGCAACTACCTCGGCAGCACGCCGCAGGTGCAGATGCAGCTTCCACAGGAATTGATGCAGCAGTTGGGCGCGGATGTCGCGCAGAGTCCTGATGGCGTCGTGGTGCCTGATGGCTGGATCCGCCTCCCTGGTGGCATCGTGATGAAGAAAACGACCGCGATCCTCCTGGGCCTCGCCCTGGCAGTGTTCATGGTCTGGTGGTACACGAAAAAGAAGAAAAAGTAATGGCTCGGGCAAACCCGTTCTCGCAAGGTCCGAACGGCAGGACATGGTATCACCGTGGATACCTGTGCTTCCTGAAGCAGAAGGATCGCACGATCCGATGCCTCTACAAGATCAGCGGATGCAATCTGTGGATGCCCCGCGAATTCTACTGGCAGAATACGTCGCGCAACGACTGCAACCACTACATTGATCTGCTGGCGCAGAAGCGCATCGTGGACGCCAAGGCTCTTGAGGAAAAGGGGCTGGTCACCGAAGCGATCTACGATAACTCTGGGCCGGATCCGTCGCTGCGTCAATTCGTGACGATCAAGCCCGCTCGACTGCTCGCCATGCTGCGTGGCGAGGAAGTTTTGGAAGTGCCTGTGGATGCCCGTATCCGGTTCTACCCGGAGGGGCGGCACTACACCGCGAACGACCTCGACGCGGCCATGTTCTCCGACGAGATGAATGAAGCCTACATGCAGGCGCTGCGTCGTATGGTCGGTGAGAATCGGCCCATCTACGTGCTCAGCACTCCGAGCGAGCGCAAACTGCTGGACAAGTACGGGTTCCGGTTGGTGGATGCCAAAATGCACTCGGGGGCGAATCTTGATATCGCCCGTGAAGAGGCGGGGCTGGGTGGGGAGACGGGTGAAGCATTCGTGCCTGCTCCTGCTCCAGTTACAGAAACTCCGGTGACGAGTATTGCCCACGCAACATATACCGAGACGGTATCCCTCATCACAGGTAACGGTCAGACTCCCTACTTCGTCAAGCGGTTGCTCCGTGATCAACACCTGCTATGGTCTGGGACAAGCTACGATGCTTCCGGTCCTTGGACCGAATACCACCGCGACCAATCACGCCTCACCGCCCTCAACATCCGCATCGCATGAATAAGATGCTCCTCGCTGGTCTCACCAATTCGCATCCGCTCGTGCGGATCGCCGCGAAGTATTGGTGGCTGGCGATTCCTGCTGGATGGGCCATGTGGAATCTGAGCAAGAAGCGCGACAGTATCGATGCTGCCGGACTGATTCAGGATTTTGGAACCTGCTTCGGCCCGGTCATACCTCTCATTGTGCTAGGCGAGATGATGGCTGACCGTGAGGAACGGCAGAAGTCGGTCGCAACGCCCGCCATCGGGCTTCAGGGACCAGTGAAGGACGCATCCTTCTCTGTGCGGCCAATCGCCCAGCCAGCGGGAACCCCTGACGAGACTCTGGCCGGCGAACCGGCATTCCCACCCCAATTCATGGCCGGAGGCTGAATGAGCCGCTATCAGGAAGTCACCGAAGCTCACCCCTCAGCGAACGGGGCAACCCCGACGCGCAACGCCAACGCAGAGCGTGGGGTCGGTCGGGCGTTCCGCCATGAAGCGGACATGCTGCCCCGGAGCAACACCTGCGTGAGCGTGCAGCGACCGGGCATGTCCTCGGCTCGCTCGGCCCATGTTGGTCGCGCCTGGGAGGAGAAGAAGGGCGTCCTCGGCAAGACGGGCTCCGTCAACGTCGCCGTGCGCTCGGGCAACTCCGACCCTGCGGCTATCGGCATCAACAAGATCAATTGGGGCATCGCTGGTGTGGGCGAAGCCCCTGCCGCCCCCGTCGCCTCGGCGCAGAGCGGACTCTTCCTCGTCGGCGGGATCGCTGCTCTCGCTGCCGTTTTCCTTCTCATGAAAAAGTGAGGCTACCATGCAGACCAAAACCAAAATCCTGATCGGCGCTCTCGTGGCTGGCGGCATCGTCGTCGCCACCCAGCGCAAGAAGATCATGGCCCTCATCGGCCAGCCCGTCAACGGGATCGGTGCGGACGCCCCCGTGCCTCCCGCTCCGCTGGCTCAGACGGCTGTGACCACGCAGAGCGTGGCGCAGATCGTGAACACCACCGTGACCACGCTCGCCGGCATCGCCGGTCTGGCGCTCACCGCCATGACCCTGACCGAGAAGAAGCGGGCGCTCAACAAGGCGTGATGTTTTCGCCGTGACACGGCAAACCCCGGAGGTGTACCTTCCGGGGTTTTGTCGTTATGGTCGCAGTTTTATGGTGAACGGGGACACATCCAGGGTCTTTACTTCTGACGCCCCACCCGCCAACCAATCGCGCACATCCCAATACGCCTTGAGAATGTTCATGGCGTCCCGCAAACTGATCTCCAATGTCTCCGCCTTGGTGCGCGGATTATTCTTGAACAGATTGAAGGCTTCCGTCATGCGGGCAGTGTCTGCTTCCAGCGTGCCGGTGCTGACGCTCACCTCGGCAACCCGCAGCACATCCTCGACCTTGCCCGCCACCGGGATTCCGGCGCGAGCAAGGACGATCTGCGTGTTCTGGATGGTCTGTCCCGGTCCTGGTGGGTAGATGGCTACCAGCGCCAGCCAGGACATGTCGTACATGAACACCGCCCCGAGTTTCACCCGCCAGAATGCATTGGCGCTCAGGTCGATGCCCGTGGCGTTCTCCGGCCCAAATGTCCAGATGGCGGGCATTAGGTCGGAGCGCCGTCAGAGTTGGTATTATCAGGTAGAACGCTATCTTGATCCTCACTCCATGGTGGAGCATACATATGCTCTGGGGGAGCCGCCTGTATAGCTTCGTCCGTCATAGCCCGGAGTAGTGCGTCTTTCTGAGCCTTCTCATCATCTATAAATAACACGCTGCTGTCTCCTAAGCTCATCATTTATATCGATCTGCTCCTGTAGTTGATGCTTGTGCATCAACTTCATCCGATCCATGAGCAGATAGGCAAAGCACACAATATCTGACGCATCGTCAAGGTCGCAATCTACAGCTACGATATCATCTGTGCCAAAGGATACTTCGACTATACCCCTGATGGGCTTACCATTTTCAGGGGAATGAACCAATACCTGCACGCGAGGTTCCTTTGGTTTGGTGTCCTCCTGCATAAACCCCCAATCAAGCGGCGACGGAGGGCTCAAGAATGTAGAGAATGTTTCGCTCACGGGGCACCGCCTTCCTGTGATACAGCTTCAGTCGGAGGCGGAGCGCGACGCTTGCCCGGTGTCGGTGTCTCCACCGGCTGGGCCACCTCGGCATCCTTGACCTCGGCCGGGATGATCTGCTCGGCGGTCTGCTCGGCAGCAGGCTGAGCCTTGGCCTGCATGTACGCCGCGTGCTTCTCCAGCGATTCGCGGGCATCATTCTGCGTGAGGGCTCCGATGAGCATCCGCTGAATGTCCTTGATGCAATCGCGCAGGAATTCGATGTGCTTCTCCTCCGCGATCCACACCATGAGCTTGTCGTCCATGCCCTGAGCGCCGATCGACAGCACCTGATCCTCGACGCCGCTCCGGATCGCATCCAGCATGGGCTTCGGCAGGTTCTCGGCACACCACTTGAGGGCGTTGAATCGCTGCTGGATGGGAATTTCTCCCGTCTCCAGGCGCATGATGGTGTAGAGCCCGCCCTTGATGTATTCGGCGGGAGGAATCTGCTGGGGTTGCTGCGGTTGGGCTGCCTGCTGCTGGGCCTGCGGCAAGCGTTGCTGCGGCTGCTGGTTCACAGAGGCGGCTGCATTGCTGCTCAGAGCACCGAGGGCAGGGGCCACCATCTTGAAGATCCGGGCAACCTTTTCCATCGGGTCATCGGTCGGCTCGGCCTGCGACTCCACCATATTCTGGATCATGCTCTGCGAGATGCCCAGCACGTTGCTCATGATGGTCTTGCTAGCTTCGGCCTGAGCGCCCAGGAGGCTTTTCGTCGCCTCGCCCTGTGCGGCCATGGCCTGCTTGCTGCCTTCGGTCATGAGGGCGAAAACTTCCTTCATGCCGTCACGGTCGCCTTTGTTTTCGATCATCTTCATCAGCATGGGGGTCATCGTGTCGGGCCGGTTCATGATGGCCTGCATGAATTGCATCTGCATCTGCTGTTCAGCCAGACGCCGCTCACGCTCCCGGTCCTCCCGGCGCTGCTCTTCCTTCTCCCGACGCTCCTGATCCAAGCGCAGGCGCTCCATCTCCAGCTTGCGCTCCTCGCGTTCCTTGGCTTCCTCACGCTCGCGCCGACGATCCTCTTCGATCCGGCGCTGCTCGGCCTGCTGCAACTGCAACTGCATCGCCGTCTGCTGCTGCTGTTGCTGGGCCTGCATCATGGTCATCATGACGGTGAGCATGGATTCGGCACCTTTCTTCTCCTCAGTGATGATTTCCCGCACCTGCTGCGCGTGCGTCGCTGCGTCGAACGCTGGCGGCGGCGGAGCCCGGTTGAAAAATGAGGGGGTGTCCCTGGGATCGTCACGATCGTCGGGCAGAGTTTCTTCATCTTCCACGATTTCTTCCTCGGGTTCGGTGTCGTCAGCGCCGTCGCTCAGATCCACCTCGGCTTCGCCAGCCTCGGGCATCGGACGACCACGGTTGTCCTGGGCTTCCCACAGGAAACGTCCCTTGTCACCATATTTGTCGATGAGTCGATCTTTGACAAACTCTCCGGTGTCGGAATACGACTCATCAGAGAGTGCCTTTTCCAGATCGCGGAACAGGATGGTCATCACCGGCTTGGCGCTCGACTTGTTGCGTCCCTTACGACCTTCCAGACGGTAGATTGCGATCTTCCCATCCGTCATGGCAGCCGGAAGAATATTCTTCAGACGCTGCCGAAGCTGGCTGCGTTCGGCGCGGGCCTCCTGCATCTCGGGGTCGCCGCTCGGGCGTCCTACCGGGCGCGGAGCCTGCTGGGTCTGTTGCGGTTGCGGAGGGGAGGAAAATGCCTGCGGAGCCGGGGGCACGTAGGCCGACGCTCCCGGCGAGGGCGGCATAGGAAGGGTTGGGGTCGCTGAGTCCATGTGGTGCGGTGCTCCAGACAGCACCTTAGCAGGGTAAGGGGACGGGTGTCAATATGTGTTTACAAACCTAAACCTGGGGAGGTTTATAGGCCAGGGGTAAAAATTATGCGCGAGGGGTGAAAATCTCCCCCGCGTCAAACCCCGTAAAAATATGCGATATTCGCACTTTTTCGATACCCGCGCCCCGTTTTTTGTTATTTTCGCATAATTTTCGCCTCTTTTCGACTTGTTTGACACACTTGGTCAGCCCTGGCGTTTATTTTTTGTTGACTTTTCGATTTGCCGTGTTTGCGGCGTTTTGAAAAATTACTTGACCGGGGGAAGGGGGAGGGTTATAGTCCCCCGCTTCCCCCGGATTGGCCGGGGTCTGGCATATCGGCCGGTTGTGGGGCGGCTGGGTACGTCCCGGCCCCGGCAGTCAATATAACAGTTTCGGAAACTCCCGGTTGACGGGGGAGGGGCGGGGGTATAGTGGCGGGGTCCGGGGGGTTCCCGGCCCCCGGTTAGCCGGGGCGTATAGGCTGGCCGGGGGGTGCCCCGGCCCCCCGGTGGCGGGGTTCGAGCCACCCCCGCGCCCCGCCACCGTGCGGGGGTAACGGATCCCCGCCCCGGCAAAAAATTTGCCCCTGGCGAAATTTCCGCCCTACCCCTGCCGCCATGCGGGGGCGGGTCCGTCATAACTGACGGGGGACCGGCCAGGGGCCGGGCCACCGTGAGCGGCGAAAAATTGCCCCCGCGCAACATTTCCGCCCCGCACGGTTGCCCGATACACTGGCAACCCCGTCCCCGAGTACCGGGGGCAGGAACGTAGGAAACCCCTATGTCTTTCGTCCCGTCTCCCCGTCAGTCTGCTATCGCTGAAAAATTGTTCTCACCGGAAAATTTGCTAGTCCAGGCATGCGCCGGATCTGGCAAAACTACCACCATGGTCTGGCTTGCCGGAATGATCCCGGCACATCTGCGCGTGCTCGCCCTCAGTTTTAACAAGTCGATTGCTGAGGAATTGGCACGCCGCATGCCAGCGCATGTCCGCTCCGCAACCATGCATAGCGTCGGTTTCGGCATGATCCGCAAAGCGGTTCGGAATGTGCGCCTGGACGATAAAAAATTGTTGAACCTTATCGACACGCATCCGGGCGTTGTGTTGATTCAGAATCCGACGCAAAAGGCCGCAATTGTCTCTGATCTGCTGGCAGTTGTTCCGCTGGCTCAGGATTGCATGGCCGATTGCAGCAATACCGGCATACTTTCCGCCCTGGCGGAAGTAGCCGGGCGCAATCTGGAATGGCCGGATATTTCCTTGCCGCTTGTGGCTTCGATTGTGGAAGCCAGCGACAAAATGACGCAATATATCACGTTTGGCGAAATGATCCGGCACCCTGTGGTCCACAGCTACCCGTCAGATTTTTACGACGTGGTGATGGTTGACGAGGCACAGGATCTGAATTCCAGCCAGCATGCCCTGCTGCATAAACTGGTGCGGCCAGGGACCGGCAAACTGATTGCCGTGGGCGATCGGTTCCAGTCGATCTATGGGTTCCGGGGTGCTGATCCCCGGTCTATGGATAGGCTAAAGGCCGATTGGAATATGTCAGAACTGCCGCTTGACGTGTCCTACCGTTGCGCCTCCGGAATTATTGCCGAGGCGCAAAAAATTGTGGGTGAGGATACGATCAAGGCCAAGCCTGACGCGCAGGCTGGAAGCGTCGAAACGGCAAGCTACGCCTCTATTATCGACAGCATGCAAGAGGGGGACATGGGGCTATGCCGCATGAATGCCCCCCTGGTTCCCGTTGCACTTAAACTGATAAAGGCCGGAAAAAAGGCGCAGATACGGGGGCGCGACATTGGGGCGCAATTGGGTGCCCTGGTGCGTCGGTCGCGTGCCGCGACGATTGTTGACCTCATCTCTTGGCTGAGCGATTGGAAGCGTGACAAGGTGAAAAAATTGATTGCGGCGAAAAAATCAGACGCAGCAATCCAGGCAGTCGAGGATCAATCCGACACTCTGCAAGCCATTGCGGAAGAGTCGGAAAGTCCCGCCGAGGTGCTAGAGAAAATATCTGCCCTGTTTGACGATCAACGGGCCGGAATCACGCTATCAACCGTCCACAAGGCAAAGGGTCTGGAAGCCGACACCGTGTGGATCCTGGGGCCGGAATTGCTCCCGGCACCATGGGCCAAGGGGCCGTCAGAATTGGAACAGGAACGCAATATATCATACGTTGCCACAACGCGAGCAATGCGCCGTCTGGTGCGTGTGTCCCTGCCGAAGAGGGACTAGCAGACACGGATCCCGGCCCCTGGCCGGTCCCCCTGCTCAGTTATGACGGAAAAAACAGGCAAAAAATTGCCTGTTGACAGTTTTCAAAACTACACTACAAACCACAACATGCCCGGCAGGTAGCACCGGCCCGGCAGAAAGGAAACCCGATGCCAGATCCCATAAAAGCCATTGTGCGTACGTTTACCAGTAAACGCGACACTAACGGCAACTGCTACAAAGAGGTTTTCATCGTGCAGTTTATCGCAGGCTACAAGACTGCCGCCGAGTGGTCCAGCCATGCCCCGCCGCGCAGTAAGGCGGAATTCATCGACGGCACCCGCGCAACGTGGCACAAGGATGCCGCCGCCGAGGCTGAGAAAATCTGCCGCCAATTCTGCGCCGAGAATGCCGCCGACCTGTTGGAAGCCGAGCGTCGGGGACGCCCCGCCGATCACTTGGGCCACGATCTGTGGCTCACCGGGGCCGGTCATGGGGTCGGATTCTGGGACCGTGAGGAATTGGACGCTGGCGGATTAGGCGACCGTCTAACGGAAGCCTGCAAGCGGAAGCCATACCGGGACCGTGGGATTTATGCCTACAGAGGAAAAATCTACTATGAGTAGGCCCATCCTGTTCGCTTCCCTGACGGTAGGTTTTTTCCTGCTGGCAACCATTCTCTTTCCCTTCGCCTGGAGCCGCAAGGTCCGGGCGTTCCGCCTGCGCGTCCGCAATGCCTGCTGCCGCGCCTATTTTGGAGGCAAGTAGCCATGTCCGATGACCCTATCATCGCAAACGATACACCGTTTGCCCAACGCAAGTTTCAGGTGGAAACGGCGGGAATCTTGAACGGTGGCAATGCCCTGTTCAATTTCTGCGAGGATCCCGCGAAGCTGCGCGACCTCATCCCCGGACAGTCCCGCCGACTGTCCTTCAAGTCCGGCGCTGGCCGGAGTAGCCACACCGTCGAAAGGATCGCATGAAAGTCCGCGCCAAAAACATGCCCCGCAGCGAAAAAACTGTGAGGGAAGGGGAAACCGGCCCCTGGTCCTGGGAACTCTGCCAACGTCCCAGCGGCACCTATGTGCTGTATGCCGTCGAAACCGACGGCGAAAACTGGCGCATCGAAAGCGCCGACACGATCAAGGGGTGCTTCGCCGCCCTCTCCGTGGCGGATGCCGAGATTGAAGAATTGATGAGCGCAGCCGAGTAGGATTGCGCCGGAGTATCCGAGGCTTGACAGTTTCGGATACTACGGCACAACCCTAATCTGTGCATAACCCCTACAGCCGGCAGCCCCGGCCAGGAGTCCATATGTCCGCTTCCCCCGCCCTCAATGCCGCACACCGTCAGTGGTGCGACCGTCCCGCCGATGAGCGTTTCTGGAATATCCAGGATATGCACAATCACCTGCACGTCATCCGCGAGCGCAGCAAGGCGACCAATACCGGCTTGGATACCCTCAAAGTCCAGGCAACCCCAAACGATGATCTGGTGCTGACCCGTGGTGGTGGCAACCTGGGATTCACCAACTGGAGTTTCGGTCAGTTGTGCCGTCGCGTGGGTGCCCCGGCTTCCTACCTGACCGGCCTTCCGGCCCCGCTCGCCGCCTCCTGCCTCAACGCGAGCATTGCCGCCGAGCACAAGGACCGGCCCCAGGATTCCGGCGTCTCCCTGCTGCACTACCAGAATGGCAGCAACCGTCTCCGGGCACTCACCAGCCCCAAGTATGACCGCATCTGGAATTCTGATCTGACGCCCCGTCTGCTGCGTCTGTCGGAGGATGGCTGGCGCAACCCGCCGAGCCGCACGGGTGGGGCCGAGGGTGAGGCGTCCCGCCCCGCGACTGCTGCCGATTGCATGGGCGCATCGTTCGTCCAGCCGGGGGACATGATCAGTCCTGGAGGCTTGTACGCCTCTGACCGGGACATGTTCGCTTTCATGGTGGACCCGACGAAGACGATCAACGACGGTACCGAGGACGGACTTTTCCGTGGGTTCTTCGTCCAGAATAGCGAAGTGGGAGATTGTTCCTTTGTGCTGACGTTCTTCCTGTTCCGTGGCACCTGTGGCAACCATATCATCCACGGGGGCAAGGTGCTGCGGGAAATTCGCATCCGCCACGTCGGGGACGCCAACGATCGGGCTTTCCGGTCGATCGGGGCGCAACTGCGGGAGTACGCCCACGCCTCCGCCGCCGACGATGAAAAAATGATCGTGGACGCAAAAAATCTCATCCTGGGGTCTGACAAGGATGAGGTGATCGATCGTCTCTTCGGGCTGAAGGTCGCTACCCGTGCGATCCTGTCCGATGCCTGGGAAACGGCCCATGTCGATGCCGACGGGTCGCCGGATACTGCCTGGGGGTTCGCTCAGGCACTGACACGGTACAGCCAGAAAATTCCGTATGCGGATAAGCGGACGGACCTCGACCGCGCAGCCGGGAAGGTGCTCGCCCTGGTCAATTAAACCCTGCTGACGATGGCCCCGTGGCTGGGGCCGAAACCGGCGCATGCCGGTCCAGGAGCCAATCCATGACTAAGAAAAAGAAACCGGCCACGCCGGAATATATCGAAACCCTGCCGGACCACCTGTCCGAATTTGGTCGCGCCATACACAAAGAGCGGAAAGTCTTTGAGGCAGACGGCACCGTGGATGGTATCCTGGGCATCGTTTGCTCCATCGCTGAGGAAACCTTGCCAGACCCGGATGCATGTTGGGATTCGGCAATTGATAATGGGGAACGCATCGCGGAAGCCGTGTCTGATTCCTCAAGCCTGCATCAACAGTCTTTTTTCTCCGCTCTCGTCTCTCGCTTGTCATCTGATGCGCGGGATGCCTTGTGGGCAGAATTGGATCGTCTGTCATGAAGAAACCCAAGATCGCCAGTGATGACGGCAAGCCTCTGACTGCCTTCGGCTATCAACTGGACGAATCCGGAGCACCGATCCGCCCGGAGATTCCGCCGAGTGCTCCCGGCCAGGATTACGGATGCGATCCGTTGGGCGGCGGGAAATTTCGCATGGTGCCGAGCGGAGACATCGTGGATCTGGCCGAGCGCAATCACAGGCTGAGGAGGTTCAAGTCATGATCCGCGATTCTCGCATATGGGTTATCCAGGCTGGTTTCTGTAAAAATGCAGTCGGTCTTGGGACGGCTGGCGCATGGGTGCCTGCCATCGTCTGTGCCATCCGCGAGCCGGGTATGAAGGCATCCGACGTACAACCGGCCGGTAACAACGGCAAGCAGCATGATATGGCCCGTTGGGTCGAATCTGTGTGCAAACACACCACCGATGCTGGGGCGGTGCTCCTGTCGTTCCCGGAGGGTGACACGGAGCGACACTGGCTTAGCTGGGGCTTCCCGTGGCACGCCACGGACCCGCGCACCTGGGACATATGGGACGCTGCCAACTGCGGGGCGGAAGGCTCCAAACCGCTCGCCACCCTGGACGCCAATGCCGCTATGAAACTTCAGGTATTCGGCAAGGATGGCGGAGATCATCCCATTTTCTTGCGTCCGGACAAATTTTGCAATGTTGTCGGTATGGCTGGATACCGTTATAACCTATGCACCGTGAGGAAAGCATGACTCTGTATTGCCTCGTGAGGTTCAAGTGAAACGTGTCTGCGGCAACTGCCGTGCCTTTCAGCGGGTTGATTTTCATGTGTCCTGCATGCTAGGTCATCCGATCCAGGCAGTAACCATGCGCACCAAGTTTGGCCCCCTCATCAGAGGCAAGCCAACCGAGGAATGCGAGAAGCCTACGACCAATGATGAGTTGGTGAAACTCCTGGGGACACGCACATGATGATCGGCAAACTTTCTGTCGAGATTCGGCACGGGTTCGGATCGTGCGCCATACTCCCCAATGGGGACAGTGTGTCGCTGCCGGCTGGGTGCGAGAACGAACAGATCATCTCTGATCTGGTGCATGCCTACCTGCAAGGCATGCACCTCGCCTTTGAACGACTGACCAACCAAGGCGAAAAATCGCCTATGGACATTTTTTACATGCGGCAACGTGTCAAAGACATGTGGAGCAAGTCCTATGAGCAGTGACCCTGTCAATTATGGGCGGCAGAATCGCCCCTATCCGCCTGGGACGCTCATGGTCCGGGCGACCATCCACACGTCCCCGCCGCAGACCTGGGAATTCAACTGGAACGATAGGGATAGCGTCCGACGCTTCGCCGCTGATTCTGACCGCGCTATCCGCTCCGGACAGCGCACCACCTTGGAGCCTATCTAATGCTAATGCGTATCCTCATCCTCTCCCTGACCGTCCTCTGCTGCCTCGCCGCCGAGGAGGCCAAGCTGCCGCCTGACGCGCAGGCCGCGATCGACAAGGCGGAGAAGTCTATTTCTGCCGCGCAATCCAAGGCAGATGCTGAAATCCTAAAGGTGCGTCAGGATCTGGTCAAAGCGTTGACCAAGGCCCAGGAGTCCGCGACCAAGAAAGGCGATCTGAATTCGGCACTGGCGATCAAGGCGCAGATTGATGAGTTGTCGAAACTCACGCAAGCCGCGTTGCTTGAGCCGAAAGTGTATATCGACAGCAAGAAACTGAAAAGCTACTCGGCAAAAGTGTGGGATTCCATGCCGGGGACTTTGGTGACCATTTCTACGGCTGAAGTTGGATCCATTGCTATTGCCGAGGATGAAGAGGTTGTGATCGTTCCACATCCTTCCGATACCTGGGCGGCAAGCTCATCCTACCCGATGGTTCCCTACACAGGAAGCGGGCAACCCTATAGCAACATGTCGTATATGTGCTTGGTCTGGGTGCTGCGTGGAGACAAGAATTCGACGGGGGCCGTAGATCCGACGATTCCGCTGCGCGGACCAGGGACGCTGAGTCTGCGGCCTAACGATGGCCGGCTTGATGACAATCTGGGTACGATGCGCGTCAAAGTCATCGTTCAAAAGTCTAAGTGACTGCGGTCCCCAGGTGAAAGCCTGGGGACCGTCGTTTCTATGCTGCCGCCAGATCGACGGCAGCTAGATTCGGCTCGTCGCCCTTGACCAAGGAAGCGTAGAATTCTTTTCCAGCCTTATAAACTGCATTGCTGGTGTTCGCCTTCGCCTGCAACGATTGGTAGATGTTGCGATCCACACCATCGGCAGTCAGCAGGTAGGTATAGGAGCACGGGTATTTCTGGCCGATACGATGGATGCGGTCCTGACTCTGCGTCCAGTTGATGAAACTGTAGTCGATGCCGAGGTACACGCAGTCATAGCACGGCACCACGCATTCATTCGCATGCAGTGTGATGCCGACACCCATCTGGATCTGGCCGATGAACACCGACACATTGCGGTTGGTGTTCCAAAGCTCCAGACCTTGGTCGCGCACTTTCTTGCTGGTCACGGTGCCGTCGAGGCGCACGAAACCGATCTGCTCAGCCATGAGGCGCTTGCACAAGGCGTTGATTTCATGCGTGAACACCGCCCACACCACGACTTTTCTTCCGTACAGCTTATTTTTCAGCATGTCCACCAGAGCATCGACCTTGGACGAGCTAAAGTCCTTGGGCTCGTCCTGATCATCCAGCACGAAGCCCTGGCAGATTTGCCGCAGTTTCATCATGCGTGCCGCTGCCTGCTGCACCGACACCTGTGAATCCTGAATATAGACGAGGTAATCGTCCTTGAGGGTGTTGTAATAGCGATCCTGGTCTGGTGACATTTCCAGATAGACGGGGGTGTGCGTCTTGATCGGCAGATCCAGTGCATCCTCTTTCTTGAGAAAGTAGGTGCAGCGGGCCATACGGTTCGACACCGATTCAACGGCCCCGGCCTTGGGGATGTTCTTGACGGCACCCTGCGAACGATTCTTGTCCGTGGTGAAGTATTCTTCAAGAAACTTGGTCTTGCTCGGCCCGAGAGCACGACCACCGTCCACAATCAGCATCTGGAAGAAAGCACTCTCCAGGTTATTCGATATCGGGGTTCCGGTCAGGGCCAGTCTGCGTCTCGCGTGTTGCGCGAGGCGGATCACGTTTTCTGTCTGCGTGGAAGAATTGGCGCAGGAGTGACAGTTATGAACAAGGAAATCAGAAGCTATATAGTTATGATGCTCCTCTACTTCAAGGTTGAACACGATGTTCGTATCGTCTGCACAACCTCCGCTAATGAGTCTCGAATCTGACGGTTCGTGAATGTCAATACCAACCACCCTGCTTCCTTCAAAAACTGTATCTTGCGAGCATCCTGCTCTTTCCGGGCAAGAGCTTGATGTGATGCCCCGCTCAACTCCACAACCACCTTCAACCACGGATTCGATAAATCGACTTTGAGCCCGTTCGGCAGATCGTACTTCCTGTCCGTCTTTATAATCTGCCGCATACACCAGCCCCGATGCACCCGATTCAATTCGTCGCACAGTATCCACTCCGCACAGGTCATTCTCCCGTTGCCGCCCCTCATATGTGGTCCGTGTTTCATCGCCTTGAGCGTGGCAGATAACTTCTCCCTCGTCCCTTGCTTCCTCATAGGATTGTTTGCCTTCATCCGGGCTGAAGCATATATCCTGTTTGATGCCACGATGGTCCTGGCGCGAATCGTGTCTCGACACACCTTGGAGCAGCATGCCTTCGGGTGATAATAACCCTTTGCATCCTGCCGTCTCTGACTTGGATTTCCGCACACTACACACAGGGTTGGAGATGAATCGCGCAAAGACATCCCCAACGACCACCTGGGACGCCGGGATGTACCCTCTGGTGGTCCAGATTGGATGATTTGCGGTGCAGGTAATGGAGCCTGTGGAAGTTGTAATGGTAAGCAAAGCGGATTGGCGTTTACGTCTGAACACATAAGTGACCTTTCGCTCAACGACGCTATGATTATCGTGATCTAAGGCAAGCACCATATCGCCAACCTGTAGCTCTTGAATAGGCTTGACTCCACACAGGGTCCGTACAGGTGTCCCGGCCGGAAAACACTCATCAATGATAAGTCCGTCGTATTGGTTGTGTAGAACGCACTTCAGAGATTCATAGTTGACTATGTGAGCATGCGCAGGGATTGCGGCTTTCTTCAGTTTGGCACTTTTCTCTCCAGATATCTCCAAAGGGGTCATTCCTTGCCACTGCCTATACTCATGTGCAATGGTGCGAATCATAGCGGCTTTGGTGATGAATAATATACCTCCGCGCACCCCCCACGCATTGGCTTCTGGTACCCATACTTGCTGCATCGGGCGCACAACATTTATGTCGTACCATCCCCTTGAGAGGTCGATTGCGCTGCGGGATTTTCCAAGTCCAGGCGAGTGTGCCAGCATAAGCCCGGAAAAGCGCAAGCCCCAATGATATGCGATCATCTGGTGCCTCATAGGCACCTTTTCACCATTCATGGTATTCGTAACATAACCTGGAAGTGGCTGATTTGTATGGACGATGTTTTCGATCGACATACGAATCTGCTGCTCGTAGTCATCGATCTTTTTCTGCTCGTCGGCAAACTGTCGTAGATCATCGCTCCAGTAAATCTGTACCTTGTGCTTCTCTGCGGTGCGTTGCAGCGCCAGGACGCACGCGGCGGTCAGAGGGAAATCCCACTCCATGCGGGAGTATTCCCAATGTGCCGGACTACCGCACTTGTGCATGTCGGCGGCAAACTCATCCCCCAGAGGGGTTGGCTGCATCACGCGCACATGGAGGTTGCCGGTCTTTTCAACCTTGTGCAGATAGGCGCGGAGGACGGTCATAGTGACCTACGCCTGCGCATTTCGTGCCGAAAGTCAGCCCAGCCATAACGACCTAGCCCAACCAGGGCCAGGATAAAGAACGCGGCTAGGAGGATGCCCCAGAACCAGAGCAGGCAGATCACCCTCAGTGCTCCCATGCGTCGCTCAGATTGCCTTCGACTCCGATCTTGATCTTGTGCTGGCACATAACCTCCATCTCTGCGACCATGATCTGCTCCTGCCGCTTCAGGGCTGCTTTTCCAAGGTCGCCTTCGGGATGTTCAGCCACGATTTCGTCGTGGACAAAGTTGACAAGACGGGACTCACGCAGCGGACTGTCCTTATACTGCACGCCGAAGCCTGATCCAGCGTGATTGCTCCAGTACCAGCCCAGCATCGCTTCGCGCCAGATAGCCCAGAGGCTGGTCTTAGCACCGTCGGCGGCGAGCCCCTGGAACGGGAAATTGCTCCCCTCCGTATAAATGCAGTTTGCCTTGGGACGCCCGCTGATGGTGAAGGCCGTAAACGTTTCGGTCGGTGAGGATTCCACCATGTCGGCGCTATACTTCAGATACCGGCCAGGAATCTCCGGCCATGTCCGCTCCCATGCGGAAATAATCTTCCAAGCAGAATTTCTGTCGAGAGTTACACCGTAGTTATTCTTTGCGTACCCGATGAGTGCGCCGATGCCCAAACCGCCCGGCTTGCCGAAGTTGACACTTTTTGCGCTTTGTCTAACATTCAGAATGTGTGGATCTTTCGCTTTCTTTCCAGCAATCATCTGATCATATGTAAGGCCAGCTACCAGCGCCCCGGTCATGCAATGCACATCCTTGCCTGAGTCGATGGCATCCCCCAGCGTACAAACTTCACGCGGGAACATGATGCGTATAGTCGCCGCCAACGTGCAAAGCTCTAGCTGCGAATAATCGACTGTGCCGAGCACGCGGCCCGGACGCGCCTGGAACATCGTGCGGAAAGCCTCATCTGGGCGATCCTTGTCTTTACGGGGGACGTTTTGGGTGTTTGGTGTACGGCATCCAGTGCGTCCCGTGGTCACCAGAGGGACGAATGTTGGATGAACGGTGGGATTTTCATACGGGGCAATGTAGTTTTCGACCATCTTCTCCATATGCCGCAATTCCGTATAATCGGCAAACTCTTTGACCACATCGCCAAGCTGTTCAAGCACCTCGCCAGCAATGCTGACCCCTTTCTTGGTCATCGGCACCTCGGGAAGCGACTTGATCGTTTCCTTATACCACTGCATCCAATCTGTGTTTGGCTGGAACGTAATGCCGGGCAGCGGGGCTCCGGCCTTCACAGCCTCCTGCATGATGGTGCGGATATCCATCGTCGGCTTGATGTATTGCTGCCACACGGCCAGATCAATCGTCGCTCCCGTGAGCCCCACCTTGGTCTGAAGAAATTGGAAATGCTTGAAGTGCCACGCTTGTGCTACCAGATCCATGAGGCGCTGCTGCGACCCCTTGCCGGTCCACCCATAGGTGTCGATCTTATTGTGCAGAGCCTTGATCTTGCCAGCCAAGGCGTCGTTGATCTTTGCACGCTTCTCCTGGTTGATGGCAAAGCCCCACACGCCGATGGCGCGGAGCACGACGGCAGAACGCACCTGCAATTGTTCCGTTGGCTGGATATTCTGCACACCGCCCTGCGCCTGAAACACGTCGTAGGTATGGCGAGCATCGTCCATCGCATAGCGTCGAGCTTCGGACGGCCATTGATCGAAGGGTACACCATCCAAGGTGCCGTATTTCAGACGCCAGATGTCGTCGCCTTCCTTGTCCTTGGACACATCCTTATTCAAATACTTCAGCGTCATCTTCGCCAAGGACGGGAACATATCGTATCCCTTGGTCCCGGTGTCCTTGAGATGCAGCATGCGCTCGCGCATACCTGTGTCGAACACCCGACCCTCGTCCAGAGCCTGGATGATCGGCGGGATCAGATGCGGATACCACCGCATCATCAGCACCAGATCATATGCAATGTTCTGTCCGACCCACAGCACGCTTCCGTCGTGCCATGTGGCGAGAGTTTCGACGCTGCCAGGATCGGTGAGCCATTCCGAGCGTGCGTCCGCGAACGAACAGCACACCGGCTTCGGCGCGGCATCGGTCGGCTGGATCAGGTAGGTTTCTGTGTCGAAGGCCAGCATACGCATAGTGATAGTATCCCTGTGGCACCTCTCGGTGCGCGATGATTACCGTGCTTTTATCAGCACATCAGACGATCTGCATCCGCTTCAACTGCGCGATGCGGGCCTTCGCCACGCACTGCTGCATATACGGGCCGTGAGGCTCCCGGCTGATCCTCCCGTGAATGATCATCAGAGCATGCTCATTGTCATACTCTTTGGTGAATACTTCACCCGTGGACTTCACGGTGTAGGTCACCTTGAGCCCTGAAAACTCCACCTTGATCTTGTCCGTCTCGATCGGATGACCAAACTGGATGCCTTCATTCTTCGCAGGCTCCCGAGGCTTTTTGACCTCGGGAGCGATGCGGGCTGACTTCTTCTTCATGTGTTCGGGAGGACCGGCCATGTTACCTCGGGGGCTGTGCTCCCGGCACGTAGAATGCGGGAGCCTGCTGCTGAGGCTGCGCCTGCGGAAGTGCAGGTGCAGCCTGGGGAAGAGCCTGGGGCTGCGGGGCGTACTGCTGCGGGGCCGGGAAAGCCGGCTGCTGCGGTTGCGTCGGGAAAGCCTGCTGGAAAGCCTGCTGCGGAGCAAACTGCTGAGGCTGCTGCTGAGGCTGCTGCGGAGCCTGGGGCTGCGGAGCAAACTGCTGCGGAGCCTGCTGCATCGGCTGCTGCGGCATGAAACTCTGCTGGGGCTGCTGCGCCGGTCCCAGCGAGGCACCAAGCTGGGCCAGGGTCATCGGCTGCTGAGCCACGGCAACCCAATTGTGATTGGCGAACGCCTGTTCATAGCCAACCGACTGCACCTGCTTCTGGGTGCGATGGACGCGCAGACCGGCGAACAGGCCCTGCATCACCGTCTGGCAGATGAATTGCGCCATCATCTGTGGGTTGCCGTTGGTCTGCGCGGCCACCTGCTGCAAATTTGCCCCGAAGACATATTTGGCGAGGTCGGCCAGATCCTGCATCTGGAAGCGATTGGCCCAGAACACCGGAATCGAAAACACCTGTCCGTTCATCTGCGGCACGCTGGATTCGATGACTTGATACTCCAGGAGCAGATACGGGTTCGCGTTCTTCTGGCTGAAGTCCATCTTGCAGCCGGGGGTGAAGCGGACGACGTAGGTGCCATCGGCGGGCTTGGCGCGGTTCGCACGCTGCCGCACGGGCTCGGCCAAGAACTGGTTGAAGAGGTTGGCACCGGCAGCCGCGCCGAGGTTCGGCTGGGCGAACTGTTGCGGCGGAGCGAAGTGCTGGGGCTGCTGCGGAGCCTGGGGCTGCTGCGGAGCCTGGGGCTGCTGCGGAGCCTGGGGCTGCTGCCCCCACTGCTGATGGGGCTGGGGAGCGAAACCGGACTGAGGGAGATTCATGGGTACTTTCCGTGGACGGGTTGAGTGTTAGACGCTCGCCTGGGGGAGCGAGTCGTTCGCGGCCTGGGCGGCAGCGGGGGTGGCGACGGGTTCGGACGGAGCGGTGATTTCCGGCTTGGTCTTGCTGAAGCCATCGGGGCAGAGCACCTTGCGGACGGACACGATCTTGCCGTCCACGATGCCGTACCACGTGGTCTTGGGCTTCTCGGCGCGGGGAGCGGGGTTGACCTTAGCCTCGACCTTGGCCTCGACCTTGGCCTCGACCTTGGCGACCGGCTTGGCCTTCGCCTTGGCGACCGGCTTGGCCTTGACCTTCGCCTTCACCTTGGCGACCGGCTTGGCCTTGGACTTGTTGTTGGACAGACGAGGCTTGTGCTCGGGCAGCTTCTCGGTGCTGAGCACTGCCGTGTTGCAGTTTGCCCACTTCATGCCGAGCTTGCCACAGTCCACGATGTAGCGGGGGCGGTTGCTGGCCTTGTCGCCGTGCGGCAGGGTGTCGCGCAGATTCTTCGGTGCGACTTCGCCAGCCTTGACGAGCTTGGTGACGGTGCCCTTCAGCACGCGGGTGACGCCGCGTCCGTTGGTGCGCCACTTGATGGCGGTGTTGATGGGGATGCTCATGATCTGATCTTTCTTGGTCAGAAGATGGTGGTGGTTTGACGACCGCCGTCGGTGACCATATGGAACTTGGTCACGCGGGCAGCCAGGATTTCAAGGTAGCCGCTGGGCAGGATCGGCTCATAGCCGTTCAGCAGCAGATAGCAGCCAGGGGCCTGATTGAGCATGTCCCCGAAGTGGCGCTGAGCCGCCTGCTTGCCAGCGCCGTAGCTGGCCTGCGCCAGATCGGCAACCTTCATCTCCGACTTGGCGCGGGATTCGGCCAGGGCAGCGATCTGGTTGACATCGACGCGCCCCGTCAGGTTCACCGTCGCAGCGTCGAGCAGACGCACCACGATGAGGTCGATGGGACCGCCGAGCATCTTCGCCAGATCCTCACGGCTGGGGCCGGCGCTGGACAGCACAGGCGGGGCGGTCGGCTGAAGCTGGAGCGGAGCAGCCTGGACCGGGGCCGGAGCAGCCTGCGGCATGGGCTGCATGGGCGGGGTGAAGGGCACAGCCTGCTGTCCCGGCAGACCGGGCTTGATGGTGTTCGGATCGAAGGCGACCATCGGGCCGGGCGCGTGGGTCGGCGTGGGCTGCGGGGGCACCGCCATGCCGGTCATCGGGATCTGCGGCGAGGCGACGATGCCAGCCGGGGCGGGCATGCTGGCCGGGGGCGGGGGCGGAGCCGGAGCCACGAAGGGCTGGGCGGGGCCGGACGCCTGGAACATCGGCGGGACAGGCTGAGCCTGGGGCGGCGGGGGCACAGCAGC
>JFJP01037931.1_pt1 | contig 21259 bp, 20 predicted proteins | sample 431651 | NCBI WGS metagenome assembly JFJP01 (sample SAMN02602958, study PRJNA72255) | Microbial mat metagenome, whole genome shotgun sequencing project. | biome: fresh water; feature: sink hole; material: water; isolation source: purple microbial (photo- and chemosynthetic) mats found in...
AACAAATTATTTTGAGAATACGTTTTTTTCAACTGTGCAAATATAAAAATATTATTTGTTTAAATAGAAACACTTACAGAATAATTTTTTTAATTTTTTTTTATTAATGCCTTAAATACAATGAAATAGATGAAGTACTATATATATATGACAGGCGTTAACACCAAATATCAAAATACAAAAATCGAACATAAGGAACTGATGCATTGAGCATTAATCAATAAATATAACCGGTGGTTGGAGAAAGTGGTTTTTTTCTTAACTTTACAATCCTGTAACATATTTACTAATTAATATATAACTACATGTCAATCAATAAAGTTATGGCCACCAGCGAAACATATACCAACCAGCAGGGAGAAACAATAACTTCAACAGAATGGCATAATATAGTACTGTGGCGCGCTCTTGCCGAAGTGGCGGAGAAGACGATAAAGAAGGGTGCACAGGTATATATCGTAGGGAAGATAAAAACCCGGTCGTATGTGGATAAAGATGGAGTTAATAAATATATTACTGAGATTCTTGCAGATACATTACTGACGCTGGAAAAGAAACAGGTAGCCGGCAGCAGTTCGCCACAGCCCGAAACAACAAGAAATGAGGTGCAGAGCAAGAGCACTCCGGCTCAGTCAGTTAACGAACCTCCTGCAGAATATAACTCTGGCCCGCAGAATGAAGATGATCTGCCTTTTTAGAGTATTTCATAAATAAAGATTCAATTGGAAGCTGATCATACACTATCTGTAATTTCAATTTTTTCAACCATTCCGGTAAATGCTCCTGATTTTAAAACAATTACAGGACTTATTGTACTCCTGATATTATTATTTGGTTCAGGACTAATGTCTGCTTCTGAAGTTGCATATTTCTCTTTCAGACCGGAAGATATTGAACGGTTTAAATCAAACAAAAACAAACAGTCAAAGAGTGCCTTAAAACTATATAACAAACCTGAAAAACTCCTAAGCACGATTCTGGTAGCAAACAATACAATCAATATTACTATTGTTTTGCTGGCGGCATATATTAGCTCCAGAATGTTTGATTTCAGCAGTGAACCAGTAATCGGGTTTGTTGTAAATGTCGTTGTAATTACGTTCTTGCTTCTGTTTTTCGGAGAGGTGCTGCCTAAGGTTTATGCTTCAAAGAATCATATTGCAGTAGCCCTTTTCATGGCTTACCCTCTTACATTTTTGCAGAAGGTATTTCAACCTGTCACTTCATTACTGATCTTTTCGTCATCATTTGTAAAGAAAAGAACCGGTTCGAGACATTCAAATATCAGTATGGATGATCTTTCAGATGCCCTGGAACTAACTTCAGATGAGAACAATGAAGATGATAAGATCCTTAAAGGCATTGTTAATTTCGGCAATATCAACGTAAGTGCAATAATGTGTCCCAGAATGGATGTGACTGCAGTTGACATAAAATCAGGATTTGATAAAATAGTTCCTCTAATAATCTCATCAGGATTTTCCAGGATTCCGGTTTATTCAGGATCCTTCGATACTGTTAAGGGAATATTATACGCAAAAGATGTTCTCCCTTATGTAAATAATCCTTCCGGGTTTAAATGGCAGGCTCTGCTCCGGCCTCCCTATTTTGTCCCTGAAACAAAAAAGATAAATGAGTTGCTTAAGGAGTTCCAGACACGGAAAATTCATATGGCTGTTGTTATTGATGAATATGGAGGAACTTCAGGGATAGTGACGCTTGAAGATATCCTCGAGGAGATTGTCGGCGAGATAACTGATGAAAGTGATCAGGATGAGTTATTGTACAGGAAAATTGATGACAGGACATACATTTTTGAAGGGAAAATCCTCTTGAACGACTTTTGTAAGGTATTTGAAATTGAGGAGGAGATCTTTGAAGAGGTACGGGGTGAGTCGGAAACTCTTGCAGGATTGATACTTGAGTTAACAGGTGAGATTCCTCAGAAAGACCAGGTAATTAAACATAGCGGATTTATTTTCAGAATTGAATCTGCCGACCGCAGACGAATAAAGGAGATACGTGTTGAAATAGCCAAAAAAGATGAGGAGAAGAATCAAGAGTAGTATCCTGCTGATATTTGTTTCTCTTATAGCAACATACAGTTGCAGGGAGGTCTCAGTTCCAAAACCAAAGGGCCATTTCAGAATAGACCTTCCGGCAAAGAACTATACAAAATTTTCAGGGATATCAGTTAATAACAGCAATACCCCATTCTCCTTTGAATACCCTTCTTACGGGAACCTCTCTTTTCGGACAGAAAGCAATAATGAGCCAGGCTGGTTTAACATTGAATTTCCAAAATACAGGGCAAAGATTTACCTTACATATAAAGATGTAAAGAATGATTTCGCAGGACTGATGGAACAGACATATAAGATGAATGTCAAAAATCATATTGCAAAAGCGGATGCAATTAACGAACAACCGTTTAATAACGCAGAAAGCAGAGTTTTCGGGATCTTGTATGATCTGAAAGGTAATACCGCCTCTGCAGTTCAGTTTTATGTCACCGACAGCGTGAATCACTATCTCAGAGGTTCGTTATATTTTTCGTCCGAGCCGGATGCAGATTCCCTGGCACCAGTAATTGAGTTCTTCAGAGAGGATATAATACATATTATTGAAACTCTGAAGTGGAATAAATAACAATTATTTTGAATTAATGGGTTGTATAACAAAACATTATCTGAATGAATTCTCCATTCTTGGGGTTTGGAAAATAGAGGAAGACCTCGATTCTCTTCTCGGGCTGGTAGTACTCGATAATGAAGAAAAGAAAAAGTATAAAAGTTTCAGCAGTAATTCCAGAAAACTTGAATTTCTAAGTGTCAGAGCGTTACTGGCTGATCTGATCGGGAAAGAAGCAAAAATTGTCTATAACAAAAATAACAAACCATTTTTAAAAGACGGATCAAGGTTTATAAGCATATCTCATTCCCATAAACTTACAGCAATACTACTAAGCACAAACGAAAAAGTTGGAATAGACCTTGAATATATGAGCACCAACATTGCAGCCATTGCATTCAAATTCCTTAACAGAAAAGAAAAAGTCACAAAGGAACAGGAAGAGCGAAAATATCATCTTTATATTCACTGGTGCGCAAAAGAAGCCCTGTATAAGATTTGCGACAAAGAGGGTATCAGTATAAGAAAAAATATTACAATTGAGCCTTTCAAAGTCCAGGAATCAGGCGAGATAAAAGGCCAGGTACGAACAGATAAAATAAACGAATCATTTGACCTTTACTATTCAAAATATGACAATTACGCAATAGTATGGACAAAGAAAAACTATGAAAACAAACAGTTTTCCAGCTAAGAAGAGTATTGCTCTTCTGCTTGACCCTGATAAGGCAAAGGACGACTCTCTGGTCAATGTTCTGAAAATTGCCGTTGAATGCAATACTGATTATATCCTCGCAGGAGGAAGTATAACTTTTAACAGTATTGATACTCTTATTGAAAACATAAAAAAACTCTGCTCGATACCGGTAATACTATTCCCCGGGAACCTGTTACAACTCACAAAAAAAGCTGATTCTATACTTCTTCTCTCCCTTATTTCAGGAAGAAATCCGGAATTACTAATTGGTAATCACGTAATTGCTGCTCCCTACCTCAAAGATGTTAAGGATAAACTCCTGCCTGTAGGATATATTCTTATCAGCTGTGGAAATAAGACCTCAGTTGAATATATTAGTCAGACTGAAGCTATTCCATGTGATAAACCGGATATAGTAGTTGCCACAGCCCTTGCCGGTGAGATGCTCGGATTAAAAATGATTTATCTTGAGGCAGGAAGCGGTGCTGCCAGTACGGTACCAATAAGTGTTGTAAAAGCTGTCAGGGAAAATGTATCAATTCCCGTGACTGTTGGCGGAGGAATAAAAACAGCTAATGAGATTGAGGATCTATTCAACGCAGGTGCTGATATGATAATTCTTGGTAATGGCGTTGAAAAAGATCCACAACTCCTCAGAGATGCATGCAAGATAAGGGATAGCCTTCGAAATCCATTAACCACAAAGGGCACCAAGGAACTTCACAAAGGTCACAAAGAACTATAGTTGATGCTTTTTCCTTTGTGTACTTTGTGAAAAAACTTTGTGTTCTTTGTGGTTAATTTTTTTGTTACCTGAATAATTCAAACATAGGTTCTCCGGTACAGGCATTAGGATAAGGAATTTTGCAAAGCGAAGATAATGTAGCTGCAATATCTGTCATGTTAACCTTACGGGTTACTGTTAATCTGTTCACAGTCCAGCCATACCAGATAAGAGGCACATGAGAATCATATTCATATGGTGAATTGTGATTTGTCACAAAATCAACTTCCTTCTCAACCCAACCAGGATTCAGCGTAACAATAACATCTCCTGATCGTTGCGGATTAAAATTATTAATTATCCTTTTCAGATTACCGTTTCCGAAATCATTTGCCTCGAATGCATAATACGGATAAGCTGCTGCCACTCCTGTAAACTGCACAAGAAAGCGGGCAACCTTTTTCTGAACCTCTTCAAGTGATAATCTTGCATCTTCAATCAAAGTACGGTTAAGGAACACCTGCCTTTCAGAGTAACCTTTTACCCAGTCGCCCTCTCCGTATACTGCGTTCAGATAACTTCGGAGCAGCTGCAATGCCTGATTTTGTTTGAAATAACCTGCAGGGATGCGGTTTTTTTCAAGAACAGAGGGTATCTCAGAGACTCCATGAGCAGATGTAAAGTAGATAAGCACATTTCTCTTCCCGATACTGTCATTCAGAAATGATAATAATTCTTTAATCTCATCATCCAGCCTCAGAATAGCATCACCCATCTCCACAGAGGATGGTCCGAATCTGTGACCAATATTATCAGTTGCAGCATAGCTTATTGAAAGATAATCTGTTACATCATCCTTACCAAGTTTCTCTTTCTCAATAAGCCTTATGGCGAAATCTGTTGTAAATGAGTTGCCATATGGAGTCTCTCGAAGTAATGAATAATCAGTTTTCGAATTATTGAAACCCTTTGCTCTTATTTTCTTGAGATCATATGGAAAATAATTCACACCATTAAACCCTGCTTCAAACTCATTGGAGTCAGTAAGGCAATCCTTGTAATCAGCTAAAGGGCGTAGCAGGTTCCATTCACTGTTAATGTATGTTCCCGAGTAACTCATTGCATTAAAATCATTTACCCACACGGGAAGAGAGTCAATATAATATGTACTCGACATCCAGGTTCCTGTAGAAATATCGAACCAATATGCACCATCGGCAGCATGACCTGCTGAAAAAATCGCAGAATTCTCCTTTAATCCGATACCAAATACTTTTGCTCCTTTTTTTGTTGCCATCTCAAGCTCATCAGAGAATGTGGAAGCCTGAAGATTCACCGGTGAATGTAATCCCGACTCATAACTTCCTCCCACAGGATTTACCTGAATATCTTTAGAACAGTAAATCAGTTCATTTTTCAGGGGAACATACCAGTTGTCTGATGTAATACCATGAAAAGAGGGCTCTGCTCCGGTTGATATGGTAGCATGCCCCGGAGCCGATTGGGTAAGCATGTATTCAAATGAAGCGTTCTTAAAATAAGTACCTTCATTTATTAATCTCTTTATCCCGTTCTCCCCCAACCTGTCTCTGAATTTTTCAAGCTGATCGTACTTGAGCTGTTCAACAACTATACCTATCACCAGACGTGGCTTATCGGGAGGCAGATACGCACCCTGACCAGACACTTTGAACAGAATGGATAACAGTAAAATGATAGTTGAAAATAGCTTTATAATAGATTTTTTATTTTTCATAACTGACAACAAAAATTCTGGTAAGAACTAATTAAAAAGTTACTTCTTAATACTAAAGTAAGGTGCAAAAATACTTGTTTTAATTACAGAACCAAATGAAGCAGATTATTTTATAACCACGAACCGTCCATGCTCTGAGGCTCTGCTGTTTATGTTGGTAAAAACGACTGAATAAATCCCGGCAGGCAACTTGCTGACATTAATCCTGACTGGTATTCCCGGCTGGGCAGAGGTATTGAACTCACTCAGAAGCATACCTGTCTGATTGAAGATCCTTACATTTACAGATCCGGTGGTTATTTCATGGAGTAAGGCTTTTAATTCGCTTCTTGCAGGATTAGGATAAAGAGCAGGAATGCCTGGTGTTGTTGTGTCAATTCTGCTTGTTTTAGGTTCCATTTCCACTGTCAGATCAAGTCTTTGTCCGGCAAGTAATATTAAATCGCTTATAGTGGTATCGTTATATCCTTTAGCCGAAAAAGTAAGGTTCCACGATCCGGGCGAAAGCATTCTTATAAAACTACCGGTAAGCGTGTCTGAATAAACATGAGAACTATCCTTATCGTGACCGGTAATAAACACCTTTGCCGGAACAGCAGCAGATGTAACTGAATTGATTGTTTTTCCGTGTATGCCATATAATGCATTCTCAAGATAACCGAGCAATGAGCGCCAGTTATTCTGCCATAAAAGGGCTAGCTGAGCTGCCGGAGTAACATGAATATCATCAAGTTCGATAGTAACTTCGCGACCCTGCAATTCCGATGTGACAAAATCCTGTCTGCCTCCGTAAACTACATACCATACTGCACCACGGGTAACACCGTTATCAAGGAAATTCATATATGCCGGTCCGGAGTATACATGTACTGTATCAGCATAGGCCCTGCTTATGTTACGAAACCAGGTTTCATCAGCATGAAATTTTGATAACCATCTGTCCCAAGGGTAGTTGACTACCTCTTTCCCTGCATGAAAATTGCCTGATAGCACAAACCTGTGGTTACGCATAAACTTAATCATGTCGATTGTCTCTTTCTGCTTAACAGTGTTCGGAGTAACAGGATCAGGGAAATTACGGTTAAGATCATAGCCATTAGCATTATACCTGACCGGAGAGGTCATTGTATTGCCGGTCTTATATGTACCATCAGGGTTTGCAAGAGGATTGATCCAGATCTCAAGATTATCAACAAGGTTTTTCACTCTGTTGCTGGTGTTATAATTCTTAAGCAGGTAATCAGTTAGACGGAGCATCAGAATAAAGCCGCCTGTCTCATCTCCATGCATCGTTGAACTGTAAAAGACTTCGGGCTCATCTTCATCAGCAGATGCATTATCAGAAATCTTTAAAGCAAATACCTTCTTCCCGTATATGCTGGTTCCTATTGTCTCCAGTTTACAGAGCGATGGGTAAAGTGTAGCAAAACTCTGCATTATTGAATCATATTGTGTATAGGATGGATAGCTCTCCCATGCCATAGCCTGCTCAATACTTGTTGCAGAAACAATTCCCTTGTGACCGGAACTAACCTGAATATCGTAATTAAAATTCTGGTTTATAAACCAATCTGCTGTGATCGGTGATAGACTTATATTTACAGTTTTTCCATCAGCAGACAGAATTGAGACATTACGGGTAAGGATGTCAATACTTTTTCTGTCAGTGTATGGTATAGTGACAAGTACCTCGCCTCTCTGCTTAACTATTTCGAGAAGTCGTTTATCATTGTCCGTATTTTGGGAATAGATCCCCTGTATCAGGAGAAATAGAACAAACAATAGTAAAAGCAAATGCCTTATCATAAAAGATTTATACGTTAAACCTTATATGCAGAATATCGCCATCTTCAACAATATAGTTCTTTCCTTCAACATAAAATTTGCCTGCTTCCTTACATGCATGCTCAGATCCAAGCCTGATGAAATCATTATACTTCATAACCTCTGCACGAATAAAGCCTCTTTCAAGATCGCTGTGAATAACACCAGCTGACTGCGGCGCAGTCATTCCGGTTTTTATAGTCCATGCCCTGATCTCCATTGGTCCGACAGTAAAAAAGGTTTGCAGATTTAACATTTTATATGCTGCCCTTACAAGTTTATCAACCCCTGGTTCGGCAAGTCCTGCATCTTTAAGAAACGCCAAACGGTCTTCTTTGTTCTCCAGCTCGGCAATTTCCGCCTCTATAGCTCCTGCAATTACAAGTATCTCAGCGTCTTTGCCCCTGAGAAATTCTTTTACTCTTTCCACATAGCTATTACCGGTGATTGCTGATTTTTCATCAACGTTGCATACATAGATAACGGGTTTTATTGTTAGAAGGAAGAGATCATCAATGTACTTCCTGTCTTCATCACGAATTTCGAGTGTTCGTGCATTGTTAAAGTTTTCGAAATGATCTTTGAAACGTGTAAGCACTTCAAGACCCTGTTTAGCATCCTTGTCACCTGTTTTTGCAGCTCTTTCAAGTTTCTGCATTTTCTTTTCCACCGATTCAAGGTCCTTTACCTGTAGTTCAAGATCAATAGTCTCAAGGTCCCTTACAGGATCAACTGAACCATCAATATGAGGAAGTAATTCATCATCAAAGCATCTCAGCACATGGATAAGGGCATCTGTGTTACGAATATCGCCCAGAAACTTATTTCCTACGCCCTCCCCTTTGTTTGAACCTTTAGCCAAACCGGGAATATCTACAATTTCGACAGTCACATGAACAATTCTGTCTGTAACCTGATGTTTTTCAAGCTCGTACAGCCTTGGATCAGGAACCTGAACAACACCCATATTTGATTTGGTTGCGCTATACGCAAACGCGGTTGTTTCACCTTTTGTATTTGAAATACAGTTAAATATGGTGGTTTTACCAACATTCGTTATACCTATTATTCCACATTGAAGAGCCATCAGATCAGATTAAATTGTTATGATGCAAATTTATCACAAAAAATACGGAACATTATGATAATCTGATTTTTTTTGCCACCAAGGCACTAAGACGCCAAGGATCACAAAACTAATGCGAATAATTCTTTTGGTGATACTTTGTGCCTTCGTGTCTTGGTGGCAAAATTCTTTTTTCCTATCGAAAACCTAGATTATCTTTAAACCTTTCAATTTATACTTCATCTAAGAGTTAAATCTGAATAGCAATTGAGTAGTATTAAGCCAGAGGAAAATATTTCCGAATTACTTAAGACCGATCTTAATAAAGGATTCGGGCTTGTTGTTGAGAAATACAGCTCAAAACTGTACTGGCATATACGTAGGCTGGTTATCCTGCACGAAGATGCAGATGATGCCCTTCAGAATACTTTTATAAATGCATGGAGAAGTATAGGTGATTTCCGAAGTGAAAGCTCGCTTTATACCTGGCTATACACTATAGCAACCAATGAAGCTCTTACACTGATAAATAAAAGGAAAAGGAACTCTGCGGTATCAATAGACGATCTCGGGAGTTATTTTGAGAATTCACACGAAGGTAATACCTGGTTCGACGGAGATGAAGCGCAGATTAAACTACAAAATGCAATACTCAAACTACCTGATAAACAACGTATTGTGTTTAATCTTAAATATTTTGATGAAATGACATATGAGGAGATGAGTAAGGTACTTAATACTTCTGAAGGAGCACTTAAGGCGTCATATCATCATGCAGTAAAAAAGATTGAAAAAATCCTTGTTGGAGATTAAACCTTTTTAATATCTAACTATCTAAATATAAAATGAAAAAGCTAAATGACATACCGGATAAAAGTCCCTTTAAAGTACCTGAAAACTATTTTGAAGAGGTAAACAGAAAAATTCTTTCTGAGACTTCTGACAAAAAACAGGCAAGAAGAAGAGTCAGTCTGGTTATTAAACTCAGGCCCTATCTCGCCATTGCAGCATCTATTGCAGGCTTCCTGGTTATCACATACACTGCTGTTAATTTATTAACAGAAAAAAACAAAAACCTGAATATCGCCGAGATTGTATCGGAAGGGAGTCCGGAAATGTTTATTAACGATATAGATCTGTATTCTCTTGAAGAAAATGCATCATTCTCAGTCAACACAGAAGGCGGGTCAGGAGTAAGCAAAGAAGAGATTATTAATTATCTGATCTCTGAAAACATTGATATAAATGATATTTTTGAACAATTATAAGCAGTGAATCATGAAAAAAGGATTATTTATTCTGTTAATATTTCTGTTTCTTCCTTTGGTAAAGATTTCAGCACAGGGTCAGAACCTTGAGAAACTTAATGCCTATAAGATCGGATTCTTTACAAAAAGACTGGATCTAAGCTCCACGGAAGCAGAAAAATTCTGGCCGGTATATAATGATTATCAGGATCAGAAGACACGGATTCAGTTTGAAAAGAGTATGATAATCAGAAAATTCAATCAGAGCGCAAACACTCTATCCGACAATGAGTTAAGTGAGATGGGCGACAAACTTGCTGCTACTATTGTTCAGGAGTCGGCACTGGCTGTTACTTTTCATAATAAACTGAAAGAGGTATTTCCACCTGCAAAGGTTATAACATTTTATCAGGCCGAAAATCAGTACAAAGTCCAACTGTTAAATGAGTTGCAGGGAAAGCAGCAACAAAGGCTCAATCCGGGAAGAGATTTATAACTTAACCTTAAAATTCCTTATAAACTCAACTGATTTGGCAATTTCACCATACATTACTTTATCGTCGTTAATAAAGGGTATAGATTCTCTGTATGATTTCACCAGATCTTCAATGAAGTCTGAGGATCTAAGTGGTCTTCTGAACTCAAATGCCTGAATTGCAGTAAATAATTCAATAGCCAGTATCCTTTCGAGATTGTCTGCTACCCGAAGTAATCTGGTTGCTCCGTTTGCCCCCATACTTACATGGTCTTCCTGCTCATTTGAAGAGGGAATTGAATCTACTGAAGTTGGTGTGCAAAGCTGCTTATTCTGGCTTACAATTGAGGCAGCGGTATATTGAGGGATCATGAATCCGCTGTTTAAGCCCGGATTTGCAACAAGAAATTCAGGCATATCCCTTTGTCCGGCAATAAGCCTGTAAACCCTTCTTTCCGAAATACTTCCAAGCTCGGCAAGAGCTATTGCAAGATAATCGAAAACAAGAGCCAGGGGCTGACCATGGAAATTACCTCCCGAAACAATCAGATCTTCATCGGGGAAAATAGTTGGATTGTCTGTAACAGAATTAACCTCTGTTACGATAACTGATTTGGCATAGCTTATTGCATCTTTGCTGGCGCCGTGTACCTGAGGTATACAACGGAAAGAGTAAGGATCCTGAATATGTTCTTTGTACTGCGAGAATATCTCGCTTCCCTTTAACATATCCCTTATTGCCCTGGCGGTAGCAAGTTGTCCTTTATGAGGTCTGATAGTATGCACGATCTCAAAAAACGGGTCGGGTCTTCCATTGTATGCTTCCAGTGAGACTGCTGAAGCAATGTCGGCGAACAACGACAGTCTCTCAGCCATAGAAATTATATATACACCGTAGGAAGCCATGAACTGTGTCCCGTTAAGAAGAGCAAGCCCCTCTTTGGATTTTAGTTCCACAGGTGACCATCCGAATTTTTTCAGGATAACTTCTGATTTACAGATCTCCCCCTTATATGTAACCTCCCCCATACCAATCAATGGAAGAACCAGATGAGCAAGCGGGGCAAGATCGCCTGATGCTCCGAGTGAACCCTGCTCATAAATGACAGGAGAGATCCCTTCGTTGAAGAAATCGATCATCCGCTGTACTGTTTCAATCTGAACGCCTGATTTACCAAGACTCATGGCGTGGATCTTTAAAAGAAGCATCAGTCGCACGATATCCTCCTTTACAACAGGACCGGTTCCACATGCATGCGACATAACAAGATTTTCCTGAAGCTTATTCAACTGATCGCTGCTGATAGTTTTTTTATGTAACGATCCGAAACCGGTTGTGATGCCATAAATTGGCGTTTTATTATTCTCAAGCTTATGGTCGAGGTAAGTCCTGCATGAATTTATAAGAGTGGCTGATTCCTTTGAAAGAGACAGCCTGGCATTACCTTGAAGAATCTTTTCGATTATTTCAATTTCCAGTTTAGCAGGTGATATATTGAAGTTCATCAGGCTTTTTTTTTAAATTGATTTTCAAGCTACATAAAAGGTCAGGAACCAATCTCATTTTTAATGAATAAACTGAGTTCATCAGGTGTCATCTTTTTCTGTTCTCCGGTAGACATAACCTTAACGGTTACAGATCTAGTCTTTATCTCATCTTCCCCGGCAATAATTATATATGGTATTTTCCTTGAATCGGCATATGACATCTGCTTTTTTAACTTTACAGCATCAGGATAGAGCTCAGATCGTACGCCTATACTACGCAACTGGTCGAGGATGCTCATGGCATAAAGAGATTCACTCTCCCCGAAATTTACAAACAGCACTTCAGTAGCTGAGACCTTAACTCTCTCAAAAAGCGTCAGCTGATTCATCACATCATATATCCTGTCGGCTCCGAAAGAGACCCCGACACCGGAAACACCTTCCATTCCAAATACTCCGGTGAGATTATCATAGCGGCCTCCTCCACAGATACTTCCGATACTCACATCTTTTGATTTAACCTCAATAATTGCACCAGTGTAATAGTTAAGTCCTCTTGCAAGAGTAAGATCGAGTTCAACTGTACAATTCAGATGAGTGCTTCCGATGTATTTAAAGAGAGTGGTAAGCTCTTCGATTCCTTTCATACCGGCTTCGGACTTTACAAGAAGATGGCTTAGTTTTTCGAGCTTAACAGCTGTATCCCCACTAAGTTCAAGAACAGGTTTAAGAGCTGCAATTGCCTCAGCAGAAAGACCTTTTGAAATCAATTCCGCATTAACCGCATCTATTCCTATTTTGTCAATTTTGTCAATTGCTACTGTTATATCAGTAATTCGCTCAGCCTCGCCTATAAAATCGGCTATACCTGATAAGATTTTCCTGTTATTTACTTTTATAACAACAGACACATTTAGCTTGCCAAAGATCTCATCAATTATTTTAATCAGTTCGTATTCATTTAATAATGAGTCACTGCCAATTACATCAACATCGCACTGGAAGAACTCGCGGTACCTTCCTTTTTGTGGTCTGTCGGCCCTCCAAACCGGTTGAATCTGGTACCTCTTAAACGGAAATGTTATCTCATCCCTGTGCTGAACCACATATCTGGCGAATGGCACAGTAAGGTCATATCTCAGGCCTTTTTCGCACATCTTTGATGAGAGCCTGGCTCCTTCCCGTTTAAGAAGCTCGTCATCAGCAACGGATGATAAAAAATCACCTGAATTCAATATCCTGAACAACAACTTATCACCCTCCTCTCCGTACTTTCCCATAAGAGTTGTAAGATTCTCCATAGCAGGAGTCTCGATAGGCTGATAACCATATAATCTGAATACCTGTTTGATGGTTTCAAATATATATTCACGTCTCAGCATCTCCTCAGTTGAGAAATCGCGGGTTCCTTTGGGTATAGATGGTTTTGATGACATAATATCTGGATAAAAGATAAAAGATAAAAGATAAAAGACAAAAGACAAAAGATAAAAGTTAAAAGTTAAAAGACAAAAGTATAAAAGATAACCTGATTCCAAAAGGGAGAAATGCAGATAGGGATATAATGTGTAGAGACGCCATGCATTGCGTCTATCATTGGTATAAAAACAAGTAGAGACGCAATGCATTGCGTCTCTCCCAGATATTTATAAATTATCAATATTTTTCCGGCACGAATGTCTGGTCGGTAACCGGAGGCCTGACATAAGCTGTATTGTGTTTTAATGGCGGCAGTTTGAACGGTTTTGGAGTCAGATCCTCATAAGGGATCATTGAAAGCAGATGGTCTATAGTATTCAGACGCGCCCTTTTTTTGTCATCAGCATGAACAACGTGCCACGGAGCCTGTTTGGTATCGGTAAAAGCGAACATTTTGTCCTTGGCCATAGAATATTCAACCCACTTATCGCGAGATTCGATATCCATAGGACTGATTTTCCATCGTTTAGTAGGGTCTTTGATCCTGTCCTGGAAGCGTTTCTCCTGTTCATGATCGCTTACAGAGAACCAGTATTTAATAAGGATGGTTCCTGATCTTATAAGCATTCTTTCAAATTCGGGACATGAGCGGAGGAATTCCTCGTATTCATCATTTGTACAGTATCCCATAACTTTCTCAACACCTGCCCTGTTATACCAGCTTCTGTCGAAAAGAGCTATCTCCCCTCCTGCAGGAAGCTGTGAAACATATCTCTGGAAATACCATTGGGATTTCTCCTTTTCGGTAGGAATACCCAGAGCAACTATTCTGCATATCCTGGGATTCAGGCATCCGGCAATAGTTTTAATCACTCCTCCTTTGCCTGCGGCATCGCGTCCTTCGAACACGACAACTATCTTTAACTTTTTAGCTTTTACCCATTCCTGGAGTTTGACAAGCTCTATCTCCTGTTTTAGAAGCAGCTCCTCATATTCCTTATTATCTAATTTCTTCCTTTTTTCAGGCTCGATATCACGATATTCTCCAACCTTATCAGCAACTTTTGCTTTGGCGGGTTTCTTTCCTTTTGAATGTCCCATGATTAAGATTTATTAAAAGAAAGAAATATACCAAATAAAATCGAAATTTCAAAATCCCCAATCCGCAATCCGCAACCGAGCCGAAGGCGAGCTCGGCGAAGCCAATCCGAAATCTATTAACAACTATTGGATAAATGGTATCGACAATGGATATCTGAATAATTCACCTTTTGAAGCTTTTATGCTGGCGATTGTTATGCAGACAACCTTAAGTGTAAGAAGGATAAAAAGCAAAGGGAAGCCTATTATAATAAAGCATAATGGAACAACAAGCACCATATAAAGAAGGATAGATAGCTGAAAATTCATAGATGCCTTACCATTAATATTAACCCAGGCGGATTCATCTCTTTTAGATAGCCAGCAAATCATCGGACCTAAAATTGCCCCAAAGGGGAAGAAGAAACCTGCAAAAGCCGACAAGTGGCAAAGCATTGACCAGTTTCTTTCTGTTTCGGATAATATCTTATTCTCTTCCATGACCTTCAAGTTTTATTAAAAGACGGATCTATTTCCCCAATGCTGCATCAATTCTATTTTGCAAGCCGCTTAAGATCGGCAGGTAAAAAGCCATTAGGATTCGATTTGTCAATCAGGTGCTGGTTATAATAATACATGTTCGCATCATCTGTGCCAATAAGCATCTTAAAACAGTAACCTGAGTTTCTTTCACCAACAGGACCGACTTTATGAAGGATCACTGTATTTGCACTCTTATTATCGATAGCTTTAACGATATCTTCCTCTGTTACAATTTCAATCTTATTATTATATATAGATTTTACTTTATCTATTGAGGAAATTTCAGGTGCTAAATCTTCCTGTTTTACAAGTATTGTTTTATTCTGCACCTCCGGGATATACTTGTTATAATACTTGAGATATTTTCTCCCCGTCAATGAAGGATCCTCTGAGATCATCTGAGCATGCTTTTGCATAAAAGCAAGTATTGCACCAAGCTTATAGCTGTAATCAAGGTCGTCCTCACCTGCGAAAGAGAGAGGTATTGCGCAAATTTCAGGATTCTCACCAAGCTTGTTTACGTTTTTGCCCTGCAGCAGATTCACAAAATTAAAGAGACCATTTGTTTTGTCCTTTTCAAAATTGGTTTGAGTAAGTACAATGAATGAATATGCCGGATTGAGCCTCTTAACATTGAAATCTGCAATTGAAATGATCTCATAAGGGGTTATTTTCCAGTAAGCTTTTACAGCTTCTGTTATAAAAGCATTGTACGTGGAGAAAGGATCGTCTTCCATTACAACGCAGGTTTTGGATGCAGTAAATTGCTTTATTTCGTCTTTACTCGGAAAAGGGGCCTGTGCAGTAAGCAACAGTGAGTAAAAAAACAATACAAGGGCAAAAGAGAACTTTTTCATAACTGCTGTATTAATTTACTGGTATATACAATGGATTCTTCTCGTTGAACTTTCTGATATAAACAAACATCTGTTCCTTTTTCTTTTTCCTCGACAGCTGAATATACTCCTCATAAAGCTGATTATCTTTCATCAGCAACAGTTCAGTATTCTCAACGTCAAACTCAATAACCTTTCCACTCTCGAAATCAATCAGATACTGCTTGAGTTCATTCCTGCTTACATTTGATTGCCTGTATGGTGAATATGGCGAGTAAGGAGAATAGTATGAGTATGGAGAGTAATAGTTACTGTATCCGTAAGGCGAATAGTAAGGATCGTAATAACCGTAAGGAGAATTATTATACCGTGGGTCGTAAGTTGTAATATCGGCAACGAAATGGCAAATGCTCCCCACAAAAGTTATCCTGTTGAAGTTCTCCTGAATCTGAACATATAATACCCCATTACGGGAGTAACCCCAAATCATGTTCCTGGCAATCTCCTGTCTGATCCCCATATTATCGTAGAAATAGATTTTATCCATCTCCATGACTTTCTTAAAGAATTCCCTGTCGTTATAATCAACAGATGTTAAAAGCTTTGCTTTTGGTATAGGTTTATTCAAACGAACCTGATCAAAGTTCAGGTAAATACCATCGTTGAATCTGAAATCGGGTGTATACCTGACCATTCCCTCCTTTTCCTGTGCAGAAACGGGGTAATATGCAAATGCTGAAATGAAAAAGCTGATTACCAAAATATTCCTTATCCCAACTGCCATATTAATCTATATTTTACCTTCTCATTTCAAATATTGTACCGAAAAGGGCAAATTTAATGTTTTCCATTAAAGGTTGTTAAAATCAGTTGATGTATATTTATTACTTATTTTGTTTATTTTTACAGAACCTTAAATGTTTTAATACATGGTTAGCGAAACCGGGCAAAAAGATATTCCAGATTCACTGAACAGATCTTCTGAGGAAATTTTTAACAGGAACCGGAAGAAAATTGAGACCTATTCAATAGTTGCACTCTTCTGCCTGATCGCAGCAATCCTTCTTATTTCAGTTGACCAGAAGCTAATAGCCGGATGTCTGATCATAGCAGCTGCAGGATTAGGACTAATAATATTCAGAAAAACTATTGAGATAAATAAAAAATATAAAGAATCCTTTTCTGAATTTTATTCTCTGAACGAGAAAAAAGATGATGTGATTACAGATTTCTCTCACAAGATAAGGGAGCCCCTTAATAACCTGGTTATCATTGCAGATATGCTTATGGAATCGGGTCTTCAGAAGAAACAAAAGGAATTGCTTGAGACTTTTATTGCATCTACCAATAATATGGTCACCACCGTGAACGAATTATCGATGCAGTCTGCCGGCAATCTGAGTTATGAGCCCCGGAAAGCCATAAGATTCAATCTGCTGTCTACGATTCAGAACACGTTTGAACTCTATAGCCTTAAAGATAAGGCAAACATTGATTTTATACTTAATAAAAAAGATTTCGTCGATCAGGAATATTTAGGAGATCCTATCATACTCAAACAAATATTTCTTGATCTTTTCAATACAATTGAGGATCAGGTTTCTGACAAAGCAATGAAGGTTACTATTAATCTTAAGAAAACCAGGGAGAGCGAGCTGGAAAATATTATTTGTTTCAGAATCCAGACTGATAAGAGTATTGTGCTTATTAATGAATCATCTAAGGATAAGAATCTTACAGCCAGACTCATTTCATCGGGGAGGGGAACTTTCAGCCAGGAGATCGGGACCAATCATACTATTTTGAATATATATCTTCCATTTACCAATTCAGCAGCTGAAACACGGCCCAAAACGGTTTCACCAAAGATGGAAGAGCTTATTCCCAAAGAAAAAGCGCATAAAGATCTAAAAGACATCAAAATACTTCTTGTTGAAGACAACCTTATTAATCAGAAGATTACTCTGCTTACATTAAGCCCTCTTGTCAGCAGTATCGATACGGCCTCGAACGGGAAGGAGGCTCTGGACAAGTTTGGTACATCAAACTATGATCTGATACTTATGGATATTCAGATGCCAATAATGAGCGGATTAGTAGCTGCAGAAAAGATCAGAGCGCTGGAATCGACTACTAATTCTCATGTTCCGATAATTGCCATAACAGCTAATGCCATGATCGGGGACAAAGAGAAATGTCTCTCAGCAGGTATTGATGATTACATCAGTAAACCATTTCAGCCTGCAGCTCTTCTGGAAAAGATAAAGAAGATTATTTAGGTGACTTAGCCATGGGCCTGAACCCGATCACCATAATATCATCTACCTGTTCATTGCGGCCAATCCATGTTTTAATATTCTCGTCAAGGATGGCTTTCTGGTCATTCACAGGGAAGTGGTGAATAGTAAGCAGAAGATACCTGAACCGGCGGTACATAAATTTTTTATTCTCAGATCCTCCGAACTGGTCTACGTAACCATCAGAGAAAATATATAGTATATCGTCCTCTCTAAGGTCAATCTCACTGTCAGTATATGCTACCCCTTCAGGATTCATTCCAATAATTATCTTATCACCTTTAATCTCTATCAGACTGTCGTTACGGATAAGATAGAGAGGAAAAAATGCACCTGCATAGTTCAGTTTTTTCTTTTCCTTATCAATAACACAAAGGCCAATGTCCATTCCGTCCCTGATTATCGTGCCGATATTCTTCTCCCTGCTAAAGGTCTTTTCCAAACCTTTGTTAAGTATAGCCAGTATCTTAGAGGGTAGTTCTATGTTCTCTTCATTAATAGTCTTTTCGATAATTTCAAGTCCGATCATCGACATAAGTGCACCGGGGACACCATGACCTGTGCAATCGGCAGCAACTACAAAGACCTTATTCCCTTTCTCTCCTATCCAGAAGAAATCTCCGCTTACAATATCCTTAGGCTTAAAAAGAATAAAAGAATCTGAGAAATGGCTTCTGAAATATTCCTCAGAGGGCAGCAATGCCTCCTGTATCCTTTGTGCATAAATAAGGCTGTCGGTGATATTCTTGTCGCGCAGTTCAAGTGCTACTTTCTGCTGTTCAATCATCATCAGTGCCTGCTCCTTTTCCTTAAGCAGGTTTTTAGTCTTGATCAGCATCCTGGTCTGCGACTTAACAAGCCAGTAAACAAGGGCTATAACAATCGCACTATAAAGTATAAAACGGAACGGTGAGCCTGAAGAACCGATTGTGCCGACATCAGTAACAAAGGCTGATATCAAATCAAAACCGTTATAATGAGTGTAACTATATGTACTTAAATAGAGTCCCATCAGATAGTGCAAAAATAGACTATTTATCCGTACCTCTTATCTGCCTGAGCTGAAAATTAGCACAGTAACTAACTATTGGACAACTCATCCTTACCTTTTCTAATCAATGAACGGTATTTAACGGATGGTGACTTAATTAATTCTCCGGCTCCCAGAGAACTCCATTTCTTATCTACTGCAGAAATAGTATCCTGATCAGAGCAGACAACGTTTGGCCATTTTCGTGGGAATCCTCCTTTTCTGTATGCTTTTATAGTACCATCTATTAACAGAGCTCCATTCGAAAAATATCTGTGATCGCGCTGAGGATCAGAGTTGCCAAGAAGCTGCCATGCAACAGTGTGAATATCTGAGGTATCAACAGTATGATCAACAGCAATTATAAGTTTGAAAACCGAATCAGGATCACCGGACTCCAGTAGTATTTGAACTTTTTCAATTACATCGGCATCGTCAGTAATGTTAACTGCCATAATAAGTACAGGAATATCAGACTTAGCCAGATCTGAATTATAGCTACTGATCAGACCGGATTTCAGAAAATCAGTATTCAACTTTGTGAATTTCTCGCTGTTAATCACTGAATAACCTTTTCTGCCGGTGCTTTCTTCAGGATGTTTTATTGTGGCATCCAGACCTGCTTTGCCACCAAATGAAAAGTTATCGGAGCAATGATCCAATACATCGAGAGGACCCTTTGTTAACAACAGGTCTTTACCAAGGTCTGAGTTTTCAAAGATATGAACGAGCAACTCAGAATAATTTCTTATATCAATATTACCACTTACAACAACCAGATACTTGGAAAACATCATTTGTCCGGCGCCAAACAAAGAATTCAATACTTTCATGCCCTGACCGGGATATGATTTCTTTATCTTCACAACAACCAGGTTATGAGCTACTCCGGCATCGGGCATATGAAAATCAACTATCTCAGGCTGAATAGCCATTTTCACAGCTGACAGGAAGATTCTTTCTGTTGCCTTTGCAAGCCACGCGTCTTCCTGGGGAGGGATTCCAACAATCGTAGCCGGATAAATTGCCTTACGGGAATGAGTGATACAGGTAACATGAAATTTTGGATACCAGTCGGCCAGTGAATAGAATCCGGTATGGTCGCCAAAAGGTCCTTCCCATACAAGTTCTTCGGCCGGATCGACATAACCTTCAATAATGATATCCGCATCATAAGGCACATATAATTCATTTGTAAGGCACCTTACCATCTTAACTTTTTTACCTCTGAGAAATCCCGCAAGAATATATTCATTAATGTTTTCCGGAAGAGGTGCTGTAGCTGCATAAGTATAGACCGGATCACCGCCCAGTGCAACAGAAACGGGCATCCTTTTTCCGGACTTTTTCCATGCTTCAAAATGGTTTGCCCCTGTTTTGTGACGTTGCCAGTGCATTCCTGTTGTATTCTTATCTAAAACCTGCATTCTGTACATACCAACATTTGTCTTCCCTGTTTCAGGATTGACAGTATGCACCATAGGAAGGGTAATGAATCTTCCGCCATCGTATGGCCAGCATTTCAGCACAGGCAGTATTCCCAGGTCGGGATCCATGTGTATTACCTGCTGGCATGGCCCTTTTCTTCTTAAGTGTGAAGGCAATATTCCTGCAAGCCTGATCAGGGAAGGAAGAGATGCTAGTTTTTTAAGGATACTTCCGCCGTTATCGGTCATCCTGCTGAAGAGATTTTCGATCTCTGCTCCGGCATCATCGAGGTCTGTTCTTCCGATAGCCATTGCCATTCTGCTATCTGAGCCAAAAGCATTAATGAGCACGGGGAAGTCAGTACCGTTGTTTTCAAACAGCAGAGCTTTCCCTGAGGATTTTGTTACCCTGTCGGTGATCTCGGTTATTTCCAGAACAGGATCAACGAAAGTACTAATTCTCAGGAGTTCATTTTTCTTCTCAAGATCATTGATAAAATTTATCAGTCCCGGATATGCCATATATGATTACTAGTGAATCTCAAAGATATATAAAACAATAATGGGAACTATTCGCTAGGAGTAGTTCCCATTCACCGTTTTCAGCCGAGGCTGCTAACGATGTCAGATTACTGTTATTATGACCGGCTGCTTACTCTGGATACGGGATCCTTTTTTGCAACCCATGGCTTTCGGGTTTTGCCTGTTACAGCAGAACC